>ENA-UOXO01000183-UOXO01000183.1-mixed-culture-metagenome-genome-assembly--contig:-NODE-183-length-46073-cov-40.177105_pt1 | contig 46073 bp, 38 predicted proteins | sample MGYA00238162_ERZ761640 | MGnify/ENA primary metagenome ERZ761640 (study PRJEB28914, sample SAMN08778297) | mixed culture metagenome | isolation source: Freshwater growth medium | place: USA...
GGGCCATCAGGCTCTCACGCGCAATCATGGGCCATCAGGCTCTCACGCGCACTCAGTGGCACTCAGTGGCACTCACCCGCGGCTGTAGTCGTCGAGCCGTATCTGGCCAAGGAGATTGCGCGAGGTGTCGTATACCTTGAGCGTCTCATTCTCGGTGTCTGTGTCGTCGAGGATTTCGAGCCCGAAGGCGTACCTGATGAGGGAGGCAATCAAAGGAGAGGCATTCAGAGGATTTCGAGCCCGAAGGCGTACCTGATGAGGGAGGCAATCAAAGGAGAGGCATTCAGAGGATTTCGAGCCCGAAGGCGTACCTGATGAGGGAGGCAATCAAAGGAGGCAATCAGAGAGGCACTCATCGGAATTCAGGATCCTGAAGCCGGAGGCGTACACGCGGTAGAGGTCTACTGCCGATCGAGGGAAGCAAAACGTGAAGTCGTCACCTCCGTTGCCTTCGCCCACGCCCGTGTCACCATCAGATGCGTCCGTAGAGGCGGCGGGGACGGGCGCTGCTGCTGCTGCTGCTGGCGCCTCGGGCGGCCGATGCGGACGATGTCGTCGTGGCTTGAACCGAATCTGATCGACACGGCCGCTTGCGTCGACGGCAAGGGATGCTCCGACCCTAATTAGGGATGCTCCGTGCCGCGTTCGTGCTGTGGGAGGTGCTGTGGGAGGCGGGAAGGCCGTCGCTGCTGCATCGGCCACGGACGCGGGCGCGCTCTCGTCCCGACTCCGACGGGCCCGTCGCTTTTTGTGACGAATCTCCCGAACTTCAAAGCGCATCGCGTTGCGCCTCGTCCGGAGCGCTCGCCCGGTCGCATTCCCACTCGCAATCTCGCGAGGTGCAATCTCGCGAGGTGCAATCTCAAGAGGTGCCGCGTCCGCGTCGACCGAGGTCAGAGTGGGCCACCCTGTCGGCCAAATCGGTGCAGTGAGCATGGCATTCTTGCGATTGCTACCGATGGCGAGGCGGCGAGTGCTAGCGTTGCCAGCGCTGCTTCTTCGCAGTGCTTGCACCAACGATGGAGCGATTGCCTCTTCGAGCCTGCGGATAGCATTCACACGCACCAAGCCGCGCTGAAGCGCAAAATCGAATGGCAGCCCGGATCGAACGTGGCTGAACGATAGGCTCAAGCTGAGTTGCGTTGCAGTGTTGGTGTTTGGGGGAGGGTCTGATTTCGAGAACAATTGCGACGATCGGTACACGTTGGACGGCATTGTGTTGAAGTCGGAAACGATGAGCCCGGCGATCTGCGTGGCCGCCAGCTTGAAGGTGGTCCGGTCAGTGAAAAATTGGATGGTCGGACCGCTCACCTGGCCAATGCCTGTGGTGTAGCTCACCGGGCCGAGGCCGACCGTCGGGTCGGCCATCACCAACTCGCACCAGGCGTGATGGGTCGGACGCCGTTTTTGGTGTGAACACAAGACGTTGCTCGGAAATACGCCAAAAGTCGTCAATTACTTACATAATCTAACACAGTACAGCGCTTGGTGGTGCTGAGGGCGCTCCGCCGCATTCATGTGCAGCAGCGCCGCCGACGTCACAGCGCCTGGTCCCTGGAGAAGGTCGAGGGGATCGGCGGGTACCGCCCGCGCACGATCATTAAGGCGAGCCATTGGACATCCTTCATGTCGAATGCACGGCGCAGCGTGGTTACCAACGCAGAGGACGCAGCCAAAGGCCCACACAGGTCGCTCACGTTTCCTGCGCCTCTTCACTTCTTTTTCGACTTGTCCACGGGCATAGAGTACGCAGCCAGGCCGAGGCTCACCACGACGGAGGCGCCCGCGAGCGCGTAGCTCGACTGGAGCATCGCCTGGTTGGAGAAGCCCCACGCCTTGAGGTCCCACACAGCGTGACGGATGGCGCCGAACCAGTGGTACACGAGGGGGAAGCCCACGGCAAACTTTGTAGGCGCGGCGAGCGAAGAGCTCGCCATGTATTGCGCGAAGTCCTGCGGCATCGTCGCGGACGGCAGCGCCATGAACGCGATGCCAGCAGTTCCTGCGAGCGCGACGGCGTGAGTCGCGCACACGCAGGTTGAGCCAAGGGGAGGCCCCGGTGTCTGCGCAGAGAGTGCCGAATGCTGAGCTGGCACTGCGACGCTTCGGAAGAGGCGCGGCGTGCCGCACAGGCAAGCGCCAGGGGTGCACGACGCAGAGAGGAGCTTGGCGCACCGATGCTCAGCATCATTCCGGTCGCACGCATCATGACCGAGGAGATGGCAATGGTCGGCCACGCATAGATGGTGATGTGCGGCGAGATGGGACGGCCGGTGGCGTCCATCTTCTCGCTGTACGTCGACATGAGCCGCCGCGCGGAGCGGGTCGCAAGTGATCGAGCTGCCTGCATCGCGCTGATGACTGGAAAGTGAGAAATCACTTTGGTGTGAATCTCAAATCGTTGGGCACACATGGGTCTCCCGTTTTCGAGGGAGAGGCGGTCGACTTTCCATGGGTGTCTCACAGTAAAGGTGGGTGCCACCCAACGCACGTACCGGTATCGCGTGCGCGCGCGCTAAGCGCGGGAGTTACGGCGTGTGTCAAGTCAAGTCAAGTCTACCGAATACATAAACAACAGACAACCGTCGGACGCCTTTGAATGAGAGTTGACTTGACTTGACTTGACTTGACTTGACTTGCGACTGGGAACGTGTGCGGAGGGTCGAGGTCTTTGGCAACGCAGCGAGCGCGAGCGCATGAGGTCCCGCCGGGTCGAGATCACCCTCCCGCCTCGTGCGACCGAACGGAGCATCGAGGCTGTCGTCCGGGGCTACGGCAGTGTGGAGGTACGCCTGGCCGCCGCGCTGCCTCGGCTGGGAATCTCCACGCCTCCTCACCAGCGTGGTTGTCGTCGCCGCTCCACAGGTGAAGATTCTGCTCCGCAAGCATGCGCAGATCGCGCAAGTCTCGTTTGCAAGTGCAGACGAGGCGCAGGCTTTTGTCGAAGGCTGCGCTGACGATCTGATCATCGATGGGGCACGGGCTTCGGTCGGCTACGTTCCTGATGTGCATGAGTGGTCGTCGAGTGTCCTTGATGATCCTCGATGGGGTCGCTCCAGCCTCGACGACGATGGCCGCAACGCTGGGTATGGTGGCGAGCGTGGCGATCGCGGAGGTAGCGGAGCAAGGGAGCTGGGGCGCCATCCGGCTGATCTGGATGCGCCTCGATCGGGCGGGCGACAGCGATCGAGGTCGCGCTCCCCAAACCGGGATGAGGGTGGCGGCCGACGTCACCCTGCATCCTCTCGCGATCGCACCGGTGGCGACGACCGGGAGCGCCACTGGCCGTCCGAGCGTACATCCCATCAACTGCCGGACGACCGCGAGCCCAGATATGGCCACCGAGGCGCGGACGATCGCGAGCGGCCGGGCGAGCGCGACCGCGCCTGGCGCGAACGAGCGGCGGATTGGATCTGCGACCGTTGCGCGGGCACCAACTTTGCTCGCCGAACAGAGTGCTTCCAGTGCGCACTCGTCTACTCGACGCCGTCCCTGCGCTCGCCCACAGTTGGCGACGGTCGACACTTTCATCCAGCGGCCACAGCTCACGCGTGTGTTTCACGTCTTGGACAACAGGTGTGGTGCACCTAAGAGTGTGGGAGCTCGTCCGTACCCGGCGGCGCCAAACGACGGTGCCGAGCGCCCAGTCCTGATCGTCAAGGGACTGGTCGACGCAACTGGAGAGGGGGCTTTGTTCGACGTGTTCACGACCTTTGGGCAGGTGTGCTCTCGCCACGCGCACCCACGCCCACACTCACTGCGCGCGGCCAAACTCACTCCAGAGGAGGCCACATCCCTAATTTGGCAATCTCCCAAGCTCTCCCGCGTTGGCTCTGCATGCAGGTGAGGGAGATCCGGCTGGTGAGGACGAAAGGCGACTTGACGTCGCGCGGTTTCGCTTTTGTCGAGTTCCACAGCCTAGCTGCTGCGCGTGCGGTACTCGCTGCCGCCGAACCCATCGTCGTTGATGGCGTCGCTGTGCGCGTGAGCTTTGCGCGGGAGCCTAAGACCAGCTCTAGTGGTGGCTCGTCTCATCAAGCACCTGGGGGCGCGGAGCAGCTACCTGAGGTGGCACGGGAGCGCTATGGCGAGCGCTATGGCGAGTCCCACCAAGGACCCAAGCGCTCAGGCTTTGGCATCCCGAGCGGCTTCGTCCCCGATCAGGCGTCAGGCTACTACTTCTCCGCGGCGACGGGCTACTATTACGACGCCACGACCAAGCTGTACTATCACCCGACTACGACGTTGTGGTGAGCGGCCCTGCCTCGCTTCCCGCCTGCCTGCCGCGAGTCCCTAATTAGGGTCTTCCACGCTAACCTAATTTGGCAAGTTGGGCTTGCCAACCCCCAATCCTACGGACGAGCCGCCTGCGCCGCAACCGACGCGCGGACCGTTCGTATCCTAATTCGGCAAGCGGACCATTCCCTTTTTGGATCGCAGGTACGCTGCGGATCCGGTCACAGGGCAGCTCAAGCAGTTCTCAACGGACACGGCGGAAGCCGCGCGAGCTGCTGCGCCTCAAGACCCTACTACTACTACTCCAACTACTGCTGATGCTACTACTACTACTACTACTACTACTACTACTACCACCACTACTACAGCCCCAGTAGATGGCGAGAGGCCCCTGGGCCCAGCAGCCCATGCGGAACTGAACTCTGCTCTGGAGGAGCCGAAGCTGTCGTTAGGAGACCAGCGAGGGCTGGCGCAACCGGCTCCATCACTGGCGCCGCTGGTGCAGAACCATTCAAAGGTGTCGCGAGCGTGCGCGCGCCGGCTCGTGTGGAGTGAGGCTCAGCAACTGAGCATGCGACCCACGTGCCCTAATTTGGCAACTGGCCGACGCCGACGAGGCTGATGCCACGCCTGCCTAATTAGGCTACTCTGCCCACGGCCGCCCCACATCGCTTACGACGCAGGTGGTGCTTGGATTGGCCAAGAGCAAGAAGGCGCCCCTCAAGCTCGCACCGGTTGACGTCTTCAAGGGCGCCGCCGATGAGGTCGGTGGCTTGCGGCGATTGCCCCGCACTCTGCTCTGCTCTGCTGACCCGTTCGCGCGCACCGAGGGCGGCAGGATGCGGATGCGGAGGGGACGGGCGAGGGCACTGGCGGTAGGGCCGACGACGACGAGGGACTTGTTGATTGGAAGGCTCTCATCTGCAACCTGTGCAAGCGGAAGTTCAAGGATCTGCCCACCCTGACGAAGCACGTCGAAGCCTCCGAACTGCACCAAAGCAACTTACGCGCGCAAAAGCGGTAGAGTGTCCGCCCCCACTTTTTCACAAAACGCACCACAAGCCCGACGGGGCAGATCTGTAGGGAAGCTATTGCATAAGAGATCATTGTACTGCAAAACGTACTGTGGGCTGTACATGTCCAGATAGTTCGGAATCTCGTGGCAATCTCCGAAGGCGACTCAATTCAAACGACGAAAAGGTGAGGACCTGTGAAGTGTGAACTGACGTTCCTCAACGTCGTTTCGACAGGAAGAACTTCACTCACCCGCGAAGAAAAGGAAGCAATGATAGGAACCCTCGTCGCCACCCTGTCGCTCGTCGGGCCAGCGTCGCTCTCTCGTCGCGACTATGTTTCGCTCGCGACCTCGATCGGCGTAGCTTCCTCCTCTTCGCTGCCTGCTCTCGCGGCCGCACCGACCAAAGCAGCACCTTTCAGCGCACAGCCTGGATTGAAGCTGAATACCGGCGTCAACTTTCCGAGCGCCTCCTTTGGCCTCCAGGTCTACGACGATGACACGGCTTACAGGCTCACCCGTATCGCCCTGGACGTTGGGTATCGGAACTTTTTCGCGTCGGTTCTCGCGCGCAATCAAAAGGGCTTTGCGCGAGCAGTCAAGGACAGTCGCGTGCCTCGTGAGGAGCTCTTCATCTGCGGCTCAGTCCTATCGAACCGTGCCCAGGGCTACGACGCGGCCTTCCAGCTATCAAAGCGCGGCTGCGAGCAGAATATGGAGGCGTTCGCCGCCGGCGGCCTGGACTACATTGACATGATTATGCTGGACTACCCCGGGCCAGATGCAGACTCGATCCGAGGCCAATGGGCTGCGCTGGAGGAGATGGGCGCCGCGAAGCTAAGCCGCTCGCTGGCCGTCTCCAACTTTTCGCCCAGCCAGCTCGACGTGGTGCTCCAGATGGGCAAAGGCGTCACAGTGCCCGCCGTCAACCAGCTGCCATACGGTGTGGGCTTTTCGGCCTCTTCCGACGTACGGGCGGCGGAGGTTATCGGCGAGAACCAGAAGCGCGGAGTGATCGTGCAGGCGTGGTCGCCGCTGCGCAAGGCGCTGAGTGGCGCGGCCAAATCCGCGTGCGCCGAGATCGGCCAAAAGTATGGGAAGACAGCGGCGCAGGTGGGCTTGCGCTACATTGTCGACACTGGCGCCACGTTTACGACGCAGACGCAGACCAAGAAGCACTTTGAGGAGGACCTGAACATCTTCGACTTCTCGTTGACCAAGGAGGAGGTGGTGCGGCTGGCGCTCTTGTGAGAGAGACGCACACAGTAAAAGAGAGATACTACGCTCACGGTAGATACGCGGGCAGATGCACGTGTGCGGACACAGGGGAGGCATGGAAACTGTATCGACCCACTGAGTACTGTACTGTGTTCTCGGCCTTTAGTTTGGAGCCGCGGGGTAACAGACTTTCAAGAGAAGTCAGGCATGGTCGTGTCCTCCTACTCCCTCGATGCCGCCTTGTCACTGGAGGTGGCGCGCGAGCGGCCCGCGGTGCTCGGATTTGCCTTTGTCGACCTGCCCGCTCGGCCTATCTACACCAACAACTGGCAGCTCGAGACGCAGCGTCAGGAGGAGTACGACACGCTCGTTGCCCGGTGCTCGGCCGAGGCGGCAGCATGGAACGCGGAGGCGAAGCGCTGGCATGCGACCCGCGCCCACACCATCGGGGAGCGTATGCGGGCAGATGTGGAAGCGCTGGTCCACGACGGCGGCGGCCTGCACAACGAGGGAGAGGAGGCTCCGACGCCCGAGGAAAGCGAATGTGGAGCATCAGCAGGGAGCCAGCGGCGCATCGCGCTCGGCGAGCTGGATCTCGTGGACGCGGGCCTTGCGTCCATGGCGCTGCTTGCCGACCTCGCCGAGCGCCAGGCCGCTGTCAACGCGGCAGTCGCGCAGGTGCGTGCGGCCGCTTCGTGGCAGCTTGGGCAGGAGGAGCGCCGAAGGGCGGTATCGGTGTTGAGTGCAGAGCAGCGGCGAGCCTTTGTCGCGCGCTGGAAACGCAAGGTGCTCGCAGCGGCGGCGGCGGTGGTATATGATGCAAGAGCGGTGGGCACCGCACCCGTCGCCGGCGAGGTGCTCCACGTTACAGCACGCGTGGCGACGCCAGCGACAACTCGTGAGCAGCCAGGTCGTTGGGGTGGTGGCAGGGATCCCGAAAGATGACGTGTTGTAAAGTAAAGCAGCAGAGAGCTGTGAGGCTGCGACTGTTTTGAATGCGACCGTTTTGAATAGCAAGTATTGCGGCACGACTCCTATCGTTCGGCCAGAGGGAGCACAGCCCGGCCGCAAGCCCCCACCGCGCCCGGGGCCAGGCCGCGTACGCACCGACACCACACCGGGCGCGCGACCCCGACCGTGTCACCTGCTCACGGTCACCTGCTGGCGTGTCCCGCCTCCGACCATGCTGCGGAAGGGTCGAGAGGCTGCAGAGCTAGAGGGCTACTAGAGCGGTAGAGGCGTCGGTGGTGGCCCTGAGTCTGCTCCTACTGATCGTTCACTGATCTGTTCGGAGATCCGAAAGCTGAATGCCCCCCTTTGTGCGTTCCGATGCCAAAGCTACGGATAGGCCAGACTAACCATTTATCTGGGCCAAACTGAGGGCCAGGCGCGCCGCCCAACTCGAAGATGGTCAAGTCACCGCGTCTGTCCCTCGCGGTGCAGCTGGTTGACACACAACCTTTCACTTTCAGTAATGAGCCGTTTTCCAGCTTCCGGCACGACGCGAACCGAAATGGTGCCGTAAGGTCGACATCGGCCGTGGCGAGGATTGGTCGCTCGGCCAGCACACGCGCGCCAAAAGGAAAGATCACATATCCTATTGTGCCCAATATGAAGGGCCACATCCTCTCGTTGCGTTGATACACATGCAATCCTGAAGGGCGTTGCCCCGGCAGCTCCGTGTGCGTGATTGGGTGCGTTAGATTACCCCAACGCCCGCTAAACGCATTATCCCTCATAGAGTACGATCCAAGGTAGTAGATCGTCGCATTCTCTGGCAGACGCACGGTGTTCAGATGTTCCCAAATGTTGGGATCCAGATGCGCATCGTCCTCAAGCACGATGGCCGATGTCAGATTTCGATCCATCATGTCGATGGCGGCCGCCCTATGCTTCATGGCGAGCGAGATGGTCCCGTTTGCGAAGGGCTTGCCCGTGGGGTTCCAAAACGTGTCCGCGACACAAGGGTGGATGCATAATCGCTGCTGATCGCTGAGCTCGTGTTCATACTGCTCACGCGTGCAGCACAGCACCCACGTGACATCTGCTGCACAAAGAGATTTCAGCTGTTTTTCGGCAGAAGCCCGACGAGCCAGCAAGTGCGCAGCGGTCAGGACGTACACAGCTGTCTGACGCATGACCCGCGGAGGCAAGGCTGACGTGCAGCTCGGGCCATGTGCGTAAGATCGTCGCTCCATGCACCCTGGGCGTATGATATGGGAGCGCATCACCTTCAAAAAGCAGTTGTGTGGAGCCACGCGCAACGACGACTCGACAGCGATGGCGTTGGAACGCTGGCTGTGATGGTGATGCTGGTTGTGATGCTGGCTGCCACCTTCCATGGCGATGTTGAGGAATTATAGTTTCAGCCCGCGGCGGGTCGATAGGGGGAATCTTCAGTGTCTACCGGTACGGTACTGATGAACCGCTTCCGTAGCGGATTTCCGCGACCACTTCTTCGGCGAAGTGCAACACGCGGCGCAACTACGCGGGATCAACGGCTGCCGCCCGCTTACATCTGGCACGGTATGCAGCTGCCGGCTGCCCGTCCAGCCTCCTAACTGCCCCGTGCCTATCGTGCCATCACCACACGAGTTCCGCTTGGCTGAGACGAGCCTGCCTCGAGTGCTGTGCCTTGGGGACTCAGTCAGCCTACCGTCGTGCCGGGCCGCCGCAAACCATTCGCTGCTTGTGGGACGGCTCGAGCTGCGTTCAATTGAGTTTGTGAGCAACAAAGGCCTCACGGTCAAGCAGCTAAATTCAATGGGTTCCCACAATCTGGTGCGCTGCCTTCCTCCTTGGGCGTCTGGCTCTTGCAAGGTTGGGGTCAAGTGCCCTCTGCAAGGAGAACAGTCAGCGTTGCATTGGAAGGCGATAGTGCTCGGAGCTGGCGCGTGGGACCTATCGACGGGATTTGGAGCGTGCTGCAGCGTGAGCGAATCGAGGCTCTCACAGCTCGTTCATAACGTCAAGGCTTCTGTGGAACAAGCATTGCGATTCGCCGACCTCGTCGTTTGGGTGACGACCGCACCAGCACCCGAGCACGCTGGTTGTTGCAACGTTCCGACTTACAATTATAGCGGGCGAGAGCACCTCAGCGGCGCACCAGGGACGATCGGGTTTTGCAATGGCGACGCCCAAGAGCAAAATCGGCGCGTGGCAACTGTGCTGCGCGCTTCATTCCCTCCTAGCCGTGTGGCCATCGCTGATACATTTGAGGCTGTCAATGCTCGTTGCGGAAGGCACTATGCAGACTGCTCCATCCAGGGTCAGTTCACCACGGAGGGAAGGCCTGTGAATTGCAACGTGCATTTCAGTGCAGAGGCGTACTTGAACGTGCATGGGCCTGTGGTCGCTCGCACCCTCGCGCAGGCCGTCTTTTAGAGGATTAGTGCCGGTTCGTCTCATGGTTCGTGTCTTGCATGCTTTGAAACTCAAAGCTACCGGTACAGCGCGCGCTCGCCACGGCGGCATTCCACGATGCCGCCCACGAGGTCGCACGAAAACGCGCTCAATCACGAACCATGCGACCCGACATGCCTTGGCTCAAGACCTTGCGCCGCGTAGGCGGCCACACGCTGCATCGAGTGCGCGTCGGCGGCGTGCCTGAACATTTCAACTCTCCGTGGCACACCGCGGCGGTCAAGGGCCTCTTCGACGCCAACGGGCTGCAGGTGGAGTGGACTGACTTCCCTGGTGGTACTGGCGCTATGACCAAGGCGCTGCGCGCAGGCGAGATCGACATTGCGCTCGCCCTCACCGAGGGCCTCGTTGCCGACATGCACCGGCGCAATCCGCAGTACAAGCTCCTCGGCACGTATGTGGCCTCGCCGCTCACGTGGGGCGTCCATGCTGCCGCCAAGAACTCAAAGCTGCAGTGCATGGCCGACCTGGGTCAGAGCGTGCGCTATGCGGTGAGCCGCATGGGCTCGGGCTCGCACCTGATGGCGTGCGTGGATGCGCATGCACGTGGGCTCGACCCGTCGGGCCTGACGCTGGAGATTGTTGGCGGGCTCGACGGCGCGCGCGACGCGTTGCTAGCGGGGCGGGCAGACGTCTTCATGTGGGAGACGTTCACGGCCAAGTTCCTCGTGGATGCGGGCGATTGGAAGCGCATCGGTGAGGTACCGACGCCATGGCCGTGCTTCTCCATCGCGGCCACGGACGAGGCGCTCGAGAGCGGTGGCGAGCAGCTGCTTCGACTGCTCGAGGTCGTAAGGCAGGAGTCTGCGGACTTGCTCGCGAGCCCGAACTGCGCGAAGACCATTGGGCTTATGTACGGGCAGCACGAGAAGGACGTGGTCGAGTGGCTCAAGGGCGTGCGCTGGTGCTGTAGGCCTACCGTCTCTCACGCCATCATCAAGGACGTGATGCGATCGCTCGTGGATGCGGCGGTGCTCAAGCCTGCGGAATTGCTGCCGCCGAGCGCGTTGCTCTCTAGCCTAACGAGGGACGAGGTGCCGTAACAGCACACTAGCAATGCCATAGCAATCATTCATACAAATGCCATGCGGCAGCAAAGTCTTGCTTGCTCGTCTCTTCGCCGTCGGCATTTGTTATGTGCGTTAGGCTCGGGAAGGAGGAAGGTCCGGGTTACCCAAGGTACTTTCTACGACCGATGTGCGCTAACTAGCCCAGCCGATGCGAACCGAACGGCGAAGTCACTCACTTCAAAATCAGGTGGTGGGGATAGTGTTTGAATCCTAAAAGTAATACCTCTCCATAACCCTTTGGGTCAAATAAAGTATCACGCACCAGGCCGGAGTGGAGGTCCGTTGGCGTAGGTTGCTCCGGCGCAAGCGTAGAAGATTTTTGAGGGCGCCAGGGGCATGGCCAGGGGGAGGGTTTCACTAGTACTCAGGTAGCAGGTAGTGACCCTATGGTGTTTCAACACAGTGGGGCGCAAGATTTTGACCTAGGGGGAGGGTTTCACTACTCAGGTAGTTACCCTTGGTGTTTCAACACAGTGGTTGCTACGCCAACGCGCTTCTCCACCAGCAGAACCATTAAGTTTAGACCGCGCGTTCAGAGAGTTAACATACGATAGGCAGAGTTTGGGAGCAAAACCCCCCGTCGCTCGTCGCGCTTTCGCTCTTTCACCGATGGCCGGGATCCCGGGACGCTCGCTTTGTAGTTTCATCGTGAAACCATAAAACTTGTTTCTTCAAGGGAGGCAGTCGCACCCAAACGACCGCATGGCTCACTCGACATGGCCCTTGGGCAAGCCACTGTGTCCGTATGGGGACAAGTGCTACAGGAAGAATCGGCAACACTTGCAGGATGCTGCTCACAGCGCTGCTCACTTCCTCAAACTCGCAAACGAGTACTCGTGGGAGTCAAGGCATGGCCCTCTCTTTGAGCTTCTCATCGCCACTGGCATTGAATGGGACAAGTGCCAGCTGTGCCGCACGCGTGAGCAGCTCCTCGGCATCCTGCAGGCTACCCTGGATGGCGACATCCTGGCTCTCGATGAAATCGTGACGGCGGCGGCGGCGGAGGCGGAAGCGGAGGACGCCCCTTCCGCCGAAGCCCTCGTCATCGAGCTCACCGAAGGCTCAACCAGCCTGCCCGTCGCCGCAGCGCCAGTTGCCGTGTCGCTTGTGGCCGCGGAGCCCGTCGCCGAGGCACCCGTCGCCGCAGCACCCGTCGCCGAGTCACCACTCACCGCAGCACCCGTCACCGAGTCATCACTCGCCGCAGAGCCCGTCGCCGCGGCAAATGTGGGGGCAGTCCCCAGCATCAGCCTACTGTCGATTCCGAGCGCAGAGACTTCGCTGGCGTCGCGCATGGCACAGCGGAGACAACTTTCGGCACGTCGTCGCAGCGAGGGGCATCCGAAAAGTCCAACCCTGCCCTTTGGCGGCGCTCCGGCGCGAGATGCGATGCCGAGGCCGGGCGCCGGTGTCGGCGGCGCCGCCGGATTCCGGGAAATTTCGTCCGCGTTCTCCAACCCGAACGCGCCGCCGCCGAAGCCGGGCGGCGGCGCCGGGCCATCTGCCTTCGCCGCCTCCACCGCCTCCAAGCCTGCTCTCGAGCTGCCCGAGGTCTACCGTCTGGCATCAGCCGACGAACCAGCGCGTTTGGAGGAGCTGCTGCGGAGCGACAGCGGCGCTGCCGAGTTCGTCAACTTCCAAGACCCCAAGAAGTATACACCGCTCATTGAGGCATGCCGACGCTCACAGGGCGGCTACAAATGTGCCCTGCTCCTCATCCGGCACGGTGCGGACGTCAACCTAACGAATGGGAACGGCACCACGCCACTCATGTGGGCGGCCCATCATAACAACAGCCCGTGCGTCGAGCTGCTCCTGCAGAAGGGCGCGCTCACAGGCATCCGGGCTACCTCCGGACCATGGAAGACCGACACGGCGCTCATCGTCGCCAAGAAGAATATCGACAACGCGAGATGCATAAGGCTCATTGAGAATGCCGAGAAGAAGGAGGCGGAGAAGGCGGCCGCGGAGGCAGCCGCGAATGCCGCGAATGCCGCGACTCCGCGGCACCGGAACGGGAGCTCAGATAACCGCGTGCAGGACTCGGTTTGGTCGAATGAGGCCGAGTTGCATGCAGATGCCGAGGAGGAGCTCCTGCGTGAAGTGAAGCGAGCGGAGGATGCTCGCCGGCGGGAGGCGCAGGCGGCTGCGGAGGAGCGCGCGCATCTGCTGCGCAGGCAGGCGGAGATGGAGGCGGAGTTTCGGCGCAAGCAGGAGGAGTTCGAGGCGCAGACGAGGGCACAGCTCCTCGCAACGTCTCACCACGCAACGGAGATGCAGCGGGCCCGGGCGGAGGCGGAGGCGGCCAAGCGCTTTGCGTTGCCTGCATTCTGGACGCAAGGCCAGGCGTCGACGGAGAGCACCGGAGGTTACACCCTCGTTCCCCTGACGGCAGACAAGAGCTCTGAGCTCGCGGCGCTTGGAGATCTGCTCACCACGCCGCACCCCGAGTGGCTTGGGATTGGACGCGACGTCCAGTCTCGCGGCAGGTACACGAAGCTGAAGCTCCAGTGTGCCTGGCGTCTGGAGAACCCGGCCAAGTGGATGGAGTACGCGGCGGCTCGCGAGCGAATCCGTGGCGAGATGAGTGTGCTCAGGAAGGCGAAGCGGCTCGAAACGGCTCGGCCTGAGAATTATCGCGCCCAGACGTCTGTGAGCTGCTCGCATCTTGAGGACTTGTACGGCGGCGTCCCGACCGATGCCGAGGTGCATGAGACCGTGCTGATGCATGGCACCAAGGCGGAGATCCTGCCGAGCATTTGCGCCTTGGGGTTCAATGAAAAGTACTCGGGCGCGAACGTGGGCAAATCCAAATTTGGGGAGGGCTCCTATTTTGCAGAGGATGTGGGCAAGTCCGACCAATACGTCTCACCCGGCGGCGACGGCTGGCTCTACAAAGATGGGAAAGAGGTCCGGTACGTGCTGCCGCCCGGCTGGCGGGAGGCGAAGGCGCCCGCGCCCGACGGGCGCACCTTTTACTGGTACAAGACGAAAGATGGCACGAAGAAGAGCCAATGGGAGCGCCCGATGGAACCTGCCCCCCCCGAAGTTCTCGTCGAGATGCTTGCCGCCAAGTTCCCGACCTATGACAAGGAGGTCCTCGCAGTGATTCTCGACACTTGCAGCAACAACTTCGAGGCGGCCATGCATCAGTTACATCAGATGAGCGGGACAGCGGCGCCCGCTGCTCTGAGACGAAGCGCCACTTTCGGCGGCAACGCATTGAATCAGGCGATCGAAGCAAGTGCGGTGGAGACGGCGATCGAAACAGATGCGCGGGCCACCGACGCAGGCGTAATAGCGGTGCAACGGCCGACTGACGCGAATCTCTTTTACGTCTTTGTTTGCCGCGTCTGCCTTGGCCACTCGGTACGCACGCTTGATGGCGTGACGGCATGCGACGAGAATGACGAACCGTCGATATGGGCAATCCATGAGAAGGAGCTCGCTAGGGTTCCTGGCGTGCCAGCGACAACACCGGTGCATTTTCACTCGCTGCTGGCTGATACCGGAGACAAACTTCTTGGCGCGCTTCTAGAACGATATCGTGAGTTCGTCCTCTTCAACCCACGGCAAGCTTACCCCGATTACGTCATCGCGTATTCGCGTGAGATGGAGCAGCTCTACCCCCTCGGCGCCAAAGTGTACGTGCTACGCAGCAGCGGGGAGGAGTCCGTCGCGTTCGTGACGAATTTCGATGCAGCGACTGGCATCTACGTGGTGGACTTCGACCACGTGGGCTCTCAGAAGCGTAAGAAGTACCGAGATTTCGAGATGAGTGAATGCAGCAGACGGACATCGGCCAACATTTAGTCAACATGCAGTCAGTGCAGTGCCTCAGAAGTGGTGCGCACCTGGACCCGTCTGGCGCGGCCCTCGGGCTCTTGGTCCTGCCCGGCCGCCTGCTGGACCGGAGGTGCTTTAGAGTGAGTTTTATCTGAACGGGTTCCGATACAGTAATGAAGGGACCGCCCCTGGTGTGCGGTGGGCGGGGAATCTGTATTTGAATGTGGTGCCGGCCGAGCGGCCGTCGGGTCGTCGACGTCGTGTGACGTGAGGTTAGATGCACTTCTAGCAAGGACCTGGAGCATAGCATGCTGAGCATACCCATCGGGATCGGCGATCCATTATATAAAAGGGTTACGCCCCACGGTGGAAAATGTCTAACACGTCACGTGGCCTGGTCCCCGGGGCGCCAATGGTGGGGTACTCTAGATGGACGCTTTTTACAAAAGTCTCTCCCTGTGTTGGCCGTCTCATCCTCTTGCTTGCGTCTGCGCGGGAGGGTTCTCGTCGTCACTCGTCTCCTAAAACGCGCGCGCTGTTTTCACGGGGCTGCGTGCGCGGCTCAACGCCCCTGCCACTGGCAGCGGGCTCACGTGGCGGATGCGCGGCGGCGGCGGCTCGACATCCAGCCGGGAGGCGAAGGCGAGCAGCTCGGCGTTGAGCGCGAGCGCATTGTCCGCATCAAGGCGCGCCTGCAGCTGCAGCGCGTGCGTCGTCTGCGTCACGTCGCGTCGGTGCTCATGCGCCGCGGCCTCCCGTGCGGCCGTCTCACGTGCCATCTGAAGCTGACCTTGCACCTGTGCGGCCGCCTCGGCGGCCTTTTGTGCCTGCTGCCGCTCGCGCTCGCGCGCCGCGTCGGCGGCGCTTAGCCGACGGCGTAGCTCGGTCGTCTCGGCTATCATGCGCGCCGTCTGCTGCTGGGCATGCGCGCCTACGGTCATGCTCTGCGCCTTGAGCGCATGCAACTCAAGCTCGGTCTTGCGCAGCTCCGCGAGCATATTGTCACGCTCGGTCTGGATCTTGCTGCAGGCGTTCTCGGCGCGTCGTCGCTCGTCCGCAGCGAGGTCGAGCTGGTTGCGCAGCAGCTGCAGCTGGAGGTCCGCCTCGGCGAATCGCGCCGCCGCCGCGTCCTTCTCCCTCGCGGCGGAGAAGGTCGCAAGCTGCGCCTGCTGGGCCTGCTTCTCACTCGCGCGTGCGTGCTGCGCGAGGGAGCGGAGCTCTTCCCCGAGCGCCTCGACATGCTGCGCCTCTGCCGCGAGCCGCCGCTCCGTCTCGATCAGCTGCCGACGGAGCTCCTCGCTCTCGTGCGTCAGGCGCATCCGTACCTCGTGCGCGTGGTGCGCTTCCAACGCCCGCCCCTCGGCCACGACGAAGCGCACCTGTGGGGAATGGACACAGCGCCGTGGTGAGCACTTGCATGCTGGGCGAGGCTACGACGAAGCGCATACAGCGCCGTGGTGAGCGCTTGCATGCTGGGCGAGGCTACGACGAAGCGCACCCAACGGGACCACGCGCCACCGAGCCCGAGGAGCACGCCCACGCCGCCCTTGATGGCGATCGCGCGCCTGATGGCGTCGGCGCGCCGTCCCTCGAGCGCACGGCGCCCTGCGACCATCGAGGCGTCGTGCGCGACGCGCAGCTCGGCGAGCGAGCGGGCGGCAGTTTGCGACGCGCCGGCCGTGATCGCGCGATGCCAGCGGAGGAGGCCCTCCGCGCAGCTCGCGTGCCAGCGCGCGCCCAGCACGACGCCCAGCAAAGCCTCGAGCTGCCGTTGACGGTGCACCTGTCTCGAACGCTCCATGCTCGCCTCGACCATCTGGGCGGGGGAGAGGGCGATGGCGCCGGTGAGCGCCTGCATGCGAGGGGCAGGGTGGGCACTCTGCAGCCAGCATGAGTTCCGTCATCACGAGTTCCGTCATCACGAGTTTCGTCATCACGAGTTCCGTCATCACGAGTTCCGTCATCACGAGTTTCGTCCAGCTTCTCACCTGCATCTCGCTCGAAAGGAGTTTCGTCAGCGTCTCGCGCACGCCCGCGAGGGTGGCATCAGCCTGCATCGCAACGGCCTCCAGCTCCGTGGAGCGCGACGCACGCTCCTCATCACGCTGGCCGGCCACCTCGCGGTACCGAGACTGAACCATCAGAAAGTTTTGAGTGAGCAGCGCATTGTCAGCGCCGAGGTCGCTCACCTTCCGGCGCAGTCGGATCATTTCGGCAGTCAGCTCTGGCGGCACATGCCGCGATTCTACCCGTAACCTCGTCTCTTCGGATCGTTCGGCGGAGCGACCATCACGCGACGCGACGGCGCGCTCAGCCGCGCGTGCTGCCTTCTCAGCCGCGCGCTCCAGACGCGCCAGGGTCGAGGGCGAGCGAGAGCGCCGTCGCATCTCCGCCTCCATCTCGGACGACGCGATGTTGAGCTCGCCCTCGCCCTCCCGGATGGCCTCCCGGATGGACGTCCGCTCAGCGGCGCGCGCTGCACGCTCCCGACGGGCAATAGACGAGGGCGAAGCGGCCGTGGACGACGCGCCCGAGACGACGCCAGCGCGGCCCGTGGCACTAGGGGTCCATCGACGCGAGTCACTCGGTCGAGTTTCGTCAATTGCGCGTGAGTCTCTCGATCGAGTTTCGTCACTTGCGCGTGCCTCCCTCAGTGCGAGGCCCGCCTCGGCCGCGTCCGCCTCGGCTGCCGCCGCCTCGGCTGCTGCCGCATCCGCCGCATCCGCCGCATCCGCCGCGTCCGCCTCGGCCTCCTCGGCCTCCTCCTGCTTCACCATGAGCTCCGCCGCCTTGGCTTCCGCCGCCTCGGTCGCTTCACGAGCCTGCGCCTGCATGGTGGAGGCGACGGCGACGGTGAGGCTGGTGGCGGTGATTGCTTGTGCGTCGGCCAACGCCGCAGCGGCAGCCTTCGATCGCTCCATGGCCACCCTCTCCGCGACGACCGTCTCTCCGGCTGCCTTGAGTGCAGCGGCTTTCGCCTCCTCGGCCCGCCTCTTCTCGGCCTTCGCCATCGCCGCCATCGCCGCTGCTGCGTCCAATGCGTCTGCCATCGCCGCCGCCGCTGCCGCGCCGCCGCCGTCAGCGTCCAGCTCCTCGGGCGGGCTCTCACGTGCTGTGCGGACGCGAGCCCGCCGCTGCAACGTCAACGCGGAGTGCTGCTGCTGCTGCTGCTGCTGCTGCTGCTGCTGCTGCTGCTGCTGCTGCCACGCTGCTGCGGCTGCGGCAACGCTGCCACGCTGCGAGGCCTGCTGCCGGCGCGATGGAGGCGCTGGCACCTTCGTCGCCTCGAGTGCTTCCTCCGCCTCCTCCGCCTCCTCCGCCTCCTCGACGCCGCGTCCCTCGCCGCGTCCCTCGCCTCGTCGGTTGGTCGCGGCGGAGGCGGCGGCGACGGCGGCGGTGGCGGCGGCGGTGGCGGCACTGTTCAGCTGTGAGGCGAAGGAAGGTAGAGGTGTTGGGAGTGAGGCTAACACGGCGGACTGAGCGCGCCGATCCGCGAGATGGCGCGCGCCGTCGGCGAGGGGGGACACTGGGACCCTCTCGCCCATGCGGACAGAGGGCGCAGCCGGCGCGGTGCTCCCAGCAGCGGGCGCGCAAACTGCCGCCGCCGCCGCCGCCTCGGCCGCGGCCGCCGCCGCCGCCGCCTCGGCCGCGGCAGCCGCCGCACGAGCCTCGGCAGCTTTGAGCGCCGTCTCGAGCGCACGCACCTTCTCCGCACGCGCCTCTGCCAGCTGGAGCGCCTTTGCCGGCTCCTGCGCGCGCTCAAGACGGCGCTCGCTCACTCGCTCGCTCGTTCGCTCGCCGGCCTGGCGGAGCTGGGACTGCAGCTGCTCGACTTGCGCCTGGAGCTGCTCGGCGGTGGCGGCGGCTGCGGCTGCGGCTGCGGCTGCGGCCGCAGTGTTCGCGGCCTGCGGCGGCCACGCAGGTTGTGTCGCAAGAGGCGGCGGTGGCATAGAAGGAGGGAGGGAGAAAGGCAGCCCTTCTACATTAGGGATCGTCGCATATGGGTGCCCAGATAATGGTCGAGAAGTGAGCTGCGAGGGCGGCGGGGGCTGGGGCGGTGGCGGCGGTGGCGGCGGTGGCGGCGGCACTTGTGAATGTGGCAGCGTCTGTCGCTGCTGCTGGTGGTGGTGGTGGTGGTGCTGCTGCTGCCACTGCTGCTGCTGCCACTGCTGCTGCTGCCACTGCTGCTGCTGCTGCAGCAGCAGCTGCTGCCATTCCTCTTGCTGCTGCAGCAGCTGCTGCTGCCACTGGTGATGTTGGTCAGCTTGTGAATGTGGCAGCGCCTGTCGCTGCTGCTGCAGCAGCTGCTCCTGCTGCTGCAGCTGCTGCCACCGCTTCTGCTGTTGCTCCTGCAGCTGTTGCCATTTCTCTTGCTGCAGCTGCAACTGCAGCTGCCATTGCTGCTGCTGCAGCTGCAGCTGCCGCTGCAACTGCGACTTGGGCGCGTCCGCGGCCGCGTCGCTCTCGTCATCCGTCCCAATGGTCGGCGGCGGTGCGGGCGTGAGCGGCTGACACCACTGGGCGGAGTCCTGCGGCAGCGGCACGCTCGGGGGCGGCCACTGGGGCGGCGGTGCGGGCGTGATCGCGGGCGGCAGCGGGAGCGTCGCTGGTGCCGCCGCCGACGGCAGCGGCGGCAGCGGCGGGGGCGGGCTGTCCATCCACGGCGGCGGCGGCGGCGGCGGGTAGTCGTGCAACGGTGTGGAGGGCGTGGCGCCTCCGGGGCCCGAGATCATACCCGAGATTATATCTCCGGGGCCCGAGATCATACCCGAGAGCGAGGCAAAGGGAGCGGGGGCGGCGGCGAGGAGGGCAGAACGGAGGGCGGAAGCCTCGCGCTGCATCTCGCGTTCGCGCGCCTCGCTCGTCGCCCGGAAGCGCGCGAGCTCGGCCGTCGTGCTGTCAAGCTTCCGGCGCGCGAGGTACGTTTCGTGCGCGAGGTCCGTGTCGCGCTTGAGCAGCCGCCGTCGCTCGTCGTCGACGCCGATGGCGCGCGCGGAGCGCGCCCACTCATGCAGCGCCGCCGTCAGCCGCGTTGCCTCGGCCGCGTACAGCAGCGCACGCAGTCGCCCGGTGATCATCTGACGCCCGTGCTCCTCGGCCGCAAGCCGCGCGCCCTGCGTCGCCGCCTCGGCAAAGCCCTCCCGGAGCGTCGCCGCGGCGTGGTCGACCTCCTCGCGCAGCGCAGCGACCTCGGATTGGCTCTCCGCGAGTGCGGATTGGCTCTCCGCAAGCGCACGCTCAAGCCGCTTGCGCTCCACCTCTTCGAGCCGCGACTGCTCATCGCGCCGTCGCTGCAGCTCCTCGTCAGCCTCGCGCGCCTCGTTGATCTGCTTGCGCAGCTCACGGATCACTTGGCCGCGGTCGCGCGAGGCAGAGACCTCCTCGCGCATCACGGTGAGCTCACGCAGCAGCGGCTCCGTAACGTTGGACGCGGCGGACGAGAGCGACGCCTGCTGCCATGTGGCCCACGCGTTCGAGAGGGCGAGAGCGCGTCGCGTGCGCAGGCACGAGCGCAGTCGCGCCGCAGCGACGACCGAGCGCGTCTGCTGTAGCTCCTTCTGCGCGTCCTGCAGCTCGCGGAGTACCGCCGCAGAGGGTGACATGGGAGGCACCGGAGCCGTCTCGGTCGGCATGGGAGGCAGTGGGGCCGCCCGCATTCGCACCGGCCGGTAGGCCGTCAATAATTCCACGTCTCATCAGGATCATGCCGATGAACGAGCCGCGTGCGCGCCCACGCACCTGCATCATACATCAAAAACGCGTCACCACTAGACCGGATGGTGACTAGTAATCGGAGATTTTCCGCAAAGATCTCGATTGACGGACCCATGTCGAGGGCTTTGCTGGGAGTCGCCCTGCCGCTGACCACGAGCTGGCTGGGCACGAGGAAGGCAGCGCCTGCCAGGTACGGGTCGAGTTCCATCCAGGGTCGCCGGCCGAACCAGGAGGACCGGTGCGCGCTCGCGATGCAGCCCGTCCAGCCCGCCGGCCGCCAGAGGCAGCATGGCAAATCTGCCCGCTGGACCACACTTCCTGAGCTGACACGCCGCGCGTCTCGGCGCATTCGCAGCTTGCATGCCTGTGATCGACTGCCTGGACATCCAGATTGCGCTCTTTACGCCGTCTACGACGGGCACGGCGGCGCGGTGAGCTCCAGCCCAACCCGGCGAGATCTGCTGCTGTTGATTTTGGCCCGGCGGCTGCCGACCAGACCGAAGCGAGCGAGCGGCTTGCTAGGCGACCCTGTGGCTGACTCACGCAGCCGCAGCACAGCAGCTGTAGCCAGCCCTGCCGACGGCCGCGCATGCCTATCTGCGCCAGGCGCCGTCCTTGCCTTGCGCGTCCCGCCTTGGCGCTCACACGCGCCTCCCTTACCGGTGCGTGCCACGTGGGCTTTGGCCTATTCCCCGCAGCGCGCGGCGATTTTTTGCGCGGAGCGCATGCAGGGCTACCTGACGCGATCGTCCCATTTTAAAGCGCGTGACCTCGCCAAAGCGCTGCACGAAGCGTTTCGCGATTGCGAGGCCGACTTCATCATGGTGGCCGGGCGAGAGGGGCTGCGTGATGGGACAACGGCGGTGGTGGCGCTGGTCGAGGCGAAGACGCTCACGGTCGCGCACGTGGGCGACTCGCGCGGGGTGCTCTGCCGAGCGGGCGGCGAGACCATCTCGATCACACAGGATCACAAGCCGGAGCTCGAGGCCGAACGGCGGCGCATCGAGGCGTTGGGCGGCTTCGTGTCGCATATTGGATGCTGGCGTGCGATGGGTATCCTCGCAATGTCGCGCGCGATCGGCGACCTGTTCCTCAAGCCCTACGTCTCGGCCGAGCCTGATATCTCCACCGTGCAGCTCGAGGATACGGACGAGTTCGTCGTGCTAGCCTCGGACGGCGTCTTCGATGTCTTCGACAACGAGCAGGTGGTCCAGATAGTGCAGTCAGCTTCGTCGCCGCAAGAGGCGGCAAACCTGCTCACACATTCGGCCTTTGTGGCGGGCTCGCTCGACAACGTCACTGCCGTCGTCGTCGCGCTGCGCGGCTACAAGCCCGCGCCGCCCTCGGCCCGATCGCTCATCGAGCCGAGCGCACCGAGGCCGGGCGGCGTCGCTGCGTCGGCCGCCGCGCATGCGACGCCTTCGAGTGGCAGCTTGATGAGCGCCAGCTTGCATGCAGCGCTGTTCGCTGCGGCATGGCGCGCGATCGTCGCAGATGGCTGGCCGAGAGTGGACGAGAGCTGCGCGAGCTCTGCGCGTGCGCACGGCAGCTCGAGGAGGTCGCCGATGGAACTGTGGGACAGCAGTAACCCTTGGTGAGCGCGCTGTCGACGCACCTCATGATACGTATGGCGCGACACCGAGGAGCTCCGGGCCGCGAGTCCCTCGCGCGCCGTGCTGGCCGGTCAGCTCGCGCCCGGGCGGGGCGAGAGATCGCGGCTCCCCCCCCGCCGGGTCTTCATTCGCCTTCGTTCCTGCGGACTCCTCGGTTCTGGTTACTTTGTCGAGCAGGGGGGGTCTGTTCAGCACGCCCAGCGAAGTGGCGGCTCGCATGCCGGCGTGATCTGTTTTATCTGATATCTTGATATCTCATATCAACAAAGTGACGAATATTTGACTCTCTGCAGATATTTGGTCGCCCCGGACATACACAGGCTCCGCACGCCCCCGTCTAGTACAAACCGAGGCAGCCTGATCGCTGATGAATGAGAGCGGCCGAAATGAATGATCGCACGCAAACACCAGGGCCGGCAACAAAAGACGTACGCCGGCTGTCCGGAACCATGCATGAGCCCTAGCAGCAGCAGCAGCGGTAAGCGCAACCTGCGGCGGGGAGGGGCAGCGGTTTGCGTCAAGTGGCGACGCAGTGCTGGGGCTGTGAGCGCGTCGCGTCGCCGTCGCTTCGCACTCCGCTGGTGCTGGTCAAAAAAGGGGCTGCACTGCTCGCCACATCCCAAGCCACCGCGAAGCGCCGTACGTCTGTCCCCTCTCAGGCCACCCCTCAGGCCAGGCTGCGCAGCGTGTGCGGCATTCATCAGCGCGCACCAGCTTAGCCCATCTTGCCGAGCGGCTGCGTGTTGGGTCCCTTCTTCTTGCCAACACCCACGACCACGTTCACGAACCGACGGTTGTACTGCAGCCTCTTCTTGGCGCGGCCAGTCTCCTTCTTCTTCTTCTCACCCTTCGCGACCTTCGGTGTCTGACCACGCACCTTGCCCGCACGAGCGAGCGAACCGTGGACCTTGCCCTGCGATGCGGAGAGAGCCACAGCAGGCCAAGCCGTCAGAGGCGTGGGGGTCGCAGGCTGATGTGGCGTGCCAGGCACCAGAGGGGATCGAGGCTTTCAGGGCGACGCGTACCATGGCTGGAGTGGGATGGCGATCGCAATTCACGAAACGAGGGAGTGCGCGTGTTTCTTTGATCTCGGGGCTATGGCGGGCAGTAACAGTGCCGTAGCACCGGTTGTCGCGTCCGTCGTTTTACATGTAACGTTCACAGTGCGCGTTGCGTAGTGTGAGATTCTCGCCTACGGAGAATATGGCCGACGTGCCGTCCACTGCTTTGCTCGAGCCCTCCGCGCCCGAGGCCTCCGATCCGGCGGTAAAGCCTCCGCTCGACCCGGACATCATCCGATGGCCTGATGAGCCGCCGCCGCCGCCCGAGATGTGGCAGATTACACCGGTGCACGACTGGGAGCGCGACGAGCGCGGCTACATCTTCGAATCGAGGCTTGAGGAGGCGGAGGTGCACAAGACGGAGGGCAACGCACACTTCAAGGCGTCCGAGTGGGAGCTCGCTCTGCGCCGCTACAAGCGCGCCATCTACCATTGCGTCTTCGACGAGATGCAGATGTACGACCTGCTCGACCATCACAAGGAGCAGGCGCACGGCATCCAGGTGCCGTGCAAGCTCAACCTGGTCGCATGCATCGTGCGCATGTACGAGGACGGCAACCCGGCGCTGCCCGACGGCTCGCTCGATCACGCGCTGCTCGCCATCGACGAGGTGCTCAAGGCGCGTCCCAAGGAGGCCAAGGCCTTCTTCCGGCGCGCACAGGTGCTCATGCTGCAGCAGGACCTTGCTGGCGCGCGCACCGCGCTCGACGAGGCCAAACGGCTCAGCGCGAGCGGCGGCACGGCGGCGGGTGGCGGCGGCGGCGGCGCCAACCTGCGCGACGCGTACGCCAAGCTCAAGGCCCTCGAGCAGAAAGAGAAGGAGCGCCAGCGGGTGCTGTTTGGCGGCAAGCTGCAGACGGTCAGTGTGCATCAGATGCAGGAGGAGTCGGAGGCGCTGGCGCTGGCACGGCGGGCGGCGCTATGGAAGTACGTTCGCATCATCGGCTTCCCCGTGGTGCTGCCGCTCGAGGCGCTCTATGCCGTGGTGCAGTACATTGTCCGAAAGCTCTTGCGAGGCCCTGAAGGCATGGGCAAGAAAGCTCGATGATTTCGCCCTTCCTCTTGAGTACCGGTCTTGAGTGTATCGGACGAGCTGGCAGCTGAATGTGCCCTTCATCAACGGTACCGGTACCCGCGTCGGACGAGATAGTGGGCCGGGCAGCCGGAGATTCACTTGGAGATGGACTCGCTTAGTGTGTACCCTCGCGCCCCTGCTCCGACCCCTGGTCGGCGCGTCCCGTGGTCGCCGGTCACCTCCCTGGCTCCTGCGTGATACACTCAACCAGAAACCGGGTCAGGACCCTATTGAGAATGCCGAATCAAGAAGCTGCCAAATTTGGAAATAACTACACAGCCCACAGCAGCGATCCACACACAACCAATACAAATTAGTAATTACGTTACTTTCTTAGTGTCCTCTACTTTCTTGGATACTTTCTTGGATTCGTAGACGATATAGGAGAAGCGGTGCTCGAAGAACGAACGGACCACGAAGCCGAAGATCAGCTACGGTATGTCGTGTCACGCTTTCTTGCCGGCTTTGCCTGGGTTCACTTCCTTGGCACCCTTGACGGCGGGCAGCTCGAGCGCTTCGGCGCAGAGCAACTCCTTCTCGTCGTCGCCCTCCTTCGCATCGCTCGGCAGGAAGGTGGGGAAGGGTGGAGGCGATTTGAACCCGAGCTTCGGGTGGTTGGAGTCGCGTATGCGCACGGTGGTGCCCGTGCATCCGGGCACGGAGCCCTTGAGGAGGATGATGTTGTACTTGGGGAGCACCTGGCACACGAGACAATCAGAGGTCATTACAGAGGTCATTAGAGGCAATCAGAGGTCATAAGAGGCACTCCGATTTGTGGGGAGCACCTGGCACACGAGCAGCCCGAACCAGTCAGAGGCCATCACGTGGCCATCAAGAGGCCATCAGAGGCCATCAAGAGCGTCATCAGGGGACATCAGAGGCCCTGCCCACCTTCCACACGAGGAGCCCCTCCATCGTCGCGCGCTTGCCGCCCATGCGCCCCGGCATCTTCTTGCCCTTCCAGACGTTCGTCTTCATCAGGTTGCCGGTCGAGCCGTTCAAAGCTCCGATGGAGCGGTGAGAGAGAGACGCTCCGTGTGACGCAGGCTGCCCCTTGAAGCCCCACCGTTTCATCCCTCCAGCGAAGCCCTTGCCTTTGGTCTTCGACTGCACGTCGACGTACTGGCCCGGCACGAAATGCCGCGCGCCGATCGTGGTGCCGACGGGCAGCAGAGCGTCCTCTGCTCACACGGTGGCGCAGCAGTGGCGCGGTGGTGAGTGCGCAGGCAGCCCGCGAGGCCACTCATCCAGAGGCGCGCCGAAGTGCAGGGCAGGCTGCTGCCGCGGTGTGCGCGCACCCGTCACCGCGAACTCGCGCATGTATCGCTTCAGTGGCAGACCCTTGGTGATGAAATGGTTCGCCTCGTCAATTCGCATCCGCTTACGCTTCTGCCAGCCAGCAGCAACTTGCAGAGCATTGAGCCCGTCGCTCATGGCGCGGCGCACCTTGACCACCTGGCAGTCCTGAAGCTCGATGACGGTGACTGGTACCCGCGTTCCATTTGCCGCCCACGCTTGAGACATGCCACATTTCATGCCGATTGCGCCGACGCGCTGGCTCGTTGGACTCCACAGACGCTTCACGTCAAAGACGGCAGTGCACAGGCTGCGACTCGGGCCAGCAAGCTGCGGCGAAAGACGTGCTCGAGGCAGCGCCACTGCGAGCGAGGATGACGCTGCGCATCGACAGAGCGAGTGCAATCGTGCGAGGGCCATGCTGCGTGGCGCCTCCGACGATCGGGTGCGTCTCCACTGTGCCTTCGGGGTCAGGAGAGCAGGACGACCGTGGCCACCTCGATTTTGTTCAACACAACGCTTCGGACACAAGCACGATGGCCCCTATCGCTACATGTATGAACGGAGGCCCCAACACGACGAATACGCCACGACGGCGCCGAAACGGCGAAATGGAAAACTTCTGCTCACGAGTTCTATCATCGTGTGGCGTTCTTGGTGCGGCGTTGATGACTTGATGTCGGATTACGGACATTACGGACATCGACATGATTACGGACCGATTAGATGTGCACGAGCCAATTGGCACGAGCCTGGTGGAGGACTAGGACTGGGAGACTTTTGCTTACGGTAGTTCTATCATCGTATGGCGTTGATGACTTGATGTGCACGGCTGGTGGAGGACTGGGAGGAACGGAGACGCTCGGGCCTCGGCGGGTCGGAAGGGCGCACGATTTTAGTGGCGCTTTATTGCAGTGCCGACGCGCGTCCACGCCCGTGTCATGACAAGACGTCGTCACAGAGCATTACGAGCAGAACCGTCACGTTGTCCATGCAGTGCCCGCACTGCAGCGCGTTGCGCACGAGCTTATCGCACGCCGCCTGGCTGCGCTGCTGGATCGTCATCCGCGGCCATCGCTTCTGGAGCTGCTCGAGCGCGATGCCGACGGCGGACTGGCTGTTGATCACGTCCCAGAGACCGTCGCTTGCAAGGAGCAAGAACGAATCAAACTCGGCCACCTGTCGAATGGTCACGTCGGGCTCCGCCGACAGAGCGCCGGCGGCCACCTGTCGAATGGCCACGTCGGGCTCCGCCGACAGAGCGCCGGCGGCGCACCGATCGCTTGTCGGCGACGAAGGCACCGCCACCAGCGGCGTAGGCGCCGAGCAGTCATGGACACCGCCGTCGGGGGCAGCGTCCTCAGCGCCTGGCCCCGCGCCCAACGGCTCGATGCCACCCAGCGGCTTTCCCACTGACATGATGCCGGCCACAGCGCCGTCATGATCAGCGCCGTCATGGGCAGCGCCGTCATAGGCAGCGCCGTAGTGGGCGCGACCGATCGACTCTCCCACTGACATGATGCCGGCCGCTTTGAACTCGGCGTCACCAAGAGACCGTGAGACTGAGAGCACGCCGTTGAGGCGTGGAACATTGATTTGGCCCCGCGCATGCGTCAGCGACACGTGCCCGCCCGCAGCCTCGATACGGGCCTTCTCCGACGCCGTGCCCGGCTTGTGATCCACCGACTGCCAAAGCAAACGCTCCCCATGGCACAGCACGGTGCGGCTGTCGCCGAGGTTGGCAACGACGAGCACGTCGCCAAGCACCAGGGCGCACGTGGCCGTGCAGCCGCTCGTGCTCACACTCTCCTCCTCGCACAAGTGCGCCTCTGTGGCAGCGAATGCGTCCCGGATCACCTTCTCAAGAGCAGCGCCCGAGGGCATGCTGGGCACTTCGCGCAGCAAACTGACAAGCCTGGACTGCACCTGGCTCCACAGCAGCGTCGCGACGAGCGTCGACGCCCCGGGGCCGTTGTGCCCGTCGAAAACACCATAAAATCGGCACGGAGGCCAGCCGGCTGAGTTTGGAATGTCTGCCCACCCATTGTTGATCAAGCAGTACCGGTCCTCTTGCGTGGGCCGCGTGCCAACGCACGAGCAAGCGGCGGCAACGCGCTCTGGCTCGACGCTCGGCGCTTCGTCTCCTGCCTTACGCTTTCCCGAGATCGGCGGGTCAGCCATCTCCGCCGAGGAGCGCGAGAGAGATGTGACTGGTCCTGTGAATGTCACACTTTCCTTGGGTTTCGGACCGTTCTGACATATACATGTACGTGGCGCCGAGCCGTCGCACGCGATGGGGACGCCGACGCGGCGACCGGACGCTCCGAATGGCAACTGGGAACCAAGTCAAGGTCCCCACACTTTTCCTCGTTCGAAAATGCAACACGTTTTCATCGCGTCGCTTCTGGCGCTGTTCAACGCGTTCGACCAGGATACGTACGCGTGGTTGCCATTCGGACGGCTCCATGGGAAGGTTGATGCCCAAGGCCGCCGATACTTTCGAGGCATTCCATATGCGGAGCCACCCGTCGGCAAGGATCTACGCTTCCGGGCACCTCGCGAGTGGACGACGAACTGGAAGCCGAGCACACGAAACGCGACAGCCTCTATGCCAATCTGCATGCAACCAGGAGGGTCGTGGCCGTCAATGGAGAATGCCATGAACATGAGCGAAAATTGCCTCTTCCTGAATGTGGTCGCGCCTCCCGAGTCGTTGTCAAATTCCTTGTATCCCGTGCTCGTCTACTTTCACGCGGGCGAGTTTCTGTACGGCGCGGCGAGCGACCTCGAGAGCGACGTCCCCTTCTTTGCAGACGATGTCGTGCTTGTGACGCCCGCCTCGCGCCTCGGTATCTTTGGGTACGCGGCGTCCGACGCCCTTCGTGCCCTGTCTCCCGACGACGGAGCTGTGGGAAACAACGGTATCATGGACCAGCAGATGGCGCTACGCTGGGTGCACGCGCACATCGGCGCATTCGGCGGCGACCCCAGCCGCGTGACCATCATGGGCGAGAGCTCTGGCGGCACCTCCGTCATCGCTCACATGACGTTGCCGTCGAGCTGGCCTTATTTCCACCGAGCGGTGCTTCAGTCCCCAGGCCTGACGCAGGTGAAGCCTTTTGGGGACGCGGCGCTGAACAACGAGTACGTGCTCTCGTACCTCGCGCATGCAAAGTCGCCGGGCTGTGCCTTTGCGGGCGACGGCTACGTCAACATCGAGGCTGCATCGCTCTACTCTGCGCATTTGCAAGTCGTCGCTGAGCCGTGCAAGAGTACCGAGGTGGCCAGCTGCGAGCAGCGCTGCGACGCGAACGCAACGTGCTTCGCGCTCGCCATCGACAACCGCACAGGCGTGCCGACCATCACACTGCACGCCGACACGAACATCGCCGACATGTCGGTCCTAGGCCCAGGCCCGGCCTCGATGCTCTCAGTCCGCATGAAGCGATCCGTCGGCGGCTCCGACGGCGTCAATTGCCTTCTGCAGGCGAACGCGTCGCAGCTGATCATGGCGACTTTTCTGGTGCCGCGCTCCGACACGAACGCGCAGGACTCGTACGGCCCTGTCGTGGACGGCGTCACCTTCAGTGCGCCCTTCATCGAGCTTGTGGGGAGTGGCCAGACACCTCCCCATCTTCCGGTGATGAGGAGCGCCGACACTGATTGCCTTTCACTGTGGACCACTGAGTACCACTGAGTGCCACTGATTGCCACTGAGTACCACTGATTGCCATCGAGTGCCTCCGATCTTCAGGTGATGATGGGCGCCAACAAGGATGAAGGGACGATGTTCCTCATCGACCACCTTGCGCCGCCCATTGCATGCAACGCAAGCTCCACTCAGTTCTTGAGCTGGTGCGCGCAGTACTTTTGCGCCGCCGACGCACCCACGATCGCCGCCGCGTACCAGCAGCTCGCCAAGCCGTTGCCCTACTGCGCGGGGCTGTCCGCGGGCGCGTGGGGCGGTGGCCTAGCCGCCAGCCGGGCTCTGGGCGATGTGGCGATTGTGTGCCCTGTGCGTGAGGCGGCGCGTGCTCTTCGGGACCGTTGGGCGGATGCGCACGCAACCGACGCCGACGCGACCACTGCCGACGAGGCGTCCGATCTGGCGCCGATCTTCGTCTACCACTTTGCCCACGCCCCCGCCCAATCGATCAATATGGATCCGCATTCACTGCCACTGTACGGGGCCTTCCATGGCGCGGAGGTGCCCTTCGTCTTTGGAGATCAGTTTGAGCTCTCGACCGACGCCGAGCGGACCCTTTCACTGTTGATGGGCTGCTACTGGCGCAACTTCATCCACCACGGCAACCCGAGCGCCGACGAGGGTGGCTGCGTTGGGGGCGTGACGCCGCCGCGCTGGCCGCCGCTGGCCAAAGGAGAGGAGAGGACCATGATCCTCGATACGAGCGCACTCAAGGGCTCCATGCAAGCGAGTGGCGTTGTGGCGGGCGTCGAAGCCTTCAGGAGATCAAAATACACTGACGACGGCGAAGGCGTTGGGCCGGTGGTCAATTTGCAGAAGACGCAGTGCGACATGTGGAAGGCCCTTCGCCCCACCAACCTGCGCCGCCGCCTGCATGTTGAGATCCAGCATTGATTCGTAGTAAAAAAGCCCCTCCGCGGGAGGGGGGGGAATTGCCATTTTTGGAATGGCAACTTTTAGTGGCCTTCCTTCCTAACTCGGCTCACGGCAAAAACATGCTTGGGCTGTCCCTTTGGGCTGTCTCATTAGGCGCGGCTGTGCTGAATGAAGTTAACACGCTACAAGCGCCGGCTCCATTGACGCCGGATCACCCGACAGTCCTTGTGATCCTCTCCGACCACGGAAGCGGCACGATGGAGTTCGGGGCGGCGCTCAATACGCACCCGTGCATGTTCAACCTCGGCGAGCCGTTTGCGCTCAAGGACACGCTCTGGTCGAATGCCGAGGTCCCCGAGTGCACGGGCGCCATGGCGAGTGATATGAACAAAGTGATCTTCAACTCCGAAACTGGCGCGCTCCTGAAGAGCAGTAACCCGACTCTGACGACCAGGATCCTGGCTCAGAGTGCCCATGCCGCCATCAACGGCACCATGCTTATGGGCACACTTCCAGTGCTGAAACGCACTGTGGCCCATATGACGTTCGCCGGTGACACTGCCGAGCTGTATGATGGTCTGCAGTACAGCTTTGCCGATTACGTCGTCCGCATCCGCGATCACGTCTGTGCGGGCGTGCCCGCCGAGGTGTGTGCCCCCTCGGATTGCTCGATCACGCTCAGCATGCTCCCGCAGTTCGTCAACGCGAACACGGCCGGGCGGCTCATGAAGGACGACCCGCCCAAGTCCGTGTGCGTGCTCGCGCGGAATGCGAAGGCGATGGCCGCGTGGAAGGCGGCCCTCACCTCGATGGCCGAGAACCCTAAGGTGGCGACGTTCAAGCTCGCAAGAGATGAGCGCGACAGGCAGTTCGCCCTATTCCAGGAGTTTGGTCTGGCCGAGCAGATGTTTGACTGCGCCATTGAGCGCCAGCCCAGCGACTATCTCGCAGAGTCTAGCTATCCCAACGCCGACGACCAGATCGATATCGAGCACTGCTGGGCCGGGGATGCCGGTGCCAACAAGTGCCTCGCCGACGCTCTGAAGCTGGTCGGGCTCTCGACCGAGCCGATGATGGACGCGGGGACGAGGAACATAGAGGGCATTCAGAAAATGAAGGCGAGCTGCGCCCTCGATCCCACCGCCATCTTCAAGCGACTCGCCAACGGCGATATGCAAAAGACTGCCGCGACCTTCGAAAAGATCAGGGCGGCCGAAAAACTGAAGGCAGTGCAGGATGGTGCGGCTGCTGCCCTGGCCAAGGACTTCGCGGCGGCAGCGGAGAATGCGGCTGCCATGAATCTGTTCGTCAACGGCGTCGACGCCCGCGCGGATTTCGTCAAATCAGAGCCGGCGTTCGTCGTGAAGGAACATACCGTCACGACGTCCGACGTTCCCGATATGATCCAGCTCAACGTGCTGCCGGAGACTCATCCGACCACGACAGCGCCCACGACCATGCCTAAGGTCCGTACGGAACATACCGTCACGACGTCAGACATTCCCGATATGATCCAGCTCAACGTGCCGGACAGCGTGCAGCTCTTCTTGCAGCGAGATGACGTTCGTGCGCAGGCGGTGCCCACGCAGATCCCAGACGGTGTCCCCGAGGATATCTCGGGGATCATCTCGGAGATACGATCGAATGTCCCCGAGATTATCTACCCGAGCCGTAAGGAGGAACATACCGTCACGACGTCCGACGTTCCCGATATGATCCAGCTCAACGTGCTGCCGGAGACTCATCCGACCACGACAGCGCCCACGACCACGATCGCGGTCCCCGAGGTGGTCAATCCGGTGATCTACGCAAGGAAGCTGATGCAAGCTGGGGAGGGTACTATGCATACCGTCTCAGCCTGGTCACAGCAAGGGGGGTGGTGGAATTGAGGGGGATGCCGCCTGTTGAACGGGAAGAGCATGGGCATGGGGGCTACCGGGGCTAGTCAGCATGCAACGAGAGCAGCCCGAGTATCCGGAGACGGGAGTCTCGTCTGGCATTCGACTTCGGAGTGCAAGTCTCGCAGGCTGTGTAGGGTGCGTTTGGCATCGCCACATTAAGCTGAGCGCGAAAGACCGTACTTGTACATGTATTACGTGTCGTCGGGGCGGGCGCGGCGGGGGGAGTCTCGTAATCACGCCGTTAATCACGCCACCATAGGGCAACTACCTCGTACCTGAGTGTTGAAACTGCTCGTCCCCCAAGGCCGAAGGCACATCATAAAAGTCTGCAGTGTGCAGCGCAGAAGTGACGGTGTGAGATGCGGGAAGATTGGTACTGGCCTCCTGGTCCTGCGCGCTGGCCGCTGCCCGGGGCCGCGGAAGAGGCGAGCGCTCCAGCCAAGGGTGCTGACGCCCTACTTGGTAAATCTCACTGAGATGCCACGCCATGCGCGCGCCATCGGCCCCACATGCGGGCACACCCAGTCGCCAGTCGCCGCGTCGGTCGACTCCCACGGTACCCGCAGAGCACAGTCCGTACGGCGACCGTTACCCACAACGGCGAGAGTAGTCTTTGTCGCGCGTAAGTCGCATACTTCGCTTGCAATACTTAGAGCAACAAATTGGGGGACACGCTTTCTCTCCCCCCCTCTCGTCCTGCAGACTCACGTGCAGACTCCAACACCTCCACCACAGGGGGTGGAAGCTTGTATCCTCTCCGCTCCTCGAGCGACCTGTAGCCTGAGGCGAGCGCAGGAGCAAAGCCGGGCGAATTGAGGCGCAGCAGCTGCACAGGTTCGGACGCCCAGCCCAGTGACGGCTGCTCGATGAGGAAAGGTTTGTCGAAAGAGGGGTGGCCGCAGTCGACGAAACGTAGCTCCACCTCGAGCAAGTCCAAGAACGTCTGCCGGCACGATGAGGCCGCGTCACCAAGAATCACCCAAGCGCCCAGCCGAACACATTCGGCCACGCGCAGTGCCATGCAACGAGCTTGGTCATCGTTCCTCAGCACATCGGTGAGCACGACGAGATTCGCAGCTCCGACGCCTGTGCCATAGGAATGGTGATTCGTCCTGCCGGACATGGGCAGCGGCGAGTTGAGATCGGCCAGATCGAACGACTGCAGCCAAGTACGGTTGACCTTACCGCCGGCAGCAGCGGCCGTCGAGGCGCACAGGTCATTCTCACAGAGTACGTTCCGACCAGCGAGATCGGGCAGGGCTGCGATGTACTGCGCGATGCCCAGCGATGCAGGCGTGATGACCTCTCGAGTTACGATGGGTGAGCTCACTCCACCGAGCAAGATTTTGAGCGGTGTGGTTGGTAGGACGAGAGCCGATGCTAGTAACATTTGAACGTGCAGGAACATGGCGTACCCAGATACGCGCAGTTGCTTTCGATGTCCTCGTCAATCGTGTTTCGCATCGGATTCCGCAAGTTCGGTTGCGTTTTCAAAAAAGGAAATGGAGTCCATGTGGAGTCGACCTCGAATCTGCAATATCCGCCTACATGTATGCCTCGGCCTAGTACAACTACATGTAGTACCAGCCAGTGAGGTTGCTCTGTGGCAACAGCTCGGGACCTACAAACTCAACGCTCCACTTGACAGATTCTCGCAAGTACGTGCCGGGCTGTAGCGGCGGTAAGGGGGGCTTTAGAATGTCCGGTGGCCACGGTGATGGTGGTGGTGGCCACACCAACGGGAGCATGAGCGGCGGGCATGGCTGCCGGCCATTAAGCGCCATGGCGGTGATGAGCACAAGGGCATAACACAGGGCATAGCACAGGGGGAGGACGAGCCACAAAGGGCCCACACAGGGGAATCGGAGCGGTACGAACCAAGGCGGAGCGGGTGGCATGGGTTGAGCCGGCGTTGGTTTGAGCAGCTGCCCATCAATGGGTGGGATGCGCTGCAGCTTGGCGGGAGGCTGGAAGTGAAGGAGGCTGTGGAGGAGGCGGTGGAGGAGAAGGACGAGGAGGAGGATGAGGGGGATGACGTAAAGGCGGGGGAGGAGGAAGTGGCGGAGGAGGACACCGATGAGTAGGAGGGGAAGGGCGAGTAGGAGAAGGAGGACGACATATCTGCCCATGGAATCTCGCCATTGCTCAGCGGAAGTGGCCGACGGCGCAAGCAGAGTCATCGGCTCTGTCTCTTCGCGTCGGCGCGGCTGCTGCTGCGCCGCCTGCTCGGTGTGCATGATAACGTGTGAGCACGAGCTTGAATGAGCATGCAGCAAGCGTGCTTGCTCAGAAGAGTGCACTGCCGGGAGCACAGTCGCGCCGAGTCGAGCGCCGATGAAGACTTGAGGCTGCGGCTGCGGCTGCGGCTGCGGCGTTTGCTGCTGTTGGGCTGAATGCACTTTCTCATTCTTCTGCTCCTGCGGCTGAGGCTGCTGCTGCTCCTGCGGCAGCGACCCGGGCTGCGGCTGCGGCTGCGGCTGAGGCTGCGGCTGCTGCGGCCGCGGCTGCGGCTGCGGCGGTTGCTCTGTGATTGCGCCAGCGCTGCCGAGTGGCACATCAGTGCGAGGGCAAGCGCGCCGCACATCAGTAGTGCCCGCACTCGATGGTGGGCCACGCTCAGTCGCAGGTCTGTGTGACGGCGAGGCCGACACTGGTGGCGTTCCGAGGATGCGGGCAGAACGAGGCCGCCTCCAAGCCGCAGGAGTCTCTACACAGCATGCTGTCGATGCGCATCCGCATAGGGGCGGCGTGAGCGGGTCGCCCATCCGATGACTCGGTGATGGATGACGATGGCGAGGGGAGAGCGGCCCGCACAGGCCGCGGCTGCGGGAATGCGCTCCACTCGAGACTCCATCCATGGTAATCGGCGGGATCGTGATGTACTGGAGCATTGCCGAGTCTGGGGCCAGCATGTCCTTGCGTGGGTCGTAGCGCGGCGGGCTGCCGTCCTCCCGCTCTTTCCACTGTTGCTTGACCGTCGCGTAGCCGCACGGCATAATTCTGCCGTCTGGGCGTTTGGACGATCGGGTTTCGTTGTTTTGCGCGCCGCAAAAAAGCTGGTACGAGCGCGCATGCATTTTTCGTTTCACAACGCCTCCTGCGAAATTACCCTCTTCACTCCTGATGGACTGATATGTGATACGAGTAGAATGTAGATCTCACACGACTAGGAACTAATCAGGCCTTTCTCTGTTTTTTGTCACAGACCTCAGACGGGGCGGCCCCGGGGGCCCCGAGTGTCGAGTGCGGACTCTGTCAGGGTCCGGCCTCAGAGAGGCGCCCCTTGCGCCACCCCTTGATGCGATGAGGGATGTAATTGCTGCTGCGACTGAATCGGGACGTGCTGTGCTCGATCCTTCCGGCACCGTAGTACGTCGCATTGGAAACGCGAGAAGCCGGAGAAACCCAACGCGGGTCTGGCCAATACACTCGACCAGCCACACGGCGCTCAACACGTCACAGGACTTCTTCTGCCTCGTCCTCAAAGCGTACCTGCACGAATCCCTTCTTTTTCCTGCTGCTGTCCTTCTTACATGTAGCCACCGCGCCCGGTGGCCGTGGTTGCATCTTTGCGAGTCCCCGCTTCGCTGCGGCATCGATCAACGCCTCGAGGCGGTTCGTCGCGCTTCGCAGAGTTGGCTCCCCGGCCAGTGCGCTTCGGGTCACATCCAACGGACCTTCAATGATAGCCTCGTCATCCCCCAGCTCGTCGCCAGGCTCTTCTTCAGGCGCCTTCCTGAGCGGCGCCGTCCTGAGCGGCGCCGCACCCTGGCGACCGCTCGGCGTACGACTGCTACTTGACAAAGCCTCCTCCTCAGCTGGCGGGTAGAATCGAGGAAGGGCCAGCGTGGACCCGATTGCGGGGATCATCGTCGGCTGAGCTCGGGGCGACCTGGGTGCGCCCGCTACGGCGCCTGCGTACAGACCGTGCTTAGTCACGGCACCCTCCTCGGGCGATGGCAACGGCAGATTCCAGAGCGCAATCGCGAGCAGCCCCGCTGGAGGCGCGAGTCCCTGCAGCGTCAAGGTATACGAGCCGAGAAGAGACCGCAGGGTGCCGAGGAAGAGCATTCCAAGAGAGGTGCCGACGATGCCGGCACTCCGGATCTGGCCGGAGAGCCGCCCGATGTGGGCGACGCCGAAAAAGTAAGGGACGACCAGGCTGTTGGCGTTGATCATGAAGCCGAGCCGGATGCCGGTGGCGATCGTGTAGATGAGCGCGCCTTGGAGCTGTCCGAGCTGCGAGGCAGATAGCGTCGAGAGCGCAATCATGATCTGGGAGATCGCGAGCACCTTGTGGGGAGGCACCCCTCGATCGGCGGCCCAGCCTGCGAGGCATGAGGCGGCCGCCGTGACGAAACCCATGGGGGCGAAGATGACCGCTGCGATGTCGTACGTGGCGCCGGCTTCGCGGGCGATGGCGACGGTGTAGAGATCGATGCCGCTCCCGACGGTTGCCGAGTACAGGCTGGTGAGCTGTAGTAAGAGGAGTGTTGTGGAGCACACGGACGGCGGTGGCGGCGGCGGAGGTGCTGTCCATTGAAGCGGTGGCGCGCCTGCAGAGCTGCTGCTGCTGCCGCTGCCGCTGCTCCTGCAGCTGCGATTGAGGTTGCTGCCGCTGCTGCAGCTGCTGCCGCTGCTGCCGCTGCTGCCGCTGCTGCCGCTGCTGCCGCCGCTGCCGCCGCTGCTGCCGCTGCTGCCGCCGATGTCGGTGCCGTAGCCATCGGCACTGACCGCACGCGACTCTGGGCAGCCCGATTCCACATCGGGCGAGAGCTGCTCGTCGAGCGTGGAGGTCGGCTGCGGCCTTTCGAGGAGCACATCGCCATCCAAATAAGGCAGGAGCTCGTCGCCATCCGGACCGCTCCCAAGGTCCTGGGGTCGATTACGCGTGAGCAGCGCGATGGGCACGATGCTGATGAGGAGGACGCTGCTCCAGACGATGAGCGTGTTCCGCCAGTTAATCGCCTCGTTGCTCATGGACAGCAGCTGCGTGAGTAGCCCACTCAGCGGCGAAGACACCACGGAGAGCAGCGCCGTCATGCGGCCGCGGCGGCGGCAGAACCAGAGGGAAAGGAGGCCGTCGACGCAGGTGTCGATGGCGCCGATGGCAGTGCCGCGGATCAGAATGCCAGCGAAGAAGAGCTGCCACGCATTGGACGCGCAGCTCAAGCTCAGCAGGCCGCCGGCCAGCACAAGCATAGCGAGGGGCAAGCACCATCGTGCGCCGTGTCTGTCAAACGCGATGCCAAATGCTGGCTGTGCCATCGCGGCCAGCAATGTTCCAGCGCCCCAAATGCGTCCAAACGGCCCGGCGTCGAGGCGCAGGTCATTCATGATGAGAGGCACGCTGACGGAAATTACGTTATTCTGCCCGACCGCCTTGACCAAGCGCGTGACACCGCAGAGCACCAATATGACCCAACCATAGAAGAAACGGCCCTTGGTGGGGCGCATGGGCATGGACATATTCGGATCCCGCGGCCGCCGCCCCACCCCCACCGCTGCGGTGGCGGCGTCAAGGGTCGCCGCTTGTGAAAGGAAGGAGGCGCTGAGTCTATGAATAGATTCCTGCTGTGAATACGTGAGAGGTAAAGACTAAAGGGTATTCGCAATTCGGGGCGCCGCGCCTATTCGGTGCGCAGGGGCAAGTGGATGGCCAGCGCAGCGACGCCGAGGCATGCGCCGAGGACGCGTGAATTCGGGCGCCTCTCGCAGGATTCACCAGGTCGACTGGTCGGCACTTGGCCATGTGCTCACTCGTAGCGCAGCGTGGCGTTGGCAGCCTTGCCCGTCACCTCGTTGATGGCCGTGGCAGTGATCTCGGTCGCGCCAAACTGCAGCTGGATCGTGCATGTCTCCCCGTGCAGGCAGTCGACGGTGACAGTGCCTATCTTGCGCGCCGATGATTCGGTCGTCCAGTCGATCTGGCCGAGCGGCGTCGCGAAGATGGAGAACGAGATGGCGGTCTGGTCGGCACGTGGCGGCCAGTGTTTGTGGCTCTCGGCCACATGCCCCGCGAGCAACTTGTCACCCACCTTGACCAGCTGGCGGAACTTGTCATAGACGTACTTGACGAGGCCTTCGGGCGTCATGATATCTTGGAATCCCTTGGCTACGTGCTTCGCGTTCGTCGCGTCATATGGCAACGCCACATCGAAGCCGTAGGAGAAGCGAGCAACGCGCGACGCAAAGACGTCCTGGTTGGCGCCGAATTGTGCCGCGCCGCGCAATACGGCGAGGCCAGGGCGCACTGGGATGACGACCTTGCACCGGCGCGAAAAGTTATCCTTGACGGCCGCCTGCAGCAGCGCCGATTCGGCAAAGCCACCAACGAGGAAGATGAAGTCGAGGTGGTTGGCGTCGAGCAGCTCCTGGACGTGGTGCACAATCTTGTCAAAGTTGGGCTTGAACAAATCACGCACGAACTGCGCCTCCATGATGATCGTCGAGCGGCCGCGCATCTTGAGAGACGTGCCGTGGATCTGGTTGTACGTGTCGACGAGGTTAGGCAGCGTGGTGCCCTCGCCGAGCACCTCGAGCAGCGGCGAGAAGTTGATGGTGCGCGTCGCGTCGTCGGCTGTCTGCGAGATCTTGACCGCCTCCCAGTTCTCTAGCAGCTCGATCCAGTACGAAGAGGCCTTGGCGGCGTCAAAGTTGCGCTGTCCAACGAGCGCAGTGACGAACATTTCGAAGCGATAGTCGATGAGCGTCGAGCCCCAAGGGCCGCCTGATGGCGCGGCAATCTCGTCGAACTTGAGGGGGCTCGTGCTCTTCAGCCGGTTGATGGTGATGTCGACGGTGCCGCCGCCCGTGTCGAGCACCATGAAGGCTTGGCCGGGCTTGACGAGCTGCGCGACATCGCACGCGATGGCTGCCGATTCAGGCTCGAGGGCCAAAAGCAGGCGGCGCGAGTCCTCAATGTCCATGAGCCCTGCTTGAAACGCGGCCGTGCGCATGAAGCCCTTTGCGGCGTCCGACCAGATCGCCGGGACAGTGAGCACCCACTGGCATTCGCGCGCGGTCAGCCCGTCGGGCAGCGCACGACCGCACTCCTTCAGTGCCTCGTCCTTGACAAACTTGAGCGTCTGCTTGATCACGTCGATGAGCTTGTGAATCTTGCCATTGTAGGCCTTTGCCATAGTTTCGGTGGCTCGGCCACCCACATTTTCCAGCAGCATCTTGTAGTTGGAGAAAAAGGCGCCCGTGCCGCTCTCCGAATACTGGCGGCGCGCTTCGAAGCCAAAGGCGCGGAACGAGCCATCGTCGTTGAGCAAAAGGTTGGTCAGCGTCTTGCGAGCATCTTGGCCGCCTGGCTCCTTGGCCTCGATCACGTCGGAGCCGGTGAATGAGTAAGCGTAGCCGGTGCCGGCAGTGCCAAAATCTATGGCGATGGTGACGATCGGCTTGTCGTCGGCGCGCTTGGGTTCAAGCTGCGCAAGCGGGGCGGCCTTGCGCTTGCTCATAGAGGTGAGGGGTCGGAAGCGCGGGAATGCTCGCTTTTACATCGATGGACATGATGTCGAGAGACGACGGTGTCATCGTCGAGGCGGTCAAGGAGAGGATAATCGACCCGCAGCTACCCGATGCCCAGGAGGCGGCTCCCACAGCCGAGGATGCTTCTGCCGATTTGCGGCGCGCCAAGAAGCAGCGCGCCAACGAGCCCACCCAGTGGATCCCAGCCCCCAAAATTGCTGTGTGGCGACAACATGTCCAAGCCGGCTCCCAGTGGACGAATTTATTTGAGGGCCCTGTGACTAGCATGTGCGCTGCCGTGCGTGAGCTGTCATCATGCCCGCCAGACGATGGGTTTGACTATTTGCTGCCAGGAAGCCAAGTGGCAATCTACGATAATGCACTACGTGCATACCAGGAGAGCTTCGCTACCCTGAAAAAAATAGTGAGCCGCAACGCGAAAACGCTAGCGCCGAATCTGCACAAGCAAGCAAAGGATCTGACGGAGAAGGCGATGCTGCTTCAGGTCGACGCAAGCGAGGCGCATGCGGCTGCCGAAGCCGCGCAGGAGGCCGCGGCGGAGGCAGCCATCAAGCTTCGGGCGACTAACGCTGCTCTGCACCAATCGAGCGCGGGCCACTCGGACATCGGCTCGATATTTCCTCTCTCGACGGAGATCGCCGAGAAGGTGAAGATCTTTGGCTCCTCCGAGGCTCTGAGTGCTCTCATCCTCGAGCATATGCTCGACAAGTTCAAGAACATGAGCGAACTGTCCTCCGCAATGGGGATGCTGCAACTGGCCTGTCACAAGCTTGTCGACGAAGCGTACCAGAAGCGCGAGAAGTGCATCATGGCCGCACTCGGAGTGGCGCGTTCGCCTTTGGTCGATGGCTTCCTTCGCAAGTGAGACGCGTAGCCGAAGCTCGAATGGTCACGCGGCCCTCTCGGCTCTCATGTGGCCACGCCTCTCTGTCGGCTCTCATGTGGCCACCTTCTGTGTGCCCTCCTCTGCGACAGGCTTTGGCAACAGCACCACGCCGAGTACCTCCCGATCGATGAAGAGATCTCGGACATCATTCGAATGATTCCCAAGACCATCGGCTCCATCGACGATGAGTGCGTCTCCCTAACGCTATGGGAATCGTTCTGCGGCATGGAGGGCCCCGCGCCGTTCAAACAAGTGGTCCAGGAACTGCTCAAGCTGTACGTGTACACGACGGTGTGCGACCCGCCCATGATCTACGACCCCCAGGGCGTGGGGAAAAAGTCTTCATTCGACCCAGAGTCGATGGCCCCTCTCGATGATAAGATCAAGTTGGGTAAGAATTGCTACGTACTCTGCCCGCCGCTGAAGGGAGCGGATGGGCTGCTCAAGGCGAAGGCCATGGTCCTCGCTGCCGACTACCTCTGACACGGCAGTAGAGAGCACTGGAGCTCTGGAGGGGGGAACCACGACTTCGGCCGTCTCAGCCCGCTGGTCTGGCCTGCGCCGATGCCACTGCCCCGCCCAAGTTAGCGCATGCGGGCCTCGAGACTTATTGAGCGGTGATTTGTTCACAGTACTCGTAAACGCCGTGCTGCTCAAGTTCCGCTGTGAATTCTCAATTTCATGTGGATCATGTGTTGGACTGTCCTAATGGCCTCGTGCTATGGATGGATTCGTGCGATGCCGAGGACTTCACACATCACGAGCATGGTCGCTTCGGAGCCACTCGGAGCGCCCTACCGACGCGACGCAGCCGACACGGCGGCTCTCTCCTGCGACGAAGCATGGCTGCACACGCTCCTGCTACGCCGAGCAGAGGCCCGGCTGGCGCGTGACTTCAGCACGGCCGATGCGATCCTTCGTCAGCTGCGTACTATGAACATCGATGTCAACGACCGAACGCGAGAGTGGCGTGCCGATTACGACGAGCACACGTCAAAGCGTACTCCCATCGGCGAGGCCGACCCCAAGCTTGACTTGCGAGGGAGCGCCGAGATCGCGCAGACACTCGGCGCGGCGCTGCTCACCCAGTGGCGCGCCGATGGCCGGCGTCGCGGACAGACGATGACTCACGGCTTCCACCCCACCAAAGCTCTGATGGAACCTCTCGCAGTCTCCACTCTTCTCGATACGCTTCCCGGAAAAGGAAGGCTTCCCGAATGGCACGGCCTGCCTTGAGACCTCTTGGTACGCCACCTTGCTGACGCGAGGGCGCTCCCGCTGGTACGTGTGCGTGTGTGCGTGTGTCACAGGCGCAATCCTCGACCCGTTTGCCGGCGCCGGCACGACGCTGATCGAGGCGATGGTGGCGGGGCGTGCCGCGCTCGGCTGTGACATCTCTCCGCTAACTGTCGGGGTCGCTCGTGCACACTGCTGGCTGCCAACGGACGCGGCGCTCGACGAGCTGCGGTGCGCGATGGTGAGCATCATCGCCGCGCTGCAGAGCCAAGAGGAGGGTGCGGCGGAAGGTGCGGCGGAAGGTGCACCGCCGGCGGCGATAGACTTCAGCCATGCGCGGGCGGTGGTCAGTGCAACGCTCGACGCTGCTGGCGTCTCGGAAGTGGTCGCGGCGGCGGCGTGGTTCTTGCTCAGCCATGAGGAGGTGTACAAGTGGCCAGATTGGAGGAAGGTGTGTGTGCCCCTTTCCCTGGACGCGTCTCAGGCATGCTTGCTGACGGCACCATCGGGATGCATGCATCTGCTGACGGCACCATCGGGATGCATGCATCTCCTGACGGCACCATCGGGATGCATGCATCTGCTGACGGCACCATCGGGATGCATGCATCTGCTGACGGCTCACCCTCTCGCTATCCTTGTGTCGACTCTCGCGCGCTCCTCTGCTCGCGCTTCTGCTCGCAGCCTCGGCCGCTCTCCTGGCGGCTGTCTCGAACAACGAGTCGTTACATGACGCAGCTAGCGGCGCTGAGGCGCGCCGTACCAGCCGGTACACCGGGCGCGCGGATCGAGCTCGCAGACGCGCGGGAGATCCCATCGGCGTTTCGTCAGTTTCGTCCGATCGATGGGGTGCTCACCTCGCCGCCGTACCCCGGCGTGTACAATTATTTGGAGTTCACGCCGGCGCAGAGCGGCCTTGCCGCCCATATTGAACGCACGAGCTCCACGCACGAGCACGCGATCTCGGCGCGTGAGATCGGCGCGAAGGCTGACAAGGACGATCTCGCCGCCGAGAGGACGCATGCATCGTTCGAGGACTTGTGGCAGGCGGACACAGTGGCGTGGCTGCAGGCGGCGGCGGCAGTGCTGAGCCCGGCTGGGCGGATCGCCATCTTGATAGGCGATGATAGCGGCATCAACACGCTCGAGTCGATCACAAATGCCGCAGCCACGATCTCGCGGAATGCCTCTTCCCCCTATACCCTTCACGTCCTGGCTTCAGCGAGCCTCAGCTCGCAGGCGACGCGCCCATGGGCGAAGCAGGCCACGAGAGGCCGCGGCTATAGGCGTGAACACACGATTCTCCTTGAGAAGAAAGTCGACGCGCGGCGCGAGTAGTGATGTGGAGATTTCGGCGGTCTGTGTGAGGCGAAACTGAACTGAGTGTTCTTGGTTGACACCAGCCTCTTTGACCCAAAGGGGTAGGGGGCCTCGAGGTATTCTTTCTGGATTCACACACTATCCCGCCACCACCTGACCATGCACCTGACGTGATTTTTAACTCAGCGGCCTCTGACTCTCTGCCTGCTGGCCGCTGGGTCGTGCGGTCTCGACATCATGCTCGACATGCGCGAGCCAGGGAGAGCGCGCGGGCCGGCGCGGCGGGGCGGGCCCGGGCGCGCCGCCATGCCGGCGCGCGCCGGCGTGGACGGGAGCGAGCGGCGGCGAGCGCCCGCCCGGGCGCAGGAGCGCCGAGCGGCGCGGGGTGTTCGCGTCATGTCTTGCAATCCGATGCGCCCGCTCGTCGCGCTTGGCGGACGGGGACGCGGGATGGTTTCAGACACAGCACCGTCAAAACACGAGACAAGACGCGATCTCTAGATAAACTGTGCTAATGGCGGGGCTTTCCCTGCGTTCCCGTTCAGTGGATGTGCTCCCGCCGGCGCCGCGGCGCCACGTGGCGTGGGTCCACGCGGCGTGGGCGTATACTCGGGCGTGCCGCCAAGGCGTGCCGCCAACGGCAGTGGAGGCCGTTTGCCGACGTCCTTGATGGCACGTCTGGATTCCACCTTGGCTTGAAATTCGGCGTCCCGTTCGGCTTTGGAGTTTTGGCGCCGGAGGCTGGCCTCTTTTTTGGCGGCGATCGCCTCTCTCTCAGCCTCCGCTCGAAGCTCCGCCGCCTTCCCCGCGCGCGCACATGCCTCTGCGGCTTGGTCCTCTTCCGCTTTTATCTCCTGCTCGAGAGCCACGCAACCAGCGGCACTCAGACCACTCAGATGTCATCAGAGGCCATCAAGAGTCTATTGGAGGCCATCAGTGGCACTCAGATGCACTTAGAAGGAGTCGGAGGTCTTCAAGAGGTCATCAGAGGCCATCAAGAGGTCATCAGGGCGAGATGTCCACACCTGTTCGAGTTTCTTTTGCTCCCCTGCGGCTGCCTTGTAGAGCTTCGAGCTCTGCTTCGTCATCTGCTCGATCTCCTCGTTGCACCGAAGCGCCTCGAGGAGGGCCTTTCTGAGCACCACCTTGAGCTGCAACCTGCCGCTCTGTCCATCGGTAGCGACGCTTTGATCGAAGAACTCGTCGCACTGCATGGCAAATTGGGAGCCAATCAGAGGCAATCCGAGGCAATCAGAGCCAATCAGAGGCAATCAGAGGCAATCACTGAGTGGCAAATTGGGAGTCGGGCCGAGGCAAGGGATTGGGAAAGAGGGGGGCACTGGGGTCGGGAGGCATGGGGTACGCGCCGAGGTGGGGGGATGGGTCGGTGCACACCTCATTGGCTTGCCACAATCAGGCGCAATCAGTCGCAATCGGGCGCAATCCGGCTGCAATCCGGTGTAAACCGTGCTCTCAGGCGCACTCCGGTGCCATCCGGTGCAATCCGGTCATCACATACCTCCTTGGGCCTGGGTGCCTCGGGGCCCTTGAGGTACGCATTCACACCTTGGCTCCACGCCTCCCGGCCGACTAAAGCGTCCCGACCGCAGTCCGGCCAGCGGGCGATGGCATCGACACTCTTCACCTGGCGGCGCATCAGCACGGTGGCGAGCCGTATGTCGACCGGCTGAGCTCGCTGAATCTGCTCGAGCCGTTCATAGAACCGATCCACCTCGGTCATCCCTTCTGCCGCCGCGCGAAGCTTCACGGCACGCGCGCGCAGCACGCGCGCGCGTTCGATCAAGCGCTGCTGCTCCAGCTGCGCAGCCGTCGCCTCCTCCCGGAGTGATTTGAGTAATGCCTTCAGTTCTGCGGCGTCTAGTGTGCCTCCTCCATCGGTATCGTAGGCCGCGAAAAAGTCGTCAATCTCCTTGTTGTCGGCCTTCAGCTTGAGCGTGCCACGCACCGCTTGACGAAACTCCATGAGCTGTACCTCACCGTCGCCATTCTTGTCGAAGGCGCGCACGAGTTCGTTGAGCTTGGAGCGCGAGGTGTCGGCCATGTTCCGGTTGATGAGCGCGGTCCCGAGCCGTCGGTCGAAGGTCATCGTGGTCGCGCTCGACGCCTGGAGATCGAGCGCGGCGGCCTCGGCGGTTGCCGCCTCAGCATCCTCGAGAAGCGCAGCTTTGGAGCGCAGCTTCTTCAGCGGATCGTCAGGGGGCGATACCGATGGGTTGCTCGGCTTGGACGCTTTCTGCGGCTGCTGCTGCGCCGCCTTGACGGCAGGCAGCTTGGCGGGTAGCTCTGGGTCCAGTCTCACTTTGCGTGCTTTCTCGTCAGGTGAAGCAGCGGCGACGCTCAGGACAGACGGGGCTTTCTGGACCGCAGGCGCCCAGAAGACCGCGAACTCTTCGAACTGCAGCTCGCCGTCGCCATCCGTGTCAAACTCCTCGATGATCGCTTGCACTTCGTCGAGGCTGAGCGGCATTCCGCCACCCGGCCTCGTGAGCACCTGCTTGAGCTCCGCAGCACTGAGTGAGCCCGAACGGTCCGTGTCAAAGACGTCAAAGGCTGCCTTTATGGCGGCTCGTGATGAGCTCTTGCTGCGGGAAAGGGCGCTCGAAGAGCTCCTGCTGGGTTGTTGGCGTCGTCCTCGGAAGCTGTCGGAAGCTGTCGAGAGTAGATTGACCGCCGATTTGCGGAACGAGCCTCCGAGGACGGCACCCAGCATGGAAGGACTGCTGCGTCCAATCCCCTCCCCACAGAATGCCTTTCCGCAGAACCCGCGACTTGTCAACTTTTGAGGTCTCGATCTCCCCAGGAAGTCAAGTTGGCCCCCTAAGGGTTAGGGTTAGGGTTAGGGTTAGGGTTAGGGTTAGAAAAAAAAATCGAGAACCATTCGGATTATCCGGATAGTTCTCCACCTTCCGACGCACGCACGCCCACACAGCACACACCCTTCTTCAAGTAATATGGGCCCTCCAGCCCCAGGGGGCGAGGGCTGGGGACCCGCTTTTCTGTTCGTCTCTCTATACAAAAACTTGCACCCGGACCCGGTCAGCGGAAACCGCGGACGCCACCTACGGACGCCTCCCACGCAGCCGGGCGGGTCGGCGGCGGGCGCAGGCCTGCGGCGCACGCCG
>ENA-UOXO01000192-UOXO01000192.1-mixed-culture-metagenome-genome-assembly--contig:-NODE-192-length-45388-cov-22.482033_pt1 | contig 45388 bp, 43 predicted proteins | sample MGYA00238162_ERZ761640 | MGnify/ENA primary metagenome ERZ761640 (study PRJEB28914, sample SAMN08778297) | mixed culture metagenome | isolation source: Freshwater growth medium | place: USA...
CGCGCCTGGTGCACAGCCGCTTCGGCCTGCACATCGTCGAGGTGCTGGAGCGCGAGCCCGGGCGTCTGCCCGAGTTCGCCGAGCTGCAGGCGCAGATCGGCGCGCGGCTGGCCCTGCAGTCACAGGCCACGGCGTTGCGCCAGTACATTCAGCTGCTGGTGGGTCAGGCGGACGTTGAAGGCGTGGAACTGGAAGGGGCCGACACCCCACTCGTGCAATGAACGTTCCCGCCACAGGTGCTTCAGCGGACGAGCTGCTGTTGCGCCTGCGGCATTTCCGCTCCGACTACTTCCCGCTCCACCAGCAGCGCTTTCAGGATCTGGTGGCCGAGGGCCAGCACCCCAAGACGCTGTTCATCGGCTGCTCCGATTCACGCCTCGTGCCCTACCTGCTCACGGGGGCCGGCCCGGGTGAACTCTTCATCGTGCGCAACGTGGGCGCCCTCGTCCCACCGCATGACCAGTCGCACGGATTGCACGGAACGATGGCCGCGATCGAGTTCGCCGTGCTCAGCCTGCACGTGGAGCGCATCGTGATCTGTGGCCACAGCCATTGCGGCGCCATACGCGCCGCCTACGAAGGTGCGCCCGCCGAGGCCGTGGCCCTCACCGCGTGGCTCAAGCTGATCGACGAGGCTTTGCTGCCGGTGCAGCCCTGCGCCGAGTCGATGCGCCGTACCGAGCAGCGCGCCGTGGTGCTGCAGCTCGAACGCCTCATGGGCTACCCCATGGTGCGGCGCGAGGTCGAGGCCGGCCGGCTCACGCTGCACGGCTGGCACTACGTCATCGAGGACGGAGAAGTGCATGTGTTTGATGCACAACAAGGTGACTTCGTCGCGGCCTCGGTAGCCTCCAACAGCGGCACCGGGCCGTACCAACCTTATGTGGAACACGATGGACAAGTCATCAGTTACTGACGCCGCCGACACGCTGGCGGCCGAACTCCAGGCCCTGGCCCGCACGGGCGGTTTGCGCACCTGGCGCCTGCGCGGGCGCGAGCTGCTGCCGGTGGTGCAGGGCGGCATGGGTGTGGGTGTGTCGGCCGCTTCGTTGGCGGGCACCGTGGCCGGCTTCGGTGGCGTGGGCACGGTCTCGGCGGTGGACCTGCGCCGCCGCCACCCCGACCTGATGGCCGCCACCGCCCACCTCGACAAGGAACCCGACGCGCGCGAACGCATCGATGCGGCCAACCTCGTGGCGCTCGACCGCGAGATCCAGGGCGCCAAGACCCTCGCGCAGGGCCGTGGTCTGGTCGCTGTCAATGTGATGAAGGCGCTCAGCGCCTACGAACAGTACGTGCGCCAGGCGCTGGAGAGCGGCGCCGACGCGGTGGTGGTGGGCGCGGGCCTGCCCCTGGATCTGCCCGAGCTCGCGCGCGAGCACCCCGACACCGCGCTCATCCCCATCCTGTCGGACGCGCGCGGCGTGCAGCTGCTGGTGCGCAAGTGGGAGAAAAAAGGCCACCTGCCCGACGCCATCGTGATCGAGCACCCGCGCCTGGCCGGTGGCCACCTCGGTGCGGCCAAGGTGGCCGACCTGCAGGACACCCGATTCGACTTCGAGGTGGTGATTCCGCAGGTGCTGGAGTTCTTCAAGACCGCCGGCATCGAACGCGAGATACCGCTCATCGCCGCGGGCGGCATCGGCTGCCGCGACGACATCCTGCGCCTGCAGGCCCTGGGCGCCAGCGCGGTGCAGCTGGGCACGGCGTTCGCCGTCACCACCGAGTGCGACGCCGACGCGGCCTTCAAGCGTGTGCTGGCCGAGGCCCGGCCCGAGGACCTGGTGGAGTTCATCAGCGTGGCCGGCTTGCCCGCGCGCGCGGTGCGCACCCCCTGGCTGGACAAATACCTGCGCCTGGAGCCGCGACTGAAGGCGGTTGCGCATGTGAAGAAAAAGTGCAACATGGCGTTTGACTGCCTGGCCCATTGCGGCCTGCGCGACGGCAAGGGCGAGATGGGGCAGTTCTGCATCGACCAGCAGCTCGGTCACGCGCTCGACGGCGACGCGCAGAAGGGACTGTTTTTCCGGGGTGCGGGTGTGCTGCCGTTCGGCCAGCAGATCCGTCCGGTGCAGGACCTGATGCGATGGCTGCTGGGCGGTGTCCGCCCTGCGCTGGCTTAACGAAAGAACACCCGACCATGAAACGCGACGCTCTGAAATCGGCCAGCACGGCCATCGGACAACAACCCATCACGCTGGACGTGCTGAAAGAGAAATACCTCAAGGACGGCGAGACCAGTGAGCAGGACATTTACCGCCGCGTGGCGCGTGCGCTGGCCTCGGTGGAACCCGAAGCAGACCGCGCGCTGTGGGAGCAGCGCTTTTTCGACAACCTGCAGGCCGGCGCGATCGGTGCCGGCCGCATCATGAGCGCGGCCGGCACCGCCATCCAGGCCACGCTGATCAACTGCTTCGTGCAGCCCGTGGGCGACTGCATCCAGGGCCTGGACGACGGCGGTTACCCCGGCATCTACGAAGCCCTGCGCGAGGCCGCCGAAACCATGCGACGGGGCGGTGGCGTGGGCTACGACTTCTCGCGCATCCGCCCGCGCGGCGCCGAGGTCAAGACCATGGCGTCACTCGCCTCGGGGCCGTGCAGCTACATCAACGTGTTCGACCAGTCCTGCGCCACGGTGGAGAGCGCGGGCGCTCGGCGCGGTGCACAGATGGGTGTGCTGCGCATCGACCACCCCGACGTGCTGGAGTTCATCACCGCCAAGCGCACACCCGGGCGCTGGAACAACTTCAACGTGTCGGTGGGTGTGAGCGACGCCTTCATGCGCGCCCTGGCCGACGACCAGGCGTGGGAACTGGTGCACCGCGCCCGCCCCGGTGCGGCGCTGATGGCCCAGGGCGCCCACCAGCGCGCCGACGGCCTGTGGGTCTACCGCAGCATGCCCGCGCGCGAGCTGTGGGACACGGTGATGCGCTCCACCTACGACTTCGCCGAACCCGGCATCCTGTTCCTCGACCACATCCAGCAGGACAACAACCTGCGCTACTGCGAATCGATCGAGGCGACCAACCCTTGCGTGACGGCCGACACCCGACTGGCGACACAACACGGGCTGGTGCGGATTGGCGACCTCTACAACAGCGGACTGCCCCTGGAAACCACCGTGGATCGCCGGGCGCTGGGCCGGGAGGGGCGGGGCGTCGACATCCGCCCGGCCAAGCCCGCGTTCATGACCGCCCACCTGGCCGATGTGTTCAAGCTCACCACCGAAGACGGCCACGAGATCAAGGCCACGGCCTGGCACGATTTCTACACCGCACGCGGCAAGCTCAAGCTGTCGGATCTGAAGGTCGGCGACGAGTTGTGGGTGCAGTCCGGTAAGGGCCAGTTTGGTCAGCAGGGCAGCGAAGAACTGGGCCTGCTGCTCGGCCTGATCACGGGCGACGGCCATTTCACCCACCGCGGGAAAGGGCAGGAGGTGGTGTGCATCAATCTCTGGAACCAGGAGCGCGAACTCGCCGAGCGGGTGACCACCACGGTCAACGCCATGATCGCGAGTTTGTCGCGAACGCAGCGGACCTATTGCGTCACGCCCGTGGCTGTTGCAGAGCGCAACCACGTGTTCATTCGTTCTGTGCTGCTGGCGCGCGCCCTGGAAGCACTGGGTTTCACGCGCGACACCAAGCTCCGGGTACCCGAGGTGGTCTGGCAAGGCAACGAGGCCTGCGTCAAGGCTTATCTGAGGGCCCTCTACCAGACCGACGGCACGGTCAATATCTCCAGCGCCAGCGAGAGTTGCTCCATCCGTTTGAGCTCCAGCTACCCACAACTGCTGAAAGACGTGCAGGTGCTGCTGGCCAACTTCGGGGTGTTCAGCCGGGTGCGTTTGCGCAGGGAAGCGACCGTCAAGGCCATGCCCAACGGCAAGGGTGGACAGGCCGACTACGCGTGCAAGACCCAATACGAACTCATTCTGGACGGCGAGTCGCGCGAGCAGTTCATGAGCGAGATCGGTTTCCTGCTTGACTACAAGACAGCCCGGTACCGCGAATGGGTGGCCGACAAGGTGCTGCGCAAAACCCAACGGTTCGCGAGCCGGATTGCCGCCATCGTGCCCGCCGGCCAGGAAGCTGTCTTCGACACCACCCAGGCCGATCACAACACCGTGATTTTCAATGGCCTGGTGACAGGGCAATGCGGTGAGCAGCCCTTGCCGCCTTACGGCTGCTGCGACCTCGGCCCGGTGATCCTGCCGCGCTTTGTGCGCCACCCCTTCGGCTTCGGCGGCCTGCCCAGCTTCGACTTCGAGGCCTTCGAGGCGGCTGTGGCGCTGCAGGTGCGTGCACTGGACAACGTGCTTGATGTGACCTTCTGGCCACTGCCGCAGCAGCGCGAGGAGTCGGCGGCCAAGCGGCGCATCGGCGTGGGTTTCACCGGCATGGGCAATGCGTTGGCCATGCTGTGCGTGCGCTACGACCGCGCAGAAGGCCGCGCGCTGGCCGCGCAGATCGCCGAGCGCATGCGCGACGCGGCCTACACGGCTTCGGTGGCGCTGGCGCAGGAGAAGGGCGCCTTCCCGAAGTTCGATGCCGACGGGTATCTCGCTGAAGGCACGTTCGCCAGCCGGCTGCCGAAGGCGTTGCAGGACGCCATCCGCACCCATGGCATTCGCAACAGCCACCTGCTCTCCATCGCGCCCACCGGCACGGTCAGCCTGGCTTTTGCCGACAACGCGTCCAACGGCATCGAGCCGCCGTTTTCCTGGATGTACCGGCGCAAGAAGCGCGAGGCCGACGGCACCACTACCGACTACGCGGTGGAGGACCACGCCTGGCGCCTCTACCGCGAACTCGGCGGCGACATGGCGCAACTGCCCGAGTACTTCGTGAACGCGCTGGCCATGCCGGCCACCGACCACCTGGCCATGATGGAGGCGGTGCAGCCCTTTGTGGACACCGCGATTTCCAAGACGGTCAACGTGCCGGCCGACTATCCGTACGACGATTTCAAGGGGCTGTACCAGCAGGCCTGGCGCGCGCAGCTCAAGGGTTTGGCGACCTACCGACCCAACGCCATCCTGGGTTCGGTGCTCGACACCGGGCCCACGCCGGAAACCACCGCCAGCGTGGCCACGGTGGACCCTATGCGCACGGTCATCGAGAGCCGGCCGCCCGGTGCCTTGCCGGCGGTGGCCGACAAGATCGAGTACTGGACGCAGGAGGGCCATCAAACCTTGTACCTGCTGGTGTCGTTCCTGCCGGTGCCCACGGCCGACGGTGCGGGCACGGTGGAGCGCGCGATCGAATTTTTCATGCCGGTGGGCCAGAGCGGCGAGTCGCAACAGTGGGTGTCGTCCAGCATGCGCCTGCTCTCGCTGGCGGCGCGCGGTGGTTTCCTGGAGCGTGCCCTGCGCGACATGCGCAAGGTGGTGTGGGACCGCGGCCCCGTGCGCATGGGCACCCACCAGAAGGCCGACGGCACCCATGTGCCGATGTGGCACGACTCGGTAGTGGCGGCCATCGCCTACGCGGTGCAGACGCTGATCGCGCAGCGCGCGGGCGTCACGCCCTCGTCGGGACAACCCTCACCGGTGGTGGTGCAGGCCACGCCCGGGATGATGCCGGGCAAGAAATGCGGCGAGTGCGGCGCGCACGCGGTGATCCGCAAGGACGGGTGTGACTACTGCACGCAGTGCGGCCACCTCGGGGTGTGCGGATGAACACCGTGTTGCTCACGCGAATGCCGCAGCTGGTTGGCGAGGCCGAGACGGTGGAACGCGAGTGCGCCCGCGCCGCGGCCGACCTGATCCACGCGCGCCAGACCGTGCTGCCCAAACGCCTGCTGGCCCCCGGCCCCGACGCGAACCAGTTGCAGGCGCTTCTGGGTGCGGCTGCCGCCGCGCCCGATCATGGCCAGCTGCTGCCCTGGCGTTTTGTGATCGTGCCGCGCAGCGAGCGCGCGTCGCTGGCCGAGGTGTTCGCGCAGGCGCTGCGCGAGCGCGACGCCAGCGCCACGCCCGAACAACTGGACCAGGCGCGCGAGAAGGCGCACCGCGCGCCCCTGCTGCTGCTGGTCGTGGTGGATGGCGTTCGTGGTGATGCGGCGGTGGACCTGGCCGAGCGCATCCTCTCGGCCGGCTGCGCGGTGCAGAACATGCTGCTCATGGCCACCGCCATGGGTTATGGCTCCGCGCTCACGAGTGGCAAGGCGCTGGGCTCGCAGGCCCTGCGCCAGCGCTTTCACCTGCACTCGGGCGAACAGGCCCTGTGCTTCCTGAGCGTGGGCACGGTGGCGGCGCGCCGGCCCGCGCGCACGCGTCCCACCGTGGCCGACTACTGCAGCACGCTCGGCCCCGCGCCGATCCCCACCCAATGAATCTGGAGACTCCGTGAACATTCAAACCTTCGACGACTTGCTGAGCGCTGCGCGCAGCCAATCCCTGCCGCAGCGCCTGCTGTTCGTGTTCGCCGGTGTCGAGTTGCCCGAGGACGCGACGCCGGCCCAGCGCCTCGAATTCGAGCGCGGCGAGGGCGGCGCGCTGGTGCCGCAGATGTGCGTGGACAAAGGGCTGGACGAGCTCCACTCGTTCGACCAGCTGGTGCAGGAGGCCAAAGCCTTCGGTCAGCCCTGGGGCATGGTGTTCGCCGCCGCACTCGCCGGCACACCCGGGCGTCAGCCCGGGAGCGCCGAAGCCGAACAACCACTGCAGGACATGGTGGAGGCGATCCGCCAGGGCCAGCTGCACGCCTTCATTCCGTTCAACCCGCGAGGTGAGGCTGTGGCCCTGGGCTGACATGGCCAGCTCGATCCCGCTGTCGTCCGTCACCCTGCCGGGGCACCGCGCGCCCGCGGCCGGGTTCGAGGCACCGTTCGAGATGCTGGGCGTCTGCCACGAACGCGTTGAACGCATGTTGGCCCTGCTGGCGAGGCTGCAGCACCACGTGCTGGTGCGCGGCTGGGACGAGAGTGTGGCCGACGCCGCGCGCGACGTGATGCGCTATTTCGACGAGGCCGCGCCGCTGCACCACGAAGACGAGGAACGGCATGTGTTCCCGCCCCTGCTGGCGGGCAGTGATGCCGTGCTGCGGCAGGTGGTGCAGCGCCTGCAGCAGGACCACCGCGACATGGAAGCGGCCTGGGTGGCGGCGCGGGCCGCTCTCGCCTCGGTGACGCAGGCGCCACCGGCTGGCTGGGCCCACTTCAGCGCACCGGAAGAGGCCGCACTGACCGGCTTCACGCGCCTGTACGACCGCCACTTGCTCGACGAAGACGGCCTGGTCTACCCGGCTGCGAAGGCTGGCCTGTCGCCGGAGGCGCTGGAGGCCATGAGCGCCGACATGATGCGCCGCCGGGGCCTGGACCCGGGTTGAACCGGGAGCGTGTTCAGGCCTTCGGGCCGACCGTCAGCGCGACACGGCCCACACCCTCCACCGAGCCGGAGATCTGGTCGCCCGGCAACACGGCGCCCACGCCTTCGGGCGTGCCGGTGTAGATCAGGTCGCCGGGTTGCAGGTGGTAGAAGAGCGAGAGGTCGGCAATGATTTCGCGGATGTTCCAGATCAGCTTGTCCACGTCGGACTTCTGCTTCACCGCGCCGTTGACCGAGAGCTCGATGTTGCCTCGCTCGATCACCACGCCGGGCATGGGCACGATCTCGCTGCACACCGACGAATGCTCCACGTCCTTGCCCAGGTCCCAGGGGCGGCCCTTGTCGCGCGCCACCAGCTGCAGGTCGCGCCGCGTCATGTCCAGGCCGGCGGCGTAGCCGTAGATGATGGTGTGCGTGTCTTCCGCCTTCACCCGAAAGCCCGGCTGGCCGATGGCCAGCACGAGTTCCATCTCGAAGTGGTAGTTGGCGGTTTCGCTCGGGTAGGGCGTGGTCGCGCCCGAGAGCGCAAGGGTTTGCGGTGCCTTGGTGAAGTAGAACGGCCGCTCGACCGACTTGTCGACCGGCTTGCCCATTTCCACCGCGTGCGCGTGGTAGTTGCGGCCGACGAAGAACAGGCGGTTGACGGGAAACAGCTCGGCATGGCCGCGCACGGGAACGGACGCGACAGGGGGTGGGGGGAAGAGGTAAGTGGTCATGGCAGGGCTCAAGGCATGGAAGGTTGGTTGTCGGGGCGCACTTCGTAGACGCCGAGCTTGCGGTGCAGCGGCGATTCGTCGGCGATGAACAGAAACGCCGGCGCGCTGGCCGAGGCGTTGGTGAGCGTGGTGGCGGTGTAGCCGGGGATGCAGCAGGTGTCGGCTTCCACGAGGTCGAACGCCTTCGTATCGGTCGCCACGCGGGCCGCGCCTTCGATCACGTGGTAGACCACGGCCGGCGAGCGCGCAGGGAGCTTGAGCGTCTGTCCCGGGCGCAGCATCAGCGCGTGAAAGCCCAGGATGTTCTCCACGTCTTCGCCGGTCTCGGGGTTCACGTAGGTCAGCTGCACCGCGTCCACGTCGGGCCGGTCGGCGGCCAGCGACTGCAGCGAGGCCTTCGCGTCGGCCCAGGGGTAACGCAGCATGGGGTAGCGCCGGCCGCTGCGGCCGAACACCGGCGTGGGCACCAGGCCTCCGCGCGCATAGGCGCGTTCGCCATGGCCGGGCTTCACGTCTTGCCGCGCGCCGTTGAGGTGGTAGCTCACCTCCAGGTAGTAGGCCAGCGGCAGGTCCAGCACGTCGAGCCAGATCACGGGTTCGGTGCCGTCGTGACCGTGTTCGTGCCAGAGGCCGGTGGGCGTGAGGATCAGGTCGCCACGCGACATCTCGCACTTCTCGCCGTCCACCGTGGTCCAGGCGCCTTCGCCTTCGACGACCATGCGCACCGCGTTGGGCGTGTGGCGGTGGCTGGGCGCCCACTCACCGGGCATGAGCAACTGCATGCCGAGGTACATGGCGGCGCTGGCCTGCATCTTTTCCAGCGTGTGGCCCGGATTGGCCAGCACCAGCACACGGCGCTCGGCCTTCTCGATGGGGGTGAGTTCACCGGCTTTCAGCAGCAGCGGTTTGATGGTCTTGTAGGGCCAGTGCGTGGCCTGGGTCTGCCGCGTGGGAATGGCCGGCGGCAACACACCGCGCAGGCTGGGCCACAGCGGCACCAGGTTGAGCGCGCGCAGTTCGGCCACGTAGTCGGCGGGCAGGTCTTCGAGTCGTCCGAGGTCGTTCATGGTGTCTCCTGTGGTCAGTGCGGGGCGAGGCAGGTCTGGACGTTCCAGCCGTACAGCCACTCCATGGCATCGTAGAAGCGTTCGGGGCTGCGACCACGCCACAGGTCGTTGCGCACCAGCCGCTCCACGCCCTTGGCGTGGTAGATGCGGCCCATCTCGCGCGAGCTCAACACGATGCGCGCGGTGCGCGCCACGCGCGATCGCTGGTAGAGGTCGAAGGCTTTCTCAATGTCGTTGCCGTGCACGCGCAAGGCTTCGCCCAGCGTCACCGCGTCTTCGATCGCCATGCACGCGCCCTGCGCCATGTACTGCGTGGTCGGATGGGCCGCATCGCCCAGCAGCGTGACGCGGCCAAAGCTCCACTGGCCGATCGGTTCACGGTCGGCCGTGGCCCAGCGCTTCCAGCTCTTGGGCAGGTCGATCAGCTGGCGCGCCTTGGGGCACAGCCCTTGAAAGTAACCCTGCACTTCGGCCTGGCTGCCTTCGGTCACGCCCCAAACCTCCTGCTCGCGGCTGTGGAAGGTCACGACCACGTTGTACTGCTCGCCGCCGCGCAGCGGGTAGTGCACCAGGTGGCAGTGGGGCCCGACCCAGATGCTGGCCGCGTTCCAGCGCAGGTCTTCGGGGAAGTCGGCCTTGTCGACCACCGCGCGGTAGACCACGTGGCCGGTCACGCGCGCTTCGTCGCCCACGAACTGCTGGCGCACGACCGACTTCACGCCGTCGGCACCGATCAGTGCCCGGCCGCGGTGGGCGTTGCCGTGCTGGTCGTGCACGGTCACACCCTCCGAGTCCTGCTCGACGCTCGCCACGCGGGTGGAGGTGACGAACTCGATGTACCCACTGGCCTGCACGCCTTCAAGCAGAGACGTGTGTGCATCGGCGCGGTGGATCACCGCGTAAGGGTTGCCGAAGCGCTGGCGAAACGCCTCGCCGGTGGGGATCTTGCCGACCTGGTATTCATCGATGGCGTCGTGCATGACCATGAAGTCGGTGTACACGGCGCGCTGGCGGGCCTGCTCGCCCACGCCCAGCGCATCGAAGGCGTGAAAGGCGTTCGGCCCGAGTTGCATGCCGGCGCCGATCTCGCCCAGTTCGGCCGCCTGCTCCAGCACCTTCACACGAAAGCCCTGGCGCACCAGGGCCAGGGCAGCGGCCAGGCCGCCGATGCCGCCGCCGGCGACCAACACGGGCAGGTCGGAAGGGTTTGTGGTCATGGGTGTCTCCTCTGGATGGGCCGCATGCTGATGATCAGTGTACTTATTGTATGGCCGGTGCTAGCATTCCTGCAACCCCCGGGCGCCACCGCCCACACCGATCGCCCTCGCCATGAAACGCAGCCCGCCCGCCGTCGACATCGATCACCAGCCCGGTCATTACATCCGCCGGTTGCACCAGATCTCGGTGGGCATCTTCCTGCAGGAGCTGGGCGAGATCGGCATCACGCCGGTGCAATACGCGGCGCTGCAGACCGTGGCCAACCACCCCGGCATCGACCAGCGCACGCTGGCGCGCACCATCGCGCTGGACGCCTCCACCACCGGTGGCGTGGTGGACCGGCTGGAGGCCCGAGGCTGGTTGGAACGCAAGACCGCGCCCGAAGACCGCCGGGCCCGCCAGCTGGCGCTCACCGACGCCGGTGTGCAACTGCTGGGCGAGGCGGTGCCGGCCATGCTGGGCGCGCAAGACCTGATCCTGGCGCCGCTCTCCGAGCGCCAGCGCGCCGAGTTCATGAAGCTGCTGCGCCTGCTGGTGGACACCAACAACGAGCACAGCCGCGCGCCCAGCGAAGCGATGAAATAGCCGCGCTTCGGCCCTTGGCTGCACACAGTGGCGTGGCTATCATCCAGAGCGATCCCAGCCCGCCCCGACATGCCCTCCGCCCCCGCGCCGACCCTGTTGTCAACCGAGCACCTGGCCATGATGGACGGGGGGGTGTCCGTGATCGTGAGCAGTTGCGGCGCCGACCTGACACCCAGCGTGATGCGCGCGGTGGGCAGCCACATCGGCGATGGTGGACGGCACATCACCGTGTTTGTGTGCCGCAGCCAGTCAACCCGGCTGCTGCGCGACGTGGCCCGCAGCGCCCGGCTGGCCGCCGTGTTCAGCCAGCCCAGCACGCACCGCACGGTGCAGCTCAAGTCCCGCTCGGCCCGCCTGCGCGAAGCCACCGACGCCGATGTGCCCGCGCTGCAGCGATACCTGCGCGGCATGGAGGGCGAGCTCACCCGCATCGGCTTTGGCGCGGTGTATGCACGCGCCATGCTGGCGCACCGCCTCGACGACCTGGTGGCCATCGAATTCGAACCCGAGCTGGCGTTTGACCAGACACCCGGCCCCAAGGCCGGCCAGCCGATCACGGGTGCTGCATGACGGCCGCGCTGCCCCTGCCCGCCGTGGACCTGGGCGAAGTGCGGCCCTGCCTGGAAGGCGCCATCCCCGCCATCATGGCCACCTGCGCGGCCGACGGCACGCCCAACGTGGCCTACATCTCTCAGGTCCATTACGTGGACGAGGGCCATGTCGCGCTGTCGTTCCAGTTCTTCAACAAGACGCGCCAGAACCTGCTGGCCAACCCGCGCTCCACGCTGCTGGTGCTCAATCCTTTGAACGCGGTGTTCTACCGGCTGCACTTGCGTTACCTGCGCACCGAAGAGACTGGCCCGGTGTTCGAGAGCATGAAAGCGCAACTGGCGGGCATTGCCTCGCACACCGGCATGGCCGATGTGTTCCGCTTGCGGGGGTCCGACATCCACGCGGTGATCGAGGTCGAGCGCCTGCCGCAGGAACCCCTGGCCGAAGCCTTGCCACCGCCACCGCCGAGGCCCAACCATCTCGCGGTGATGCGCCGCGGCAGTGCGCGCCTCTCGGCCGCGCGCAGCCTGGGCGCCGCGCTCGACGCGACGCTGGACACACTGACGCAGGACCTTGCGGTGCGCCACGCCATGGTGCTCATCCTGGACACCACCACGCAGCGCCTCTACACCGTGGCCAGCCGCGGTTATGAAACCTCCGGCGTGGGTTCGGAAATCGCGTTGGGCGACGGCGTGATCGGCGTGGCCGCGCGCGAATGCACGCCGGTGCGCATCATGCACATGACCAGCGCCTACCTCTACAGCCGTGCCATGCGCAACAGCCTGGGCGACGCGTGCCCGCAGAACACCGACATTCCCTATCCCGGCCTGCCCGAGCCGCACAGCCAGCTGGCCGTGCCGCTGCAGTCCGCCGGGCGCGTGGTCGGTGTGCTGTTCGTCGAGAGCCCGCTGGACATGCAGTTCAGCTTCGAGGACGAAGACCTGCTGGTGGCGCTCGGCGGCCAGCTGGGTGCTGCGATCGACCTGATGCAGGAAGCCGAGACACCGTGCACCGAGGACGAAACGCAGGCCGCCTCGACGAACACGCCACCAGCGACGGCGTTGGGCCCGGCGCTGCATGTGCGCCACTACCGCAGCAACGACAGCGTGTTCATCAACAACGCCTACCTGATCAAGGGCGTGGCCGGCGCCATCCTGTGGAAGCTGCTGCGCGACGGTCAGCAAGGCCGCAGCGAGTTCACCAACCGCGAGCTGCGGCTGGACAGCTCCCTGCGCCTGCCCGATGTGGCCGACAACCTCGAAGCCCGGTTGCTGCTGCTGCACCGCCGCCTGGCGGAGCAGTGCCCGCAATTGCGCATCCAGAAGACCGGGCGCGGCTGCTTCCGTTTCGAGGCGAACGGCCCGGTCGAGCTGGAAGACGTGGCGGCCTGAACCGCGAACTCAGGCCGTGACCAGACCGGGCACGGGCGGCAGACCGAGGCCGCGCGCGAGCTTGGCCCAGTCGCGCTGGTTGAGCAAACCCTGCGTCCCGGTCAGCATGCCTTCAAACACCGGTGCCGGTGCACCCGCGCGCATGCCCTGCATCACCTCCAGGCGCTCGGGGGCGTTCAGCTGCGGCAGCATCCAGCGCATCACCAGCATCATCTCGGCTGGCTCAATGGTGGCCAGCAGGGCGTCGTGGATGCCGACCAACTCCGCATCGCTGTAGGCGGCCCAGAGCGCGCTGTTGTGCACGGTCTCCTCGGCGTGCATGTGCTGGAAGTTGTCGGCCACGAACAGCGCCAACGCCAGGTAGAGGGCCTGCAGCGCGGGTTCGCGCTCGCCGGCTTCGGTCTTCAACAGGGACACAGCGGCGTCGCGCAGGTGGGCGATGTGGTGCAGGTGGCCGTCGTGTTCTTGCGCGATCGGCCCACAGACGCCGGGGCAACGCGCTTCGAGCGCAGGGTGCACGAAGTTGTTCTCGTGGTTGACGTGGCTGGTGCACAGGTTCATGAGTTCAACGACGCGGGTGACGGCGTGGTTCACATCGGCGGCGTCGCCGGGGTCGGCGCGGCCGACGGTGAGCAAGGTGTCGGTCATCAGGGCGCGCAGCGCCTTGTGGATGCCGGCGTACAGGTTGAAGCGGCCGAGGCCGGTGCGGGCGGCGGCGGTCACGTGGGCGATTTCGATGGCGTGGGATTGCATGGTGGTTCCTTTGGCGGGCGTTGCCCGGCTTGTCTCGTGATGACCGAGGCACCCCATGTGCCGCGAATCATGGAAAACAAGTCTAGGAATCCAGCCCGGCCCGCGCTGCTAAATAGCGCTTAAAGGAATCGTAAAAAAACCTTAAGCGAAGCCATCGTTGGGGAGTTCAGTCGAGTCCGCGCACGCGACCGCGCAACTGCTTGACGGTGGAGCGCGTGGCCTTGCCCTCCAACCGGCGCTGCTTCGAACCGAAGGTGGGCTTGGTGGCCTTGCGCGCCTTGGGCAAGGTGGCCACGCTGTCCACCAGTGCTTGCAGGCGCTCGAGTGCTTCGGCCTTGTTCTGCTCCAGGCTGCGGCTGGTCTGCGCCTTGATGACGACCACGCCCTCGGTGGTGATGCGGTGGTCGCTCAGCGCGAGCAGGCGTTCCTTGATCGCCTCGGGCAGCGATGAGGCGTGCACGGCAAAACGCAGGTGCACCGCGTTGGACACCTTGTTCACGTTCTGCCCGCCCGCGCCCTGGGCGCGGATGGCGGTGAACTCCACCTCGTTGGGATGCACGCTCGGGGACATGGGATGAGTGTGCCACGCAGCCCCGATGCCCCACGGCGTCAGTAGCGCTCCTTCACGCCGGTGAACATGGCCTTGACGAGCCGCGTGCGTTCGATGCGGCCCATGACGATCGTGGCGGCCGCGTGCAGGCCCACCATCGGCAGCAGCCACTCGCCCAGACCTTCGTGCAGGTCCATCAGCCATTCCACACCCCAGAAGGCGTCGAGGGTCTGCATCCAGCCGGTGAGGCCGAGCGAGAGCACCATGCCCAGCAGCGCAAACACCATCAAGGCACCCAGCGGGTTGTGGCCCCAGTGGTGCTCGGTCTCGCCACCGAGCAAGGCGCGCACGTGGTTGGACACGCGGCGAGGCGTGGGAAAGAAGTCGGCAAAGCGCGCGTGGCGCGGGCCGATGAAGCCCCACACCACGCGCACAAGCACCAGTGCCGAGGCCGCATAGCCCAGCCACTGGTGCAGGTCTTCACCGTCGTCCACCACCCAGAGGTTGAGCAGCACGCAGGCCACCAACGACCAGTGGAAGACCCGCACCAGCGGGTCCCAGACCCGCTTCGAGGCGGTGGCGTTCACTTCTGCTCGATGGCCTTGCCGCTCACCGGATCAAAGTAGATCTCGACCTTCTTGCCGGCCTTGTCGGTGCCGTAGATCTCGTAGCACTGGCCCTTGCTCACCTTGAAGGTCTTGATCTGGTAACCCTGGGCTTCCACATCCTTCTTGAACGCCGCTTCAGGCATCCATTTTTCCTTGGGTGCATTGCAGGCAGGACCGGCCATGGCGGCACCGGCCACAGCGAGAAGAAGCGCGGAGATGACGACAGATTTCATGATTCGTTTCCTTGTGTATCGAAGCCAGCGGTTGCTGGTGAAGGCATTGAAACGAACGAACTTGAAATGAGGCTTAAACCGCTTTGTGACGGATGTCAGCAGCGGTAACGCAGAGGCTCAATGGCCTTCGGCGCGTTCGGGTGCCTTGCGCCACAACAGCATCAGCGCCAGCAGGGCCGAGGCCATCATGAGGAAGAGGCTGATGGCATTGAGCACCGGTGTGGCACCTTCGCGCATGCGGCTGTACATCAACACGGTGAGCGGCGAGTCGGAGCCCACCAGCATCAGCGTGGTGTTGAAGTTCTCGAAGGACATGAGAAAGGCCATGGCGGCCGCGCCGATCATGCTGGGGCGCAGGTACGGCAGGGTGATGGTCCACAGCACCGCAGCGCGGCTGGCGCCGAGGTTGTAGGCGGCCTCTTCGAGGGTGCGGTCGAAGCGGCGCAGGCTGGCCGAGATGGTGAGCGTGGCGATGGTGACGATGTAGCAGAACTGCCCCAGGATCACCAGCGGCAGACCGGGGCGCAGGAAGTCCAGTTCCAGGCCCCAGGTCTCGTCGGCAAAGTTGGCGATGCGGCTGGCGAACGCAAGGATGGAGATGCCCAGGATCACGCCCGGGATCACCAGCGGCAACATGCTCAGCAAGGCGATGGCGTTCTTGCCGGGAAAGTCGAAACGCTCCAGCAGAAAAGCGTTGCAGGTGCCCACGCCGACCGAGAGCACCGTGACCCAGGTCGCCACCCACGCACTGGTGCCCAGGCTCTGGATCAATTCGGCGTCGAACAGCAGGCCGGTGCGGCTGTCGTTGTCGGCCACGAACCAGTCGAGCGTGAAGCCCAACCAGGGCGGCGTGGGGTAGGGCGCATTGTTGAACGCGAAGATGGCCACCACGGCCAGCGGCACGAACAGGAACACGAAGAACGCGAGCACGAAGGCGTTGAGGCCAATGCGTTGTGCCAACGGTCGGGGCAGGCTGGGGATCATCGGATCAGGTTTTCATGACCGCACCGAAACGCTGGCCCGTGAGTTTGAGGCCCAACCACACCAGCACGGTGGACAGGAACAGCAACAGGAAACCGAAGGCCGCGCCCTGGTTCCAGTTGAAGCGTGTGATGAACTGGGTGTAGATCTGCTCGGTGAACCACAGCGAGTTCTTGCCACCCAGCAGCGTGGGCGTGAGGTAGTTGCCCAGGCACAGCATGAAGACCACGATGCACCCGGCCGCGATGCCGGGCGCCGCGTGCGGAATGACGATGCGGCGCACGATGTTCGCGGTGCTGCCGCCGAGGTCATAGGCGGCTTCGATCAGGCTGTCGTCCAGGCTCTCCAGGCTGTTGACCAGCGGGATCACCATGAACAGCAGCGAGGCGTAGACCAGGCCGACCAGGATGGTGCTGTCTCGGTAGAGCAGCTCGACCGGCGCACTGGCCAGACCCAGGCCTTGCAACAGGCTGGAGACCACGCCGGTCTCGCGCAGCAGGATCAGCCAACCCAGCGTGCGCACCATTTCGCTCACCCAGAACGGCAGCAGGCACAGCACCAGCAGCACCGTCTTGGCGCGCCCGCGCGCCACCTTGGCGATGTACCAGGCGGCGGGAAACGCCAGCAACAAAGTAAGCACCGTGGCCAGCACCGAGAGCGTGGCGGTGCGCACGAAGGTGTTCCAGTACAGCGGCTCGTCCACGAAGGTGCGGTACTGCTCAAGGCTGAGCGCGTATTCGCCCGGCCCGGTGCGCGCCTGCAGCGACAGCACCAGCAGCTCCACGTGCGGCAGGATCACCAGGCCCAGCAACCACAGCAGCGCCGGCGCGAGCAGCACCCCGAGGAAGAAGCGGCGGTGGCTGCTTTCACTCATGGAGTCGTCAGGCCGCGAAACACCAGGCCTGCGCGCTCTGGTAGGCGAAGTGCACCGTCTCGCCCGCCTTCAGGTCGGCCAGGCGCCCGGTGAGGGGAAGTGCGATGTGCAGGGGCGTGTTGCTGCGCGCCTCGCGCACCTGCACGGTGGAGTTGCCGCCGTCGAACAGCACGCTGTCGACCACCGCGCTCCAGGCCGGGTCGCCAGCCGGCAGCTCACGTGGGCTGCGGCCGATTTCGATGGCCTCGGGCCGCACGAAGACCACCGCGGCCTGGCCCGCGGCGATGCTGCCCACCGCCTGCGCCCACAGCGCCATGCCACTGCCGGTGCGCAACTGCACCTGGGCACCGTCCACTTGCTCCACCCGTCCTTCAAACCGGTTGTTGTTGCCCACAAACCCCGCCACGAAGGACGTGGCGGGCTGGTAGTACAGCTGCTGCGGGCTGCCGACCTGCTCGAACCGGCCCTGGTTCATCACCGCCACCTGGTCCGACATCACCAGCGCCTCCGACTGGTCGTGCGTGATGTAGACAAACGTGGTGCCGATCTCGGCCTGCAGCTGCTTGAGCTCCACCTTCATGTGCTCGCGCAGTTTCAGGTCGAGCGCGCCCAGCGGTTCGTCGAGCAGCAGCAGGGTCGGCTCCAGCACCAGCGAGCGCGCAATGGCCACGCGCTGCTTCTGCCCGCCCGAGAGCTGGTCGATGCGTTTGTCGGCGCTGCCGGGCAGGCCCACGCGTTGCAGCATGTCGGTGACCTTGGCCTTGACGGCCGGACTTTTCAGGCCGCGGCGCTCCAGCCCGTAGGCGATGTTCTCGCCCACGCTCATCATGGGAAACAGCGCCAGGTGCTGGAACACCATGTTCACCGGCCGTCGGTTGGGCGGCACGCCCAGCATGGACGCACCCTTGATGCGCAGGTCGCCGCTGTCGGGCGCGATGAAGCCCGCGATCATGCGCAGCAGCGTCGTCTTGCCGCAACCCGAGGGGCCGAGGATGGAGAAGAACGAGCCACGGCGAACTTTGAAACTCAAGGCCTGCACCGCCGCAAACGCGCCATAGCGTTTGTCGACGGCGAGCACCTCGAGATCGTTGTCGCCGGGGGAGGCGGTGCCGGGTGTGGGCACCGTTTATTGGGCGGCTTTGACGCGGTCGAGCACGCGGCCCTCGATGTCTTCGATGCCGGCCGGCACCGGCGGGTACCACTTGATGTTCTTCAGCGCCGCGTCGGGGAAGCTTTCGGCGAACTGCTTCTTGAGTGTCGCGTCGGCGAGCTGGTCGGCGCCTTTGCTGGCGGTGAAGTTGCCCGCGGCACCAGCCACCTTGGCAGCGACTTCCGGGCGCATGTTGAAGTTGATCCAGGCGTAGGCGGCTTCGTCGTTGCGGCCCTTGGCGGGCAGCGCGAAGGTGTCGACCCAGCCCAGCGCGCCCGACTTCGGCGCCACGAACTTGATGTCCGGGTTGGCCTTGTTCAGTTCCCAGCCGCCGGTGTCCCACATCATGGCCGTGGTGAGTTCACCCGAGCGGATGCCGGCGAGCAGCTGGTCCTTGCCGTCCCAGTAGAACTTCACGTTCTTCTTGCACTCGGCCAGTTTTTTGCCCATGTCGTCCATGAGCGCGGTGTAGGCCTTGGGGTTGTTGTAGAGCGCAAACGGGTCTTTGCCGGAGGCAAACGCCATGGCGATCAGCGTGGGGCGCTTCAGGCGCATGCTGACCTTGCCGGCGTTCTCGGCCGCACACAGGTCGGCGTAGTCGGTGGCCTTGGAGGTCTTGGTGTTGACCACCAGGCCGTCGGTGCCCCAGATGTGCGGCACGCCATAGACCTTGCCGGCCACGGTGGTGTTTTTCTTCGTGGCGTCCAGCATGGACGGGATGAACAGCTCGGACTTGATCTTCTTCAGGTCCATCGCCTTGTAGATCTTGAACTCGGTCTGCGGGCCGGCGATGCGGTCCTGACTGGGCTGCACCAGGTCGAAGCCCGCGCCGGCGGTGGCGCGCAGCTTGGAGATCATCTCTTCGTTGTTGGAGAGCGTGACCTCGACCTTGATGCCGGTTTCCTTGGTGAACTGCTCCACCACCTCTTTGGGGGCGTAGCCACCCCAGGTGAGCAGTCGCAGGGTCTTGTCCTGGGCGGTGGCGCCGGTGGTCACACACAGGACCAGCGTGGCCAGGGCAATGCGGTGGAAGGAACGGTTCATGGTGGACTCACTTTCAAAGGTGACGGGACAATGAAAACAGCGTGACGACGGGATGGACCGGGAGTGACAGGAAAAGCGCCACTATCGTCCAACCGCGGGGCTTGTCAAGGCGACATGCGCAAGGCGTGCCGGCTGCAGCGTACGTCGACGGCATGACGCTCCAGTGACAGCCCCGCGACGCGCGGGGCCATGTGGCTGGCTGGGATAATCGAGTCCATGGCAAACAAGCAGCGTGTGGTGGTGGGATTGAGCGGTGGCGTGGACTCCGCGGTGAGTGCGTACCTGCTCAAGCAGCAAGGGCATGAAGTCATCGGCATCTTCATGAAGAACTGGGAAGACGACGACAACAGCGAATACTGTTCGTCCAACATCGACTTCGTGGACGCCGCCAGCGTGGCCGACGTGCTCGGGATCGAGATCGAACACGTCAACTTCGCGGCCGAGTACAAGGACCGCGTGTTCGCCGAATTCCTGCGCGAGTACCAGGCCGGGCGCACGCCCAACCCCGACATCCTGTGCAACGCCGAGATCAAGTTCAAGGCCTTCCTCGACCACGCCATGCGCCTGGGCGCCGGGAAGATCGCCACCGGCCACTACGCCCGGGTGCGGGAGCGCAACGGGTCGTTCGAGTTGCTCAAGGGACTCGATCCGCTGAAAGACCAGAGCTACTTTCTGCACCGCCTGAACCAGGCGCAGCTGAGCAAGACGCTGTTCCCGGTGGGGGAGCTGCCCAAGACCGAGGTGCGCCGCATCGCGGCCGAGATCAAGCTGCCCAACGCGAAGAAGAAGGACAGCACCGGCATCTGTTTCATTGGCGAGCGGCCGTTCCGTGACTTCCTCAACCGCTACATCGCCAAGGAGCCCGGTCCGATCAAGGACGAAAAGGGCCGGGTGCTGGGCCAGCACGTGGGACTGAGCTTCTACACGCTGGGTCAGAGACAAGGGCTCGGGATCGGTGGCGTCAAGGCCAAGGGCGCACAGAAGGGGGGCAACGACCACGCCCCCTGGTTTGTGGCGCGCAAGGACATGGCGAGCAACACGCTGTGGGTGGTGCAAGGTCACGACCATCCCTGGTTGCTCACGCCCCAGCTGAGTGCGCAGGACGTGAGCTGGATGGCGGGCCACCCGCCCGCCGCCGGTGAGGTGGGCGCCAAGACGCGTTACCGGCAGGCCGATGCACCATGCAGACTGCAGCCGCAGGGCGACAGCCACTTCGATCTGCGGTTCAAGGAACCCCAGTGGGCCGTGACGCCGGGCCAGAGCGCGGTGATCTACGACGGCGAGATCTGCCTGGGCGGTGGCGTGATCACCACCGACGCGGCCAGCGCCTGAGTCTCCTCAGGGCGCTTTCGACGGCGCATTCAGGCGCGCATGGATGCGCCGCGTGGTGCGCCACACCACCCACAACACCAGCGGCACCATCGCCCCCGCCGCCATCTCCGGCTGGATCGGAAGACCCGCGGCCTTGGCGCCCTTGGCGATGTACAGCAGCAGGCTGATCACGTAGTACGAGATGGCCGCGATCGACAGGCCTTCCACCGTCGCCTGCAGTTGCAGCTGCAGTTCCTGCCCGCGCGTGAGCTTGGCCAGCAGCTCCTGGTTTTGCGCTTCGGTGACGATGTCGACCCGTGTGCGCAGCAGCGCGCTGGTGCGCGAGACACGTTCTGACAGCGAGGTCAGGCGCTGTGCGCTGGCCGCCACCGTGGCCATAGCCGGCGAGAGCCGGCGCTGCATGAATTCGCCGATGGTCTGCGTGCCCGGAATCGGCTTTTCGCGCAGTTCGGCAATGCGCTGCGTGACCACCGCGTCGTAGGCGCGCGTGGCGGCGAAGCGGTAGGTGTTCTCGGCGGTGGCGCGCTCCACCCGGGCCGCCAGCGAGACCAGCTGGTCCAGCAGTTCCTGTTCGGAGGTGGACTTGTTCTCGAGTTGCGCGGTGATGGTGGCGAGCTGCGCTTCGGCCGCGCTCAAGGTGGGCCCCAGTGTCTTGGCCACCGGCAGGCCCCGCAGGGCCATGAGGCGGTAGGTTTCCAGCTCCAGCAGCCGCTGAGAAATGCGGCCGGCGCGTGTGTCGGTGGTGCCCGGTGGCGTGAGCACCAGCATGCGCTCGAAGCCCGAGGGGTGCAGGCGGAAATCGGTCAGGGCCCAGGAATGCCCGCCGCCGATCTGCGAGGCGACCACGGTGCGTCCACCAAACCACTGCTGGGCCGGCTCCATGAGCCTGGCCTGCGCTGCAGGCGTTTGTTCGGGCAGCTCGCAATGCAGCATCACGAGCTTGATGGCGGCCACCGTGCGCCCGGGAATGCCGCGCAACCATCCGGGGGGTGTGACCAGCTTGTCCAGCAGCACCGGGTCGGTGGCGCCCAGCCCGGCGCCCTCGGGCAGGTGCTGCACGATGGAGTAGCGGGTGAACTCGGTGTGGCGCTCCCACTTCAGCGTGTGTTCGTTCAGCCGCAGGCGCAGGAAGTTGCCCTGCATCTGCTCCAGCGTCAGATCGTCCTGCCCGGGCAACTGCTTGAGGTGGGTCCATTCCTGCTCGCGGCTCACACCCTCGTTGAGCACCGCCACGAACACGATCAGCGCGGGCAAGTGGATGCGTGCCGAGGGCCTGGCATGCACCTCGTTGTGCAGCTCCTCGCGCAGCGCGTCGTCGGGGGGCAGGGCGCCCGGGAATGAAGGGCCACTGGCCGCGGTGAGGGGCAGATTCATGGGCGCTGAGCGGGTGAGTTGGGGCCGCTCAACTGTATGCCAAAGCGCCCGCCGCGCCCGCCGCAGAGGATTCAGGTGTGGCGCAACAGACGCCTGAGCCAGCGCATGCCCGAGCGCCGGGACCACAGCCGACCGGACACGGCCAGCGGCGCGGGTTCGGCCCACGCCATCCAGCCCCGGGCGGCGGATGGCACACCATCCACAGGATCGTGTCGGGAACGCGCAAAGGCCGCCAGGCGGGAGATGTCGAGCGCGTGGCGCGCGACGCTCGATGGTTGCGCCATCAGCTGGCGGTGCTTCTCCAGGGCCGCCTGGATGGTCCGGCCCATGCAGGCCGGCCCGGCGGGTTTGGACATGAAGCGAAAGATCTGGCCCTCGTTGATCAGGCGGCCGATGGTGGCGCTGTCGCAGTCGGCAGCGTGCATGACGGCCACGATGTTGGGGCTGCTGCGCTTCACGGCGCGGATCAGGTTCAGCGTTGCGCTGGTGCCCGAGTGGGTGTCGGCCACGATCACGGCCACCTTGTGGCGGTGCATCAGGCTCACCGCTTCGCCCGGGCTGCGCGCCCACAGCAGCAGCATGTCCTGCCCCAGCGCCGTTCGCAGCAGGTGCTCGGTGGTCGGGTCCTCGTCCATCAGCAACACGGCTTCAATGTCGCTGCCGAACCGAAGATCCGGGTCCGTCGGTGCCTGGGCGACGGGGTTGGTGTGGCGGGTCGCGGGCCGCCGCAGCGGCACTTCCCGCGCCACGGTGGCGGCGTAGGTCACCATGTCCAGCAGGTGCTGGTTGTCCCAGGGCTTGTGGATGTACCGGAACACCTCGCTGTCGTTGACCGATCGCAGCACGTCGGTGTATTCGGCATGGCCGGTGAGCAACAGGCGCATGGTCTGGGGCGACAATTCCTTGACCTGCTCCAGGAACTCGGTGCCGGGCATGCCGGGCATGCCGGGCATGCGCTGGTCGCTGATCACGACGTCGAACCCGCTGTGGCGCATCAGCGCCAGGCCTTCGTCGGCATGGGTGGCGGAGAACACGTCGAAACGGTCGCTCAGCAAGGCGTGTAGCGAGCGCAGCACGCCGGGTTCATCGTCCACACACAGGACGCGGGGTTTGGTGGGGGTGGTCATGGGGGTCAGGGGCTGTCAGGGTGACCCCTGACGAGCGCCAACCTGACCAGTTGCAGTACGGGCACGATGCTATTTTTGGCCCGTGCTTTCGCCCATACCCCGCAGGCAGTATCTTGGCTTGCACCTGCGGTGCGGGCCCTGCCTGCCGCGACCGGGACGGCTTCAGCCGCGAGGCGGGTTGTGCATCACCGACGCATCGGTCTGCACCAGATCCATCGGGTACCGCAGGCCCGCGAGGTGGTCTTCCATGCAGCGCAGCACCAGCGGGCTGCGGTGTCGCGCGGCACTGGCGCGCACTTCGTCGGGCGTGAGCCACAGCGTGCGCACGATGCCGGTGTCCAGACTGAGCCCCGGCACCGCATTCCCCAGCTCTCCGCAAAAGGCAAACCGCAGGTATGTGATGTCCTCGTCGTCTGCGGGGCTCTGACCTGCCCGCTGAAACCGCGAGAGGTACACGCCCACCAGCGCCGTGGGCGTGAACCGGTGGGTGGTTTCTTCCAGCGTTTCGCGCACCACTCCCTGGGCCGGGCTCTCTCCGGGGTCGAGGTGTCCTGCCGGGTTGTTCAGGCGCAGTCCCTCCGGCGTGTGTTCTTCAATCAGCAGATACCTGCCATCGCGCTCAATGACGGCCGCCACGGTGACACTGGGTTTCCATCGTGTATTCATCCATGCATTATTGATATCAGGTGGTGGCCTGAAATGCTTGTCAGGGCAGAAACCGGGCGGTATCCTCGAAAAGTCGCACTTTTAAATTACAAAAGAAGCAGACAAGGCGGCAAAAGTCAAACAAACGGGGTGGATCTATGACATGGCGTGGATGGGGCGTGTCCCACCTGTCGTGGGCGATTCGCTGGATGGTCTTGGTGAGTGCCTCGTGCCTGGGATGGTCGCCAGTTTCTGCCCAGACGCGGCCTGTCGTCTCCTTGACGAGCCAGGTCGACGCGCTGTCCCTCACCGACCGGCTGGAGTTTCTTGTTGACGGCGCAGGAGATTGGCAGCCCACCAAGCCACCACCGGGCGCCGGGTTCACACCGCTGAACGGGCGATGGAACCGTGACAATTTCGGTACCCGTGAGGCGCACATGTGGTCCAGGACCACCCTCAACACCGGCGATACGGGCGGGGGCGACTGGCTCTGGGTGGTGGCGAACCCACATCTTGACCGGGTCGATGTGCTCGTGTTGCTCGACGGCCAGACTGTGGCGCGCTGGAGCGGCGGCAACGCATCGCCTGGACGCGCAGACGCCGTTCGAGTGCATCCCTTCCTGCTGTCACAGCTTGCGCTGAAAGCCGGCACCGAATACACGGTGTACATGCACGTGCACTCACGCGGCGTCTTCTACGTTCCCGTGAGCCTGTGGCGACCCCGGGCGTTCTGGCAAGCGGATCAGGTGCGCTAAGTGTTGTCCGGTCTGTATTTCGGACTGGTGATGGGGCTGTTTGCCTACAACCTGTTTCTCTACCTGCTCATACGCGAGCGTGTTTACCTCCATTACCTTGGGTGCGTCCTCGCCCTGACATTGAGCCAGTTGGCCAACACCGGACTGGGTGCGCAGTGGGTGTGGCCCGCGTGGGCAGCTTCCAGCACGTTCATCAACAACCTGGCCATCGCCTGTTCGGCCGCGCTGGCGATGTTGTTCGTGCGCGCGTTTCTCAAGACGCGCCAGGCCGCGCCACGCATCGACCGGTGGTTGCGCGGCAGTGCTGGGGCCTGGCTGGTCGTGCTGTTGGGGCTGCCTTTTCTGGACAACGTGATCGCGGGGTACATCCTGGGCCCGGCCGGCTTTCTCACGGTCGTCTTCCTGACGCTGATCACGTGGGACGCGGTGCGCGCACGCCGGCCCGGCGCGCAGTATTTCGCCCTGGCCTGGGTCACCCTGTTTCTGGCGGGCGCCCTGTTCGCCCTGTTCCGGCTCGGGGCCTTTCCTCACCATCCTGTGCTGGCCAACATCATGATGATGGGCTCTTCGCTCGAACTGGTTCTGTTGTCGTTCGCGCTGGCCGACCGGATACGCTCGGATCGTCTGGCCAAGGAAAGAGCCTTTGCCGACAGGACCGCTGCGACTGTCAGACACGACGCAGCCCAGCGTGCCCTGGCTGAAAAGTCCAGCTTCATGGCCACGGTGACGCACGACATCCAGCAACCGCTCTATGCCATGCGGCTGGCCATGCAGAGCCTGGTGGATGCGCCGGCCGCCCCCCAGCTGGACGCGCCGCTCGCGCAAATCCGCTCGGCCATGCAGTTGGCCGACGACCTGCTGGGTTCCCTGGCCATGGTGGTTCAGCTCGATCGCGCCGATCTCACACCTTCCATCACACGCCATTCCGTGCAGAAGATGCTCGAGCGAGTTGAGTTGCTCTTCGAACCGCTGGCGCGGCAACGCGATCTCGATTGGCGCGTCACCCCTTGCGTCGCTTGGGTGAGGAGCGACCCCATGTTGCTGCAGCGCATGGTGTGCAATCTGGTGGCCAATGCGATTCGGTACACCGAGCGGGGTGGTGTGTTGCTGTCGTGCCGCGTGCGTCGCACGGGCCTGCTGCTGCAGGTCTGGGACACCGGGCCAGGCATCGCACCCGAAGAACAGGATGCCGTCTTCGAGGAATACTTCAGGGGCGGTGCCGCACAGTCGGGTGAATCGGGTCTGGGGCTCGGGCTGTCCATCGTGCGTCGGTGTGCCCTCCTGCTGGACATCCAGCTGAGCCTGCGCTCGGTGGTCGGGCGGGGCACTTGCTTTCAGTTGCTGGTGCCGTTGGCGCCTCCCAACGAATGACCGTGCACGCCGGTCGGGCCAAGGCAGTTCACCCACGCCTGCCCGGGCGGCGACCTTCAGTTAAGCTTGCCAGCTGATTCCCCAACCCGCGAGCGAGGAGACGTTCATGATGATTGGCGTACCCACTGAGACCACAGTGGGCGAAACCCGAGTGGCCGTCACGCCCGAGACGGCCAAAAAATACGTGGCCCAGGGGCACACGGTGCGCGTGCAGTCCGGGGCCGGCCTGGCCGCCAGCGTGACCGACGCGGCCTACACCGCGGTGGGGGCCGAGATCACCGACGCGGCCAGCGCACTGGGTGCCGACCTGGTGCTCAAGGTGCGCACCCCGTTCGACAACGAGCTGGCCCAGATGAAGCCGGGCGCCACCGTGGTCGGCATGCTCAACCCGTTCGACGCCGAAGGCCTGCAACGCATGGCGCGAGCCGGCCTCACCGCCTTTGCACTCGAAGCCGCACCGCGCACCACCCGCGCGCAGAGCATGGACGTGTTGTCTTCGCAGGCCAACATCGCCGGCTACAAGGCCGTGATGCTCGCGGCGCACCACTACCAGCGTTTTTTCCCCATGCTCATGACGGCGGCCGGCACCGTCAAGGCCGCTCGCGTGGTCATTCTGGGTGTGGGTGTGGCGGGCCTGCAGGCCATTGCCACGGCCAAGCGCCTGGGTGCGGTCATCGAAGCGTCCGACGTTCGCCCGAGCGTGAAGGAACAGGTCGAATCGCTGGGCGGCAAGTTCATCGATGTGCCGTACGAGACGGCCGAAGAGAAAGAAGCGGCCGAAGGCGTGGGCGGTTACGCCCGGCCCATGCCGCCGAGCTGGCTGGAGCGGCAGAAGGCCGAGGTCGCCAAGCGCGTGGCGCTGGCCGACGTGGTGATTTCCACCGCCCTGATTCCGGGTCGAGCCGCGCCGGTGCTCATCACCGAAGACATGGTCAAGTCCATGAAGCCGGGCAGCGTGATCGTGGACATCGCCGCCGGCAAGGGCGCCAATGGTGTGGGCGGCAACTGCCCGATCACCGAGACCGACCGCACGGTGGTCAAGCACGGCGTGACCATCGTCGGCGAGACCAACCTGGCCGCCATGGTGGGCGCCGACGCCTCGGCGCTGTACGCGCGCAACGTGCTCGATTTCCTCAAGCTCATCGTCAACAAGGACGGCGCGCTGCACGTGGACATGGAAGACGACATCGTCGCGGCCTGCCTGATGGCGCAGGGCGGTGAAGTGAAACGCAAGAGCTGAACGAGACACCAAGGACAAGACCATGGAAGCCGTATCCCCCACCGTTCTCAACCTCATCATCTTTGTGCTGGCCATCTACGTGGGCTACCACGTGGTGTGGAACGTCACGCCCGCGCTGCACACGCCGCTGATGGCCGTGACCAACGCGATCTCGGCCATCGTGATCGTGGGTGCCATGCTCGCAGCGGCCCTGACAGAGACCAACCTGGGCAAGACCATGGGTGTGCTGGCGGTGGCGCTGGCTGCGGTCAACGTGTTCGGTGGATTCCTGGTCACGCGGCGGATGCTGGAGATGTTCAAGAAGAAGGAACGCAAGGCGCCTGTGGCCGCTGAGGGAGCGCACAAATGAGCATGAACCTGGTGACCCTGCTGTACCTGGTGGCCAGCATCTGTTTCATCCAGGCCCTCAAAGGCCTGAGCCATCCGACCACGTCCATCCGCGGCAACGTTTTCGGCATGACCGGCATGGCGATTGCCATCCTCACCACCGCCGCGCTCATCGTCGAGCTCTCCGGTGGCAAGGCCGAGGGCATGGTCTGGGTGCTGGTGGGCCTGGTGGTGGGTGGTGGCGCCGGCGCCATCATGGCCAACCGGGTCGAGATGACCAAGATGCCCGAGCTGGTCGCGTTCATGCACAGCATGATCGGTCTGGCCGCGGTCTGCATCGCGGTGGCGGTGGTGGCCGAGCCCTACGCGTTCGGCATCGTCGCCAAGGGTGTGCCGATTCCCTTCGGCAACAAGATCGAGCTCTTCCTGGGTGCGGCCATCGGCGCCATCACTTTCAGCGGTTCGGTCATCGCCTTCGGCAAGCTCTCGGGCAAGTACAAGTTCCGTTTGTTCCAAGGTGCGCCGGTCACGTTCTCGGGCCAGCACATGATCAACCTGGTGCTGGGTCTGGCCACCGTCGGGCTGGGCGTGTTCTTCGCGTTCACCGAAAACTGGCCCGCCTTCTTCGCCATGATCGCGCTGTCGTTCGTGCTCGGCGTGCTGATCATCATCCCGATCGGCGGCGCCGACATGCCGGTGGTGGTGTCCATGCTCAACAGCTACTCGGGTTGGGCGGCGGCGGGCATCGGCTTCTCGCTCAACAACTCCATGCTGATCATTGCCGGTTCGCTGGTGGGCTCGTCGGGCGCGATCCTGAGCTACATCATGTGCAAGGCCATGAACCGCTCGTTCTTCAACGTGATCCTGGGCGGCTTCGGCGGCGAGGCCACCACGGCCGCGGCCGGGGGCGCGGTGCAGCGCAACGTGAAGAGCGGCAGCGCCGACGACGCGGCCTTTGTGCTGGGCAACGCCGAGACCGTGGTGATCGTGCCGGGCTACGGTCTGGCCGTGGCACGCGCGCAGCACGCGGTGAAAGAGCTGGCGCACAAGCTCACCGAAAAAGGCATCACGGTGAAGTACGCCATCCACCCGGTGGCCGGCCGCATGCCGGGTCACATGAACGTGTTGCTGGCCGAGGCCGAAGTGCCTTACGACCAGGTGTTCGAGATGGAAGACATCAACGGCGAGTTCGGCCAGGCCGATGTGGCCATCATCCTGGGTGCCAATGACGTGGTGAACCCGGCCGCCTTGCAGAAAGGCAGTGCCATCTACGGCATGCCGATCCTGGAAGCCTACAAAGCCAAGACCGTGATCGTGAACAAACGCTCCATGGCCGCGGGCTACGCCGGTCTGGACAACGAACTCTTCTACATGGACAAGACCATGATGGTCTTCGGCGATGCGAAGAAGGTGGTCGAGGACATGACCAAAGCGATCGAATAGCCGACCCGGACCACGGTCCGGTTGACAGTCCAAAAGGGGCAGGTGGCAGCACCTGTCCCTTTCGTTTTTGTAGCATGCTTTTCAAGAATGGAGCGACTTGACGCGCAGTCGTCAGAAAGTCGTAAGGGAAAAACACGAGGCCGCGCCGCCACCCGCAGCCCGACAATGGCGGGTTGTTTTCAATACCAAGTTCTGGAGATCACGCATGACCGCATCAACGGCCGACCGTCCCTGGCTGGGCTCGTATTCCCCCGGTGTGCCCGCCGACATCGACGTGGCGCAGTACAGCTCGCTGGTGCATCTCATGGAAGAGAGCTTCGGCAAGTACGGCAGCCGCCCGGCCTACAGCTTCATGGGCAAGCAGATCACGTTTGCGCAGACCGACAGCCTGTCACTCGCGTTTGCGGCCTATCTGCAGGGCCTGGGTCTGGTCAAGGGCGACCGCGTGGCGATCATGATGCCCAACGTGCCGCAGTACCCGGTGGCGGTCGCGGGCATCCTGCGTGCGGGGCTGGTGGTGGTGAACGTGAATCCGCTGTACACGCCGCGTGAACTGGAGCACCAGCTCAAGGACTCGGGCGCCAAGGCCATTGTGATCATCGAGAACTTCGCCAGCACCTTGCAGCAGTGCATCGCCAACACGCCGGTGAAACACGTGGTGCTCACGTCCATGGGCGACCAGCTGGGTCTGCTCAAGGGCGCGCTGGTGAACTACGTGGTGCGCAACGTCAAGAAGATGGTGCCCGCCTTCAGCCTGCCGCAGGCCGTGCGGTTCAACGACGCAATTGCCAAGGGCACACGCGGCACGCTCAAGCGCCCCGACATCAAACCCGACGACATGGCGGTGCTGCAGTACACCGGCGGCACCACCGGCGTGAGCAAGGGCGCCGTGCTCCTGCACCGCAATGTGATCGCGAACCTGCTGCAGTCCGACGCCTGGAACGAGCCGGCCATGAGCCGTGTGCCCGAGAACGAGCAGCCCACCAGCGTGTGCGCCTTACCGCTGTACCACATCTTCGCGTTCACGGTGAACATGATGCTGGGCATGCGCACCGGCGCCCTGAACATCCTGATCCCCAATCCGCGCGACCTGCCCGCGGTGCTGAAGGAACTGGGCAAACACACCTTCCACAGCTTCCCCGCGGTCAACACCCTGTTCAACGGGCTGGCCAACCACCCCGACTTCAACACGGTGAACTGGAGCAACCTCAAGGTCTCGGTGGGCGGCGGCATGGCGGTGCAAGGCGCGGTGGCCAAGCTCTGGCTCGAGAAAACCGGCTGCCCGATCTGTGAAGGTTATGGTCTGTCCGAGACCAGCCCCTCGGCCACCTGCAACCCGACCACCAGCACCGCCTACAGCGGCACCATCGGCCTGCCGTTGCCCAACACCTGGCTCAAGTGCCTGGACGACGATGGCAACGAGGTGCCGATGGGTCAGCCTGGCGAGATCGCGATCAAGGGTCCGCAGGTGATGGCGGGTTACTGGCAGCGGCCGGACGAGACCGCCAAGGTCATGACGCCGGACGGCTACTTCAAGACCGGCGACGTGGGTGTGATGGACGAGCGCGGGTATTTCAAAGTGGTCGACCGCAAGAAGGACATGGTGCTGGTCAGCGGCTTCAACGTGTACCCCAACGAGGTGGAAGACGTGGTGGCGCAGCTGCCCGGCGTGATGGAGTGCGCCGTGGTGGGCGTGCCCGATGACAAGTCGGGCGAGGCCGTCAAACTCGTGATCGTGAAGAAGGACGAGGCCCTGACCGAAGCCCAGGTGCGCGACTATTGCAAGACCAACCTCACCGGCTACAAGCAGCCCAAGGTGGTGGAGTTCCGCACCGAGCTGCCCAAGACCCCGGTGGGCAAGATTCTTCGACGCGAACTGCGCGACAAAAAATAGTGGGAGGCCCCACCGCCATCGTCAGCGCGCTGCACGAGGAGCTGGCCGCTGTGCTGGCGCTCATGCCCGACGAGCAACAGCAGACCGCGGGCGGACGCACCTTCTGGCGCGGCCACCTGCACGGGCACGACGTGGTGGCCGTGCTCTCGGGCATCGGCAAGGTGGCTGCAGCCACCACCGCCACGGCATTGATCGAGCGCTTCGGCGTGCAACGCATCGTGTTCACCGGGGTGGCCGGTGGTGTGCGACCGGGTGTGAACGTGGGTGACGTGGTGGTGGCGCGGCACTTCCTGCAGCACGACATGGACGCCTCGCCACTCTTTGCGCGCCACGAAGTCCCCGGCTATGGCCGCTCCACCTTTGACGCCGATGCGGCGCTCACTGCGCAATTGCTGCGCGCGAGCGAAAGCGTGTTGCGCTCCTTGCCCACGCAGTTGCCTGAAGCGGTGCGCAGCGCGTTCGGCCTGCACGCGCCCCGGTGCCACCAGGGCCTGCTGATCAGCGGTGATCGTTTTGTGTCAACCACCGCCGAGAGCGAGGCCCTGCGCCGCGAGCTGCCCGAGGCGCTGGCGGTGGAAATGGAGGGCGCGGCCTTTGCCCAGGTGTGTCACGACTACCGCGTGCCGCTGGCCGTGGTGCGCACCATTTCCGACCGCGCCGACGACGCGGCGCACGTGGACTTCCCGCGCTTCCTGCGCGAGGTGGCCAGCCGCTACAGCGGAGCGATCGTCGAGGCCTTGCTGAGCGACTGAACGCGGCGGGTCGTCAAACCCACCGCAGCAGCAGCCCCGCCACCAGCGGCAGTGCCACCGCGCTGAACAGCGCCGACAGGCCCATGGCCAGCCCGGCGAAAGCGCCCATCTCCTCGCTCACCTGAAACGCCCGCGCGGTGCCGATGCCGTGCGCCGCCGTGCCCAGCGCGAAGCCGCGCACCACCGGGTCTTTGATGCGCAAGGCGTCGAACAAGAACCGCGCGCTGGCGGCGCCGATGATGCCGGTGGCCGCGACCAGCACGGCAGTGAGCGAGGGGATGCCGCCGATCTTCTCCGCAATGCCCATGGCCACGGGGCTGGTGACCGACTTCGGTGCGAGCGACGCCAGTGTGGCTTTGGACGCACCCAGTGCCCAGCCCACGCCGATGGCGGTGACGGTGGCCGCCAGCGTGCCCACCACCAGCGCGCCCGCGATGGGCAGCCACAGGCGCTTGAGCCGGGGGAGCTGTTCGAACAGCGGGATGGACAAGGCCACCGTGGCCGGCCCGAGCAGGAAGTGCACAAACTGCGCGCCTTCGAAATAGGTGGCGTAGGGCGTGCTGGTGGCCCACAGCAGCGTGGCCAGCACCGCGATGGCGATGGCCACCGGGTTGGCCAGCGGGTTGAAGCCGCTTCGCTGGTAGAGCAAAAACGCGCCGTGGTAGACCAGCAGCGTGAGCGTGAGACCCAGCAGCGGCGTGGCCGAGAGGTAGACCCAGATGTCGGCGAGCGCGCCGGGCAGAGGCAGCGCGGGTGTCATCGTTGGGTCCGTTTCATCAACCACGCCATGGTGAGCGCCGCGCTCGCGAGCCCCACCAGGGTGCTCACCACCAGCGCCACACCGATCGCGAGCGCTTCGTTGCCCAGGCGCTGCAGGTGCAGCATGACGCCCACACCGGCCGGCACGAACAACAACGAAAGGTGCTGCAGCAGCGTCTGCGCGGTGGGCTTGATGGCGCCCAGCACCGAGGGGCGCAACACCAGCGTCAACAGCAGCAGGGCCAGGCCCACCACCGGGCCGGGCATGGGCGCACCCGTGGCGAGCACCAGCGCTTCGCCCAGCAACTGGAACACCAGCAGCGTGGCCAGCGCAGGGATCATGGCGTGGTCAGCGCCTCGTCCAGCACTTCCACCCAGTGGCGCACCGGTGTGGTGGTGCCGCTTTGCAGGTGCGTGATGCAGCCGATGTTGGCGCTGGTGATCACACTGGGCTGCAATTCACCCAGGTGACCGAGCTTGCGGTCGCGCAGCTCGTAGGCGATCTCGGGGTTGAGCACCGAATACGTGCCGGCGGAGCCGCAGCACAGGTGGGCTTCGTTCTTGGCCACCTGCACCGTGAAGCCGAGCGCGGCGAGGTGATGCTCCACACCGCCCTTGAGCTTCTGGCCGTGCTGCAAGGTGCAGGGCGGGTGGAAGGCGATCACGCGCGAGGCATCGGGTGCGTGCTTCAGCAGGGACCGCAGCGCAGGCACAAGCGCGGGCAGCAGCTCGCTGAGGTCTTGTGTGAGTTCGCTGATGCGCGCGGCCTTGGCGGCATAGGCCGGATCGTCGCGCAAGATGTGGCCGTATTCCTTCACCGTCACGCCGCAGCCCGAGGCGTTCATCACGATCGCTTCCACCGCATCCGGGCCATCGACCAGCGGCCACCAGGCGTCGATGTTGGCGCGCATCTGCGCCATGCCACCGCTCTGGTCGTTGAGGTGGAACTTCACCGCGCCGCAGCAGCCCGCAGCCGGCGCCAGCACACCCTGGATGCCGGCGGCGTCCAGCACACGCGCGGTGGCGCTGTGGATACTCGGCATCATGGCCGGCTGCACGCAGCCTGCCAGCAGCAGCACGCGCCGCGCATGCGTGCGCGTGGGCAGGCGGCCGGCGTTGCGGGGCGCGGGCACCTTGTTCTGCAGCGACGCGGGCAACAGCGGGCGCACCAACTGGCCGAGCTTCATGGCCGGGCCGAACAGCGGGGAGGGCAGGCCCTCCTTGAGCAGCCAGCGCACGGTTTTCTCGGCAGCCGGGCGCGGCACCTTTTCGTCCACCAGCTGGCGCCCGATGTCGACGAGGTGGCCGTAGTCCACGCCGCTGGGACAGGTGGTCTCGCAGTTGCGGCAGGTGAGGCACCGGTCCAGGTGCATCTGCGTCTTGCGCGTGGGCTCGGCGCCTTCGAGCACCTGCTTGATCAGGTAGATGCGTCCGCGTGGGCCGTCGAGCTCGTCGCCGAGCAGCTGGTACGTGGGGCAGGTGGCGGTGCAGAAACCGCAGTGCACGCACTTGCGCAGGATGGCCTCGGCCGCACGGCCGTCGGCGCGGGCCTGGTATTCGGGGGAGAGCTGGGTTTGCATGAGAGGTCAGGCCATGCGACCTGGATTGAAGATGCCGGCGGGGTCGAACGATTCCATCAAGCGGGCTTGAATGCTTTGCAGCGCAGCGCCCTGCATCTGGAAGCGCGGCACGCCAGGCGCGCCATCGGCACCGGCGCGGAACAGGGTGGCGTGGCCGTTCACTGCGCTGGCCGCCGCACGCAGCTCGGCGGCCGCCGACGCAGGCGCCCACAGCCAGCGCTGCGCGCCCTGCCACTCGATGAACTGCGCGTGCGGCAACGCGAGCACGGGCGCGGTCTGCGGCACCGAGAGGCGCCACAGGCACACATCGGGCGACGGGGCGTCGAAGAAGGGCAGGCGTTGGTCGCGGCAGGCGTCCCAGTCGGGGCCGGCCTGTGCGTTGTCCATGCGGGTGCCACCGGCCTCGCGCGCCATGCGCTCGCAGGCCGCTTCCACCGCGGCCACGGCGCCGCGCAGACGCACGAACAGCAGCTCGGGCGCGTCCGCCGCGGTCTCATCCTTCACCCAACAACTGGCGTTGATCGGCAGTGGCTGGCCACCCCAGCGGTGCAGTTGTTCCAGCGCGTCGTGTTGACCCAGGGGGAACACCAACGTGGCCTCGGCCAGCGCCACCGGCAGCACCTTGAGGCTGACCTCGCTGATCACGCCGAGCGTGCCCATGGCGCCGGCCATCACGCGGCTCACGTCGTAGCCCGCCACGTTTTTCATGACCTGACCCCCGAAGGTCAGCAGTTCACCGCGGCCGTTGATGAAGCGTGCGCCCAGCACGTAGTCCCGCACCGAGCCGGCGGTGGCCCGCGCCGGGCCGGCCAGACCCGCGGCCACCATGCCGCCCACAGTGCCGCCCGGGCCGAAGCGCGGGGGTTCAAACGGAAAACACTGGCCCTGCCCGGCCAGCAGCGCCTCGACCTCGGCCAGCGGCGTGCCCGCGCGCACCGTGATGACGAGTTCGGTCGGCTCGTAGCTGACCACGCCCGACCAGTCGGTGGTGGAGAGTTCGGTGCCCGGGGTGGGCACGCCGAGAAAGGATTTGGTGTTGCCGCCGACGATGCGCAGGGGCTGGCGGTCGGCGCCAGCCTGCAGAATCTGATCGATCAGGTGGCCGGGGTGTTCGGTGGTGCTGGCTTGCATCCGGACGATGGTAGTCGCCGGGGCTTCGCGAGACTTTGATTTTTTTTGCATGCGGGAATGCAAACCCACTGCGAACCGGCGCAAGCCGGCCCCCGGGGACAGCAATCCGCGAAGCGGCGGAGCGTGGGGGCTGGCTTTTATCTTGTGTAGCCCAGGCACATGCCTGCATTCGCCCGGCCTTTGCACTCGCGCTGCAGGCGCTTCTCCCGCGCTGCGGGGCTTTCTTCCGACGGCGCCTTGTGAAACTTCACCGAGGTGGGTTTGCGTGGGCTGCCGGACGGGTTCGGTCCCGCGGCCTGTGCGCAAAGCACGAAGAAGGCGGACAAGGCGATCACGGTGCGGGACAGGGAAGCGTGGCTCATGGGTTCCTCCAGGTTGCTGCGGTGAAAACGCAGTAACTATAAAGAACTCGTCAGGCACAAAAAAACCCGCGTGCCGGTTGGCCACGCGGGTTCAACTTCCACAGGAGAATCTCGGCAACTGCGCGGTGGGGCCTTCGTTGAAGAACCAGCCACACCGCGCGGTGAGACCTGCAGGACTCAGCGGTTGTAAGCCGTTTCGCCGTGAGCGGTGATGTCCAGACCTTCGCGTTCGGCTTCTTCCGAGACGCGCAGACCCACCATCATGTCCACAATCTTGTAGCAGACGAAGGCCACGATGCCCGACCACACCAGGGTGATCAGCACGCCTTCGGCCTGCACCACCATCTGGCTGGCGATGGAGTAGTCGTCGCCCTTGATGCCGCCCAGCGAACCGGCCGAGAACACGCCGGTGAGCAGCGCGCCCACGATGCCGCCCACGCCGTGCACACCGAACACGTCCAGCGAGTCGTCGGCGCCCAGCATCTTCTTGAGACCGGACACGCCCCACAGGCACAGGAAGCCGGAGATCAGGCCGATGATGATGCCGCCCATGGGGCCCACCGAGCCGCAAGCGGGGGTGATGGCCACCAGACCGGCCACAGCGCCGGACGCAGCGCCCAGCATCGAGGCCTTGCCTTTGGACAGCGCTTCACCGACACACCAGGCCAGCACCGCAGCGGCCGTGGCCAGCAGGGTGTTGATGAAGGCCAGGCCGGCGCCGCCGTTGGCTTCCAGGTTGGAGCCGGCGTTGAAGCCGAACCAGCCCACCCACAGCAGCGAGGCACCGACCATGGTCAGCGTCAGGCTGTGAGGCGCCATCGATTCCTTGCCGTAGCCGATGCGCTTGCCCAGCATGTAGGCACCCACCAGACCGGCGATGGCGGCGTTGATGTGCACCACGGTGCCACCAGCGAAGTCCAGCGCGCCCTTGTCGAACAAGTAACCACCGGCACCCCAGACCATGTGGGCGATCGGGATGTAGCTGAAGGTGAACCACAGGGCACAGAACAGCAGCACAGCGCTGAATTTCATGCGCTCGGCGAACGAGCCCACGATCAGCGCACAGGTGATGCCGGCGAACGTGGCCTGGAAGGCAACGAAGATCAGCTCGGGAATCATCACACCGGGGGTGAAGGTGGCGGCCAGCGTGGCGGGCGTGATGCCCATCAGGAAGACCTTGTCGAGGTTGGCAACGATCAGGCCTTCACCGCCGAACGCCAGGCTGTAGCCGTACACGGCCCACAGCACGACGATCAGCGAGAACACCACCATCACCTGCATCAGCACCGACAGCATGTTCTTGCTGCGGACCAGGCCGCCGTAGAACAGGGCCAGGCCGGGCACGACCATGAGCACCACGAGGATGGTGGAGACCATCATCCAGGCCACGTCGCCCTTGTCCATGGTTTCCTTGACCGCTTCTTCAGCAGGCGCTGCCTCGGCCGGGGCGGCGGTGGCAGCAGCCGGGGCTTCAACAGCCATGGGGGCGGCAGCGGGTGCATCGGCAGCCGGCGCTGCGGCGGCAGCGGGAGGCGCTTCGGTCGTGGTCTGCGCGGTGGCGCTCAGGCCTGCAAAGGCCAGGCCGGCGCCCAGCAGCAGGGTTGCAATCAGTTTTTTCATGTCTGTGATCTTTCTTGTTCAGTGGCGATGATCAGAGCGCTTCTTTGCCGGTCTCGCCGGTGCGGATGCGAACCACCTGTTCGAGCGAGGTGACGAAAATCTTGCCGTCGCCGATCTTGCCGGTGCGTGCCGCACCTTCGATGGCTTCGATCACGCGATCGACGAGGTCGTCGGAGACGGCCGCTTCGATCTTGACCTTGGGCAGGAAGTCGACCACGTATTCCGCGCCGCGGTACAGCTCGGTGTGGCCCTTCTGGCGGCCGAAGCCCTTGACTTCGGTCACGGTGATGCCTTGCACGCCCATGCCGGAGAGTGCTTCGCGCACTTCGTCCAGTTTGAACGGCTTGATGATGGCTGAAACCATTTTCATGCTGCTATTCCTCTTCTTGAACAGGAGGGTGATGGGACCGGATGGCCGACACCGAGGTGGAAACGAATTCGGCATGCCGGGGAGCAAACCAATCGCGGTGGGCTGACTGCGGCATGGCGGACCACGCTTCGAATCAATCGCTTACAAGACCTAGCAGGGAATATGCCAACCCACGGCATCCCTACCCCCTGGGGTTGCGGGCTTCCACGCTCACTACAGTCGCCAGCGCGGGAACAAACGTGTGTCGGTGAGCTCCGCGAGCCGCCGCTGAACCGGGTTGGACCCACACCGCGGCGCCGCACCCCGAGGGTGCGCACCAAACAAGTGCCTTTCCACAAAACCGTGCGTCCGTCCGAAAAGGTGGACATCGCGCACCGAAACAGGGAGTGAATCGCCATGGGACTGTCATTGGTGCGCAGCCGCGCGCTGCTCGGGCTGGACGCCAGGCCGGTGCAGGTGGAAGTGCATCTGGCCAACGGCCTGCCCAGCTTCACCCTCGTGGGCCTGGCAGACACCGAGGTGAAAGAGGCCCGCGAACGCGTGCGTTCGGCCATCGCCAACGCGGGGCTGGAATTTCCGTCCAACAAGAAGATCACGGTCAACCTGGCCCCGGCCGACCTGCCCAAGGACTCGGGCCGCTTCGATTTGCCCATTGCGCTGGGCATCCTGGCGGCCAGCGGGCAGATCAGCGCGGCGCGGCTGGCTGACTGGGAATTCGCTGGCGAACTCTCCCTGGGCGGTGAACTGCGCCCGGTGCGCGGCGCGCTCGCCATGAGCCTGGCGCTGCACCGCGACGCCGGCCCTGACGCCAGCAACGCCCGGCTCGTGCTGCCGCCGGGCAGCGCCGAAGAAGCCGCGCTGGTGCCACAGGCCCGGGTCTACCGGGCGCGCCACCTGCTCGATGTGATTGCCCGCTTTCTCCCCGAGAGCGCATCCACGGCCGAGCCGCCCGACGACGGCGGTTGGGCGCGGCTTTCGGCGCATACGATCGGGGAAGCGCCTGCGCTGGCGGATCTGGCCGACGTCAAAGGCCAGAGCGCCGCCCGCCGCGCGCTGGAGATCGCGGCCGCTGGTGGCCACAGCGTCTTGATGGCCGGGCCGCCCGGGTCCGGCAAGTCCATGCTGGCCCACCGTTTTGCGGGCTTGTTGCCGCCCATGAGCACGCTGGAGGCGCTCGAATCCGCAGCGGTGGCCTCGCTGGCCGGGCGGTTCGATCTGGCGCGCTGGGGACAGCGGCCCACCTGCGCGCCGCACCACAGCGCCAGCGCGGTGGCGCTGGTGGGGGGTGGCTCGCCGCCGAGGCCGGGCGAGATTTCGCTCGCGCACCACGGCGTGTTGTTTCTCGACGAACTCCCCGAATTTCCCCGCGCCGCGCTGGAGGCCCTGCGCGAGCCGCTGGAAAGCGGGCACATCCGCATCTCGCGCGCGGCCATGCAGACCGAGTTCCCGGCGCGCTTTCAGCTGGTGGCCGCCATGAACCCCTGCCCCTGCGGCTTTCTGGGCCACCCCACCCGTGCCTGCCGCTGCACACCCGACCAGGTGGCGCGCTACCAGGCCAAGCTCAGCGGCCCACTGCTGGACCGCATCGACCTGCACGTGGAGGTGCCGGCGCTGCCGCCGGAGAACCTGTGCACCCACCAGCCGGGCGAATCGAGCGTCTGCGTGCGCGAGCGTGTGACCGCGGCGAGGGACCGTGCGCAGGCCCGCCAGGGTTCGGCCAACCAGGCCCTGGCAGGGCGCGCGCTCGACGAACACGCCCAGGCCGAAGCCTTGGCCGTCAAGTTCCTGCACACCGCGGCCGCGCGCCTGGGCTGGAGCGCGCGCGGCACCCACCGCGCCCTGCGGGTGGCGCGCACCATCGCCGACCTCGCGGGCAGCGACACGGTGGGCGTGGCGCACATCGCCGAAGCGGTGCAGTACCGGCGGGTGGTCACACCGGGCGGCTGACAGGAGACGGGCCGCGCGCCACATGACCTTGTCCTGTGGTGCCGCGATGCAACTGGTATGGTTTCCGGCTTCCCCCATCTGAAGCAGGAGACACCATGAGCTACCCCCACACCCAACTGTTCATCCACGGCCAATGGCGCGACGCCGCCGCTGGCGAGACGCTGGCCGTGTTCAACCCGGCCACCGGCCAAGAGATCGGCCGGGTGGCCCACGCACGCCAGGCCGACCTCGACCTGGCGCTGGACGCCGCGCAAAAAGGCTTTGAAATCTGGCGCGACAAGCCGCCCATCGAACGCGCCAAGGTCATGCGCGCCGCTGCCGCGCTGATGCGCGAGCGCGCCGGCGCCATTGCCGCGCTGCTCACGCAAGAGCAGGGCAAGCCGCTCGCCGAGGCCAAGGGCGAGGCCATGGCCGCGGCCGACATCATCGAATGGTTCGCCGACGAAGGCCTGCGGGTGTACGGCCGCATCGTGCCCTCGCGCGGCAACCTCGCCATGCGCCAGATGGTGCTCAAGGACCCGGTCGGCCCGGTGGCCGCGTTCACGCCGTGGAACTTCCCCGTCAACCAGGTCGTGCGCAAACTGGCCGCGGCGCTCGCCACGGGCTGTTCCATGATCGTGAAGGCGCCCGAAGAAACCCCGGCCGCGCCGGCCGAGCTGGTGCGCGCCTTTGCCGACGCCGGCCTGCCGCCCGGCGTGTTGGGGCTGGTCTACGGCACGCCGTCGGAGATCTCCACCTACCTCATCGCGCACCCGGTCATCCGCAAGATCACCTTCACCGGCTCCACGCCGGTGGGCAAACAGCTCGCCGCCATGGCCGGCCAGCACATGAAGCGCGTGACCATGGAGCTGGGTGGGCACGCGCCGGTGATCGTGGCCGAAGACGCGGACGTGGCACTTGCCGTGAAGACCGCGGGCGGCGCCAAGTTCCGCAACGCGGGCCAGGTCTGCATTTCGCCCACGCGTTTCCTGGTGCACGAGAGCATTGCCAGGGAGTTCTCGGCCGCGCTGGTGAAACACGCCGCCGGCCTCTCGGTGGGCGACGGTTCAGCCGAAGGCACGCAGATGGGCCCGCTGGCCAACCCGCGCCGCGTGACGGCCATGGCCGAATTCACCAAAGACGCCGTGGAGCGCGGCGCCACGCTGGCCACCGGCGGCGAGCGCATCGGTGAAGCCGGCAACTTCTGGCAGCCCACCATCCTGACCGACGTGCCGCTGGACGCGCGCGTGTTCAACGACGAGCCCTTCGGCCCCATGGCCGCGGTGCGCAGCTTCAATACCCTGGACGAAGCGATTGCCGAGGCCAACCGCCTGCCCTTCGGCCTGGCCGGCTACGCCTTCACGCGTTCGTTGAAAAACGCCGACCTGCTGGCGCGCCGCGTCGAGGTGGGCATGCTGTGGGTCAACATGCCCGCCATGCCCTCGGCCGAAATGCCGTTCGGCGGCATCAAGGATTCGGGCTACGGCTCGGAGGGCGGGCCTGAGGCGATGGAGGCCTACCTGAATGCCCGGTCGGTTTCCATCATGAATGTCTGAGGCAGAGCAGGGGGTGCATCACCCCTTGTTGGGGCCCAGCTTGTTCGTGAAAGCCACCACCAGCGCAGTCATCAAGAAGAACGCCTGCAACTCCAGGCGCCAGCCGCCGGTATTGGTGATGTCCATGAAGTGGCCCGCATGGACGAGGGCGAGGGCAAACGCCATGTTGATCGCGATCACCAGCGCCGCCGGCACCACCCACACGCCCACCAGCAGGAACAGCGGGGCGATCAGTTCGCCCAGGTACACGCCGTAGGCCAGTGCGCCGGGCAGGCCCTTGGCCACCAGCATGCCCTCAATGCCGCCCACGCCGCCGGTCACCTTGGCCCAGCCGTGAAAGATCATGAGGATGGCGAGCGTCCAGCGCAGCAGGATCACGCCCAAGCGGGGTTGGTTGAAGAGGTTGTTGATCGCGTTCATGTGTTCAATGTCGGTTGAAGTGAAGAAAGGTTCCCGAAAACTGACCCACAGGGCGGTGTTCGGTTCCAGGCAGGGTTGAAACAAGCTTAAAGATTCGGCGCCAGCCAGCGCTGCAGCTCTTTCTCGGCCACCGCGCTGCGCTGCGCCAGATCGGCCACCTGATCCTCGCCGATCTTGCCTACGTTGAAATAGGCGCTCTCAGGGTGGCTCAGGTAGAAGCCGCTCACGCTGGCCGCCGGCAGCATGGCCAGGCTTTCGGTCAGGCCCATGCCGATGTCTTCGCACTGCAGCAGTTCGAACATCGGGCGCTTGACCGAGTGGTCCGGGCAGGCGGGGTAACCAGGCGCCGGGCGGATGCCCTGGTACTTCTCCTTGATCAGGTCTTCGTTGCTCAGCGCCTCGTCGGCCGCGTAGCCCCAGAGGTCGGTGCGCACGCGGTGGTGCATGCACTCGGCCAGGCCTTCGGCCAGGCGGTCGGCCAGGGCCTTGAGCATGATGGCGGAGTAGTCGTCGTGGTCGTCGATGAACAGCTTCTCTTTCTTCTCCACGCCCAGGCCGGCGGTGACGGCGAACACGCCCACGTAGTCGTCGGCCACGCCCTTGGGCGCCACGAAGTCGGCCAGGCACCGGCTGGGCCGCATCACGCCGTCCACCTCGAAGCGCTCGGTCTGCTGGCGCAGGCCGTGCCAGGTGAGCGCCACCTCGCGGCGGCTCTCGTCGGTGTAGAGCTCGATGTCGTCGTCGTTGACGCTGTTGGCCGGGTACAGGCCCACCACCGCGCTGGCGCTGAGCCAGCGGCCTTCAATCAGCCGCTGCAGCATGCGCTTGCCGTCGCTGAACACGCGCCGCGCTTCTTCGCCCACCACCTCGTCTTTGAGGATCTCGGGGAAGGGGCCGGCCAGGTCCCAGGTCTGGAAAAACGGCGCCCAGTCGATGTAGCGCGCGATCTCGTTCAGATCGAAGTTCTTGAACACGCGCTTGCCGATGAAGCGCGGCTTCTTCGGTTCGAAGTTGCGCCAGTCGATCGGCGTCTTGTTGGCACGCGCCTTGGCCAGCGGCCACAGCGGCACCTGCTTCTTGTTGGCGTGCTGGGTGCGCACCTTGTCGTAGTCGGCGTTGAGTTCGGCGATGTACTGCGCCGCCTGGTCCGACAACAGTCCCTGCGCCACACCCACGCTGCGCGAGGCATCGGGCACATAAACCACGGGGCCGCTGTAGTGCGGCGCGATCTTCACCGCGGTGTGCACGCGGCTGCAGGTGGCGCCGCCGATCAGCAGCGGGATCTGCTTGTCGCGGAAGTGCGCGTCTTTCTCCATCTCGCCGGCCACGTACTGCATCTCTTCCAGGCTGGGCGTGATCAGGCCCGAGAGGCCCACGATGTCGGCGCCCTCGGCCTTGGCCATGGCCAGAATCTCGTGGCAGGGCACCATCACGCCCATGTTCACCACCTCGAAGTTGTTGCACTGGAGCACCACGGTCACGATGTTCTTGCCGATGTCGTGCACGTCGCCCTTCACCGTGGCGATCACGATCTTGCCCTTCGGTCTAACGTCGCTACCGGCCGCCTGCAGGGCCAGCTTCTCGGCCTCGATGTAGGGCAGCAGGTGGGCCACGGCCTGTTTCATCACGCGCGCGCTTTTGACCACCTGCGGCAGAAACATCTTGCCCTGGCCAAACAAATCACCCACCACGTTCATGCCGTCCATGAGCGGGCCTTCGATCACGTTGAGCGGGCGCCCGCCACCGGCCTCGATCTCGCGCCACATCTCTTCGGTGTCTTCGCTGATGAAGTCGTTCATGCCGCGCACCAGCGCGTGGCTCAGGCGTTCGCGGATCGGCAGCGCGCGCCACTCGTTCTTCTTGCTGTCGTCCTTGGCCGCGCCCTTGGCGTTTTCGGCCACCTCCACCAGGCGCTCGCCGGCATCAGTGCGGCGGTTCAGCACCACGTCTTCCACCCGCTCGCGCAGATCGGGCTCCAGCTCGTCGTACACGCCCACCATGCCGGCGTTGACGATGCCCATGTCCATGCCGGCCTTGATCGCGTGGTACAGGAACACGGTGTGGATCGCCTCGCGCACCGGGTCGTTGCCGCGGAAGCTGAACGACACGTTGGACACGCCGCCGCTCACCTTGGCGCCCGGCAGGTTCTGTTTGATCCAGCGCGTGGCGTTGATGAAGTCGACCGCGTAGTTGTTGTGTTCCTCGATGCCGGTGGCAATGGCGAAGATGTTCGGGTCGAAGATGATGTCTTCCGGCGGGAAGCCCACCTCGTCCACCAGGATGCGGTAGGCCCGCTCGCAGATCTCCACCTTGCGCTCGTAGGTGTCGGCCTGGCCCTTTTCGTCAAACGCCATCACCACGGCGGCCGCGCCGTAGCGCTTGACCAGCCGCGCCTGGCGCTTGAACTCGTCCACGCCCTCTTTCATGCTGATGGAGTTCACCACGCCCTTGCCCTGCACGCAGCGCAGGCCGGCCTCGATCACCTCCCACTTGGAGCTGTCCACCATCACCGGCACACGCGCGATGTCGGGCTCGCCCGCGATCAGGTTGAGGAACTTCACCATGGCGGCCTTGCTGTCCAGCATGGCCTCGTCCATGTTCACGTCGATGATCTGGGCGCCGTTTTCCACCTGCTGGCGCGCCACGGCCAAGGCCTGCTCGTACTCGCCGTTCAGGATCATGCGGGCGAAGGCCTTGGAGCCGGTGACGTTGGTGCGCTCGCCCACGTTCACAAACAGGCTGTCGGCGCCAATGCGCAGCGGCTCCAGGCCGGAGAGCAGCATGGGCGGCACGGAAACGGGGGAAGACGGGGAAACGGAGGCAGATGCAGACATGGGGCTCACCAAGGCGGTTCTTCAGACAACAGACTGGTGAGCGCCGTTTTGGGCCTGTTCATGCCCACTCAAGCCTGACGCACACGCAAACCCTTGGGGGCCGGTGGCGCTGCAGCGCTCCTTGAGAGGGTTGGATTTTAGCTGCTGGTGCTGCGCAGGCCAGAGATGACCTCAGCGGGCGGCCTGATGTTGCGCCAGCAAGATGCCATTGAGTGCCGTGTTCACGTAGTAATTGCTGCGGCCCACTTTCTGTTTGCCGAGGAAGCCTCCGTCCACCAGCGCCTCCAGGTACTTGGTGGCCGTCAACCGCGACACCTGCAGATCGCGCTGCACGAACTCGATCTTGGTGTACGGGTGCATGAACAGGTTGTTGATCAGGTCCTGGCTGTAGAACTTGTAGCCGCTGCGGATGCGGTGCTTGTAGTCGAACAGGGCCGCCTTGATCGCCTGCACGGTCGTCACCGTCTGGCGGGCCGTGATCTCCACCGCTTGCAGCATGTAGAGCACCCAGTCTTCCCAGGTGTCGTTGTCGCGGACCGTCTGCAACAGGCGGTAGTAGTCGGCTTTGGTCTGCACGATGTGGCTGCTCAGGTACAGCACCGGAATCTCCAGCAGGCCTTCTTTCACCAGATACAACACGTTGAGGATGCGCCCTGTGCGGCCGTTGCCGTCGTAGAACGGGTGAATGCTCTCGAACTGGTGGTGCATCAGCGCCATCTTGATCAGCGGATCGGCCGAGAACAGCGCGTCGTCATTCATGAACCGCTCCAGGCCGCTCATCAGAGCCACGATCTCGGCCGGGTCTTGCGGCGGCGTGTAGACCGTCTGGCCCCCGCCGTCTTTGAGAGCCGTGCCCGGCAGTTTGCGAAAGCCCGCGTTGTTGCGCTCCAGTTCAGCCTGAATGCCCACGATGTGGTTGGCCGAGAGCAGCCCGCTGGTGCGCACCTGATCGAAGCCGAAGCGCAGCGCCTGCCGGTAGCGCAGCACTTCCTTGGTGGCCGGGTCGGCAAAGGCGTCGGGGTGTACATCGCCCTTGAACAGCTCGTCGTGCGTGGTAACGATGTTCTCGATCTCCGAACTGTCCTTGGCTTCCTGGAGACCCAGGGTGTTGATGAGGATGCCTTGGTAGGGAATCGACGCGGCCAAGCCTTTGAGCTCGGCCAGTTGCCGGCTGCTGCTGGCCAGTTTTTTCAGGATGGCTGGCGTGTCAAAGCGAGCCGGGTCCAAGTGTTCAAGGGGCTTCAGAGTTGACATCGTGGTTGGCGAGGCCTTTTATTTGTATAAAAAATTGAATTTTCTATGCATGTTAAACACCACGTGTATAGAAAACCAAGCTTTTTCATCGCAGGGCCAAGCCGCAGCCGTGGTGCGATGTTTGCTTGACCTTCCCCATGCCCCACCGCACCGACCCCGACCACACCGGCACCGACTGGCACGCCCAGGAGCTGCTGCTCATGCGCGAGGTGATGAAGCTGGTGGGCCGCAGCCTGGCGCCGGCCTTTGTGTTGCGCGAGATGCTGC
>ENA-UOXO01000200-UOXO01000200.1-mixed-culture-metagenome-genome-assembly--contig:-NODE-200-length-44876-cov-41.150644_pt1 | contig 44876 bp, 26 predicted proteins | sample MGYA00238162_ERZ761640 | MGnify/ENA primary metagenome ERZ761640 (study PRJEB28914, sample SAMN08778297) | mixed culture metagenome | isolation source: Freshwater growth medium | place: USA...
TCGTGCCTGCGGAGGCGGCGAAGCAGTTGGCCTCGAGCAAGTACGCGGGCTCGGTCGCTTGAGCCGCCGGAGCTTGAGCCGCTCTCGCATTCGCCATCCTCTCCCCACAGCCCATGAGTCGGTACTCCCCCCCCCCCCGAAGGCGTCGCGCACATGAAGGCATGTCGCATGTGCCGTCTGGTCGCTGTGCGGTCGAAGTAAACCTAACTTTTTTAGACCCGACAACAAGTTTTAGTGTTCGTGGTATGTCTATTACTAGTTCTGGTGGAAACACCGTGAAAAATTGGGTTGGACACCGTGTGGCGAACCCGGCCCGCCGCTTGGAAGTGTCAGTCGAAGTGTGGTCCCACCGGCGGCGGGCGGGGTGCGTCGTCGCCGTCGGTGTCCGTCCCCGCGTTCCAGCCCGGCCGGACGGTACAAGCACTACGCATCCTGCGCGCCGCAATTGAAATGTCGAACACTCGCGCGCGTCATCGGCTCGTACGGAAGCGCGCGTTAACGGTGTTCCCGACGCTCATCCAAATGGTGGCGCACGCAGCGATGGACAGTGCAAGAGACAGCGCACTCGTCGGCCCACCTCGGCTGCCACCTGAAGCCTGACGCGCTTGACGGGCAGCGCTCTGAGCGTCCCGCTGCCGCTGCCGCGCCATGTTGTGCACAAATGTCGCCCTTACGCGTTCGTCCGCGTGATGCTTCTGCTCTGTCCCGCCGTGCATGCCGTAGTGATGATACTCCCAGTCGCGCACATTGTAGCGTGATCCATCGACTTTCTGCCCGTATGCCGCTCGCGGCGAGGTGCTGCCTCGCATGCGCGCTGCGCTGGCACTGCTGCTGCTGCTGCTGCTAGCCCCTCCTCGTACGCTTTCCGTCTCTGACGCGCGTCTTGAGCTCGCGAGCAGTGCCTGAGTGTATGCAGAGGTGATCGCCTTGAAGCGCTCTTCCGAAGTGGGATCATCCGGATTCACGTCAGGGTGATGAATCTTGGCGAGTTTGCGGTAGGCCAGCTTGACTTCGTCCACGGAGGCACGCTCGGTTAGCCCGAGCGTGGCGAAGGGCATGCTGCGAACTTTGCTTGGACTCCCACCTTGCGAAAATCTCCAGGACTCGGGTTTCGAAGCTCATTTCACCTCAAATCGATTCCTCGACACGCCCGCTCGCGACGACGCGTTCGCATTAGGCCATCACGCCTCTCTTTCGCCTTTCTGTCGCGAACGCTCACGCTCACGCTTCGCGCCGCATCACCGTGCGCACGACGGCGAGCGCCCCATGGCGGCGGCTCGTGCAGCCAATAGCGGCGGCGGCGGCGGCGCCAAATTCTCTTTGCTCAACCGCGGCAGCTCGAAGCAGGATGGAGTTGCCACTGGCATCTTCGCTGATGAGGGCCGTGAGCGAGGCAGCGGCGGCAGCAGGAACCCGCAGCTGACGGTGCTGCCGCACGCGTCAGACATCAAGTGGATCGACCAGTTTCCATACTACCCCGCGTATCGCTACCACTCCTACCGCTCGTACTGCGGCGCATGCTCTAGCATCCTCTTCCTCACCATCCTGCTGCTGCGATTTTCGACGTCGATCATGGACTTTGTGAATCGGCCGCCGATCGTGACCGAGGCACGCGAACAGTTCGAGCGCGACTCGACGATAACGTACCGGCTCCCGCGGGTCGGCGTGCAGTTCCGCCAGAACGGCTGGCGCCCATTCAACGACCCGCGCTACCTGTCCATCATCTTTGAGCAGGGAGTCATCGCCATGTCCGGCAACGTCAGCTATGTCGACTTGGGCACGCACGAGTGCGCGTTCGTGGATCGTGACGGCCGGCTGATCGCCGACGGGGCTATGTGCCCGCTCGCCTCGGGAGACGCCGCGGGCTACTTGCAAGGCGACTTCCACGACGTCACATTTGCCTTCGTGCGTGCGCGGCTGGCTCGATGCGACAACGGCACCGACGTCGAGGGTAAGCCACTGCCGGGCATGTGCATGATGCCTAGCGAGATAGACCGGCTTGTGTACGACGGCGTGCTCTACATGTTCGAGCAGGAGACGGACATGCGCGTCGACGAGTCCTCGCCCTTTTTGCGTATCCGACAATGGCGGCGCGAGTTCATCAGCAGAGTACACTTGTCGACCGACGTGTACTTCACTGTGCGTAAGGTGACGGTCGAGCCGAAGTACATCTTCGACGCGTACCTGCCAGGTTTCAAAGCCGGCGACTCGTTCACGCTGCTCCACTCGACCCAGGAGACGTACACTGACTTCGAAGAGGAAGCTGCCCAGTATGCGGCCTTCTACTTCCGTCTCGCACCCGAACTCATCCGGCAGAGCCGCTCGTACACCTCCCTCTTTGACCTCTTCGAGACGTGGGGCGCAATCGTCGCGTTCCTGTACCTGGTCTTCGGGCTCACCGCACGCTCCTTCAACGCATTCCACTTCAATCGGCAGGTGCGTGGCCTCGACCTGCGCAAGCTGGACAAGGGCCAATTCACGCCGTTTGGGCGGCTGATCGATAAGAGTTTCCAGATGCCCCGCGAGTTCCAGAGCATGACCGCGGACTAGCTCCGGCCGTCGGTACTCGCTTGCCACCGCCGGTACGTGAGCCTGCGCGCGGCACATCCCCGCACCCCGCCCAGCACTCGACCCTCTCCTGCCCACGCCGCCCCAGCCGCACGTCACGATGCCGCCCGCCGTGCTTCCACCGCGGCGAGCGGAGTTTTACAACCCGTGCCACACTTTTCCTGGTGGTGAAGATATCTCGGGGCGAGGGCCGCAAGGTCCATGAGCGCCTCGGCGACATAATATCCTCCGCACAATCGCCCGCGCCCTCGCCAGCTAGCTGCCCAGCACCCTCTCGCTCCTCCCCTTACAATGTTTGACTGACGGTGGTCGGTGCGCGTGTCTCCCTCGTGCCTCCGTCGACCCTCCCAGGACCAGCGCGTGCCCCCACAGTTGTGGAAAAGCGGCGCGGCTCGTTCTCGCCTAATCGTCAGCGCACATCATGTATATTACCGTCTATAGCCACAGTCGTGTTCGCATATAGTAGTATGTTTCGGAGGACCCGAGTCAACGAGTTCCGCGCGCTCTCGACACCCGCTCCGGCAAAGCGCTAAGCGGCAATGGCAATGTGTGGGCAATCGCGAATCGGCAAAGCCCCGGACGAGGGGGCGGGCCTTTACCCTTTAAAAATTCGTTCCGGCTAAGTTCCGGCTTGCGCTTGGGCTTCCGCGGCAGGCCGCGGCGGGCACGTCGCACAAGAGTTCCCGTCCGAACAATCAGGCGTCATTCCGAGAGTAGCGGCCGATATTAAAGCATCGTGCCACTTTGTGCTATGCGTCACGAAGTGGCCGAAACAGGGGTCCAGTAGACAGATGACGTGGTGTGACCTGACTCAACTAAAGACTCAGACGAACCCCATCAAATCGAAACATCCCTGCGAAACATCTGTGGAGGCCCACGCCCCTGCCTCTTCAGCACCTGATCCTCGCGTGCCCAAGCATCCATAGACTCCGTATGGAGTAGGCGATCGAGCGGGATCCACAGCAATTTCACAGCTGTTTCCATTCACGCGCGCGACGGTCTTTCTTTTCGATGTGGTGTCGGAACCAACGGGACGAGGGAATAGTGAGTGGCCGCCACTGCGCTCTCGCTGACGTGCGAGGGCCATCCGGAACTTGGGCCTTTGACGGGTGCGTACATATCGACCTTAGCATGCCCAACACGCATTGGGCAGATCCATTCAACAAGCCACCAGGCCTCCGAAGCGTCGATGTGGTCAAGCTGGCTCCACTGCTTGCGAACACAAATGTGACGCATCTGCGCCTTGCAGGCCTGGCGGGCATCCATCACACCCACGAGCAGCCAGGATTCGAAGCGACTGGCATGATTGCGCTCGCCGCGGTGCTTTCAGCCCGCCTCGAAGTCCTGGAGATCCCAGGCAATGCCATCGGCGACAAGGGAGTGACGGCGCTCGCCGAGGCACTGCTGGCGAGGCCGCCCGGTGTGCCACCACTGTGCCTCAACCTTGAGGTCAACTCAATCGGCGACACGGGAGCGATTGCACTCGCTAGGGCCATACGGGTGGGCAAGCTGCAGCAACTCAATTTGAACCATAATTGGGTGGGCGCCGAAGGTGGTGAGGCGCTCGCAAGTGCGCTCGCGGTTGGGCGCTCTCAGGGCGGCCCGGGCTCTGCGTTGCGCGTGCTCTCATTGGCTGGCAACAACGTGGCGGAGCGTGGCGCGGCAGCCTTTGCAGCAGCTCTCCAGTCCAGCAGCGAGCTCCGCACGCTCAACCTGTATTCCAATCATATCGGCACTGAGGGAGCCTTGGCGCTGGCGCCAGTGTTGGCGGGCACGTCGCTGGCCGAACTGGACCTGTCCTATAATTACATCGACGCGAATGGCGAGGATGCGGCCGCGAGGGCGCTGGTGGCGGCCTTGCGCGGGGGCACCAGCCTCAGAAAGCTTGACCTGCGCTGGAACCACTTCCATGATTGCCGATGCGGCGCGCCGATGCGATTACGCCGCGCCGCCGTCCGCCAGTCGGGCCTCGAGTTGCTGCTCGAGCGACGCAGCGAAGCGGAGGAAGCTGAATGACGCTCACGCGGTGAGTGCAACGGCTCAAGGCTCCTCGTTGCAGAGCCCACACCGACGACCCTTCTGTGAACGGTTTTCACAAAACCGGTGCACCGCCGCGCGCAGGTCGCTTTTGCAAAGCTTGAGTTGCGAGCGGCAAAGGGGATGACGTCATCACCTCCTAGGTGCTGACGTCATCGGGAATTCCGGGGAGCGAGGTGTGGGAGAACCATACTAAGACCGGTAACCCGCGGCGGTGAGGCTCCCGGACGAGATTCCGGCGGAACCGGATCCTCTCCCCCGGGTGAGTTAAGAGTGAAGGCATTCCTGTTTTTTCTAAGCGCTACTTCGCCTCTCAGACCGGTGTTATAGGATACAGCATGCAGCGCAGATACACTACTACACGTACGTAATCCTACGTAATCCGGTCCAGCAGGAGGCTCACGTGTCCTCCGGCTCCGCTCGCGGAGCGTCTTTGTTCTTCCCGCGCTAGGGTTAAGTTACACGTCCGCACAGCGTGCGCGTATATGTTTTGGCCGTCGGTTGTTGGGTCGTCACGTCACATGTTCGCCGCGTCGCCCGCTGGTTGTCTGAGATCATGCCCACAGATCGTCCTCGTCGACGACACCGAGGGAGTTGCCGCGCCACTGCAGACCGAGCCCTCTGACAGTGCCCTCCAGCCGAGCGTACGTGTCCATACTGCGCTCGGCGGCGTTGCCACCAGCCGTGCCCTGGGCCAACTCATCAGCCAGCTGGGCCTCCTCCTCTGCAACCAGGCTCGCCATCGCCCTTGGCATCCAAACCTGCGGGTGCTTGGTCGGCAGCGGGGCGACCATCGCCTTTTCCGCCATTCCCATCGCAGCCAATCGAACGAGCTCGCGCCGCTCGGCCTCCTCCTCGCGCTTGGCCTCGAGAGCGCGCTCGGCCTGCGCCCAGCTCGGCTCGCGCGGTCGCGCCGCGCGGAAGGACGGCATGCCAGTCGGCCGAACCTTCCGTTCCGTGGCCGGCCGACTTGCGCGGAACGACGGTGATGCGCTGTCAGTGACGCTCGCTGTGCGATCGCTCATGACGCTCGGCGTATCCTCGAGGATAGTACCCTCGGCGCCCTTTGGCGCCGTCGCCTTCGTCTCCGTGCCTAGGCTCGCCGTACCGATCGTCCCCTTCAGAAAGCGCTCCAGCCCGCTCACGGCTGACACGCGCGCCTTCTTTTTCTTTCCAGGGCTTTTGAGCCCCTCGAGCGCCTTATCGTAAAAGAGCGGATAGCCGTTGGCGGCGAGAGTTGGGCGCACGTAGTGCTCTTCGCCACTAATGGCCTTGGCAAGCGGTTTCGGCTGCACTACCTCAGGAGCCCGCGCAATTTCCTTTGCGGCCTTTTTCTCAGCCTTTGGTGACTTGGGCGACTTGGGCTTCTTCTTCGCCAGTTTCTTGGCATCAGCGGCAGCCTTGGCGGCCGCCTGCTCCGCTGCAGCTATCTCTGCCGCGAGTGCCGCCGCCGCCGCCGCCGCCGCCGCCGCCGCCGCCGCCGCCAGCCTCTCGGCCTCTTCACGCTCAGCTGCCTCTCGCGCCTCACGCTCAGCAAGAGACTCTATCGGCCGCTCGCGCAGCTTCTTGTCAAGTTCTTTGTAGGGCACGACACCCGAACCGTCATTATCGAGCCACTTGAACACGAACTCGCACTCCGCCTTGGTAGCGTCCAAGAAGCCAATCGCGCGCACACCATCAGTGAACTCCTTGAGTGTGAGTTCGCCGTCCTGGTTGTCGTCAAGGCCACGGAAGTGCTGGATCACCGTCTTGCCGCCATTAAAGCGAAAGTAATCGCGAAGCGTCGTAGGTGTCAGCACACCCAAGTTCTTCTTGGGATATTGCTTGGGCGGCATGAAGGAGCGAGTGGACGGAGCTTCTTGGATTCTGCTCTCCCAGCGAGCGGAGGCCGTTTCGCGCGAGCAAAAATGGGCGACGTTTTTCCCATTTTGGCATTTTGGGATTTTCGGACACGCTCAAGTTAAGCATTCGACGAAATATCTATAGAAAGCTGCTGAGCGCTGCTGAGCGCCGCTGATCACTGCTTAGCGCTGCTTCGCCTCCTGCCCCAGCCTCGCGATCCCAGAGCGCCGCTGAACGCCGCTGATCGCTGCTTAGCGCTGCTTCGCCTCCTGCGCCTCGCGATCCCAATGGATAGGGAAGACAAGCGCGACAGTGGCGAGCTGGATGAGGGAAAAGACAACATACGGAAGCTCGGGGTAGGAGAACTCGGTGCCGTAGGTGTAGAGTTGTCCAAACAACCCAATGCCGACTACTCGCATGACCGCGCAGAGACTTTGCATGGCGCTTGTCAGTGCTCCGGTTGAGATCCCTCGGAGGCTGCCAAGTTGTAGGATGCGAGCTATCACCGCGACGGAGCAGGAGTTGGAGATGGAGACCCAAAAGAGCGCAGAGCTAGCGACCACGTTGGATGTTGAAGTGAAGGCAAGCAAGGAGGCCGCCGCACAAGCTGTCCCAAAGATCGTGAACATCTTGGGCCCGAGAATGCGCACAAAGTTGCCAGTGACGAGGCCGGAGAGCGTGGCCACGACCCCGTAGACCGATCCATACAGGGCGATCTCCTGCTGACCCCAGTTTCGTTTCTCCTTGGCCAGAAGTGGCCAGATCCCGCCCTCATTGTGCACGGCCTGGAGCCCAAGCACGGCCGACAGGAGCCAAATGACCCTTCCCGCTCGGAAGAGCTGTAGACAGGCGGCGGGACTATTGGAAGGATTCAAGATCCTAAAGGGGATTCGCTTGACAGGGGCGAGAGTTTCGATCGTGCCAAAAGAGGCCACAAGAGCTAGAAGGCTAGCGCCCAACGTAACGGCGGTTACCGTGTACCAGCCTTCGAGGTAGCCACCGATTAGAAATCCGAGTGAATCTGCGGCGCCCATGGCGGCTTGCAGCTTGCCCTCATACGAGGCGACCTCGATTTCGTCATCGGCAAAGCAATCTGCAATGTAGATGGAGACCATCGTCGCGTACCACCCAGTCACAGCGGTAATCAGCAGACGCCACATGCAGAGCGTCCAGACTGAAGGGACCATGAAGGCCAGCAGCGAGAGCGCCACGCACAATGCTGGTATCCCGATGATGAGTTTCCGGCGTCCGACATCTTCGGAGAGGCCGGCGATCATGGGCAGCGTGAGGAACTCAAACAGCGCCCCCACGAACCCGATGCTGGCTATGTACGCTGCGGTCGAGGTGTCGTCCTGCCCTAGTACTGCAAACATTGTAGACAGATTCGGCACGGCGACGGCTGTCGAGATGTCGAGCATGAAGAGAGTGAAAAACACCAATGCAAGCGAGATGATATCTGTTCTATTTAATGCACCCGAAGAAGCGGTTGCAACGGTATCGTCTAGTCGCTCCGCGCTCAAGCGTGCGGCTCTACTGCGAATGGTACTTCCAGAATGGCAGAAGGTAGCAATCGCAGTCGCCATGTGCCTCTTAAATGGCGCGACTTCGACGACGCGCATTGCGGAATGATTCTTGGATTCAAAAATTCCGATAATTATGTGACGAGATCGTACTTTACCGGTAAAAAAGACACAGGGGGATTCGGGACACAAGTACGATGTGTGACGCCGCCATCGTTTGTGAGACGCCCGTTCGATGCACTTTCGTTTATTTGTAAGTTCGATGACTTTCGGCGCCCCGCTCGCTGGCCTAGAGGTCAGAAAGCGCGCGCGCGCGCGCAACTTGACACACACACAACCGTGAAAACATCTCCTGTGTTAGAAGTCACACATACACACATTCACATTCACACCTGTGAGACAAATAGGCACACAACTCCACTCCACAAGACAGAGTCCTCGGCCGATCCCTCGGCCCGCGAGCGATGGTCCGGGCATCTTGGAAACCAGAGGAGCCCTTCGACTACCTTTGGCGACACTACAATACCAGCACACTCGGCCCGTGGACCGCCAACGACTATGCGACGGCCATCGCGCGGCTGCCCGCGGCGGGCGCGGGCGTGCGGGCGGGGCTCATCTACATGCAGGTCAACCTGTGGTCTCCGTGGACGGAGCTGCTCGCTCAAGTCGCGCACGCTAACCGCGCCGGTGTAACCGTCTACTTCGTGGGTCCGCGGTTGCCCTTTGATCTGAGCGCCACGTGCCCGGGTTGCGGCTGGCTTCCGCTCGACGAGGAAGGCATTCATCGGCAGCTCGCACCGCTGGGCGTGCGGCTGACGGCCGGGCGGCGCGTAGGACCGCGGAAGCTGTGCGACCTAAAACCACTTTGGCCCGCGATGCTTCCCGAGCTGAGTGCGCGCCACGAGTGGATTGGCTACGCGGACAGCGATATCATCTTTGGCGACCTCGCGGCCGAGGTGGCGCGCCTGCAGCCAGCTGACGAGCTGCTCACGCCCGCGGCTTTTTATCCGCAGCCGCTCTCCAATGGCAACTTTTTGCTCATGCGTTCGGTGCCCAAGATGCTGCGTGCGTACGAGCGTTCCGCTGACCTCGCCAAGATGCTCGCTGCATTTAGGTACCAAGGCTTTGACGAGTGGGGCCTCGCACGACGTGGTTCGATGATGAGCGTCTTCCAGCAAATGCTCTTCGCGGGCGAGCTCGTCGCGCGGCCGACGAGCCGGCTTCTCATCCAAGATGCCATCATAGTGAGCGGCGCCACCTTCCCGATGATCGACTCGTTTGGCGCAAATGTGACTATCGAGTGGACCGCCGGCCGGCTCGTCGCGCAGCGCGACGGAGTGTGCGTGTGCCCAGACGACGCCATACCACAATTTGGACTCACAGTGTGCGATGAATGCCTCGCCAAGCGCGGCAGCGTGCGCACGGACGTCATGCTTCACCGCCGCCTCGAGATTCTTGGGTTCCACTTCCAGGAGTGGAAGAAGCGCTGGCGCAAGCGTGAATACCTCAAACTGCGGCAGGTTGCCTTGGGACTTGGCAGCAGCAGCCGAGGCGTACCGGTGTCTCAGCGCAACCGTACGCTGGTGGCCTTGCCGCTCGCAGCTTTGCCGTCGTGCAGCGCCGAGCGCATTGCAGCGATGGGCTTTCACGTGGTCGCGCGTGGCTTTCGATGCGGACCAGTCCAATTGCGGCGGCCGCCGCCACCATCGCCGCTATCGACCCATACGAGCAAGAGGAGTGCCCGCTTTCCTCCGGATTGGCCCGAGGGCGCCGACTGTGCATCGAGGTTGTCTCCGCAGCTTTGGGGCTGCCGGGAGCCACAAAGCGGCAGGAGGGGCAGGAGGGGAGGGGCAGGAGGCCAGTTGCTGGAGGAGATGTCCCGGGATGCCGCCGCTGACGCGACCGTTGACGCGTGAGGCGTGACAACCGGGCCCCCTGACACGCCGAGGTGAGCCGTCGTGCGTCGAACCAACTCGGCGGCGCCTGCTATCGGGGTAGTACACCCCACCAGGCCAGAGCCACAGCCAAGCACGCGCTCGGTCGCAGCAGTCGGAGGCGGGTATGCGGACGATACAACACTTTCGATCGACGAAACGTAATAACGTTCCGCGACCGGCTGTTCGAACACGTCTCGCGAGAGTTCGATGCTTGCAAGCTTGGCGCTAATATCTAATTTTTTGTCGTTTTGACAGCGTAACGGTATCCGGAGACCGCGCACGCGAACGGACCGTGACGCGTGAGGGGTCGCCGCGGACCGGGGCCGTCGCGCCCCCCCCCCCCGCCCGCCCTCCGCCGTCCGGTGCACATACCCCGCGCGACGTCGGACAGATCGGGTAATACCATAACCCACCGACGGGGGCGCCGCCCGCGGGAGCTCGCCCACCGCGCAGCCCCCCTTTTTCAACATCTCATTTCACACCGGCACACACACACACGCACAGGAACCGTCTCGAAATGGGTGCAAGTAACGCCGACGCCACCATACGAGTGGTGCGCTCTTTGGGTGTGGGTTTTGGCCCCCTGGACCACGAAGGCACGTGTCTTCTCAGCCAACGCATCGTCCCCAGAGTAGGGGATTGGAACGCGTCGGTTTCACTTCACGCGCAGCTTCGCGGCCAAGCCCCTGGCGCGGCAACGCCCGGGAACTGAGGGCCTCTTCCATCGGCCCGTCTCTGGCACCGGTGCAGGTGAGCGGCGGCGGCCCCTCGAGCGGCAGCAGCAGGCTTAGACCTCGTCCTTGCCAGCAGGCTTAGCGGCACCGGATGGCGAGGCAGCCTTGAGCAGCTTGATGACGGGGGCCGAGTCCTCCTTGAGCTTCTCGAGGGCGTCCTGGCTCTCTTTGAACTTGGCCTGGAGCTCCTTGAGCAGCTCGTTGTGCGCCTCCTCCGCCGCCTTGAGCTCGGCCTTCATCTTGGTCATCTTGGACTCGCGCTCGGACGCGTCCATGTCCATGTACGTCTGCAGCTCCTTGAGCTGCGCCTCCGAGCAGTTCTCCTTGGCGTCGACCGAGCAGCCCGGGCCGAGCTCGGTCTCCGCGAACTTCTTGAGCGCCGCCAGGTCGCGGCCGCCCTTGTAGTCCTCGCCCTCCTCGTCGGGGGGGTTGAAGTACTTGATGGTGGGGTAGCCCCGCACACCGTACTTCTCGCACAGCGACTTGCCGCCCGCCGTGCAATCAACGTCCGCGATGACAACCTTATTGGAGCTCGCAAAGGTTTCCCCCAGCGAGTCCCAATCGGGCTTCATCTTCTTGCAGTGGCCTCACCAAGGCGCGAGGAACTTGACGAACGCCGCCTTGCCACTCTTGAGGACGACATCGTCAAAGTTTGCCTCAGTGAGCTCAAGGGCACCGAAAGCCGGCGCGGCGAGCGCGCACAGCAGGAAGCTGCGCATCATCGGGATCCTGCGCAGGCACAGGCCGCACGGTGATTCGAACGCGCCGCTCAGAGGCTGCCGCGCACAGAGAGCAGCGAGGGTCTGGACATGGCGCCGGCAGCCCGTGTGGCATTGGGTGGCCGATTTGCTCTGAGTTTGGAGAGCGTGTGCGGACTGAGAGCTGGGGTAATGGCCGCGGTGTGGAGACGTGCGATCGTTGTGAGCGCAGGGAGGAGGAAAGAATCGCGCAAAGCATCACCTTTCGGACGATGTGCTTTCGGGGGGCGAACCAGCGCCACGTCATGATGAACGCGATGCCCGCGGCGAAATTTGAAAGGGGATTTTATGCACGGCGCCCCCGGCGATGGCTGTCAAGTCACGTCATGTCAATTCAGTCAAGAACTCAAGTCAAGACAAGTCAAGTCAAGTGCATCGACCCTTTTTCTCCATTCTGTCCCCAAACTGAGTGAGCGAACGGAGCGCTGCTACGGGCGCACTTGGGAGCCGCAAACCCCCCAAAATTAGAAGGGCTCAGCGCGGCGAACTAGACCGCGGGGCCGAGCCAAGCCGCGCCGAGTCGGGTACCGGGTATGCTCCATTCACAAGGTCGTTACCGGTACAGTATCGCATGTGTAGAGGAATGTCGATCCTTTTCTCGATGCTCGTTCACACGGTCGCATCCTGCGCGTCGACCTCCTCACCAGCTGACCTTTGCGCTGCGGCCGTCACCTACCTGCAACATCACCGCCATCCGAAGCTAGATGCAGCCATTCCTCTCGAGCAGCACGTGGCGCTCGCGCTCGAGGCACGCGCAAGCACTGCCTGGGCTTCAGCGGTGCCTTGGCCCATCTTCTGCGAGGCAGTGCTACCGCCTGGATGCCTCGACGAGCCGCGGGATGACTGGCGGGCCGTACTGCGCCCTCGTTGCTCGGAGCTAGTGCGGGGTGCGACGTCCACAGCCGAGGCTGCGCTCACATTAAACCGAGCCATCTGGGACACATTCAACGTGAGGTACGAGCCCAACCAATCGCCAAAGGTATTGGCGCCGCTTATGGTGCTGGAGCACGGTTACGCGAGCTGCTCGGGGCTGTCGTTGCTCCTGACTGCGTGCTGTCGCTCTGTTGGGGTGCCGGCGCGCGTGGCTGGCGTTGCCGATTGGGGCGATGGCAGCGGGAATCATGTTTGGGTGGAGGTATGGACGCCTGACGGATGGCACTCAATTGGTGCAGCTGAACCATCGCCTTTGGACTCAACTTGGTTTGCCGAGCGCCTCTACAGTGCGGAGGCGCCGCGCGTGTTCGCGTCCTCCTTTGCACCCTCGGAGAGCACTTTCCCGCTCCCGTGGCAGACGTGCCCGATCCCTGCGACCGAGGTGACGCCGAGGTACCGGCGCGGCGCCCTGCGTTCTGGTGGTGATGCGGGTGGCGGGTAAACGGAGATTTTGTGGAAGGGTTCACATTCACAGTATACAGCTTTCACGAGCAATGAACGAGTCAAAGGAGAGCACACCGCACCCGCCGGATGCCGGCGGCCTCACCTGAGTCACGCTTCCTTCGAAATTCGCTGCCTCCACCGACTCCGCTTCCGGACCCGATCTTTTCGGCATCGGAGCCCGGAGAGGCTGACAGCACCAGCGGCGGATACAATTGGTCACTGTCATCCAAGTACCAAAGCCGCAAGGTCAATCCTCCACGGGTGGCTTTTGCGACTCCCGAGACCAACGCAGAACGAAGCTTCGCAGCCAACCAGCTCGTGCAGCCGAACATGTCGTCGCCGCGCATGTCGTCGCCGCACATGACGTCGCAGCGCATGTCGCCGAACATTTCGTCACCACGTATCGTCGCCAACCTCACCGACGTGAACGCCAAGCTTTCCACCACAATTGGCGAGGGGCTTTGCTCCGCGGTCGCCGGCAAAGGCGCATGCTTCATTGTGTACGGCACCGACACCGAGGGCCGCCCGGTTTTGTCAGTGGGCTACCTGGCCTCGGTACTCGTCGTCTCGCTCATCGGACCGGCGCAGGTGGATAGCCAGCGCTTTGAGTCCCTCACTGACGGCAGTGTGCGCGTTTGGTATACGGCCAAGGTGAGCGGCCGTTACTCACTGCGTGTGGGCGTGCGGAGCCCGCGTAGTACGGTCGTCGAGGCGCTCCCGGGCTCGCCGTTCACCGTCGAGGTCGCCGCACGTCGCGAGTCGTTACGCGGCGAGCGGCGTCGAAGCGGCGCCGGCGTCGGCGCCTCTGAGCTCGAAGATGCTCCTATAGCCACATCTACCACTGGGCACGGCGACGGCATCCCGCACGACCCGCGGCCGCTTCTTCGCTCGTTGCGTTCGACGGTGGGCTCGTCGTCGGCAGTGCGCTCGAGCGACGTGCGGCTACGCGCGCCGCGGGGGCATCTGGCTCACGCCGTCGCGGGCGAACGGGCCCGCATTGAGTTGATCGCGCCGACGCTTGGCGGGGGCCGTGTGGAGCTTCCTGGTCGCATGAACTGCGTGCTCCACCTGCAGTCGCCGTGGTGCGAGGCCGACCACGTACCGACCCAAGTGGCCCACACCTCCACCGAGGCCGACGTGGCCAGTGCCAATCCCGCCGCTCCTATCCAGCAGCAGCAGCAACAGAAGCAGCAACAGAAGCAGCAGCAGAAGCAGCAGCGTGTCATATTTGACGACGACACGCCCGCGCCGCTCTCGCGCGAGCGCTACTTCCGTGGCCGGATTGCCTTCGCGCCGAGCAGCGCGCAGCCAGGCTACTCGTCCGAGTCGCCCGACGTGCGCAACGCGCAGTTCGGCGCGCCGCCCGACACGCGGCCCGTCTTCGCAAACGTTGCCGAAGAGCAGTCGAGCATCGACCTGAGGTTCGGCGGCGCAGTCGAGGCTGGGGGCGCAGGCGCAGGCACGCTGCTGTACGCGACCTTCTGCGTCCCGCGCGCGGGCACCTACCTCGCCCACATCACTCTGGACCAGCAGCACGTGGTTGGCTCCCCTCTGGTGCTGCGAGTCGCTCCGTGCGCTGCATGCGCTCACCGCTCCGAGGTCCGCGGGGCAGCGCAGACGCAGGCGCTTGCCGGCCGGCATGAGATCTGCACCGTGTGGCTGCGCGACGCCTTCGGCAATGCACGGCGTGCCATGGACGCTCCGGCGGCGGGGCCGCTCACCGCGACTCTCGAGCTGCTCAGCGCGCCCGAGACGACGCCTGAAACGCCGGGCCAATTTGCAGACGAGTACTACGGCGCGCACGACGGGGATGGCTGGGCGGCGCATGCCGACAGCTGGACGGGCGGCGGCCTCGGCAGGGGCGGCAGCAACACGTGCAGCAGCGCCCGCCTCCGGGTCGGTTCTGGGCAGCGGGCTGGCTCCACCTTGGCGGCGGCCGCGAGCGCTGCGGTGACTCTCAAACCCGATGGCTCGTTCGCCGTGGGGTACACGATCCGACGGGCAGGCATCTGGGCTCTCTCGCTCATGCTCGGCGACGAACCGATCGGGCGCTCGCCGTACGCGGTGAGTTGCTGGCCGGCCGCCCTGCACCCGCCTACATGCGACGTGGCCGGCCAGCTGCACGAGGCCGTCGCGGGCGTTCCTAATTTGGTCGAGGTGCGCGCACGCGACCGGTTTGGCAACCGGCTGCGCTCGGGCGGCGCGGGCCTGCTCCTCACTGCCCTCCTGATGGACGTCGAGGACGCGCCGCCTACTCATGGCGTCGCCTCGGGCTCCTTCGTTGACCACGAAGACGGCAGGTACTCTGGCAGCATCGTGGTCTATCACGCGGGACAGCATGCCCTCTCGATCACGAGTGCAGACGGTGCACCGCTCTACGGGAGCCCGTTCCTACTGACGGTGTCTCCCGCGCCGCCGCAGGTCGAGCGGTGTGTACTTCTGCAGTCCGGCGCCCGCGGCTTGTTGCTGAGGTCGCCCGAGACGACGCCCAACGGTGCGCGGGCGAGCAGTGCAATGGAGACGCCCGTGACGACGCCTCCCCTTCAGCCCACAGCCGCCTCCGCCGCCGCTTGGACGAGTGCTTCGGCCAGCAGCGCCGCCTGGGCCGCCGCTGCGTTGGCGGATGGCTCGGCCGTCAGCCCACACAGCCCACACAGCCCACACGCGTCGTCGCGGGCGAGGGACCGCCGGCGCTTACATGAAGAGGAGTCGCGCCGCCTGCCCTCTGCCGTGCCGGCAGAGCCCTCGATTGCGCTGCGCGCGGGGGAAGAGACGACTCTCGGTTTGCGTGTCGCCGATGCCTTTGGGAACTCGACGGTGTTTGAGCCTTCACAGCTCGAGGTGAGCATCGAGAGTGTGAATGGGGACAGTCCGGGCCCGCTCCTCGCTCCGGATGCAGAGTACTCGGTGCGAGCGCTCACAGAGGATGGCGCAGCTCGCGAGGGCGCCGCCGCAACGACGCGCGAGGGCGGCACTGGCACTGGCACCGAGTCGACTCGTCGCTCATCGACGCTCAGCTCAGCGCGCCACGTCTCCGCCTCGAAGGCCGCCGCCACCTCGCCCTCCAAGGCGTGGACCCCCCTACGGGCCTCATCGGCCGCCCCCTCCCACCCCGGCGGCGCGGCCAGTGGTGGTGCGGCGGGTGGCGGCGTACTGATCGTGCGCCTCTTTCGCGCGGGCGACCATCTCGTACGTGCCCGCCTCGGCGCCCTCGAGCTGCCAGGCTCGCCCGTGCGGCTCCGCGTCGAGCCCGCCAAGGTGAGTGCGAAGCACTGCTACATCGCACACGACGCAGCTTCCGCGTTGCGCGCGGGCCACACGCCCCTGGACCCAAATTTCGGGCTGAGTGGAGTGCTGCGCGTGTCGGCGCTCACGCTACTCACGGCCGACAAGTATGCCAATCCGGTGCGCCACGGCGGTGCGGGCGTCACCGCCAAGCTCAGCGGGCCGGGCGCGTGCTCCACCACCGTAGAGGACCATCTCGATGGGAGCTACACGATCTCGTGGTCTGCGGTGCTCTCCGGCGTCTACCGCGTCAGTGTTCTCGTCGATGGCGCGCATTGTGCAGGCTCGCCGTTTGCGGTTCAGGTGGACCCAGCGGCGCCTGGCAGTCCCACGATGCCGCCGCCCGGAGCGCCGTCCACGCAGTCGGTCGCCTGGTCACCACGCTCGACGGCCGCGGCACGCTCCAACCACCACCTTGAAGCGTCGACCCCGGCGGACGAGGAACGTCCGACCCCTGTCGGCCGACCGCTGACCGTCACATCCTTTGCGTCCACCGCGCTCTCGACACCTGCTCCAGCTCCCTCGCCCAGGGGCAGCGCCCGGCCGTGGCGATGATCATGGCGACGAGTCCGATGTCCCGCGATGCAAGTTTCCGAGGACAATTTCAAAATAACGCAGCGGTCAGCGCGGTTCTAAGGGTGGCTCTGGCTGGCGCCTATTGAATATTTGACTTCTTCAGACCGAGACGTCTGATGTATATCCTTTCACCACATTTCTATGGTATGAATTTCTAAAGTTTAGCTCGCGCGACTTCGCCGGCGCCACGGCGCACGTTCCTTGTTCGCGCGGGCCGGCCCGCACGCGCGGCGCGCCGCGGTGCGTTCGGCCCCGCGCGCCCCCGCGCTAAGGCCTAAGCCCCCCGGCGCGCCCGTCGAGCATGATTCAATCGTGAATCGATCGGATCCACCGACGCGACGGGCGGGGTGGACGGCATGGCGAGCATATGGTTAAGGCGGGCAGCTTGTGTGGCGTGGGCACGGCGCACCTGCCGCACCGACGGGATGGTCAGCACACAACGGCCTACACGCTTGACATTTGCAGTAGGTGCAGTGTGAGTTGTCAGTGCACCACCCTTCGCACCGCTCCTCATAGGCGTCGTCCTCGTGATTCGAGTGGCATACAGGCACTGGCCCGATTGGCGGCGGTGTGGGCGGGTCGGGCGGCATTGGCGGCACGTGGCCCACTGAAAAGCCCTGCCGAAGCAGCTCCAGCGTGCTCGTGTCCCCATCATACACGCTGTACCAGCCCTGCGACTCATGGGGCGGGTCGCCGATGAAGTCATCGCCCACGCGCCAGTACGCTCCTGGAACGCGCTGCCGCCCGCTGCCGCCCCATCCCCACGGCATCACCCCAGCAACGCCATGCGCCTCTGCCGCACGGAGCATGGCCGCGTAGTAAGCATTGCGACGGGTTGTGTGGCCTGGCTCAGCGTCGGCGCGCTGCGCGTCGCGCGCAAGCCCAAACTCCTCCAGCACCAACGGCTTGCCGAGCGCACGCACGCGCTGCACCTGGTCGTCAAGGTACTCGAGCGAGTGAGCCACCGCGCTCGCTAGGCGTGCACCGCTTGACGCGTCGCCCCATCCCCAGTTCTCGGGCCAGATATGGATGGTGACAGCGTCAACGTCGTCGACCTTGTGAATGGCCTCAAAGTCGACGTTGATGTACTCACCAAACGGCGTCGTGCCTTCGGAGCCCACCATGACGAGCTGCCGTGGCGCGTGCCGCTTTACAAGTGCGGCGGTGCTGCGCACCCACTGGATGAGTGCCAGCCGTGCAGCGAGCCGTCCGCTCTCGTCGCTCACGGCGCGCGGCTCGTTGCAGAGCTCCCATCCGAGAATCGTCGGATCTTCCGCATACGCCATGCCCGAGTAGGTGTTGCGCCGCTGCAGCATCCAGCGCACCGCAGCGTCCGCGAGCGCGACGGCAGCGGGCGTGGAGTAAAAGGCGCTCGCCCACTTCTGATAACGATCCCAATCGGCGTTTGTCGCGTGCGGCCGGGACTGCTCGGGCACCGGGTCCCAGTACTGTGTCAAGTGGCTGCTGGGGTACGGGATGTCGCGCCAGCTGCCGCCTCGCGCCCAGACCAGGTACATGGCCATGCCCCCGCTCCATGTCCACTGGTTGTTCAGGACGAGTACGGCGCGCATGTTGCGCGCCCGGAGCTCGTGCAGCACGAGGTCGAGGCCTTCGGCTAGCTTGGGATCAAATACACCCGGAGAGGGTTGCAGCGCCGGCGAAGCTTGCAGCGGCGCGTCAGCCGCGCCCTCGCTCAGAGCAGTGATGCGCAACACCGTAATGCCGTGCGCGCGCAGCACGTCCAGCTCCCTCTGCAGTCGCGCCGGCGAGGCGGCCGCGACCCACGCAGCTTGCCACATGTTGATGCCGACGAAGCGGAAGGGCGCGCCGTCGACTGTGAAGCCCGATTGCGTGGTTCGCACGTAGCCGAATGGTGACGGCGGAGACGCATGTGGAGGTGGCGGCGGAGGCGCATGCACGTGCGGAGTTGGCCTAGCAGACAGCGGCGAGAGCTGTGGCGAGGGCCGTGGCGGAGGCGATGCCAACCTCGGCAAGGGCCGTGGCTCGAGTGACGCGACGGCGTCGTTTGCGATGCCGTGTTGCGGTGAATTGACTGCTTGCTCGGACGCTACGAACGAGTTGTCAACGGAGACGATGACATCACTGCCGATAACAATAAAGATAGCCGCGTCTGACAAGTGAGCAAGCAGGAGCAGCAAGAGCATGCTGGAGAGGATGAGCACGGCTCCGCAGCAGACCAGACGGACTGCAAGCGCAGACCAGAGGGACTGTGAGCGGCGCGCAGCACGGCTCCCGTCGATGAGAATAGGCTCATCCTCGTGATCACGCTCCACCATCCGCGTCGCTCGCTCGCTCGCTCGCGCCATTCCCCAGGGACGAAACCCTATCGTCAGGTCTTCGGCTGGCTCAGGGTGTGCAAAAGAATCGTGTCAGAGTCAGGTACATGTACATGCCGAGCCCCCCCCCCCCCTCCCTTGCCTACTGCTATTGCCGAAAACGCGGTTTCGTTAGGCTGAAACTTCGGACTTCCTTATAAGGAACCGCGCGATAGCTGTTCAGCGAGAGGAGAGAGGTTTTGCGGCTCATCCAGGAGGCAGCCGCCATGAACCGGCTCAAAGGTCTGGCCAAGAGTGTGATCGTGCCGAGCCCGGCCAAAGGTGCCGATCCGTTCGCAGCCGCTCTGCGCATCGGGAAAGAGGCCTTGCAGGCAGAGGCGGAGTCAAAGAAGAAGGAGGACGGAGAGGGTGGCTCGAAGCAGCGGCTCAAAGAGCTGATCTCCTTCGTCGAGAGCAGTATGCAAAAGCGTGGTTCCACACTCACCGCCTTGTGGCGCGAAGCGTCCGACAGCAGCCACCCGAAAGCGCTCGAAGAGTTTGAGTACCAGCTGTCTCAGACTTTTAAGGGCGCAGCGGCGGAGGTCCTCGAGCATCTTCATCAGTTTGCCGATGAGGAATCTAAGGGGAGGGGAAAGGCGATTAAGCAGGCGACGTTCGACGCACAGACTAAGCTCGAGCGCCTGCGCATCGCGTCCAACGTCATGATGGAGAACAAGGAGAAGAAGATGCAGGCTGAGTTTATGAAGATGCTCGACGACAAGGTCGAGGAACTCTCCAAGGGCGGCGACGCGTTGATGCGCCAGGCGACGCAGCGCAACAAGGAGCTGAGCGAGCAGCTGCACGAGACTCAGATGAAATGCACCTCGACGGAGGACCAGCTCACGATCGCGCTTCTGGAAAACGCAAAATGCAAGACCGTGCTTGAGCAGGCCAGCCAGGCGCAGGCTGGGCTCAAGCCGTGCTTCTCGTTGGTCGAGATGACGCCTCCCGAGGACAATGCGCTTCTCGTGCAGATCAACGCGCTCGCCGGTGGGTTGGGCGCGTACTGCAGGCGGCGCGACCAGCTAGCAAGCGTCGAGGCCGGTTACGTCAAGCAGCTCGAAGAGTCCGTGGCAAAGGCCACCAACGATGCCGAGCTAGCGCGCATCGAGGCGGCCGAGGAGCTCAAGCGGCAGCTCGGGGAGTTGAACGCCCGGTTGCTCGCGGAGCATGAGGAGGCGATGGCTGAGCAGATGCACAAGTTGAACTCGGCCGCCGCTGCCGCCGCCGCCGAAGCGTCGCGTGTGGCGACGCTATGTACGACGCTCGAAGGACAAAGGGATGAGGCTCTCGAGCGTGCGAGGCGAGCGGAGGCGGAGGTGCAGCGGATGCTGGATGAGCTGAGCAAGAGCTCCAACAAGGACGAGGTTGCGCTGCGACAGGAGATCGTCGCGCTGCGCAAAGAGATCGACAAGCTGCGCAACGACGTGAGCGGGGTGCAATCGTCGCTGGAAAAAGCGCTCGGAGAGAATGGTACACTCATTCAGCAGATGTCGCATCGCGAGGCGTTCACGTCTGCGCTGCAGAATGAGATGGATCAGAGCAAGAGCGCACTGCAAGAGACGCTCAAGCAGCTTGGCATCCAGGTGGACGTGAACACGACACTTTCCGAGCAGCTGCTGCTGCTGCGAAGCACCTCTGAGAAACTCAACGACGAGATCAATCGTTGCAACGCCGCATTGCAAGCTACGTTGTCCGAGCTGGGCATCGTGACGGATGAGAACAAGACCCTCAGCGAGCGCCTGCGCGATCTTACCGAGGCAACACAGCAGGCGACCAAGCAGGTCAGCGAGTGCCGCATACAGCTCGACGACACGCTCAAGATGCTTGGTCTCACCGTCGATAAGAACAGAAGCCTCTCGGAGCAACTCGAGGACCTTGCCAGAGCGTCGAAGCAAATGGCGGACGAGCTGGCGCGCATGATGGCAGCGCTCGAGCACTTGAAGCGCGATCTCGGCTTCAAGATCGACGAGAACAAGACGCTCGCCGAGAACATTGAAGCGCTCACGAAAGCGTTCGCCGAGATCACCGCGAACTACGAGCGTGAGAAGGCGCAGGGCAGCGGCGCGCTCAAGGCACTGAAGGAGCAACTTGAGGCGCAGATGCTCGACGAGCGCACGAAGGCGCTGCGCACTCTCGAGCGTGTCGAGAGTGAGCGCGACCTGCTGATGAAGCGGCTCGAGGCCGAGCAGGCTGAAGTCGCCAGGGCGATCGCAGAGACCAAATCTGTGCGCGAGCGGCTGGGGGCGCGCATCACGGAGCTCGAGGCACAGCTTCGAGAGAGTAGGCGGCACGAGGCCGAGGCGAAGAAGAGCGAGGCGAACCGCACCAAAGAACTTGAGCGGGTGCAGGTGCAGCACAAGGAGATGAGCCGGCGCTACCGGATGGCGGAGGCGGCGCTCGTTCATATGTCCAAGGAGCTCGGCACCACCTTGATCGCGCTCGAGCAGGCGACGCAGGCCAAGGCGGAGGCATACGCCAAGGCGGGCGTGGCGCGCAACGACGCAGACGCGCGGGTCAATCAGGTGCTCTCGGCCGCCAAGGTGGAGCGCGAGCTGCTAACAAAGGCGGCCCTTCACGCCGTCCATCAGATGCAGGAGCACGTGGCGAGTACCTTGGGCTGGCTCGGTGCGCTCCATGCGTCGCCAGACCCGCCGCCCGCGACGGCGCTCTCCGGTGGCAAGAGTCGACATCGGTGGGGCTTCACGTACGTCGCCCCGAGCACGAGCAGCAGCGTCGCCGGCGACCTCTTGGTCGGCAGCAGCACCCTTAAGCTTGACGGAGCATTCTCGCCACGCGATGCTCGAGGTAGGAGCACCACGAGTGAGCTGCCACCGATGCCTTACTCGGCCCGTCCACCCGAGCACGCGGCCAACTCAATCAATCCGCTCGCCGCGTCGAGCGCAGGGCGGGGCCAATCCACGCATCGCGGTGGGATCGGTCTGGCGCTTCAGCAGCCCACGTTCGCAGATGGCCATCGGATGGACAGCCGCAGCGGCATGCGCCCTCCGATTGCGGATGCGTGGCCGCGGCCGCCCTCGAAGCCACTTGAGATGGGTGTCTCCACCAACGGTGAGATCGTGCACTCGTTTGCAGAGGCGCTCGAGCTAGGCGAGCGTGAGCGCTCGGCCCTCAGCGATGGCGCGGTGGCGCTCGCCCGCGCGTGCCTGCGAGAGGCAATCTCCCTCGAGGAGGCTGAAATACGTGCCGCCCGCGCCGCGAGCCCCAGGCGGAAGCACCTCGGCACCTTCTAGTTAACTTTGGTGTATGTGGTTAGGGATATGGCCTGATGTCACAGGTGTACCTTGAACAGCCAATTTTAAAACGCGTGCTCGTTACTCTCGCGAGTCGACTCGAGGCCGGTCGACTCGTTGCGGGAACGTCGTCCTTCCGCGTCACTCAGGGTCGACATCGATTGCGGAGCTGTACGGGGTCGTCGAGCGCACCGGCGCTGGGCGGGCCTCGATGCGTGCGAGGATGTTGTCGAGTGAGTCGCTCAGCGCCGTATATGCGCCCGCCTCGGTCATTTCGCGTATGACTTGCTCGTTCAGCCCGCCCGGCGTCTGCTCGTGCACGAGCTCCTCGAAGGTCGAGGGGCCGGCGATCGCCGAGTCGTATGTGACCGTGTGGAACACGGCACCAGTCCACTTGGCGGCCGACTCGGCATCCACGCCCTGCGCGACGAGCCACTGCTGGGTGGCGAGGTGCTGCGCGTACAGCTGGCCCATCAGCGCGGTAACGGGCATCATCTTCTTCATCAGCGCCTCCGTCGCCACGGGCACTACCGTGCCGAGCGCGCCGAAGAGGCCAGCTATGGTCGGGTGCGGCGGTGTCATGACGGTGGCGCCGTTGTGCTTGGCTACCGGCGGCAGCGGGATGGCGCGTACGACCTGTTCTGTCGGCACGGGCGCGCACACCTCCTGCAGTAGGGCGAGTGGCGCCGTTGAGACTAGCGATACAACAGTGTGCCGGGCCTGAAAGCGCAGCCCACGCAGAACCTCCTCGCAATGCTTGGGAAGCACGCCGACGAACACGATGTCGCACGCGTCAAGGACCGCCTGGTTGTCGGCTGCGATCGTCACCATATCGGGGAACAGGGCCTTGAGCGTCGCCACCTTATCCGCACCGCGCGGGGACAGCACAATGCTCGTCATAGGCAAAGTGCTGAGCGTGCACATGCCACGGACGATGGCGGACGACATTGTGCCGACGCCCACGAAACCGTAACGCGGCGGCGGCGCAGCCACGAAAGGACTCGCAAGCATGATGACACACGACCCAAGGTGAGTGATCTTGTAAGGATGCAATTTCTTGACGAATTTTCCTAAACGGAACTTCCACACCCCCCCTCCAGCGAGGCAGAAGAGAGGTGACGAAGAGCGAGACAGGACGAGTCACCAGCGCGGGTCGCTCCCGTGTCCCGAGCGCCGGCAGGGTCTCAAGACGGTCAAGTACGATTGTAGTTTGTACGATAGTCGTGTCACGATGTGCGGACGATGTGCGCGCGTTTACTCTGCTCCTCGGACGGGAGTCGCGCCTGTGACCGGACTGTCACCGCGTGTATGAAGACTCGAAGTTAGTGCTTTGAGGGACAGAGAGTTAGATGCTCTAATATTAGATCTAATCTTCGCCAACGAGACCACGTCATAACGTGCAGAACACTCGACGCATGAGATCCGAGACTGCAGACTCGCCGGGGCGACGCGACGCGGTCGCCCACGGGGTCGGGGAGCTGCTCCTCCACTCGAGTACGACGAATGCACGCACGCCGACGCTCGCCCATGTGCACAGAGTCGGCGCTATAGCATTCTGCTCTATGCATGCTTCGTTTCGCCCTGGACTGCCGCCGTTCTTCCTTCCGGTGTGGGCGTTGACGCTGCCTGGTCGCCGAGTCGACTTGTGTAGAATTCCTACGAGAAGACCACAAGCACGCGCTTGGTTCGTCCGGACCGAAAGATGCTCCTCTTCGAGCCCTCTTCGAGCCCGTTCGAAGATCTTCAACCGTGGGTTTGGCCTCTACTCGCACTCGCCCAGACTTTGACGAGACTTTGACGATGTCTCGTCACCGAGTCCGCTCACGTCGAGTCATCGAGAAGAGGCCCAGCATCCTACTCGGACTTAGGCTTGGGCTTGCTAAACTTGCGCTTCACCTTCTTGTAGATGTCGACTCCCCACTTGAGCTGGAGCAGCCAGCCAGCCAGCCAGAGCAGCACGACGGCGTCCACCTCCCACGAGGGCACGTGCACTGGGAAGCCATCTGGGGCGAACATGCGCAGGTAGCACGTGCGGATCACCGCTTTGCCGAAGAGCACGCACCTGAGCGCGTAGAAGCTGAGGGCGAAGATGGCGAAGCACAGTAAGGTGCTCTTCTCGGCAATGGAGCCGTCGAGCTGACGCACCAGGTTCATCGCGTTCAGCGCGGGCGAAGAGAACTCCATGGCCATCGCCCATAGGCCCGAGTACGGAAGAGCCGAACGGCGGGCGAGAACAATCGTCACACCGAAGAAGGTGACGTGATGGAAGAGCTGCTCATTGCCCTTATCCCAACCGATGCACCAGTAGAATAGGTAGAAGAGCATGAGCGCTCCGAAGACGGACCCGAGGAAAGCGGCCGACTCCTGCACCATGAGGTAGTCGATGTCGCCCGCGGCGAGCAGCGCGCCACGGTCGCCTAGGGCGCGGATGGGCTCAACGTCAACGTAGCTTTGGACGGCGGCGAACGCGGCTGAACCGTAGGCGGTGTTGAAGAAGCCCGACCAGATGAGCTGCGCAGCCTCGATCGAGAAGTTGCGCCACCCTGCCTCTGTCATCGTGGCACTGCCACTCGCTGCCGAAATTGCATCCTTGGTGAGCGGTGGCCTCCAGCGGATGACGCGGTGAATGTAGAGGAATAGGAGGTACTGCGAGGAGATGAAAATCGGCGTGAGCACGATGCACAGCCGGTCGTAGCGATGGTAGTCTATAGCGAAAAAAGAAATTGAAGTGGACATGACATTCATCGCTGCCAGGCCAGTGACGGCCTTGACCCTCGCGCGTGTGAGCGCTGAGAATGAGCGAGGAAACTGAGAATCGTGGTGAGAATGTGCCAGGGTATTTCACAGTTAAGGTGGAGTCAACCATCTGAGGTTCATGTGAGCCGTGTGGTTAAACTCCCCACAGAGTACGTGGGCACCTGGGCTGAAGCAGGCGGGAAAGGCACCGTCGGAGTTGTGATACCGACCTCGCCCAGCAATGTCCAATGACTTGCATGAGAGGCAGAGGGAGCGCTCAAGGGCTCGGTGTGCGGCGCTTGTTGGTATCAAATCGTGTTTTTCATCGGCGCGCCGCTTCGGTGCGGTTTCTCCGCCAGCCGGCCGCCGCCGCTCACATGCTCACGTCTCACGACGTCTCACACGCTATAGTTAAAATGAAAACCCTGCACTTGTACAGCTGATGTGAATTCCCCGATCCCCGATTGAATTGCGGCGCGGGCGTCACTGCTTGGCCGTTTTGGCCGTTTTGGACATCATGCGCTGAACTTTCTGGATCATCATGCTGAACCACATGAGGTTGAGGCCGACGGGGATGGGCACTGTTAGCCTCCCGATCCAGAGGTCGAGCTTGGGGAGCCCGCAGCTCTGCAGCCAAAACATCTCGGCGTAAATGTAGAGGAGCAACGGCACGGGCAGCACGCGCACGATGGAGAAGCTCAACATCCACGCTGCAGCCACATGTTTTTCGAGTGGCGACTTGAACTCGCGCAGGAGGAGGTACGAGTTCTGGCCGATATTGGTCACCTCGGTCCCCAAGTAATAGAGGACGAAGAAGAACACATTGCCGCGTAACGCTGAGTACGGCCACGCGATGAGGGAGATCACGTGATGCACCCACATAATCATGTACTGCGTCGGGCTGCCGAGATCCTTCTTCATCTGTTTTGGATAGAGGATGAGCCACACGCAATCGGCCAGAAAGTAGCCGCAGGTTAAGCCAACTGCGACGACGCCGTACAGGTTCGAGGGCGTCGTGATCAGCGACTTCACGCCCGAAGCGCACTCGAGATTCAACCCCGACGGGCTGTTCATGAAAAGCCATCCTGCATATAGCGATAGCGGCGACAGTATGGAGGCATTGATCAAAGAGGTGACGCACGTGGCCGTGAAGAGCCTCCGGTCGGGCTCGAGCGAGGTGAGCAAGGCCTTGCTCACTACCGTAGTTGTTGTGAAGAAGGCGAAGCCGCCGACCGCGCACGCCACGAGCGTCGATGTCGCGACGTCCATCTCGGACTTCGACAAAAAATCTCAGACAACCTCGCGTGTCGACCCATCCCGCTACACTCACCCACACTGCCGATCACTGCTATTGGTCGAAGTTCCGTTACGGGCACTCGATCATGGCTGAAGCGGTTGCTGTCCTACAAGTACTAGCCGCCTCTTCTGCCGAAGAGCCGGCCTGCTCGTAGAAATGGCGTACGCCGCTGCAGCCAAGGCCGCGGGAACGCGTGTGCTGCAGTCGGCCGTGTCGCAATTCGACGCGGGAACCGACAAGCTGCTGCTCAATGGCCACCGGACGATCGATCTGGTCGACAAGCGGCTCACGGACGTGGACGTCGCGACGCTGGCCGTTGCGCTGACCGAGACCAAGAAGTTCAAGGTCGTCGACCTCTCTTACAACGAGCTTGGTGCCGGCGCGGCGATGTCGCTCTCTCAGGTGGTCAAGAGCAACACCGTGATCACGGCTCTCGACCTCTCCGAGAATGGCATCAACGCGCACGCGGTCGAGGGCCTGTGCGCGGCGCTCAAGACCAACGGCACGATCCGCGAACTCTCGCTCAGCGGCAACGCAATCGGCGGCAGCGGCGGCATGGCGGTCGCCGAGCTGCTGCAGGTGAACACCACGCTCGAGCGGCTGTCGCTCGCCAACTGCAACCTGACTACCGAGAGTCTTGTAGCGCTCGCAACGGTGCTGCACGAGAACGTGACTCTGCGGGCGCTCGACGTGAGCCGGCCGCTCGCACGGACAATCATGGACGAGCCGGCCTCGCACGTTGCGCGCATGCTCAAGGTGAATTCGTCCCTCGTCGAGCTCGATCTTTCGAAGGCGGGCGTGCGCGACTTTGGCTTGCGTCTCATTGCGGAGAACCTCTTCCGCGCCGGCGCCAGCTCGGCGCTGGCTGCGCTTCGCTTGCGCTGCAACAAGATTGAGCTTACCGATGCAGACTGCGTGCTGGCGCTCCGCTCCCTGCTCATGTATGAGGAGGGGCGCCCATGTCGGCTCGAGTCGCTCGACCTTGGGGGCAACCAGCTACGGGACGACGGAGCCGAGAAGCTCGCCGAGATGCTCAATGTGAATGCGAGCCTGCGCTCGGTCGACGTGGGCTCGAATGGGCTGATGTCGCGGGGTCTGTGCGCGATCGCGCACAACGTCATGCGCCACCCGAAGCTCGTAGAGCTCAAGCTGTGGGGAAACCACTTCGACACGGCTGCTGGCTATAAGTTCCAGAGCTTTCGAGGGTCGCTCGACTTCGTCGTGCAGCAGGTGGACGGCGTATACCACTGCGTCGACGCGCGGTAGGGCCATCGCAGCGACGCGGCGACCGGGGACGGCGGCGCGTGGCTCGGAGAGTCAGGTGGGGCCCGTGGAGAGAGGAGAGGAGAGAAAGAGAGCACTCTCTGGGAGACCCGCTGTCAGGCACTCACGCAGAGCGATGTCAGCAGCAGGTAGGAAGTGGTGCGTTTGAGCGTACGCCGCGGTCCTCCTGTAATCCTCCTGATGGCGTGCGGCATGGCGTGCGGAGGTGCGGTGCCTGGCCGTTGCTGTTGCCTACTACTATTTACCAAGACCTCGAGATGGATGGACGTGACATGAAGTCTGTCGAAGTGTGGGATGTTCTATTCCTATTTCAGGATAAGTTTGTCTTCGTTGACGCTTCTCTTTACTCATTTCCTAGGCACGATTCTCTTGTAAAACTTCCCCAACGCAAAAGTTGTGCGTGACCAAGGGGCTGGGATCCCAGCCCCTTGGCGTGACCCTCCGCTGTCGACGAGATTTAAGACTGCCACCCTCACCAATGCAACCGGCTCCACTAACCTCACCGAGGGCACCGCCGGCTCCACCGGCTCCACCGGCTCCACCACCGGCTCCGGTCAACACGCGTCCCAGTTCCGCTCGCAAGCCTATTCCAGCATCCAAATCGGCCCCGTGCTTTGCATTTACACCGACAACGCCTCGTAGATCTTCGTTTACCACGCCGAGTGTTCTCCGCGAGAATTTGCTTCCACCTCCAAATGCGAGATCGCAGTTGGAACCACTGCCATCGGAGGTGCTGCTCTCGGTAAGGACGGTCACGAATGGCCGGTTTAGCATCACGACCGAAACGGTGCTGGAGATTACGGAGACTACGTTGCTATATGGCCGCAACGAGATCGATCTTGACACCATCGAGGCGGCCTGGGCGAATCAGGCCGAGCGCAGCGTCTCGCTTAAGTTCAGCTACAAATCGAGGCCCAAGGTGTTTTTCTTAGAGAACGCCAGCGCATGTGCGGATGTGGTGTCGCTGCTCCAAGAGCTGTGTGAACTGTCCGAAGGCATGGACAGGCCGGGGCGCACACGTCGAGCCTCACACGAGGAGCCGCTACACGAGGATGGCGGCGGTGGTGTTTTCGACCGGCGAGCGCCATTGCGCGACGACGCCGGCTCGTCCTCAGACGCGGATGGAGTGGACGGCGGGGTGGCCGCCCCGACGTGGGTACACTCCCTCCTGGGTGTGTTTGGCGGCTGCACGGAGATGATCGACTACCTGTACGGCCGGCTGCTCTCGGGCGAGTGCTGCCGACACTACCCGTGCGAGGCGCTCATCTTTGGCGTGTGCATGCCGCTCGCACTCGCGGGCTACTGGCTGCGCGACACCACCGGGATCTACGAGGAGACGGCGCACCCGTTCTCGGGAGAGAACGAGGAGGGCTACGAGCAATGGCTCGAGGCGAGCTGCGAACTCGGGGCGCTCGAGCTCGATGCCCAGATGGTGTACCACCACAGCAAGTTCATGGACGCGCGCAACAAGCAAAACCAGGAAGGCACGCAGTGGCGCCTCGAGCCCGTGTGGAATGTGACGGTTACGCTGCTCGACCCTCTCCCCGCATCGTGGAGACGCAAAGGGTGGACCGACCGCTGGATGGCGGTCGCGCACACGTACGTGATCGACTCAGACCGCCCGTACTGCACGGGCGAGGTTCTCGAATCGCTCAACGAGGCCAGGCGTGACTGCAGCGACCTCAAATGGATCCCTCAGAGATTTCGCGGCATCGCCGACCCGGAACACGCGCTCAGCGCCCCGAACGAAATGGACGGCGGCTTCACGCAGTGCTGGGTCGCACGCACAGACCAGAGGAGTATCTTCCTCGACGTGTCGGAGCCACTCTCGCTGTACGGCGACGTCTTTGCCGTGCTACTGTGTATGGGCATCTCGCTCACCTTTGCCGTGTGCTTTGCGCGCGTGCATCGCGAGAGCATCCTCGAAGCAGTGCACAAGATGCGAGGCGCCGGACCCGCGGACCCCTCTATCATCGATGGGCCGCGCGGTGGTAAGAGCAGGCTCAATGTGAAGACTGGTGTGAAGACTGGGCTCCTCGCTCTGGGGACCGGTCCCGTCGGCCGAAAGGGACTGGCCGAGAGGGACGTGGGTCTCATCTGAACAGGCCTGTGATCTGTTCCTGCCTGCTCACTACCTGCTCACGGGAGACGGAGCGCCACACGGGAAAAGCCGCGCCATCGCAGTCATGCCCGAAATCATATCGACATATCATACCGGACGTCGATCGATATTAAGGCCCCCGCTAGCGCTACCGACCGATCACCGACCACCGAACCGAGTGATTTAGCCATTAGCGCATCACCGCGTTACATCGGCCACGCCGGCCGGCCGCGTAATGCGTGAAAGCCAAACGATAATTATAGATTCGAAAAAGTCGCCGGGAACTTTCCTACACGCCCCCGGCGGCAGCCGCCCAGCTCGGCAGCCTGCGGCCCGCAGCGCGGCACGCTAAGGTAAACCGCACGCGCCGCGACCGGCACCGCCCGGCTCTCCGGAGCAGAGCGGACCGCGGGCACACGCGCGCGCCGTTATCACGCGGCGGCTGCAGCGCGCACCGCGACCCCACGTGTGGTATCTATACATGCCCTCCATGTGTGTCGCCCAGGCCTCGGTGGTGCGCCGACTGCCGAGAGCGGATCACACACACACACAGGTGGCTCCCGCATCGCTCATGCCGCCCTACCCAGGCGCATTCGGCGCGCGCACGCTCAGGCCTTGCTGCTCTCAGCTGGCTGATCAGCCGCGGCCGCCTCCTGGGGTAGCCCTGCGACGGCGGCCTCTGCCGCCTTACGCTTCTCCACCTCGTCCTTGATTCCAGTGATCCAGTCAGGGACGACGCCGAGCGGCGCGATGGACTGCATCTCGCGACGCGGCCCTAGCACCGCCAAATCGACTGGGATTTCGACCGGGGGTTTCTCGACGAGCTTCTTGACCGCAACCGTCGTGGCTGTGGTCAGGATGTTGTTGAAGATCCAATAGACGCCCAGCCCGGCAGGCGCATTCATCGCGAACCAGCCGAGCATGAATGGGAGAAGGCGCAGCACATAGCCCGTAGTCTGGCTGTTCTTATCGCCCGACTCCTCGAGTGCTTCGAAGGAGCCCAGCAAGTACAGCGCCGCCGTCTGCGTGCACACGAGGATGGCCGGAATCGTGAGGTAGCAGAGCGTGTCGTGCCAACCTAGGGGCGGCGCGCCGTTCGCCCAATTCTCGGTGAGCCAGCTGAGGCCCTGGCTGCGGTCTGCTATGGGCCCCGAGAGTGAGGGCAGCCAAAGGAAACCCTCGCTGTAGACCTGCGCCTTGGCGATCGAGGTGACCGAGTAGTACACACCGAGGAAGACGGGGATCTGTGCGAGCGACGGCAGGCAGCCCGCGAGCGGGTTGACGTCGAACTTCTCGAAGAGCGCGCCCGTCTCGACGTTGAGCAGGTCCGTGTTATCTCCATACCACTTTTTGACGATTTCCTGTTGCGGTTTCATCGACTTCATGCCCGCCGACGTCGCCAGCTGCTTCCAGTTCAGGGGCAGCGTCACAATCTTTACGGCGAGCACAAAAAGGAAAATGGAGAGGCCGTACGCACCCGGCACGCCCATGCCCGCCAGGAAGTCGTGGACGGTGAAGATTCCGTCCTCGACCGTTTTGATGTACGTGTCCCACCAGCCGAGCTCCCCGCTGGCTGCTTTGACTGCCTCTGCCGTCATGCGCACGGCCGGCTCGGCATCAGCAAGCTGCAGGAAGCTGCCAAGTTCCGGTCCCGAGAGCGCCGCGCGAACGCCGCTGCTGCGCTGAACTGCTGGGAGGGCGCGCGTCGCTGTCGTGGAAGCGAGCCAGCAGTGTGCGGCCGGAAGCATTGCGAGGAGGGTCATTCGACCTAATGAAATCGGCGACATGCGCGTCCCGGCTTCTCGATCTTGATCTCTCGGACAAGAACTCATGTCGTGATGATTGCTGATTGCTTTGGGCCAACTTGTTAACTGTGAAACGAGCACAGACTGAAGACCTGCAACCAGACACGCTTTTGTCATGTGTGTTCACACGTTATCGATTGAACTAAGGGGCCGCTCTCACCATCGATTCATACAGACCATCAGACCAACGATTTGCAGTTTCGCGCACCTGGTTCAACCTAGGTTCACCCCTTCTTCAAGATCTCCTCTTCGTCCTCGCTCCAAACTGCCGATCTGCCGTGCGCCGCCCGACAGCTCCACGAGAGCTGCACGAGAGCTATACGATAGCCTTCCGCTACAGGTCGTCGAATCGCAGCTCAAACCACCTGGCCGCTGCCGCGCGCCGCCTCAATGAGCTGCAAGTCCTTTTTGAGCTGCTCATTCTGCGGGTCGAGCTCCGCTGCGCGTGTGTAGTCGGCCGCGGCCTCATCATACCGCGTGAGCTGGCAGAGCGCCATCCCGCGGCGTGCGAGCAGCTTGAGCAGCAGCGCCTCCGCCTCGGCCGCATTTTGCCCCTGCACGAGGCCCGTGGAGAGCGCGGCGATCGCGGCGCCCGCATCCTCGACTGTATCGGCAAAGGCATGCATCTTGAGGTGACAGGCCGATCGGTTCGCGAGGCACTGGCAGCGGAAGAGCAGCCCCTTGCCCTCGCCAAACCATTCGGCCTGCGCGTCCGCCTTGAGAGCTTTGCCGTAGAGAGCCACCGCCTTCCCCAGCCGTGCTTCCTTGAAGGCCGTGTCCGCGTCGCCCTTCAGCGCGGCCGCTGAGCGCGTGCCCGTGGGCGGCTTGCGCGACGACGCACTCGACGCTCCGTCGGCGCCGCCCTCCTTGGCCCCTTCCGCGTCCTTCTGACCCTCGGCGTCACCATCGTTGGCTTCGACCTCGTCAGGCGCGGCATCGTCATCGTCGTCCGCGTCGTCGGCCGCAGAGCCATTGTCAGTGAGAGCGAGCTGCGAGGGCATCGCCGGCGGCAACGGCTCCAGCTCGACGCCCGCGGCCGCCGCACGGCGTGAAAGCTCGTCGAGGCTGTGAATGGTCGCCGGGTCGGCCGGGCGCAGCTTGAGGCACTCCTTCAAATCCATGGCCGCCTGTGGGAAGTGTGCCTCGCTCTCCTCGATGCGCGCGGCGGCGCGTCGGCGCAGCAGCTCGAAGCGCAGCTTGTCGGCCTTGGCCGCTTGGCCGTTGGTCATCGCCATGACGTCCTCCGGCGGAATCGGCTCTGCGAACAAGCCGGTGTGCTCCATGGCGAGTTCCGTGGCTCGCTTCGCCTCCGCATCGAGCTCGGTGAGCGCCTTGGTGCAGTCGCTATCGCATGCAAAGGGCTCCCCGAGGTAGAGGTGGCACGCCGCGCGGTTGGCGAGTGCCGCCACCTCGAGGGGCACGAGCTCGAGCGCCGCGTCGTAGAGCTCCTTGGCCTTGGTGAGCGGGCCGTGTGCCTTGGTCGCCTCTCCGCCTCCCTCATGCACCGCCGACTGCTGGTGGCTCGCTAGCAGCTCATCCGCTTCCGTAAGCTTCTTCACCATCGCCTCGTGCCGCTCGACGAGCGCCTGGATGTCCGAGTGGAGCATCTGGCGGTCGGCCGCGTCCGACGGCAGGTTGCCCTCGGCATACGTGAGCGCCACCTTGAACTCGACGAGCGCGCGGTGGAGCACGCCCGCGTTGGCGAAGGCGACGCCGCGGCGCGTGTGCAGACGCAGCCTGGAGCGCACGAGCGCCGTCTCGGACTTGGGATATTCGGTAACGCAGCGCGCCTTGGCCATGGTGACCAGCGCATGACCGCAGTCCTCGGCGGCATCGAGGAAGGCCTTGCGCTGGATGCGGCACGCGGCGCGGTTGGACCAGCACGCGACCACGCAGTCGATCGCCTGCCCCATGATCCTCTCCTTGAAATGGTTGAGCGCCATCGTGTACGCCTCCTCCGCTGAGCGGGAGTCACCCATTCGGAAGAAGCGATCGCCACGGTCCTTGAGCCACGCAGGGTCGCGCTGCGAGATGTCGCCGTCACTGGGGCGCGACTTGAAGAGGTCGGGTGCAGTGAGTGGGTCGAGTGGATAGTCAGTGTCGCCTACCGCTCCCTTTGTACGCGCGGGCGCCGTCAGAAGCTGCTTGGTGAAGCCGATCTTAATCTTGCCCGTGCCGCGCACCGGCGGCAGCGCGGCGGCCGGAGGCGCGGGCTTCTTGGCAGGCGCTGGCGGCGGCGGCGGCGGTGGCGGCGCGCCGGTCGCCGCGGCCGTGTCGTCATCGTCTTCCTCTTCCGAGATATCATGCTTGAACACGTCCTTGAACTTGTCCGCATCGACGAGCGGTGGCGCCTCGTCCGTGACGTCGACGATACGGCTGGCCGAATCCTCCGACAGCAGCCCTTCTCGGCGGAGCGCGGCAGTTTCGCTCGCAGTTCTACCACTCGGGAAGCTACTCGGCTTAGCTGGATGGGCGCGGCTGCCGACGCGCTTGCCATCGAGCTCCTGTGTCCAGCTCTCGAGACGCGTGCGCTCCGCCTCGAGCTCATCCTCCTTGAGTGAATCGATGCGATGCCGTGCAGCGCGATCCTTATCCATCTGCTTGCCGAGCGAGTAGCGCGACTCTTCCCACGTCATACGCTTCTTCCGCTCGAGGGCGGCCTCCGCCTCCGCCTCAGCGAGTTTGCGGCTGGTATCACGGCGCTTCAGGCGCTCCGCGCGCGGTAGGTCTACAAGCAGGCGGCCCCACAGCCCCTCCTGCGCCTTGGTGAGCTTGAGGGTGACGACGCCCTGGCGGACGGTCGCAACAGATTGCGTGCTGTCGATCGCACTTTGCAGGTCGAGCTCCAGAAAGTAGGGCGACGCATTAAAACTCACATAGTGCGGTGACGAGAAGACGTTGGTTGAGGCCGACGTGGCGCCGCGGCACTGCGCGGTGACGGTGAGCGTCGTCGGCGTCTCGGACCATTCGTAGGCTGGGGAGATGGGCATCGTCCGACGTTGTCTTTTCTCGAGACCGACGTAAGGCCGTTGCCCAGGCTGGGACGACTCGAGTGAATCGACTGTGAATACGTACTGCTTCAGGTAGAGAGTCATTTCCGAATTAGACGAGGACGTCGCGTAATTTAGGAAATCAGGAATCCCGCGAGCTCTCACTCCATCGAAATGGCACTGTCCCCTCTCACGCTGGCCTTCCAGATCTCGATTCTCTCCTTTTCGACACCATCATTAAGTGCCACCATACCGCCACTATGCTCACGTCGAACGCGCCTCGCAGCCGAGGTCCCGAGAGTGTTCCTCACACGCGAAGAGGGCAAGAATGAAAAGCTCGGCGCACTTCTTGCAGAGCGCGGCGTGCCGACCGAGGAGCTCCCTTGCATCGCCTGTGAGCGCCTGGCTGGCTACACAGCGTTGCGCGAAGCTCTGGTGGCGAATGCGCATGACTGGATCGTAATCACTTCGCCCGAGGCGGCCAGCGTCTTTGTTGATGCATGGCGAGAAAGCGGTTCGCCGCCGCTGGCACGAATTGCGACCGTTGGCGCGGGCACGACTCAGATTCTTACCGCCGCCGATCTCAGTGCCGATTTTGTGCCAAGCAAGGCGACCGGGAAAACGCTCGCGGCCGAGTTGCCGGCTGCGGCTGGCGGCGCCGTCTCTGCGGGTGTTTCTGGCGGGTCTGGGCTAGTCCTTTACCCGGCTTCGGCGCTCGCTGAGCGTGTCGTCGAGGACGGGCTTGCAACCCGAGGCTTCCGGACGCTGCGCATCGAGACCTACACGACACTCCCCGCCACGTGGAGCGAGCATGATGCCGAGCGAGCTCGTGCAGCCAAGGTGGTGACTTTTGCGTCGCCCTCGGCGGTTCGCGCATGGGTCGAGCGTGTGGGCACTGGCGCCACCGCTGTATGCATCGGCGAGACCTCGGCCGAGGAGTGCCGCCGTGTCGGGTTCGCGCCCGAGCGCGTGCACTGCCCTGAGAAGCCAGGCGTCGAGTCGTGGGCGCAGACGATTGTTGACGTCGTCGGGGTCCCAGCGTAAAGGATCACGGGATAACGCCCGCGTAACTCTCTGCGAGTCTAGCCAGTCACAGTGAGACTGCGGGTAACGTCTTAGGACGCGTTTTGACGCGTTCACATCACGTTCACACATGAGGATTTTGTGTTGATTTTGTGTTCCCGGCTTCCCGCTTTCCTCCTGCCGGAGACATGGCGGGCAATTCTTCGCCGGTCAGCGTGCTAGATCTGCCCGCGTTCTCCGACTCTGCCCCTTTCCAGACCGCCGTCAAACAAGCGAGCTACGTCACCCCGACTAAGCCAAGGGGCGCCGTCATCGCAGCGCCACCACTGCGTGTCTTGCGAGTTTGCTGCGGGTTTGTCGACAGCTACGCTCATTTTGAGCTTCAAATCGCCCGTGCCGATGATTTGGAGTACTCGCTCATTCGCAGCCATGCCGACGTCTTGAGTCTCTGCCGCCTTCTCGGGTGCGAGCCCCCACCCCAAGCGCGCGAGTTGCCGATCTTCCTAAATGGCCTCATTGCCGAGTGCGAGGCGCACACGCTGCTCGAAGCGCTGCATGATACGGTGCCAGTAGCGCTGCCCGAGTCGCTTGCGACGGCGGCACCCGCTACTGTGCCCGCGGTACTTCACACGGGTTTCTGGGTACTTCATCTCAAGACACTTCTCGTCCGCTGGTTCCTCGACGGCATGCAACACTTTGTGGACTTGCGAGCGCCGTGCCCCACGCTCGCGTCTGCCGGCAGCGGCCTGACCAGGCACGTCACGATCGACCAATTCTTCGAGATCAACAAACGCACGCTCGAGCGTCGGCGTGGTGCCGCTGCGCAGCACCTGCAGGCCTCCTGGCGCGGCCTCTTGGCGCGGCGGCGCTGCGCCCAAGCTCTCGAAGCGGCAGTCAACGAACCACTGCCCGACCCTTCACCCGCAACACGCGGCCGTGGTGGCGCGTTTGCCATCGCCGTCGCCTCGATCTTGTTGCACTCGACCACTCTCAGCGGTGACTCCACAATGCATGCATGCAACACGTCGGAGGTGTGCAACGCACAGCCTGCGGTCGGGCCCAATCACAGCACGGACATCGAAGTGACAGTCTCCACCTGCGCAAGCACGTACGCTCCCATGCAGCGTGCTTGCGCGCGGCTGCGCCGGCGAAGTAGCGACGACAACGCCAGCCTTGTGGACATCGTCCCGTTTACGGACGCATGCGAGGCGGTGAAGAGGGCGTGCGGCGAGTAGTTACAAGTTATGTAGTAGCACACATGCGCGGGTCGAACGGCCACCATTTGTGAGAAACCGTGCGGTTGGTCTTGTTCTTGGTGACACTTAGCCACAGACTGACATTTTCTGAAAAACAGCCCAACACCGCCAGTCCTGCGCCAGGTGAAGCCGGGATTGCGCGCCTTCACCTGCCGTGCTGAACCACTATTTTATGAAGCAAGAACGCCGTCTCCGGGTGAAGTTCGATCACTTTCACAGCAAATCACAGGTGTGAAAACTTCGAGTGAGTGCGCCGAGAGTAAAGGTCGATGTCGGGATCAATATCTTGCGCGCGCGTTGGACCACCAACTTGTCATCCGTTGCTCTTACCATCTAACTCGTTCCTTATTTGTGCACAGGAGAGGGCCAACTCCCCCGCAAAGAACAGCAGAAATTCTTCGCCGCAAGCCCACCCGCATCGAGCTCAAGCCCGACGACCGCGAAGAGTACTTCGCGCAAAAGAATAAGGGAAAGCAGCCGGAGCAGGCAGACTCCAAGGACGCGAAGCAGTCCGAGAAGGACACCCGTATCGGAATCGTCCGGCCGCGATAGAGCGGCCCAGCAAGCGGCGACTCGTCGGCGCGATGACGCTCACGGCTGTGGCAGAGCCCGCTGACTCTTCTGCGTCGGCGGTGGCTGCTGCTGCCGAGCCGGGCGGCTTCCCGCAGCTCGCCCAGCTGGCCGCCGCCGCGCTCTCACGAGGCTGGGCGAGCTCGTCACGCTCGGTACTCGATGGGCTCCCAGTGGAGCTTTCGAAGGTCGTGTGGAAGGAGGTGCGTGCGCTGCTCAAGCGGCACGAGCGCTCGCCGAGCTGCGCCGACATGTTCCCGTTCGTGCGCGCGTGCTGGCGCATCGAGGCCCTCGACTTGTCCGATGCGGGCAAGTGGCTGACCAACGCGTCGCTCGGATCACTCGGCTCTGTCGGCTCTCTTCGCTCGGTGCGCCTGACAGGCTGCCGCTTCGTCGGGGACGAGGGCATGGACTTTGCGGCACGGCTGCCGGCGTTGGCGGTGCTCGACGTGTCGTGGACGGACGTGGGCGACGCGGGCGTTGCGCGCCTCTCGCGCTGCTCCACGCTCACCTCGCTCAACCTGACGGGCTTGTCGCGCTTAACGGACGCAGCCGTGTCGGCTGTGCTGCCACTGACGCGGCTCGAGCGCCTCTCCCTCGCGTGCACGCCGCTCACCGACGCGGCGCTCGACTACCTCACGTACTACACGCGTCATCCGGACCCGAGCCTGCCTGGGCTGGGCGTGCCCGATCTCCGTTGGCTCGAGCTCTCTAGCGTGCGACTCACAGACGCGGGCGTGGGCAAGCTCGTGGCCATCGTCGAGAAGGGCACGCCGTACGGCCGCGTGTTCAAGCAGTTGGAGTACCTCGCCCTCTCGAGCACCAATGGCGTGAGCCCCGCGGCCGTGCGCCAGGTGCGCAGCCTGTATGGCTTCGACACGCCGCTGCCGAATGCGCAGCGCACTCTCGCCAAGTCGAACGCGGTCGCCCTCGAGGCTCAGTCGTGGGTGCTGCGCCTCAGTCCGAGCGAGCGAGCGCTGCCCACGCCGAGCCGAACGTGGGAAGCCGAGCGTATCGTCGGCTACGTCGCGCAGTACACCAAGGAGATGGCCGCGTCCGTGGAGGTCATCCGCATGCTCGAGGCGGCCGACCGCGAACCGCCGCCAACGACCACTGAAGGACCAGCGGCCAAGCGGCAGAGAGGGCCATCGTGAGCGGCATCTTCCGAATGCAGTCTTCGTTTCCTTGCATAATTCGAAATTAGGGTTTGGGGTGGTTTGTTGTTAACTACCTGAGTATGTGGGATTACGGATTTCCGAACTTCGATTCTGTGAAACGTGAAAGTCCGTTTGAAAAAGCGTGTTGGTGTTAGTAGTTAGAGCCGATTTTGTTTATTGAGCGGATACGCTGGTAACAGACGGAAACTCAACAGGGGAAACCTCTGGCTCGAGTTTCGTCCCGAAACCCTTTAGTGTTTTTGGAGATCAGGTTTCGACCCGTGTCCGCCAGCGCCACCAGGAGCACTCCAGGAGCGGAGATCGTCTACTTGTAAAAATTGTGTTCGTCAGCAATCATGTGGCGGGAAATTCGGACTGAAGTCACGTGAAGTCACGTCAAGTCACTGAAGTCAAGACGTGATGACTTGACTTGACTTGACTCTGAATTTCATTCGGCATAACCATATTTAGCAAATTTGGCTGGCTTACAATTCCTGTTCATTCCTTGCTACTGCTGCTCGCGCATCGTCGGTGCCGATGGAATCGAGCAATAAGACAGCATTCAGATGGGCCACAACATTATTGATGAACAAAAAGGAAAGGCAACGTTACGCAAGGGCCACTTTTGTCACCGCGGACCATAATGGAGATGGCGTCATGGACCTGGAGGAGGTCGTCGACCTGATCCGACGCATCTCGGCAGAGATGCACCTTCAGCTGCCACCTGTAGACCGGATTCGCAAGCTGGTGCGGCTCTGCGATAAGAGTGGGGAGGGCAACCTACAGAGGGACGACTTCTTCTCCTGCTTCAAGGCCATCTTGGAAAGCGCTGTGCGTCATGCCTGCGTCATCAAGCTGCAGGCGGGCATCAGATCCAAGCTCGCACGTCTCTGCACCAAGCGAATCCGAGAAAAGGCACTCGCAAACGCACTAGCGCAGGCTATCTTGACAAAGGCACTAGCCACCGAGCCGCCAAACAGGATGCACTCATTTGCACTGACAGGAACGCACGACACGAACGGTGACGACGCGAGCTGTGATGGCGCAACCGATAATGGCCCGAATCGTAAGAACATGTGTATGAATGACTCGAACAGCATGGACATCAAGGGCATCTACCCGACCAGGGGGCACCACCCAAACGGCAACGGTAACGGCAACAGCCCGAGCGAGCATGGCGGCTCGGATCGCCCCCTTATAGACGAGGTCCTTCAGGACGCCGAAGAACCGCATGTTTCGAGCGCGTGCGAGGACTTCCTGCCAGCGCCATTCGACGCTCCCGACCTACTCACAAGCTCACTCCAGCGACCCACGCTCGACAAGGAGGAACAACAACTTTCTCCTCGACCTCGTCGTCCTCGTTCGAACAACAACAACGAGGGGTCAGACGAAGAGTCAGACCAGCAGACAGACCAAGAAGGGGCAGACAGGCAGACAGGCCAGGAAGTAAGACCAGCAGACCAGCAGACAGACCTAGAGGCAGAGGATGGAGGGTCGGAGGAAGTGCAAGAGGAAGATGATTTCCAGCCGCCCTCGCCCCCGCCTCGCATCCAGCCGTCCATCCACGTGCGCCCTGCCATCAGGACGTCTGCATCAGAGATGGACCTGATGCGCTACGCCGCTCGAGGTGCTGGTGCGTTCGCCACGTCCGCGGCCAACCCGCACCTACGCTTCTTTGCGAGCGCCGGGCTCAGATGCTCCGAAGCCAACCCGCATATTCAGCTGCGCTTCCTCAACGGGGCGAGTGCGCAGCGCAGGAAGAGGAGTGTCTCTTGGGATCGCCAGTTGGCCGACAATACTGAGTCAGATAACGATCTGGTCCAAGCCCTCTTCAGATTGTTCTCGATGTTCTCGTGCACTACCAGCCGCAAGTAGAGCGCCTTATATGGTGCCGCGCGCTGGAGGAAGAGTCACAGCCTTTCTCATGCATCCAGATTCCGCGCGACCACGGGTAAAGACAAAGGGCAAAGCAGAGGGGGGGCATGCGGTAGTCCATCCGCGGTTCGAGTACGCGCATATGTGATCCGAATCGCACACGCAGACTTTGTAGGGATAGACATGCGACTCCATCATGGTGCCGGACCATGAGGCTCACATGCAGGCAGTTTGATCTCCGCGCCGCTATAGATAGAATCTCAACATCGGATCGACCATGCCGCGCGGGTCCGCGGGACACGAAATGTGGGAGCGTCGAGGCGGCGGTACGGGGACTATACGCGTTGTCGCAACGTTGTCGAATAGCGGAATATCGGATATGTTCCGCCACACACATGATTAAACACATGACACGCACCGCGATTACACCGCGATGGCAGTCGGTGCAGGGTGCGGAATCGTGAAATATCACGTATGTGTGCGGACAAGTCGGCTTTTTTTCCGTAGTGTGGGGCGGAAAAGAAAAAAAAGAAAACGGCGCCGCAGGCGCCCCAGGGCGCCAGGGAAGGCTAGAAGAGACTTAGGATGATGCTGTCGATACCTGGTAACATCTCGGGACCAAGGACCCCGTGCCAAGAACGTGGCCGGTACGACGCTCCGCGGGCTCATTCCTCGCGGGCGTGGGCGGCGGCCGGGCTGCGAGGGCGGCGGCGGCGAGGGCGGCGGCGGCGAAGGCGGCAGCGGCGAGGACGGCGGCGGCGAGGTCGGCGGTCGTGTGGTACGCATGAATTAACGAAACTGCCGTGCGGCGGTGTCCTTCCTATAAAGACGGAGGGTCGTCGATTTTCGTCGGTTTTCCTTTTTTATCGAGTGACAACACCAACACTCTGGAATTTGGTCACATACTAGCTAGCAGCTGTCAATTCGCGTCCCCATTGAGAGCTTTGGCCTGAGGCCTTCTCAAGAGGGGTTTTCGCTTCTGTGAGAAAAACCCGACCTGCGAGGTTCTTTTTGGGTCCCCAGTGGTGTCCGACCGAGCTATTTGTGGCTCTCAATGGCCGGCTTGGCGTGAATCAGCTGCTCAGTGTCTGACCCTGCGTTGGTGAACGGTATGAGCCCGTCACCATTGATCCCTACGGGCGTCATGGATGCCGGTCATCAAGTGCGGACGATGGACGAGTCAGATGCCCCTTGCGGTTGTGTGGCGATTGGCTTGAGGGGGGCAGCGAAGCGCGGCGTGCGTTTGTCGGATCAAGGCAAACCAGGGGACGAGGGGACACTGCGACCTTGAGCTTGACGCACGCGCACGGCCATTTCGACATAGACGGCCCGAGTTTCCGTCTTTCCGAGGCGCCTCAGGCTGAGCTGGTGGGCTCTTTTCCATTCACATGCTTTTGACGCAGCATCTCGGCATTGCTCAGCTCCTCTGCGCGGATCTGGCATCTGTGACATGATCTGCGATCTGCTCACGCCGCGTGGGCCGCGAGCTCCGTCAGTGCAGGGGCGGGCTTCACCTTACATGTTCATGCACAAGTTGCTGTGTTGCGCATGCTTTTATTACGTGGCGTTAAGCCGTAATTGTCTACTGAGCATGCGGACCTCGGTCTATCCGTCTGCGTTATTATACGCGAACAGTAACAAAAAGCTGTATTATCATAATACGTGTAGACTTTAGTTCACAGTGGTCATCAATGGTCATCAGAGGTCATTGACGAGACTCGACGGAGGGGATGTGCAATCTACACCACCGCGGCGAACTTGAACTTGAACTTGAACTTGAACTTGAACTTGAACGCGGCGCTTCGCGCCGCGGGGCTCGACTAGTCTTTTATCGAACTCGGTTTTTTGCAAATCCTCATGATAGCGGTGAATGGCAGGGACTCGTGCGGCGAGGGGCTTGTCGTCCCAACGTGCTCGGGACACTCCAACGGCAGCACGAGCAGCACATCGGTTACTTATGCCCTTTGCCGGCTCAACTTTATTCGTTCGCAGCCGTGGTTCGAGGTAGATGAGCAGAAGGATCAGGCGTTCGCTGCAAACGAGGTGTTTGAGGGCATCGCAACCTTTGAGGACCATGCACGGCGTCCGCTAGCCTTCCGCACAACATTGCTCTCTTCGGCCACGGAAACGCGAGTGCGGATGGCGATTCGTCCTGCCGTCAAAAGCAACGGTGGCGGCGGTGGCCTCAAACGCCCGCACCCGGACGGCTCTCATTGTCCTGAAAGCACCAGCGGTCGCGGTCAGGCGGCTGCACTGCTCTTGCGAGTCGAGAGCGCCGGCCATGCTCTCCAGGGCCGCCTCGTGCACTCACACATCCGGAGACTGTGCGATAACTTGTCTACGGCCGATGCGTCGAATCAGCAGCGGCACATGACACCGTCCATCCGCATGCGCCTGGCTGCTCTCGATATGGTCCTCGCCCCGCTGCCTGGGCTCTCATCCACTCAAGGAGCCACGCAGCTGCGCCGCCTGCTCGGGCTCATGGAGACGGAGCTGAGCACTGGAGCGTCCGCGGCGCACAGGCCGAGACTCGTTGATGGCGACGCGACGCTCGCAGTGCCAGCACGCACCGACGCCTCGATGGACGCAGATGGTAGGTTCTCGGCGACTTCGAAAGCTGTGGGCGAGGAAGACCTGGGAGGAGCACAGCTGCATGCGACGTTGGACGAGGCGGCGGCGGCGGACGTCGGGCAACGGGCTGCATCATGGCTGGATTTTCTGCGCACCGCACGCGAGCTGAGCTCTGGCCTCGAGAAACGCTCGGCAGCGGCTTCATCGGCAGCCACAGCCCTGAGCGCTAATGGCACCTTGCCCAGCAGCCAGGCCAGGTTGGCCGAGCTCATCTGCTCGATGCCCGCCCTACTGAGCGGCGCATGGCCACGGACGAGCGCCGTGACGAGCGCCGTGGACGACGGCGGCGCAGGGGTCTCCTTCCTCGCTTACGATGCCGAGGCGCGGTTCATTCGGCATGCAATGTGTGCCCTGGGGGTGTCGGCAACTCGAGCATCAAGCACCCCTGCTGCTCCCCGAGTCGAGGCTGAGGCCCAGAGAGACAGGGCACCGCCACACGTGCTAGACGAGAACGACCGCCTGCGAGAAGCGCTGCGGCGAGCGCTCACAGCCGCGGTTGCGGGCGAAATGATACCGCGCCGCGCACCTCCATTCTCTTAGCGTCTATTCGTGAGCGCCGGCGACTCCTTAGACTATTCCTTCTTTCGAGGGGTCTGACTTCGTCCTTTTTGTACGCAGTTGGCAGTTCCGAATGGAGGGAGATCGCCAATGAGACCGCGGTGAGACGTGCTGAGAGTGCGGGCTGCGCCCTGCGCCGTGCGGACAGGCTGCTGCGGGGCGCGGGAACTCAGAGATATGTCGCTTCGCGGTCATGGCGCCGGTATAGTGGAACTCTCCTTTTTAGTTGAGGTCACACTCATTCTGAGCTGACCTTTTCGTTTCCTCGAAGTCTTCGGTTGCTTTGGCCTGAGGAGCTCGAGCATGGGCGTCTTCGAAGAGTATGCGATCATAGCAAATGGTATGAAGAACGGCACGCTCAAGCCTGCCGCGCCCGAACCGCCTCTTGTGACATGGGTCGAGACGCGCTTTAGCTCTTCTTTCAAGGCTGGCAACGGCACCGAGCGCATTTGTGGCATCGCGCCGGGCTTCGGCGAGCAGTTTGACGCTGCGCTGCGCTCCTCGATCGCATATTCGTTCGGCAACTGCTCGCGCAATGACGCGAAGATGGTTTACATCTCCAAGGAGATTTCCCAGACCAAGGACGTGACGCCGTCGCCGCAGGCGTATGCCATCCCGTCTGCAATGGGCCCGAGGGGCAGCGCGCGCACCGTGTCCACGCGTTCGCCAACATTCGTGTTCGGCTCAGACCCGACTGACTCCCTGCATAGGCAGACGGGTGAGCTGCGAGAGCTCAAGTCATCCGGCGTGGACGTCTCAAAGGAGCTTACCGCCGTGCGGGCTCGCATCCACGCGCCAGGCATGCGAGGCTCACACTGAGAGCCCTGGCGAGCGTGAGAGCGAGATCCGTTCGTCCCGTAATGACGGGCTCGTCCGCTCACTCTCTCGCGCCTGTACTGTATCACATGCATGTTCACGCGCGTCTCACGCCACGCACGATCTCGCTCTTGAGTCTTGTGCGGTTGCTGCGGCCCTCAGGGGTGTGCGCGGTCCACGGTCACTCTGGGGCGCGCGGCCCCGTCGCGGACCGCCGCACACGCGCGGGCGCGGCGCCACGTGCCCCTCAATGCATATTTTTAGACTGACCATATAGACGTCCAATCGATTAGCAGGTTGAGGTTCTGAATAGATTATTTGTCTACAGGTGCCGTGCTCATAAGTGCATAACGTGCTCAGTGACGGCTACAGCAGTTGCGCGACCGGAGGGTGGCGGGCGGGGGCCGGTGCCGCGAGCGGCGAGGTTGCGAGGACGATCGGACGTGTGCGACGTCGTGCAGTGTGCTTGCCAACGTATGCAGCTGCACAAAGCTGCACTTGAGCCCTGGCCTCGACAACTCGACAGGAAACTCGACAGCTCCTTGACAGGATA
>ENA-UOXO01000210-UOXO01000210.1-mixed-culture-metagenome-genome-assembly--contig:-NODE-210-length-43518-cov-42.814003_pt1 | contig 43518 bp, 32 predicted proteins | sample MGYA00238162_ERZ761640 | MGnify/ENA primary metagenome ERZ761640 (study PRJEB28914, sample SAMN08778297) | mixed culture metagenome | isolation source: Freshwater growth medium | place: USA...
CAGCAGCAGCAGCAGCAGCAGCAGCAGCAGCAGCAGCAGCAGCAGCAGCAGCACGGCGCTCGGGGCGGCAGCGCCGCCATCTGCCTCTCCCACAGTGGGCGGCGTTGATGCCGAGATGGAGGCACTCGTGCTCGCCATGGAAGCGCCGTACATCTTCCTGGTCACCCGGCTCGTGGACACCCAGCCGATGCTCGTGAGGCGCGTCTTTGCGCGCCAGGCGCAGCTGCAGATGAAGGGGGTGAGCGATGATGCGCGCGCGGCCATCGCCGCCGACGTGAGCACACGCACGCCCGCGAGCTTCGTCAGAGATGGGAGATTGAATATTGGTTACATCTCAGGGCTGCCCGCGGGCCACGTCACCTACGACCTGGTCGGCTCAATGTTGCGCTTCCACACAGACAGGCACCTAAAGGTTTACTGGTGCACGGCGGCCGCGGAGCCCGCGCCGGTGCGCGAGGGGAACTCGCTGCAGGGCGGCCTCAAGGTGCCGCATGAGTACGTGATCGAACTGAGCAGGATGACTCCCACGCAAGCAGCCGCGCGGCTGCGTGAGTACAACATCGGGATCCTCATCGACCTCGATGGCTGGATCGGCGACGAGCCGCCGCGCGTGCTCATGGGCTCGCTCCCGGCGCCCGTTCGCTCGCAGTGGCTCGGGTGGGCAAGCACCACCGCAGACCCGTCGGTCCACTACATGGTCACCGACGCACTCGTCACGCCGTGCGAGCAGCACACGCTCTACCGTGAGCGCCTGCTGCTGCTGCCCCGCTCGTACCAGCTCAACGACCACGCACAGATCTATGCGCACCTGCTGCGTCCGGAGCCGCCCGCCGGCCCGGACTCGAGCGCCGTCTCGAGCGCGAACGGCTCAGCCGATGGCAGCCGTGGCATGCCCAAGATTCAATCTGCGAGCCGTCGCCGCGAGCTCACGATCGCCAATTTTAATCAGCTGATGAAGATCTCGCCGGACGTGTTCGCCGTATGGACTGGCGCCATGCGCCGGGTGAGCGGCGTGCGCCTGCTGCTGCTCACCGGCGTGACGAGCGTCCACGTCGCGTACCCGTCCGCGGCGCGCAATCTGCGCGCGGAGATTGCGTCCCATGGGGTGCGCATCGTGCGGCTCCAGCATGCGGGCGTCATGAAGAAGCCCAGCCACCTGATGCGCGCGGCTGGGTGCCATGTGGGCGTCGACACGCTCTCTTACAACTCGCACACGACGGGCGCGGACTCGTTGTGGGCCGGGCTGCCGCTGCTCACACTCCCCGGGCGAGCCTTCTCCGCTCGGGTGGGCTTCTCGCTCGTCAGCTCGAGTGGGATGCCGAGCCTCGGCATCGCGAGCCTCAAAGCGTACGAGGATGCGCTGACGGCGCTCGTCAGCTCGGCACGCGAGGCTCATGGGGCCGCGGCTCTCGAGCGCCGTATCGAGCGGGATCGCCAGCAGCAGCGGCATGATCAGCAGAAGGACAAGCAGAAGCAGAAGCCGACTCGCTCGCAGAAGCAGCAGCTCACGGCGTCGCCGGCCGCCGCACTGCCTCCCTCCCCTCGGCCCACGTTCGGAACCTTCCGGATGGGATGGGACACGTCGCAGCTGGGCACAGACTACCTCGAAGGCCCGCGGCCGTGGACGACGAGCGGTCTGCGCTCCTCGATGAGTATCTGGGAGTAGCTCCTGAGAGCGCGCGGGCTAAACTCTTTGAGCCGCAGAGCGCGACCCGCAAGCTGTAGAAGGCTCGAGGAAACGGATCTTGAGCGCTTGAGATCGTCAGACAGAGACACAGACGTGATGTCTGATGACGTGAGATCGGTGTTAGCTGTTACGACCGTTACGGACCGAATAGTGGACGCTATAATAGTGCGGCTTAACATCCAAAAAAAATCTCCAATGTCCAAAAATTAATCTCTCTTGACTCTTCGCTGGGACGGAACACGTGAACATGCTAGGCGATCTTATGACTCATTGGTCAACTCAACTCAGTGCTACACTAGAGCTGCACTTACTGCTGCTGCTGCTGCCTCATCCTACTGGCCTTGAACCTCGATACGGGCTTGTTGTCCGCCGCCGACCCGTCGTCGCCATCACCACGAGCGCTGGCGTCGCGCTCCAGTGGATCGTATACGACCGTACCGCTGCGGGACGCGCGGATCTGCTGCAGCCGGACCGCTTCGCAATGGACCTCGCTCATCGAGATGTCCGCCTCTGACGGTGGTGCGGTCGGATCGCGCTCGGTCACCTGTTGGGTGAAGGCGACTGCCGCAGCGGCCGGCGTGGGCGTCGGCATGCGCGCGGCAGCACCATCAGGAGCGGATGTGGCGCCCCCATGCGTCGGAGCTCGAGGCGGTGGCCCCCACGCTCCCTGCCGACCTCGACCTGTGGCCACCGCCTCGTCTGAAAAGCGGACCGTCTTGACGGCGCTAGCGGCGGCAGTGGAGCTCAGCTTGCCGCGCGGCGACGGCGCTGGCCGCCCCGGAGCGCCTTCGTTGTCGTCGTCGGTGTCGTCATCGGAGTCTCGAGGGGGCAGCGGCGCCATCGGTGGCTCCGGCGGCTTTTGGCTGCGCCAGCTTTTGTCCTCGTCTTCGTCCTCCTCGTCCACTTCGTCCTCGTCGTCCTCGTCGTCCTCCTCGTCCTCCTCATCCGGCGCGCCGTCATCCTCTTCCTCGTCGGAACAATAGGGCTCCCGAATTTCAATGGTGCCCTCCGGGTTGTCGCGCATCTGCAGTTCGCCGTACTGGCGGATCTGCCTGATGCGCGCGTCGAGCGTGGCCACCTCCGCTTCGGCAGCCGCAACCTTGGGTCGCACAAACTCGGCGCGCCGGCCGGCAATTGCTGCAGCCTGCTCCGCAGAGCGCAGCGCAAAGTAGTTGTCGCCGAGGAGCACCATGATCTCATTGGTGTGCTTCAACGTGCCAGGGAAGAAGGCGAGCTTGCCAAACGGCACGAGCATCTGGTGTTCCACCTTGGCCGGCAGCGCACGAAGCATCTGCTGCAGCTCCTCGTACTCGTCGGCCGCCTTCTGGAGCCGCTCGAGCTCCTTGCGCCGCTCCGCGCGCTGACGCAGCGCATGCGTTAGCATGCGTAGGAGCGCCGCGTGCGCGTCGTGCGGCTGCGGCTCGGCCGGCTGCATGTCCTCGTGGCGTTGAATTGAGCACCTGAAAACACAATTTTCTCGCTCCATGCACAAAGGAAGGGTTGGACAGACCCACTGCCCCCTACTTATCAAATGGAAATGTTCGCGGGGAAAAGACTGGGACCTGCTTTCTGATGACAGCACTACTCGCTCTCGTCTCGTCCGTCGCCTTCACGACGAATAGTCTGCCATCGTCGAGGCACAGCACGATTGCTTATGCGCGCCGCGCACTCATCCACGCCATCGACGACTACGACTCGTTTGCCGAGGAGCCGGCCGCACGGGCGCAGCTCGAGCGCCTCTTCCGGAGTGGCAGCACTGCAGAGGTGGCCACTGCAGAGAATGCGCCTGCGCCTCCGGGCGTTCTTCTCGACCTTCCTCTCTGGCGTGTGCAGTGGGTCGCACTGCCCGGGCACTCCCAGGTCCTGCACGTGCACGTGCCGCACTATGTCCACCTCTTCGAGCTGCTCGTGTCTTCGTCCTCGTCTGATAGTGCCTACGGTGACCTAGACGACGGCAGCGTCACATTTGGCGGAGATGGGCCGTGCTTTGGGCACCTGCTGCTCCCTGGTGGTTCCGCCAATCTCGTCAAGCCCGAAGCGATTCTGAAACGAGGCACGCGCGCGCCGACCATCGGCACGCTCATGCGCCTGCGCGAGGTGCGGCGGGTGGGAGACGGCCGGCTCGCAGTGCACGCCGAGGCCGTGGGCCGGTTCCGCGTGCTCCGCGGGACGCAGGCGTCGCCCTACTCCAAGGCCGACGTCGCGCTCCTCGTCGATGCGGAGGAGACGGCCGAGTGGATGTCTGCCGTTGAGCCTATGCACAACTCCACGGCAGCAAGGCTCGCAGCCGCCCGGGCTGCGGCGACGGCCTCAGCGGCTGTGTGGGCGCGGCATGAGGCGGCCGAGGTGGACGGGGACGTGGGCGTGCAGGATCTCGCCCCAATCAACCTCGCGATCGACGAGCCTTCATGCGTCGCAGAGGCGAACGCGGCCGCTCTCGCGGCGGCGCGTGCGGCTGGTGAGCCAGCGGCCATGGCGCAGCTTGAAGCGCTCGACGACGTTGGCGAGACGCTCAGCTTCGAGGCGCCTCAGTGGGGGCCGTGGCGTGAGCTCCTGGCCGATACCGATGAGGATACCGAAAAAGAACAGCAGCAGCAGCAGCAGCAGCAGCAGGAGGAGGAGGAGGAGGAGCAGCAGCCGTCGCAGCAGCAGCAGGAGCCGCAGCCATCGGCACCGGCCGCTGTGCGTTCCTCCCCGGCGGAGAGGCTGCTGCGCATCGAGCAGCGGTGCTGGAGCGAGCTGATCGCGTCCCTGCGACTGGCGCGCCGCCTGCGTGAGCCGAGCGGCGCTTTCCAAGCCGTGCCAGAGGCGGAGGCCGAGGTGGACTTGCCGGAGCCCCTTCGAATGCTGCTGCCACCGCCCCCTCAGGGAGGGTGGCCGGCGGGTGCGCCGACAGCGCCGCTGCCTGTAGCGTGGCTCGCGCGCTACCCGCCGCTCCGTCGCGCGCAGCGCCTCTCGTTCCAGGTCGCTGTGCTGCTGCCTGACCTCGATCAGCAGAAGCTGCTACAATGCTCGAGCACGGCAGGCCGGCTCGAGGATGCGCTCTACCTCCTACGTGAGATGTCAGGCCGGCTGGCCGCGCTCGCCGCCCTCAAGGCGACCGGGAGTGGTGAGCTCTTCGGTGGCGAGCCGGGGAGCGCCTGAAGAGCTACCGTCTGTCGAGCCAGAAGCGGCCGTAGAGCACCGCTGCACAGTGAAGCGTAGGCCTACGTAGCGCATCCCACAACCCACAAGCCACATCCCGTCCAGGCGTCCAGACGTCGCATCCGGTGGCGCTACAGTTTCGTATTTCCCAGATTCGCGTTCGGGCCTTTCGCTCGTCGGCAGAGTCGGGTTACGTCGACCGTTGTAATGTACATATAGGGAGGATCTACATAAAAAGATAACGCGGGGGCCCACGGCCCGGCCGTACGTCACTCAACTGTCAACTCGAGACGGTCTCATATCACGATACGTATCACGGCGCGCAAAGCTCGTTGTAGACGAAACGGCATCGGCCGCAGAAGCGACCAACGCGTGTATCACTGTTCATCAGGCTGGGGAACACTGCAATCACGAGCACCTGGACGGGCTCGACGATAGCAAAGGTGACGCCGTACGCGATGACCCACGTGAGGGCCATGTTGCGCATGGCCACCTCCTGGAACTTGAGCGCAAAGATGATGGAGAAGAAGTATGCGATGGCGATGATGAGTAAGTTGAACGCCCACGCAATCGCCTGCCGCATGTTGTACTCAAACTCGGATCGCCAGCGAAGCTCCTTCCGCTGCTCCTCGAGCATGCTTTGCAGCGAGCGGGTGATCATGGTGAGCTCGCGGACGCGACGCGCCTCGGCCTCCGCTGCACTCTGCCCCTCGTTGCGCTTGGCAAGCATGGCCCTGTTCGTCGAGAGTTGCGCATCCCACTCGACCTCCTCGGCAACCTCCTCTGCCACTGCCGCCTCCTCGAGCATCGAGTCGATGAGTTCCTTCATATTCGTGCCCTGCTTCTCAGACTTCGGGCGCAACAGGGGCGAGGGGGGCGAGGGGGGCGGCGAGGGCTCGGCAGCGGCGCCAGCGGGCGCACCAGCAGTAGCAAGCATGAGCTTCTCTTTGCGAGTACCAGTAGCTAGCATGAGCTTCTCTCTGCGCATCCGGCCTCGCACTTCGGCGCGCGTCACCTGCAAGCGGGCCGCAAGTTCCGAGTCCTCTTTGCGAGCGCTCTTGGCAAGCGCCCAGCCAATGTGCCCACCACGCGCGCTCGCCTGCAGCCGTATTGCCGCTGAGCGCTGCTGCTCGAGTCGACGCGCGCGCCCGCGCACCGTCGCCTGCATCCACCGGGTCGCGCACTCGCGAGCCTTGCTCTCGGCGCGACTCTTTCGGGTGGCGCGGCTGTTGATGCGCCGCTGCAGCTTCTTGAGAACCATCGCTCGTCCTGGGTCCTCGGAAGGCGGCGCGGGCAGCGCGGGCGGCGCGAGCAGCGCGGGCGGCGCGGGCGGCGCGGGCGGCGCGGGTGGCGCGGGTGGCGCGGGCGGGGCAGGCGGCACGGGCGGCGCATATGGCGGCGCTGCGGCCGCGACTACGGGCAGCTCAGGCGGCGGCTGAAAGTACGGTGCGTTGCCCGTTGCCGGCAGAGCCACAGCAGGCTGTCCCGCAGCTGGTAGCGTGACTCCAGCATCGCGTGGAATCGCGGCGGGAAGATCCCTTGAAGTCAGCTTGCTCGCCGCCTCCTTGTCCAACTCCTTGCCCGGGCGTTGGAGCGAAGGAGCGGCGGCCACCGAGACGAGAGCATCCGCTTCGAGTGCATCGGCGAGGGCGTCGGGACTCGAGAGGTGCGGAGTACCGTCTGCTTCTCGAAGCTTTGCCGAATGCTGCTGCTGCTGCAAGCGGCTCTGCGACAACTTCTCGAGCCGCTGGAGCGCGGCCGCAGCGGCCATCGGGTTCAGAGCGTCTGCTTCGAGCGCATCGGCGAGGACGTCATAACTCTCGATCGCGCTGAAGGATGATGCTTTGGAAACGAGATCAATCGAGGAATGAGGTGGCGCCAACGAACAGCCCGGCGGCATCCACTTCGGCGCGGAACGCCTGGTCACCAGCGGTGCAGCCGCCCCCGCCTGCCTGATGCTGGGCGAGCGTGTCGCAGGCATCTGCGCGGGCGAGGTGACACCACATGGCGTGCCCTGCGGGGCAGCAAGCTCCGGCGGCAGAAAGCGCAGGGTAATCACGCCATCGGACTCGAGCAGCATGGACGCGATCTTCTGCGGCGGCTTCCTGCGCACCTCGATGCCGTTCACCGAGAGCAGCCGTGAGCCCGTCTGTACGCCGATGACGTTGGCGCGGACCTGCACGCCCAGGTTCCGTGGGGGCACGCCCTCAAGGTCGAGCCCGAGGCGCATCCCAGCTTTAGTGACAAGCTGCACGAGTACTTCGCCGGACTCGAGCACGGTGCGTCCGCGGAAGGACGCCCGCTCCACCGGCAGCCTGCCCGTTGGGGGCGCCGGCGCCGGTGGCTCCACCGCTGGAGCCGGCGCCGCGTCCTTCTTAGCAGCCATGGGCACAGCGACACGCGTCGTGCGCTTGCAGAAGCAGAGGGCGAGCAGGTTGAAGCCCGGACACACGACAAAGCCGATGTAGAAGATGAGGCAGCCCGTCTGCGTGAGCTCCGATTTGTCGATGAAACGCACGCCGTCCTCGGCCTCGGCGCGTTGCTCCTCCGCTTTGATCTGACGCTCCTTGGCTTCGAGCTGCTCACGCTCCAGCTGCTTGGCGAGCGCGATCGCAGCGACCTCCGCACGGTCGGCGTCAGTCATCTTGCCGCGCAGCCGGCGCTGCTCGCGACTCACGATGTGCCCGTACGCGTAGGCGCCCTGGCGCGCCCGCTGGACATACTGCTTGATGGCCATCTTCAACGAGATCCTCTTGCGGATGCGGCGCTGGTTTGCCCAGCGGAAGACATGGGCGCAGGGCAAGGCAGCGAAGATGAGGATGATCGACGAGATCACACCCTGCGTGAACGCCGTAATCGGCGCGATCGTGAACGTGCTTGTGCTGACGAAGGGCCCCTGCGCGGCAGGCTCCTCTGGCACCTGATACTGGAAGCAGCAGAGGAGGAGTTCGACGGCGAGCGCATTCCAAAACAACTGGACCATCTGGGCTGGCTGCAGCGCCTCGGGGTCATCGGGCGGCTTGATCAGATTGATCACCGTGTGCTCGCTGCGTGCGGTGATGACGAGACGCTCACAGAAGGCGCCAAAGCCGAACGAGCACTTGGCAAGCTGCTCCAAAGATCTCGACGGGTGGCGCCCGAGCTTCGCACGTCTCTCGGCACGTCTCTCGGCGTTGAGCTCACGCATCGCCGTAATTGAAGCCCGGCGCCGTGCACGCGCGACCATCCGATAGCGCGACCTGGAGGGACTCAGGGAGGCAGGTGGCGATGGCGGCGGGGAGCTCATCTTTGCATCGGCAAGGGCCGCATCGGTCGCCGATGCATCACTTGGGGGCGTCTGCACGACGGCGTGCATGAGCGCGTCGACACTAGCATTTCGGCCCTCAGGTGCAGCGTCCCCGCTGCCGTCCGCTCCTCTTCCACTGATCGGCTCGGCCATGGACTCAGGCCCAACGGCGGCGAGGGTGGCAGGCTTCGTGATCTCGGTCACGGTGATCTCGACGCCGGTGACACTGCTGAGCATTTCGGTCGCGCTGCTCGTGCTCCACGTCGCGCTGACCATCTTGGACTGCACCGAGTCCGCCGTCGCTGTGGGCGCGTGGATGGTCACGTCGACCAAGACGCTCCCCGATGTCACAGCCACCTCCACCGCCGATGGTTGGACGCCCGCCTCGGCGGCGATCGCACGGCGGATCTCGAGTTGCACGAACGGGGTGAACGAGAACATGTCGCCGGCGAGCTTGAGGGTGAATGCAATGACGCTCATCGCTGGCGTAGGTGGGGACGAGAGTTCGACCTCTTTGCGTGGCGAGCTCGGCTGCTGTGCATCATCACGACCCATCACCTCGGGCTGCGGCGGTTGAAGGACAGGAGCCACTTTGGGCGAGCGCCCATTGAGCTTAGAGATCCTTCTTATGACCTGCCACCGCCCTGTCCGCCCGAGCTCGCCACCAGAAGCATGTCTTTCGAGCTTTACGATTTTCATGCGGATCTCAGCAAGCTTCATGAGGACGCGCTCCTCCTCGAACATGATGTTCATCCGCATGCGCCGGAGGCGCGCGCGCCGGCCTCGATAGACGCCAAACACCCCAACAGTAACCAGGTTCGCCACGAGCAGGGAGATGACAATGGTCATGATTGTCGGGTTTTGGTCGAAGTCGAAGTTTGCCAGCGATGCGGCCGCCTCGTCTATCGTAAACGTGTTGAACGAAATGGCGTTGCGCAGCTCTTCAAGCAGCTCGTCGGTGCTCGTTGGCACGCTGAGCACGCCGCCAAAGGTCGTCAGGTGGAATGTGAGGCATGTGAGGCTCGTGCGATCGGCGCTGAGCACGCTCGTGACCCCTTCGCTCGACCACACGCGCCGTTCCACATCCCAGAAGCGGCAGCGCATGCGGATGGTGCAGTTCGCATCGATGTACTCGGGGGGGCAGATGCAAAGGCCGTTGTGGCACGTACCCCTACCGCTGCAGAAGTTGCTCTCGCTGCAATCGCCCATGCCGTGCACGCGCCGGCAGGTGGCACCCAGTGGCAGGAAAGGCGGAGACGGCGGCAAGGGCGGCGCGAGAGGCGGCGGCGTGCGAGGCAGCGGCGGCGAGAACGGCCGTGGTGAGGGCGGAGGCGGCAACGGCGGCCAGCGAGGCGGCGGTGGCATCACGGGTGGCGAGCTCATGCACGGTGCACACACCGGATATGTCAGTGAGACGGCGGTAGCCGCCTGGTGCGCGGTGCCTCCGTTCAAGATCCTGTGAAGGCGGTACAGATACTGGCATGTATTGCCCGCGGTGTTGACCACGAGATTTTGAACGCCCGGGCAGTCTGGGGGCGACGGAGGTGGCAAGAAGGGACTCGGAGGCGGCGGCGGGGGGCTAGGCGGAGCCATGGGCGGCGGCGGGGATGACGGCACCGGCGGCCGCAAGGGCGGCCGCGGTGGGGGCTTTGGGGGTGGGCGGCGCGGGGGTGAGGGTGGAGAGGGTGGCGGCGGCGAGGGACGTGGGGGGGAGGGAGGGGGCGGCGATGGCGGTGGAGAGGGTGGAGGCGGAGAGGGTGGCGGCGGTTTTGGTGGTGGACGGGGAGGCGGGGATGGTGGTCGAGGCGAGGGTGGTGGTCGAGGCGGAGGCGAAGGTGGTGGCCTCGGTGAGGGTGGCGGCGAAGGGGGTGGAGGAGAAGGTGGGGGCGATGGCGGCCGAGTCGGCGGACGCGGCGGTTGCGCTGGCGGTTTCGGCGGCGAAGGGGGTGGAGGAGATGGCGGAGGCGACGGTGGACGGCGGGGTATCGGGGGGCTCGGAGGAGGCGACGGCGGTGGTGGCGACGGCGGAGGAGAGGGTGGTGGCCGCGGGGGTGGGGGCGGGCGTGGTGGTTGAGGCGGTGGTGAGGGTGGTGGTGGAGATGGTGGGGGCGACGGCGGTGGTGAAGGTGTTGGAGGACGAAATGGTGGTGAGGGTGGCGAGGGTGGCGGCGGAGAGGGTGGAGGCGGTTTAGGCGGTGGTGAGGGTGGTGGGTCCTCATAGGGAGGCGGTGCAAAGGGCTGTGGTGAGGGTGGTGGCGGCGAGGGCGGTGGCGAGGGTGGTGGCGGAGAGGGTGGCGGAGGGCTTGGCGGCGGGCCAGGAGGCAAGGGTGGTGGCGACGGCGGCGGCGGAGGAGGAGGAGGAGAGGGTGGTGGAGATGGTGGGGGCGAGGGTTGTGGTGGAGATGGTGGGGGTGAAGGAGGCGGCGGAGAGGGCGGAGGCGACGGCCTAGGTGAGGGGGGCGGTGGTGCAGGTGGAGGCAGAGGTGCAAAGGAGGGAGGTGGCGGTGGCAACGGCGGTGGTGACGGCGGTGGTGAGGGAGGGGGCGGAGAAGGCGGTGGCGAAGGAGGAGGAGGCGATGGCGGTGGCGAGGGTGGTGGAGGAAGCGGCGGTGGCGGGGAAGGGGAAGGGGGAAGCGGCGGGGGCGAAGGAGGTGGTGGAGACGGTGGGGGTGGACACGGTGGGGGTGACGGCGGCGGCGAGGGTGGCGGCGGTGAAGGGGGTGGCAAGGGAGGTGGCGAGGGCGGTGGCGGTGAAGGAGGTGGCTTAGGTGGCGAAGATGGGGGTGGTGGTGGCGGTAAAGGAGCACGCGATGGAGGCCATGGTGGCGGAGGAGTGTGCGGCGGCGGCAAGGGTGGCGGCGGCGAACAAATCCAAACCGGCTCAAGAAGAGAGCGCGTGCCTGCTGTCGGATCAATGGAGAGAGCCACTACCAGAGGCTCGGTGAGGTTGGTGATGCGCAGTTCCTCGCCGGTCTCGCCATTGCGAAGCCGAATGTCAGCCGTGGCCGTGCCGGTGGTTTCGCCCGACTCACGGTTGAACACATCTGCTTGGAATAGGACCACAGACGTTTCCAGGCTGCTGCTGCCGCCATCTTCAATCTCAGCATCCGTACGGCGCCCCCCCACGCTGCTACTCGCTGCCATGCCTTCCCGCTCGCAGCCGTATCCGGGAGGCATAGTAAGGCCCCCTGTGACGCCACTGCTCAGCGCCGGCGCCTGTGACGATTTGGAAGCGTTCGCAGCGCATGGGTCGCTCTTTCCTACCGTCATAGACAGCGCTGGCGCCCCCACCTGCACGTCCGCCTCGCCGGCGAGCAGACCCTTTCCAATGATGCTCCCAAGCTGGCTCGAGATGTCGACCAGGACCAACGCGCGCTCGACATCAGCGCGCCTCGTCACCTCTTCGTCCGTTGCGTTGAACGCACCCGTGGCTGCTGTCGTATTGCTGCTTGCATTGGCGAGGGACGCATTCGAAGCCTCCACGCTCGTTGACTGCAGCCGCCGTCCGAGGCTCTCGGCCGCTTCCGCGTCCTGCAACCGTCGATAGCAGTGCTCCTGCAGCCGCCGACGCCGACCCTCTGCGCCCGAGCTCTGTGCGAGCACGTTGCCGATGCCCGCGGCGATCGTCTGCGCTGCTCCGGGGCCCAAACCCACCTGACCGGCCCCGGCAACTAGATCGGTAAAGATCCCGGCCGCTTTCGAAAGGGTGTCGCCTCTGCATGGCCCTTCGACCACGCTGCCCGCGGCCGATGCCGTCTGCTCGATCTGGCTTGCGTCGGCAGCAGCTGAAGCGCCTGAGACCCGTTGTATGACATCCATGATGCTCCCGCGAAGAGCGAGCTGCTCCTGCGCGGCCACTTCAGGTGCAGCTCCCGTCTCCTGCTGCAGCGTCCTGCCCGTCGTCCCGTTCATGGTGCCAGCGGTGGAGGTAGCCGTCGCAGCCCGAGACGCCCGAGCGAGAACGCTGTTGAGCGCGCCGGCCAACGACGCGGCCAGGCCAACGCTGGCGGTGATGTCGCCGGAGCCCCGCGCTGCGTCCATTCGCACGATGAGATTGGCCGACACGGCAGCATCAAGCACCACGGCATTCACGGTAAGCGACTTCCCCACAGTCGTCGAAGCACCAAAGACGTCCATCACGCGGCACAAGACTGTCCAGTTGCCCTCTTGGCCAGGCAGCCAGCGCGAGGTCGCCGCCATACTCGTCTGACCCAGCGATACCCCGCGCGTGCTGTTCGCCGCCTGCGGCCGGTATTCAAACGCATACTTTAGGGGCAGGTCCTCCGGGTCGTCTACCCACTGCCTTGCCTGCACCTCGACCGAGGTTCTCAGCGCGATTGCGGGGGTGTCGTGTATGAGTTGCAAGCCGCCGCCCCATGGCGCTCTGTTCATCAGCACTTGCATGCTTGTCCTACTTGTAGCGGTGCCCTGGTAGGTAACGGTCAACGAGAAGGTGTACCTGGCTCCGGGGATGAGCACGTCCGGGTTCACAACCAGTCGCGGCCCGAGGAGGCCAGTGGTCGTTCCCATGCCCCCTTCGAGGCTGGCGGATGCGGGCGTCATCGACCACTCGTAGGCGAGGCACATAGTACCTCGCGGGCACACGACACCGCGTGGCACGGAGGCGACACTGATCAGCCTGAGCTTGTCGGATGGATTCTGCTTGGTCGCCGCGAGGGGCTGCATCAAAACTAGGGGCAGTGAGCCCGACTTGATCTCAATGAGAGCGATGGCGATGGCCGTCTCACCGTCGGTCTTGACAACAGTCACGCGGAACGCGTAACGTCCCGATGCCAAGGTGGAGTTGGAGATTGACCAAGCACACGACGACGGAGGCGGAAGCGCGATTCGCGCTGTGGTGCTCGCGATGGCACCACCTGCGCCATCGGCGATGAGCCCGAAGCAGCCCAAATCGCCGTCCGGGAAGCTGAGCTCATCTCTCGCCGTCATGTTAGCGCTCAACGGCATGCAGGCGAACCGATACGAGAGGATGGCACTCACATCATCCGGATCGGAGGAAGCACACGCGTCGATCACGAAGGGATCGTCGTCGCCCACGGACCGATCGCCCCCGGCAATAAGCGCCTGCAGCGGCTCGTTGCGCAGCATGACGTCGACTGAGTAGGCGCCACACGTGGCGTTCGATCCGCGCATGCATCCGCTCAACTGCAGCCTGTACCGAATGCCCTGCGTGAACGTGTGGGCCAGGAGGAAGAGGTCGCGCTGCATGCGCGAGACTGGGTCCAGAGCGAGCGGCGCTGCATTCAACTCGAGGGGCACCATGCTTGTCGCGCTGTAGCTTGCAATATGAGCCCAGGTGAAGTCAATGGCGGCGGAAGAGCTATCCGACGAGGCGAAGCACTCGGCGATCGACGCTTTGCCCTGGAGCGCCGTGCGAGGTGCCGAGACGGGTAGCTGGAGCAGTGGTGGCGCTTGGATCGTCAGCAGCGGCACGGGCAGCGCGGCGCGCGTGACGATGATAGTGTAGGGCGTGCTAGACGAGCCCAGGAAGCTCCTGACGATCAGACTGATCTCAAACTGGTTGCCACCGTCGAGCTCCGCTCCCGTGAGTTCCACAGTTTGCTGCTGCTGCTGCTGCTGGTCGGCGCTATTGAGAGTGCTCAGGCGCGACGAGATTGCGTAGTAATTGTCGCACGTGCGCGGCGAGGCGCTCCACTGAAAGAGAAGCGGGCGCACGCCGCCGCCTGAGCTTCTCGTGGCATCTAGCGTGAGCGAGGTGCCTGGACAGGACGAGATCTCATTTGGAGCTTGCACGAGCGCAGTGGGCGTGACGCATGCATCTCGAGCCGTGGTGTCGCGCCGATCGCACGGAAAGAAGGCATCGACGTCCAAGGCCTGGGCGGGGGTGCACTTGCTGTCGGGCTCGTTGCAGCTGCCCGTGTAGGAGCGCGGCCACAGCACATTGGCTCGCACGCCCACGCGCATGCCCGCGCTCGCATTCGTATAGAGCGTGAGCTGCGCGAACATCGTCGAGTCGTCGACCCAATCGCAGAGCGCGTCGGCCAATGCCGAGCCGCGCAGCTGCATCGACGTGGCGTCGTCAAGTACCATAGAGCACGGCCCTAGGCCGTTCATGAGCCCGCGGTTTGTCGGCTGTGAGTCGAAGCGCACATTGAGCTTCGTGCCCGCCTGGTCGAAGAACACTTCAAGCAGTGCTGGCGGGTGCAAGCCAACGAAGGTGAACTGCGGCACGTCGGCGTTGGTGGCCTGGGCGCTGCCTCCAAACTCCGTGAGGCGCGTGACAAAGGTGGCGCCATTGAGGGCGAGCGAGACGGGCCGCGCACCATTTGGGCCCCACGTGGTGTTGCACACAACAGAGGTGTCAGAGTGCGCCAAGGGGGGCTGCCTCTGCACCTCCGAGCCAAAGCGGCAGCGCATGAAGGACGCGCGGATCGGGTACTCGGGGGCAAGCGATGAGAAGCCCATTCCACTGATGGTGATGGTGGTGCCGCCCTGTGCACCCCCCTGAGTGGGCATGATGGTCGCAAAGTAGGGCGGGATGTAGTAGTTGAACTGGATCCAGTCTGTGCTGAACGTGCTCGGAGAGCCCGCGTTGAGAGAGACGGCGACGTTGACACGCCCGGGATTCTGCCGCGCTGGAATCTCACAGAGAATCCTGCCGCTGTCAAGTCGCACGGCCGGCACGAGCGTAGCGCCACCGACACGGCACGTCAGCTGCCCCTCGCCATACACTGCGAAGCCACTGCCCACGACCGTTACACTCGTGCTCGTACCAGTGACGCCCCCCGGCGGCACCAAGGCCATCACCCGCACGGCCGTGAGGTCGTACTCTGTGAACTCGGGGTCACTGCCGTAGAGGGTTGGCTCCGGGTCGAGCCCGTTTTGCAGCACTTGCACCGTCCACGTGCCCGCGGTACCAGACGCAGGTGTGGGGCAGCGCACCAGCGTGGAACTCACGGTCGTGAGAGATGTAAACACAATCGAGGATGGCAGCGGAGGCGGCAGCAGCACAGGCGGCACCGCACGCTGCCGCGCGAATCGGCACACGCTACCCACAAGTGCTGGATAAACAAAGCCAGCACCGACGACCTGGAGCGTGACGGAGCTGATGGCGGGGGCCCCGCTCACGGCCAGGCTGTTGACTTGCGAGTTGTACGTCTTGAACATCACAGAGGAGGAGTTAGAGGAGGCTGAGGAGAAGCATTGACCATTGGGTGAGAAGGTCACGGCATAGTCGCCCACCGCTGCGCGCTCCGAGTCGGGGAAGCGGGGCTTGCGGCAGACGGCATGCGTGTCGTTGATCAAAAAGCCGCCAGTGCCCACCCACCCACCAACTCGGCATCGAACCGCCCCCCAGTCGGCGCCCGTGAAGGTGCCCGTGATGGCTAGGTCAGACTCGCGATTGTACGCACCACCGTTAGGCCATAGAGTCTGAATTCTATAGTTGGAGGGGTCAAAGACGCCAAAGCTAGGGAAGGACAGTGGGTGGCCAGCAGTGAAGGCGCCCATGCTGATCTTGAGCGGTAGAGTGCCGACGGCCGTCGGAGCGGGGCTTGTACAGGTGATCGTGGTGTCGTTGATGATGGTGGCCGCAGAAGAAGGCGCTCCCGTGAAGGCGCACGTGAGAGCACTAGCCGGCGTCAATGCCCACGACACCCCGCCATCGGCGCTCGAATTCAGCTGCATGCCGTCGAAGCCGGCGCCAGTGATGGTGAGGTTGCTCACGCAGCCGATGCCCGTCCCCCAGGGCAACACGCTGTCGTAGCGCACGACAGCCACGCGGATCCGCCTGAACAAGAGGAAGGGCGTCGGCGTTGCGACCCCCGCCGAGGACTGGGCGTAGTTGAACTTGTAGCAAAGCAGGTGTGTACCGACAGGGGCGTTGATGAAGCTGAAGAGCGCCGCCACGCCGTCGCCCACCGTTTGCATCTCGTTCGTGCGGGTCACGTCAAAGCGGGAGTCGCAGCTCGTGGCGTCCTGGCGCACCCACTTGGCCTTATCGCCCCATTGCACATTGGTCCCGATTAGGGTGATGAGGGCCGAGTTGCCGGTGACCACCACGGACAGCGGTGGGGATATGATGGAGCTCGGAGGTGGCGCAGGCGGCGGATAGGGCGGAGTAGGGGGCGAGGGGGATGGCGAAGGCCGTGGCGACGGCGGGGGTCGGATGACCGGTGGCGGTGACGGCGGAGGGTCCCGGTCCCAAGGCGGAAAGGGCGGCGGCCTGGCAGGAGGTGGGCGACCTGGGGGTGGAATCCGGGGTGGCGGTTTCGATGGTGGTGGAGGCGAGGGCGGCGGCACCGATGGTGGATCGGTGGGCGGCGGCGTTGGAGGCGGCGACGGCGGTGGCGGCGATGGGGCACGGATCAGGACGGCCACCTGCACTGCTGCACTCACAAGCTGCACAGAGATCTGAAGCGTGGAGGCAAGAGACGCGGTGAAGCTCGGGCTGTTGATGGTCGCAATCAACTGGCTGACAGTCACCCCGGCAGTGGCGTTGGGTATCACCTCGAACGCGGCTACGCCCGTTACATTGTCAAAGGACCGCAGGACCAGCTGGCTTGGGGAGATGGAAGGCAGGGCGCCGAGGATAGCCATACGCACACTAGACGGATTCAGGGCAATGCCCTGCTGCAACCGCCTCCTTGAGCCCGTTACCAACCGAACGGAAGCGCGGACGCGCCGCTCAGTGGTCGCGCCAGGCCCATTAGGCGGCGGCATGGCCGGCGGCGGGTCCGGTGGCGGCGATGGGGTTGGGGGGGACGGGTTGGGCGACGGGGGCGGTGGCCGAAACGGTAGCGTCGCAGGGGTGGGCGGAGGTGAAGGTGGTGGCGGTGAGGGCGAAGGCGATGGCGGTGGAGGGGAGGGCGGTGGAGGAGAGGGGGGTGGGGTTGTTGACGGCGATGGGGATGACTCGGCTGACGGTGAGGGCGACGAGCAGTGAGCGTAGGGGGTGCACTGCTGACAAAATGGCGGCGCGTTGTCGCAGGCCGCGTCCCGCGAGGCCGCGAGGCAGTACGCGTACGGCGCGCAGAGCTCCACGCACCCGGTGGGCATCATTGAGCAGTTGGCCAGGTCGGGCGACGGGAATGGGTCGGGCGATGGAGATGGGTCAAGCGCGGTGCTGCGGCGCACGCCGCAGTCTGCGCAGTCGGTGCCGTACTGGCAAGCAGTGTACTCGGCGCCGGGGCCGCCGTCGTCGCAGAGGCCATCCGATGCGAAACCTGGCTGTGCGCCTGCTGGCAGGCCGATGCACGTTTCGGCGCACAGGCTGCCCGGTGCCAAAGGAGGGGGCGGTGGCGCAGGCGGCAAACGGGGAGGCGAGGGAGATGCGGGTGGCGACAGCGGGCAGGCTGCTACCGGAGACGTAAGGCACACACTGCCAGGCCCCATGTTGCCGACGGCACCAGTGTCCCATGCTAGCACCCAAGTACCATTCACCAAATATTTGACATGGAACGCTTTGACCGTGTTCCCATGCACCCCGTCATATTGGGTGGCGCAGAGATTTGTGACAGCGGCTGGCGCTGAAAGATTGAAGCTCACCCACCCGCCGATTTTATGAACGCACGTCTGCCATGGTGTTGACGAATCGCCGTCGAACGCACGTGCTCCCGAGTTGATTGTCTCGTACCCCGGCCGGGTGCAATTGTCGCCTGAATACGTGAGGTTAAGCCCCTTCGTCCCTTCGAATGCCATGAACTCGTACACGTAGGCTTCCCACGAATTGTACTCCTGACTGATCTCTAGCCGCCACTGCGTTGCCCTGGGCACGCATGCACGGGTCCATTCGATCGCAAGCAGCATTAAAATGGTACGTAAGCTGAAGCGCAAGCCGAAATCGCAGCGCATGGACTGCACTGCCGCCATTTTGCTGCTGCCGATGAGCTGGGTCTCTGTCCTCGCGCGCGCCTTCTCGTCGTGACAAATGGCTTCCCGAAGCACAAGTCGCAACCGCCACCTCCTTGATGCAACTGGCAGGGACCGGTCCTACACGCATGCTGATTGAAGCAATCATCTAGAGAGATGATTACAATGTATTTCGGAACTCGTTCGCCCTCTGCCGCGCAAGGAGCTCGATATCTCTGGTTAAGGGTTATTCACACCGCATTCGCCTTAAAGATTGCAACTCTAGCATGCATTCACGAGTGCGTGAACGTCGCAAAACGAAGATGAGCACCGATCTGAGCAACCACACTGAAGGGCACGGCGGGCCGAAGCACAACGCGGTCGGCGAGGAGGTGCTACTAGGCCTCGAAGCAGCGCAAGGAAATGCTGACACACCAAGCTATCTCGCGGCCATGCTCTACGAAGGACACGGCGGACCCAAGGACGAGGCCGAGTTGCGGCGGCTGTATGGCCTCGCGGCCGCGCAGGGGCACGCAGACGCGCAGTGCCGCCTCGCTGATATGTTCTACGATGGGCAGGGCGGACCCAAGGACGAGGTGGAGGCGCGGCGGCTGTATGGCCTCGCGGCCGCGCAGGGGCACGCTGGTGCGCAGAGCGGCCTCGCTAGCATGCTCTACACAGGGCGTGGCGGACCCAAGGACGAGGTGGAGGCGCGGCGGCAGTATGGCCTCGCGGCCGCGCAGGGGCACGCTGGTGCGCAGAGCGGCCTCGCTAGCATGCTCTACACAGGGCGTGGCGGACCAAAGGACGAGGTGGAGGCGCGGCGGCAGTATGGCCTCGCGGCCGCGCAGGGGCTCGCTGAAGCGCAGATCCGCCTCGCTCTCATGCTCGTCTTAGGGCTCGGCGGACCCAAGGATGAGGTGGAGGCGCGGCGGTTGCTTGGCCTCGCGGCTGCGCAGGGTGATGCTGAAGCGCAGTGCAGTCTCGCTGGCATGCTCTTCAACGGGAGTTGCGGACCCAAGGATGAGGTGGAGGCGCGGCGGCTGCTTGGCCTCGCGGCCGCGCAGGGGCACGCTGGTGCACAGGCCCTCGTCGCTCGAATGCACAACGCCGCGCATGGCAGACCAAAGCTCGAGGCCGAAGCGCAGCGGCCGCGTGTGACGAAAGGCAAAGCACGCAAAGGTGCATCCGAGAACGCTACGGCTCAGGTCGAGGACGCTGCTGCGCTGGCGGCCGCGGCAGCGCGCGCGGATGCGGCAATGGCAGAGCTGCTGACTGAAGAGGAGAGCGAGGCTGAGAAGGCGCGGAGCAAGAAGGGCAAGGCCAAGGCCAAGAAGAAGGCTGGCGCTCCTACAGAGGCGTCAGCCAACGCCAGCGTGGAGCACGCCAGCGCTGAGGTGAAGGCTGCGGCAGTAGCGGGGGCCAAGACGAAGGCGAAGGCACAGGCCGAGGCAAAGGCGGTGACCGCGGCTGAGGCTGAGGCAAAGGCGAGGGCCGCGGCACGAGCGGAGGCGGAGGCCAAGGCCGCCCAGGCGGAGGCAGAAGAGCACGCTCGCAATCAGGCGGAGCAAGAGGCTAAGGCGTCAGCAGCAAAGGCGCACGCTGCAAAGGAGGCCGCAGCGGCGGAGGAGCCGCCCGACCACTTCATCTGCCCCATCACGCACAACCTCATGATCGACCCGGTCTCGGCTGCGGACGGCCACATGTACGAGCGGCGTGCGATCGAGGAGTGGCTCGTCGGCCACTCGACCAGCCCGATGACGGGCGCCGAGCTCAAGGTCAAGATGCTCTTCCCCAATCACACCGTGCGTAGGCAGATCCGCACGTGGCAGGAGGCGCAGCGGTGCCGCCCAGCTGGTCCAGCAGCACGCCCGTAGCGCCACTGCACAGGCCGCGGGGCAAGTTGGTGGAAGAGACTCGCGCTCCACCTTAAGAGTGTAGTAACGTCGGAGAGCTCGTAGTAGAGAGCTCGGCGAGCGACGCAGAGCCAGAGGCTGGGCGCACTGCCAGAGGCGTGGGGAGCGAGGCATAGGACTTGAGAGCTCGACAGAGCATGAGTTTGAGCAGTTACGAGTTGGCTCGTGACGCCACTCAATGCGCCAAGAGCGACAGCGCGCGCCCGGCAGTGATGTCGAGGTGCTCCCTGACGTGCTACCCGAGGACGATCGCGCGCGCGCGCGCTGTCGCGCGTTTTGCGGTTGGTTGAAACGGGAGGCGCGTTTTTGATGGATCGTGTTTGTTTGTTGTACGTGCCGTGCTACGCTAGCGTATTAGCGACATGCGTAGCCGAGCGGCTAGAGCAAGAGTTGAACAGCGCAAATACCAAATTACAGAATACCTACAAATTACACTTCGCTTAGAGTTTGCAATTTCGTGTGCGCACAGGCGGAGCTCCCACACGCACGGTGTGCTCCCTCAGTCTCGGCTCCTCAAACGGGACTGATGTTCCACCCCATCGGCAGCGCGCATGGCCCGTGCATGCCTTCGGTCTCGCAACAGTGACGCACGATTGAGATTCGGCTCGCCGCCGGCGCCTCGATGGGGATCATTGCCGAGAACTCCTTTGAGATCTCCGTTGCGATGCGCGAGATGCCGAGCTCACGGCACGGTGTGACCGGGACGCCTGCCGAGACGAAGCCTTTCTTGCAGCCGCACTCGAGTTGGTGCGCGATCAAGTGGTCGATCTTGCGGTGCTCCTCGCTGCAGTAAGCGACGCATCCGCACCTGGGGCAATCTGTGAGGCAGACCGACGCGGCCAGCGGCGAGGCTCCACAGAAGAAGCACACCTGCCGACTCACGACCTTCTGCGTCGCCGTCGGCTTCATCACTATAGTGCGCATCGCCACGTCCAGCTTAGCGACATCCAGCCCCAGCGAGCACCTCCAGGCGATCACCTTATCGGCGGGGGCGCTGTAGACGTACGCATCGCACACGGCCGGTAGGTTCAGCGCCACCGTGAGGATCAGAATGTCCTCTGAGCGAATTGGGAATCCCATCGGCGAGAGCGCATCCGCAACGGCGCCCGGATCGACGACGCGATTTCCAAGCGCATTCAGCGCATCGGCGCAGTCGATTATAACTTTCAGGCGTGCCACGCTCAGGCTGCTGATACCGAGGCGCATGGCGTTGCACAAGAATGAGGTGGCCGTGGTGAGATCCTGGCGATCGTCGCCACTTAGATCGAAAAAGAAAGGCACGTCGAAGAGGATCTGCTCTTGGGCAATCTGCTCCGAGGAAAGCCCCATGGCAGGTGCGTCTCGCACAAAGGCAGCCTTGAATCGTGCCAACGTTCCTGTCGTTTTCGGTACTGCCTCGTCAAACCACCAGGCCTTTTGGAAATAGGGCGCGCGGCCGGAAATGATGGCGAGGCCAGGTGACGCAGCAGCGTGCTCGGGTAGCGCTGCAGCCTTGGCCTTCTCCTGGGCTTTCTCCTGGCGCTTCGAGGGCGCCTTTTCGGCGGGGATGGGCTCGGCGGCAGCTGGCACGCAGGCTCCACCAGTGCGCTTGGTGGCCTTCGAGGCCGCCTTCTTCACCTCGCTCATGGTCAGGCCCTTGAAATCGCTCTCGAGAAGGATGAGCAGCTCTGCATTAGTCGTCACGCCGAGCTCCGCACGAGCCGCGATCACGTGCTCAATCAGCTTCTCCTCAGCATCATCGCGGACGAAGCTTCCGAAAGAAGAAAGTGCCACCGAGCGACGCGACCACTGCGTGGCAGTGTTTCGCGTGGTAGTGTGGCTGGTCGGTACCGGTACCTTGTGTGTCGATTCAACTGACCCTTTCTCAAGAAAGTGCGCTCGAAGGTCAACTGAGTGTCGACACCGATGTTGGAACCCTGTAGAGTCGCTAAACACCAGGCGCGCTCGCATGTGTGCGCCGCTGCACTGTGTCGATCCGTTTTAACTTCACACACTGAGTCGCGCGTCGAGGGGTGCATGCACGGTCTTAAGGCGCTCTTTGCGCATGGCCACCACGTCCTTCTTCACGCACCACCTTCGCCTCATCTCGCTAACCGCCGTGGTCGGCGCGGCGCTCCCCGTCGCCATCATTCTGGCCCCGCGTGGCCGTGGGCGAGAGCCAGGAAAATCTCACCTCCTAAGCGGCGCCCCGCTTGCTGGCCTCCTGCGCCAGTAGTCATCATTAAGCGCGCCCCACCGGGCTCACTCACATGAGCGCCGCTGTACTGTGTCGACCCGTTTTTACTTCACACACACACACACACGACACGCTCAGGGTACACAGGCCGAAGGATGCCAAGCCGCGCGGCGCAGGCGCACGGGCGCGCGCGTCGGAACGCGTTGCCGTTGGCGTAGTGTGGATACTTTTCTCTTAGAAAACCGGAAAGGTGAGATTTTCTTTTGTGCAGCCCGAGAGCGATCCCCCCCACCCCACCTCCAGCCCGGGAGCACTCGCTCGCACAGCTCGGTGACTCTGACAGTCATGATCGCAGTCCCAGCCAGCCTCCGTGAAAGAAGGCCGCGCCAACGGCGAGGGGCAGCGCGGCAAGGCCCAACGCCACAGCTGGCTTGTCCGAGCCTTGGAGGGCTGGCAAGCATGCGATGCCAAGGTGCACGGCGAGCGCCGAGCGTGCGCTCATCGAGACCCCATACAGGCTGTGGCGCGCGTGCGGCGTGGCCAGCGTGTGATAGGTGAACGCTGCGAGGATGCCCCCGGTGCCGTTGGTCGAGTGCCGCTGCGTGGCGGCTGCGAGCGACATGCCGAGCGCGCCGCACAGCCAGAGGGCGAGGAAACCAGCACGGCCGAGCGCGCGCTGCAGCTCGTGGCCTAGTCCAAGCAACGACGAGCCCAGCCACAGCATCTCGAAGGCGGAGCTCGTCGCAAAGGCGCCGCACAGCACCGTGTGCGGCTTCGAAAGCAGCGGCGCAAAATAGCGATAAAAGGTACCCGGACCGTAGCTGTGGTACACAAAGCAGGCGACGCCATGGGCGGCAGCCAGCGCGTACAGGTCGTATTGAGGCCCAGGCAGACCGTTCCAGGAGCCGAGCACGCCGACGAAGCACTTTTTGGAGGTGCACCCAAGCGAGACAGTTCCAGCATCCAGGGCCCAAAGCCTATCCTCGGGCCAGCGCTCAACCCCGAAATAGAATCGTTCGCGAACCATTGCGCTGAGCTTCCTCCAGCGCTCGGGCGTGTCCCACACCTCACGGATGGGCTTCGACGCAATGTCAAAGGTGCCAGCCCCAAGCTTTTCCTTCCGGCGCATCCGTGCGACCGCCTCTGGCCAGTCGGAAGCGCGCGGGCGCGTGAGCACTGCGATGCCGAGCCAAGGCACCGCCATCACTATGGTGCGGACGACGAGCGTCACACGCATGGCGTGCAAATTCGGGAAGAACTGTGTGTGAACGTGAACACGACCAGAAAGCACCCATTTCACGGATCGTCTTAACCGTTATTTTGGCATTCCTACTCGAGTGGGAATGCGTGCCAAACAAGCAGTCACGCGCGCAAGCAGTTCGCCCAGGAGATCATCCCGTGCCATTCTCGCTCGAATAGTCCTTGCGGCGTCGAGCCCCGGGACCATCGTTGCGCTGTATGCATCGAGCGGCACGCGGGTCACCTCCGCGACATACCTCGGTCCATGGACGGCGAGCACGCGCCGTAACGCGCTGCTCGCTTTCTTTCCAGCGACCGCGGCCACCTCCAAAAGCGTGTGTTCGAAGGCGGTGCCGTTGCCCCACACAAACGCAGGCCACGCGGCTTGAAGGTTGGCAAGAAGGCTCGGATGGGCGAGGTCATAGCACGCGAGGAACGCTGGGAGGTTGTCCATCTGGCTGAGGCGCTGCCGGTCGGAGAGGGAGTCCGCGAAGCTGACGAGCAATCGCTCGTGCCGCAGCACCCGAAAGAATGGCGGCCAGACGAATCGATTCGTAAAGAGAGGCACGCAGCCGTTGAGCACGGAGGAGATGATGCGCGTATCAAACCCGACACCGCCAGCAACAAGGCAGAACTTGGAGCGTGCCTGCGCATCGCGAGGCGCCCAACGAGGAAGGCTCGTTTCAATGAGCAGCCGATCCGAGACGCCCCGCCAGTGCATGTACATGTACTGGCGTATACCGCCTGAGTAGCAGCTGGCGCAGACCATCCGGCCACACGCTGCGCTGTGGCGCGAGCACCAGTCTCGGCTCAGCTCAGCACTTTGCACGCGCACGAGCGTGCCGATCGACTCGGTGCAATTGACGTGGCAGCGGGAATGGAATTTGCCCAAACCCGAATCGCCGACGAAGAAGAGGTCGAACTGCGTCTTCGAGTGCACATCGAAGAAGGCGTCTCGCGAGTCCGGCCGATGATCGAGCTGCCGCTCGACAGCGCTGGGGCCGTCGACGGCGGTTGCCGTAGCTGAGGAGGCGAGGATGTGAGATGTGCCGGCGGCGTTCCACGTATCGAGGTTGGGTGCGTAGAACGGGTCGGAGGGCGGGATACAGACGTCACGTCCTTCGTTGAAGCAGCAGCTTCTTTCAGAGTGAGAGGGTGCCACCTCAGAGCGGCGTGGGCAGTGAGGGTGCATGCGGATCACTCCAGGCTCGCTGAGAGCAGCTGGCGCGTCGGTAGGCTGCAGGCTGAGCAAGAGCGTCCATGCAAACGAACGAGGCGCGAGCCGCGACACCGTGTCCCGGTTCATCTCAAGGCCTGCATGGACCGCTACCGCCACGTCGCCACCCGACGCGACGACCACCTCTGTGTCGTGGACAAGGGTTGCGTAGAAGTAGCCAGCTGCCCAATAAACGGCCCGCTTCTCCAAGAGAGCTCCAGGGCCGTAATTGTACCCGTCACCGATCCTGTGCCTTTCAGCAATCTCGTAATGCACAGCTGCCGGCAGGTCGAGCAATTCAACGGACAGCTCATCACGTTCATGCGGCCCTCGCCTGAGCGCGCGAGTGCGACAGTAGGGCCCGAAAGTCCCAGCCTCGCACTCGCAAAAGTGGCCCGCGCAGGAGCCGTGGCTGGAGCAGTTTGCCCAGCATCCGATCGTACTGACATGCCTAGCTGTCGAGAGAACCTTTTTGCCCTCCCAGGCTGACAAACCAACTGGTACAGCAGCCTGCAGTGATTCCCGCCGCATGGCACCCGCTGCAAACGATCGATTCATCATCGGCGTAGCACACGCTGGTGGCGTCCGGAGCAAGATGGGCGGCACAGCAACGCCTGCTGCACGGATACCCTCTAGGTAGGCTGCGCAAGCCTCCAGACAGCGGCACAAACCGTTTGACTCGCTCTCATCGAGGAGCGACAAAAGGTCACAAGTCCATGGCGCACGGTGCAGCTCGAATCGAAACCTCGCGACCGACATCTGCAGTGATGGCCTGTGCCGATGATCAAGCGCAATCGTGGCGTTCATGAACGCCTTCGTGGCAACCCTGGCTGCAGCACAGGCAGCGAGCACGTCCAATGTGCAGTGGCGTCCCTCCCATCCGTAAGCACACACGCAGCGTTGCCCATCTTCCGTCTGGTGACCATGCATACAAGCTTTCCCTTCCATCGCAGGTGCTTGAGACGGCGCGGCTTCGACCCCCCAATTAGGAAGCGGTCTGTGGATACCCTTGGCATGCTTCGTGCCTTGACGGGCTCCATGCCGTTGGCCACACTGGCATCCTCGTCTACGGACGGGCGCGACCTGCTGCGGTGGACAGACGCAGCCTCGGGGAAAATGTCCGACCTGCCGCACGCGCGTGGCGGCGCCGCCGTCGCCCGCTGGGAGCTCGCCTCGCAGCAGCTCCTCTACATGTATGGCGGCTGCAGCATCGTGCAGTGCTACGATGGCCTGATGCGGCTCGACCTGTACCGCGGCAAATGGACGACCGAGCAGGTCAAGGGCACGCCCCCGAAGAAGCGCAAGGGGCATACCCTCAACCTCCTGGGCCGCTCGCTCGACGAGCAGGTGCTGCTAGTCATCGGCGGCTGGTCGGGCGATGGGGTGGTGCCCAATGGTATCAAGGAGTACAGCATCATTCACAACCAGTGGCAGTACCGCGCCTTCCAGGGCACGCCGCCGCCCGATCGTTGGGCCCACACCGCCACTTCCATCGACCCGGAGCACGTCATCGTCTTTGGCGGCGAGGGCACGACGCCCGGCCAGTACCTCAACGACGTGTACCTGTTCTCGCTGCTCGAGGGCGAGTGGCGGCGGCTGCACCCGCAAGGTGACGAGCGCTTCGGCGCCGAGCGGCTGCTACCGGCGGGTCGCATGGGCCACACTGCCACGCTCATCAAGACGCCCACCTCGCACGCGCTGTACATCTTTGGCGGCTACACCACTGCCGCCCGTGGCACGCGACAGGTGAGCGCAGGCGCTGCCCATGCCCAATGCCCTGCAAGGAGCAGGATGGGGGGGGGGGGGGTGGGGGGGGTTGCGGATGGTGGGATGGCGCGTTTCGGCCGTTGGAGCGCGTGCCCGCTGCCCGTCGTCGCCCCTCTGTTGGCGCCTTACCGGCCTCCCCTCGCCCCGCGCTCGCGCACCCGCCGTCCCACGCCTCACCTCGCCCCTTTGTGTGCCTCCCCTCGCGCGCAGCACCGCGTGGCGACCAACGAGCTTTGGGCCCTCGACCTGCGCGGTGGCCTGGGCGAGCAGCAGCGCGACTCGCCCGGCTCCGACTACCTGCGCTGGGTCAAGGTAGATACGATCGGGAGGCCGCCGGCGGCGCGCGGCCACCACGCCGCCGTGTCTTCGTCATACGGCGGCAACCTGTTCGTCGCCTTCGGGTGCGACGAGACGGAGCTGCAGTGCTACGACGACGCCTTCATGCTGGATACCACCTACCCGCAGGGCCACTACTGGCAGAAGCTACCGGTCGGCATGCAACGGCCGGCGGCGCGCCAGATGCTGACCGCGTGGGTGCATGGGGCCTCGCTGGTGGTGTCGGGCGGGTGCACGCCCGCGCAGGACGCGGCGCAGGACCACTGCTACAGCGACGTGTGGCAGCTGCCCCTCGATGGCCTCATCCAGGGCGGCAAGCAGCTCAATGCGACGGTCCACGTCGTTGAGGAGGACGCGGGACTCAATCTCAACTTGCAGCTCCTCCCCGGCCAGCGATCCGCTGCGCAGGCGACTGCAGCCCTCTCCGGCACGCCCGCAGCGGGCGGCCAAAGCAGCAGGAGCAGCAGCGGCGGCGGCGGCGGCGGCGGCGCCTCGGAGCTCGCCTCGAACGCGACCACTTCGGCCATCAGTGGCAATGCAACGGCTTCGGGCGGCGGCGCCATCGTCATGGGCAACCACACGGTGACCCTCCACAATGGTACGGAGGGCCGCATCGTAGGCGCCGAGTCGCTGCTCGCAACAGAAGAAGATGACGACGCCGTGCCGCTCTACATCGACACGTCGCTCAACGACGGCGTCGACGTGCTCTCGGCGGCGGTGATTTACGGCACGAACACCTTCGAGGATGCCATGTGCCAGATGAGTAACATTACCCGATGTCCCTTCACCTACGTCACGCGCGGGCATGCGGCCAAAGAGGAGACGCTTGAGCTCGAGGACACGACCAAGTTCACCATCGGGCGCATCCTGCGCATCAACCCGGGCGCGCCCAACCAGGAGGACAACCAGATCGTGGGATTCGGGGAGCGCGTCCTTTCGGAGACCCAGAAGCGGCTGCTCGCGCTCGCGGCGGCGCGCCACGCGGCCGACAGCGCCATCGAGCACAAGGAGCCGACCCTCGCTCACAAGCTCGAGGAGTCGGTGCGCGCAAAGGCGAAGGCGGTGGCGCGCGGCGGCGGCGGCGGCGACGGTTCCGGCGGCGCCGGCGACGCCGCGGACGCGCGCATCGAGGCCGCGACGAGCCGCATCGCCGCGGCTGCGAGCGCCGCCGCGGCCTCGCGCCTCCACCCGATGATGGTGCACAACCCCGAGGCGCCGACACGCCGTCGCCTCTCGACGGCCTTCTTGCAGCTCGAGGCGCGCGCTTCGGCACTGCTCCCCTCGTCGTTCGCGAGCAGCCGCGAGCTTGCGCGCAAGTTCGCCGAGGGGGTCTCCGAGGGGGTCTCCGAGGGGGTCAAGGCGGCCAAGGCGGCCAAGGCGGCTGCCCTGCGCGCGGTGCCAATGGCGCCCGGCGCCGAGGTGACCATTGACGAAGCGGACGATGAGAGTGTCAGGGCAGCCAAAGAGGCCGAGGCAGCCGCGCGTGCCTCCGGATGGAGTCCGAGCGCTGGGGTCCCTTACGAGGCGTCGCGCCGCGTGCACGGGCGCGCGCTGCACACGCGCATCGACCTCAAAGTGCCGCTCAAGTTTGCGCACGCGGCCGATGAGCCGGTCGTGCAGCTGCCAGCGTCCGTCACGTCGATGGAGGCGGCGCCCGGGCTGCAGCACCTTGCTGGCGAGCGCTCAGTGCATCGGCAGCATGTGGGGAAGGAAGACACCGACGAGTCCAACCCGCTGCGCATCCTCGCGCTCTCGCGCCAGTCACCGCCGCCGCCAAGGCCGCCGAGCCCGCCGCCCTCGCCGCCAGCCCCCCCGAGCAGTCCACCGCCCACGGACAGGATCTTCATTGCCGAGGACATCATGTATGAGTACGATGAGAAGGAACACAAGGGCCACGTCTCCCAAGCAGTCGCGGAGCTTGCGGCGGGCGGCAGCTCGCACCTGTCCTCGGCAAGCAGCAAGCTCAGTGGCCTGCTCTCCGCGGTGCGCTCGCGCACCTCGATGATGCACACCGTGAGCGCGCAGGGCCTCGTCGACGACATCAAAGCCACCGTCATCGGCCTGCCAGTGTGGGCGATCGCGGCGAGCTGCCTCGGCGCCATACTGCTGCTGATCGCGCTCATCTGCTGCTGCATGCAAGGCGCGCAATCGCGCGGCCGCAAGAAGGCCCAACTCGAGGATATCAACCCAGTCTTCCAGACGGAGACGTGGCGAAAGCTCGAGTAGCCCCACGTGTTATATGTGAAAGCGTACTGATCAGAAATGAAAAGTGTGACTCACTTTGCGTGTTTGACCGCCCCTTCCTGCGCCAACGGCTCGTGAGCACGACCAACGCCCGAGACGACGCTACGGCTTGAGCACAGCGCAGCCGTCTTCGGATCACTCTCCTCTTCGCCGCTCGGGTTGCCTTCTCCCTCATCCCTCCCAGCAACACCACCCCGCGGATCATCTATGGGTAGGGAGCGTGGAATATTACCCTTCTGTGTCCTCGCAGTGCTGCCCGCCCCAAACAGCGGCGCATCGATGGCCTGGGCTGGCACACTTCTGCCCTGGGTCGGGTGCGAGCGGCAGGGCTGCTCGGGCCACGGTGAGTGCAAGCCGTCGACGCCATTTTCCTACTGCGAGTGCGATCGGGGGTGGAGCGGCCAGCGCTGCGACATCGATTCGTGCCCGCCGGGCTTGAGAACCGACGTCAACGGCGAGCCGCTGCCAGACCACCGCCACTGCAGTGGCCGCGGGCTCTGCCTCGCGGGGAAGTGCACGTGCCCTGAGGGTTTCGGAGGCGACGACTGCGCTCTCGTCGTCGGTGCTGCAAACAGCAGCAACACGAGCTATTGCTCGGGGCACGGCGTGCTCTTTCCGCGCCTCAGTCGCTGCCTGTGCGACCCGGGCTTCAAAGGCGATCACTGCGAGAGCGACACGTGCCCATCCCATTGCTCGGCCCACGGTCGGTGCGTCGCGGGCACGTGCGAATGCGAGGCACCGTATCACGGCGCGGGCTGCGAGCACCGACGCTGCCCGGGCGACAAGGTGGAGTGCTCGCTGCACGGGGTGTGCGACTCGACGACGGGCACGTGTGCGTGCTCGTACGGGTGGATAGGACCCTCTTGCAACAGCCCCCACTGCCCGAACGGATGCTCACAGCACGGCTACTGCCTGGGTGAGCGATGCGTCTGCGTCCCCGGCTTCGCCGGGGTCGCGTGTGACCAGCGCACCGGCGCCGCCGCCACCGCCGCTGCGGCCGCCCCGCCGCCGCCACCGTCGCCGCCGCCGGGCGATAGATTCGGCGGTATGCTCGCGTGGACGCGGGGGCCGCACCCCAATCCGGCCAGCGCCGCCGTCCACCTCGCCAGCCTGCCCCGCCGCTGCGTGCACGACTGCTCCGGGCACGGCACGTGTACCTACAGCTCCACCGCGGGCGCCAAGTGCGCGTGCGAGCGTGGCTGGCACGGCGTCGACTGCGCCACGTCCACCTGCGAGCTTCATGGAGGATGTAACGGTCGTGGCTATTGCGTCTCGGGCGCGTGCCAGTGCGAGCGGTGCTGGAGCGGCGCGCTCTGTGATCAGATCGCGAATCGTACCGGTTGCGAACGTGCGGGCGGCGGCATCTACAATCCCTTCCCGCCGCCCCCGTCGCCGCCGCCGCCGCCACCGCCCAAGCCACCGCCCTCGCCGCCCTCGCCGCCTGCGCCACCACCCTCGCCCCCACGCTCACCCGATGAGAACGAGAACGGGCCCAGCCGGTGGTGGCATTCGTTGAGCTTCCAAGCGTTGAGCAAGCGCAGGATCAGCAAGAAGGAGAGCGCAGCAGATGCACCACCGCTTTTGGCAGAGCCTCTCGATGCAGCGACGACGGCGATTGCGACGGCTGTCGGCGCCGCACTCGAGACCAACGGCGGAGCCAAGAGCACGGCAAGCGCCAACAACCGCACCGGGGCGTTCGCGCGAGCGCCGCTCGGAGGACCGCCAGTCAGCGTGCCTCCGAGCCTACCGTCCGCCCGCTTCGCTCCACCGCTCGCTTCGGAGGCGATGGCCGCCGAGAAAAGCACGAGCTCATCAGCCGAGGCCGGCGAGAGGGCGTCGGGAGAGCAGATGGAAGCCCCCCCCATTGCGGCAGTTGGCCAGGAGCTTCCTGACTTGCGGTTGGCCGCGGCCGGGACCGCCGGCGTGGTCGTCATCGTGGCAAGTTCGGCATATGTCGCCTTCCGTGTGTTGCGCTAGGCTAGCGTACTTACAGGTCGCACGGTGAGACCATACACGATACAGTGCATGGTGAAGTACATGGCACGGTCTGCAGTATTGCCACTAACTAGTTAACTAACTAGACCCCAGCTTAGTGAGAACCCACACCTCGAACCTAACTCGAACCCGCTTTCCGCCATTCCCGAGGACAGGGGTGGGACGGCGTGACGGACTTCCCACGTTACCAGACGGTACAAAAGAATGTAACTTCAAACTTGGCGTGTCTGAGGCGTCGCTACGCCGTCCCCGTGTTAAATGCAATTGGTTAAATGTACGCCCTGGAGCCTTCGACGAGCAATGCGGCGCCCGAAGAACGCCCGCCGTGGCGCCGCGATATGACATGATTTGACTTGACTTGACTTCATGCGATTCTAAAACTGTTACATACCGGTACATGAAGCGACTCCTCGAGCCATTTTTGGGCACCCAATACTTGTAGTTTTGATGGAGGCCCGGACGCGTCGCTTATCGGCCAGGTCTCGTGGTCATGGACGTCATGGACGGTGATTCGCTCATCATGGTGTTTTCGAAGCTAAGCTCATTGGTCGACATGGTGTCTGCGAGCCTTGTTTGCCGGGCGTGGGCCACTGCGGCTCGGGTGGAACAGTCTTGGGAGTGCGCCTTCAAGACCGACTTTCCGTCGGAGCTGCACTCCGGGGTGTTCCAAGCGTTCGAGACCCTTGGAATCACGGGGTGGAAGACGCGCTGCAAGCTGCTCTGTCAACGCGTGAAGTCAATTTGTCCAAAGGGTGGCTGGGGGGGGCAGGACATCAAGGCCATGTACTCATTCGTCGTCTCGGTAGCTGACGCTGAGGGCAACGCCGTGTCATCTTCAGCGACGCAGTGCGCTCCACGATTCGATTGGCGCTTCCCTGAGAGTCGTCCCGATGTCTACTTCCGCCTCGAGGCCTTATTCGATAATGAGGCTGTGCTGAACGTCGGCGCAAAGCATGACTGGTCGTACGACTGGCTTCACGCCGAGGGATCTGATGGGTTTGGAACAGCGACCGTCGATGTCTTTGTGCGCCGTTCGAGCGACGGAAGCGTTGCTCACCTCATGAAGTGCGACTTTGACTTCGAGAATCCACCCGATCGGGGAGAATTCGAAGGAGTCGTAATCAATCGTCACAGACGCGTCCCAAAGGATGCCATTGCCCCACAGTATGGTGCCGATGAGGCACCTGAGCTAGCCATCTTTTTGGAGAACCGCAGCGTGAAGCCGCCATGGCTCGCACGGCTCCCGTGGCCATCACACCGAAACGGAGTGGGTCGTTGGGCCGAAACTGATCCGGAGTGGGTCGTTGGACTGTCGGCGATTGCGAAGCCTCCACAGCCGCGAGAGCTCGACGACGACGACGATGACGACGTTGAGGACGTAGAGGAGGCAAAGACTGGCAAGTGGACGGGCCTGCAGCTCGACTTCAGCTGGTCCGACTCCTCTGGCCATGGAGAGCACGAGCCTGTTGCAAACGATTTTATGGCACAAGCCCTTGCCGGCTGTGCGCTCCTGTGGGTCTGAGCCGCGCCCGTTCGGTTTGAGCCTACCGACCCGGAGACGCTCAAGAGCTCTCATCTCGTGCGCGGCCGCGCCGGGTGCGGGTCTGGTACATGCCAGACCGAAGATGTGTGTCGAGACCGAAATACACAGTCTGACATTTTGACGCACAATGTGCTTGACTCGGTGACTCGGAGACATTCGTAATATGATCGGTAATACGTTGAGGCGAGGCGGACAGGAGGGTTTTGCGTGTGTACCTGTGTTGCGGGGGACGAAAGCTTAATTGAGGATGAGGTGCGGCAAAAAGCAGCCTCGCCACCTGGCCGAGTGCCGCACCTCACCCTTCGCTTGTACGCTTGTACGTGTGGTGTCGCTCTCCGCGGCTCTGTGCGTATACGTGGCCTCGTGGGCGCTGGGCGGACGGGACGCTGGACGTAGCCACGCGCCGGACGACCAGATCGCCAGAATGAGATATCGTGTTTGGCCCGGCCCCCGCGGGCAGCTAAGCGGCAGCTTTGTCGCGCTGCCTCCCCGCAGGCTGGCGCGGACGTTCGACTCGCGGATCTCGGTCCTTCAAATGTCTCGAAAAGCATGCACGAGTCAAACTGGACGACTCGGTTAGAGCGTTAGTCAGGTACACGATCGCTCGATTGGAGCTGTGAGCATGATGAGTAAGAATCAAGCAAAAGCACTACAAAGCCGACTCGGACGACCATGGTGCACGGCTCGCGCTGGAGACGTGGCCAAGGGCTTCTTGAGAGGAGCGAGAGGAGCGATCGCGCTGCAGAAACGGGTTGTTGGAAACGGGGCGTCCGGCTGCAGCAGCACCGCCCTGGCGACGTCCTTCGGGTGTTGGCGCGGGCTCGTTCTTGAGGGCCTTGAGGGGCTGCCGAGCCTGCGTGCCTTGAGCGTATGCCTCGTTACGAGCCCGTGCCCAGTGCGATTGCGGGGGCGATGCGGCCGACAGGGAGGCCTCGGCAGCGTCACGCGCCACCTCGAGCTCGTATCGCGTCCTTGGAGGCGAAAGTTCCGTGCGCACGCTCGGTGTGAGCTCGCCTTCGTCGACGGTGAACGCACTCACCACTTCGCTCTGCTGGGCGGCGCTCAGCCGGGAGGCCGAGCTGGGCGTGTTCGGCGCAGTGCTGTAGGTGGGGAAGGCGGCGGGACTGACACCGGCACGCGCCTCACGCTGCACGTCCCTCTGGAGCGTCGCCACATCCACGGCCACCGTCTCCATGGCCGCTGCCCGTGCCTCGGCTGTGCGCGCGCGCGCGCTCGCCTTCCCCACCTCCGACACCATCGCCTTGGCCTCCGCCTCGGCCGCCGCCGCTCGCGCCTGCCACATCTCGAGCTGATGACGCGCCTCATCGCGCTGACGCTGGTACTTGGCGGCGTCCGCGTTGGCGCGGTCGACGCTGCTAGTGGCGCGCGCGGCGAGCTCGGCGAGGTCGGAGGTGAAGCTCTTGGCCATCGTGCGCAGCTCGGACGCGACTGTACCACGCAGGCGCACCACATCGTCCTTGAGCAGGCTCGTGGACGTTGCCAGCCGCCCCGAGGCCGACTTCACCTTGGCCCGGCGCAGGCGCTCGGTTCCGGTCAGATGGCGCGTGCGCACGTCGTACTCTTCGACGGTCTGGCGGCGCTGGTGCATCCATTGCTTGCGCTGCTCCTCGTGCGTTGCCATCAGCGCATGCAGCCGCTCCTGGAAGGTGTCCTCGATAGCAGCGGGCAGCTGGAGAGCCTCCTCGTGCGCCGCTCGAAGCGCGTGGAGCGCCTCGGTCAGCTGAGCCACGTTCGCCCGCTCGTGCTCCAGCGCCAGCTCGGTCTGCTGGGCGCTCTCGACGATCTCGTTGCCAGCCACTTCCATCTTCTCGAGCTGGGCGCGCGTCGCGACGAGCGCGCTGTGTCGCTCGGCCGCCGCTGCCTCGCTCGCATCCGCCGCCGCCTGCGCCGTTGCCGTCGCCTGATACAGGGTGTTGAACTTGGCCTCCCACTTCTCCCGCTCCGCCGCCAGCTCCGCCGTGGCCTCCGCCAGCTTCGCCTTTGCGCCGTTGAGCTCGTCGGCGAGCGCCGCGCGCGCCGCCTCGGCCTCTCGCGCCTTGGAGAAGGCGTTCTCTGCCTCCGAGCGTCTCTTCGACTGCTCGGACTCGGTGAGCTTCGACGCTTGCTCGCCTGAGGCCTTGAGCTCCTTGATGACGGCCATCGCCTGGTCTTTCGTGCGCTGCTCGAGCTCCTTGGAGGCCTTGACTGCCTGCGCGGCCGCCGCCTCAGCGAGGGTCGCGCGCCGCGCCGCCTTGTCGCACTCCCCTTGCACCTTCCCGAGCCGCGTGTTGGCTTCTTCGGCCAACGCCACTGCCCTCGCGAGCTCCTCCTTGTAACGGTCTCGCTCCGCTTCGGCCGCCGCACGCGCGCGTCCCTCATCAGCCTTGCACGCGTCGAGCTGCGCCTCGGCCCTCTCCAAGGCCGCCTGCAGCCGGTAGAGCTCCTTGTCGCTCTCCCTACTTTGCTCGCTCAGACGGAGCACCTCCGCCGCCGCCGTCCCTGCGGCTGCTGCCTCCTTCTCGGCTTCGCGCTGCGCCCTGTTCGCCTCACGCTTTGCGGCGGCGGCCTCCTTCTCGGCCGCATCCGCGCGCGCCGCCATCTCCCTGCTCAGGTTCTGGAGTGAGTCTGCATGCTCATTGGCCGCCGCCCGCGCCGCCTTCGATTCGATGAGCGCCGCGTCGCGCTCCGCCTGCGCCGCATACACGGCGGCCTGCGCCGCCGCCGCCTGCGACGCGTGCGACGAGCCGGTCGCGGCCGCGGCCGCCGCTCGCTTGGCCTCGCTCAACTCGCGCTCTCGCGACTCGATGGCCGCCTTCTGGGCCGCCGCCTCCTTGTCCCGGAGCACTGCGCATTCGGCCTCGATGCGCGCTGCTTGTCGGCCTCGGCGCGCTGCTTGTCGGCCGCCACCATCGCCGCCGTGTGCTTGCTGGAAGTCGCCTCCTCCGCCGCCTTCGCCGCCAAGGCCGTCGCTTCCGCGCAGGCAGCTTCCGCTTTCGCCCGCGCCGCCGTCGCCTCCTCCGCTTGTCGAGTGAGGTGCTGCAGCTGCGCGCGGAGCTGCCACTCAGTGCGCCCGGCCTCGGTCGCCGCCTCGTTGACCGCCTCGGCGACTGCGTCCTGGACGGCGCGCTCCATCGCCGCGGCACACGAGAGCCGAACCTCGTGCAGCCTCGCCTTCCACTGCTCAGCGACGTGCTCCACCGCTGCGCCCACCTGACGCGCCGCCTCCGCCTCCATCTCGAGCTTGTGCACGTCACGCCGCACCCAGCGCTCCTCTACCTCCTTCCAGATCGCCTCGCGCTTTGCCTCGACCGCGGCCGCCTGCGTCGCCTCCGCCACGCGCGCCGCCTCGGCCGCCGCCTGCGCCGCCGCCTCCGCTTGGGCCCTGTGCGCCGCCGCCGCCTGCGCCTCGAGCGCTTGCTGCTGCTGCTCGAGCCGGCCGAGCTGCTCGTGCTGCCACTGCTGGTGCTGCTCGTGCTGCCACTGCTCCCGCTCCGCCGCCCGGTCGCGCTCCTCGTCGAGCGCGGCCTGAGCCGCCGCGAGCTGTGCGCCCGTCTCATCGAGCATCTCGCGTGCTCGAGTGAGCTCGTCCTCCGCGTCACCGATGGCGTGCTGGAGCGTCTGGCTGTGCTGCAGCGCGCTGGCGAGCTGCGCCTGGTCCTGCGCGCGTTCGGCAGCCACCGTCGTGAGCGCATTCCTGAGCGCCTGCTCCGCCTGCGCGGTCGCTTGTTGCCGCTCGGCGCCCACGGCCTCCTCCAGCTGCTTCGCAAACGCCGCGCGCAGCGAGCCGATGAGCGACGCCTGCTGCTCGACCGCCCGCTGCACCCTGCCCACGCGCTCGTCGCTCGAGGCGGCCAGCTCCGCGTTGAGCGCGCGCTGCTCCGCGAGCGCCGCCTCGAGCGCCTCGGCCGCCCCGCGCCAGCGCAGCAGCTCATTCGTCAACTCCTTGAACTGCTCCGCCGCGGCGGCCGCCTCGGCTTGGCGCGCCTTCGCCTCGGCCTGCGCGGCGCCGACCGCCTCGGCGAGCGCCTCCCTGGCGACCTCGATGGCCATCGAGGCCTGAGCCTGCGCCTGCGCCTGCGCCTCCTCGCGCGCGCTCGCAATCTGCGGCACGTAGGCTTCACGAGCCGCGATGGCCGCCTCGCGCTCAGCGTGCGCGATCGCCTGCAGTGCCTGCGACGTTTCGAGCTGACGGCTGCTCTCGACGAACCGGAGCGACTCGAGCGCGGCCGAGAGCTCGAGCTGTAGCCGCTGCACCGTCTCCCTGTACGCCGCCTCGCGCCCACTGCTCCCAAAGTCGCTCTCGAGCTCCATCAGGTCACGCACCTTGTTGCCGAGCCGCTCGTGGCTGCTGCTGAGCGCCGCATGCTTCTCACGTGCCTCGGCCGCTTCGGCGCGCGCTGTGGCCGCTTCGGCTGTAGATGCGGCCGTGGCCGCTGCCACGGCTGCCCCGACCGCATCGGCGCTTCGCCGCCGCTCGGCCGCCACCGCCGCGGCCGCGGCCTCGGCTGCGTCGGCCGCGGCCGCAGCCGCCGCCTCCGCCTGAAGGGTGGCGTTCTGCGCGTGGCGCACCTCGGCCTCCTGCGCGGCGGAGTATGCCTCAGCATCTGCGAGGCTGCGCTGCAGTGCTCGCACCTGCGCCAGCAGCGACGTGCTCTCGTGCCGCTGCTCGAGCTGCAGCCGCGCGTGCGCCTCCGACTTCTGTGCATGCGATGTGCACTCGGCCGCTATGTACGCCGTCCGCGCCTCGTGCGCCGCCGCTTCGGCATCCTCGCGGGCGGCCGCCGCGGCCTGCAGCTGTGCGCGTAGGCTGAGCACCTCGCTCTGGCCCGCTGCGGCTGTCGAGGCAGCGGACTCTAGCAACGCGCTCGCCGCAGCGAGCTCCTGCCGTGTGAGCCATAGGTCCCTTTCAAGCTGGCGGCGATCATCGGTCGCGGTCCTGAGCGCGGTCTCGAGCTCCGCGCGCTCGCTCGTCTGCGCCTGCAGTTGTTTTTCCAGTGACGCTGCAGCCTGCACGGCCTCGTCGGCGCGACCGGCCGCATCGGCGAGCCGCGGAAGCACCTCCTGTTGCCTTGAAATGAGCGCACGTGCCGCCTCAAGCTCAGACTTCAGGCTCTCGACGAGGCTATCTCTGCTAGGCGCTGTGCGCCCTGTCGGGGCCGGTGAGGCCTTCGCTGCCGGCATTGCCTGTGCCGTCTTGGGCGGGTGCAGTGGCGGGTACAGCCGCCGCGTGAACTGCGCGTGAAGCGTGAAAGGGCAACACCCGCTAGCTAGTGACCCGGTCGCTGCCTGCTACATGTATGAATGAGCAACAATCGATAAAACATTATATACATAGGACTTCCCAAAATCTTCCGCGTCGTCCCGGTTTCCTAAACATGCTGCTCTTGTGCTCGGGGTCCCGAAGACGTGCGCGTTGTGTTTCACAGCAGCAGCAGCATGCCGCTCTCCCTGTGGCTCGTGCCTGATCAGCCTTCGCAAAGAGCACTGCAGGACAAGATCAAGGGGCTGGCAACGGCGCACGGCCTGCCTGACTTCAAAGCTCACCTCACGCTCATCGGCACTCTAGATGACACGCCTGAGGAGGCCATGCGGAAGCTGCAGCGGCTGCGCGCATCCGGAGTGGTGCCCGTGACTTTCAACGCGGTCGTAGCAGGACGCTTTCCAGATGACCACGAGCGGGCCGGCAAGGTTCCGTGGTCTCAGAGCGCCGCAGCGTGCGCCGAGGAGTCGCCCGAGCTTCTCTGCATCAAGCGCCTGGCGGACAGTGTCTACACCGGCTGGGCTGAGCCTTCTTCACCGCTGGGAAGCGCCAGTGAGGGCAATCATGTACCAGCCGTGTGGGCGCCGCCGCTTGGGCGCCCCCACGTTTCTCTCGCTTATGGTAATGATCCGTCGATATGCGAAGATATCGAAGTGCCGAAGCCGATTTGTTGCGACGCTGTCGCTGTCTTCGACTGCACGCCAGCCACGGCCGAGGGCAGCACCGAATGGAAGGAAATTGCGCGCGTTTCGCTCCACTACGACCCTGTCGGCACGCCGCGCGTGTCGATGCGCGCTTGATATGAACCGAACGTGTCCGCCAATCGTGGGCACTTAACTTAAGGTGGGCCATTTAATGGACGAGAGCAATCAGAAGGAGAACGTGAAGGCCGTCGCTCCGTGTCCCTCGCCAAGAGCTCGATGAGAGTGTGGAGCTGTTGGACTGCTCCCACCATCCATGGCCCAATTGAACTTGGTCCGTCGCTTCAATGCGACAATGGTGAACGAAAAAGGGAACCAGATGAATGTGTCAGTAACCTCCGTGATTTATCGGAAGAGACGAGTAAGTTTGTGAGACGGTGCAGGTCGCCACTTTTCTAGTTTTTAACGCGCCAGTTCGATGTTTGGGCGTTACAAAACTTGACGAGACTTCTTTGTCTCCGACGCGCGCGAACGATCCACTCGGAATTATGAGCACCCCACGGGAGTCACGCATAGTGCAGCCCAATTCGCCCGGTCATCTCAGACCAGGCCACGACCTGGTGAGCCTCAAGATAACTCAATCGCAGGCCTCGAGAGATTCCCACGGCCACGTCGATTGGAGTGCGAGCCGTCCTAGCGTGAAGCCCGAAGGCCCGCCGCACGTCGGCTCGCGGGATGAGCTGGTGCGCGAGAATCGGGCGCTCTTCAAGAAGCTCGTAGGCGCACAGAAAGAGGCGCAGGCCGCCATGGAGATGCTGAACAACCTCAAGCAGGGCGGCGAGGCTGCTATGGGGAATGCCCGCACTGAACGTGTTACCCTTGAGACGGTGATCTCAGGGCTGCACGACGAGCTGGAGGCGACGCGCGCGGCAGCGGCGGAGGAAGCAGCGCGGCTGCAGGCAGCGCTCGACACGTGCCGAGCTGAGCTGCATGCGTGTAACGAGCGGCTCGCGCGCACGCACGCAACCCTCGGGCTCACGACGGAGCGTGCGCGCGTGCTCGAGTCGAGCAGAGGCCAGCTGCAGATCAACCTGGACGGCACGCTCACGACGCTCGAGGAGGCGACACGCCGGCACGCTCAGGAGCAGGCCGAGTTGAAACACGCGCGCGCCGCGCGCGAGGCGGAGCTGCTGCAGACGATACACCAGGCGGAGCTTCGTGCGAAGGCGTCCGAGGTGAAGGCGGAGGTAGCTCTCAAGCGAGCGAGGCGTTTTGAGGAGGAGCTGGCGCTCGCACGGCGTGCGCACCTGGACGAGAAGCTCGCGCTCACCCACGAGCTCGAGCGGTTCGCCGACCGGCTGGCCGTCGTCGAGGGTTCGCGGCTCGACCCGACCCATATCGGAAACGTCGCCTTCGCGGCGCAGATGCGCGGCCGCCCCTCTTCCGCCTCAGTGCCCACTACGCTGCTGCGTGGACGGTACCAGCGCATGGTGCCACCGCAGATGATGGCCTCGCCTGCGCCCGCCTAAACAAGCAGGCGCGTGGTTCTCGGTCCCGAGGCATGGGGCCTCGGCTCCGAGGCAGAGGCGCGACGGCACGTCGCGCGACCCCGTCCGATACACGGCTGTGTGTACAGTACGCGTGTACGGCGGTCGTCGACGACCCGCGCGCGCCCGATCCGGGGATAATCGGGTACGCGCGAATTACCTCAGAAGGGGCGGCGGCGGGCGCGGCGTCGCGTGCATGAAAGAGCGGTAGACGGGGATGGAGCGGCACATTCGTATACTATCCCGCAACCTTCGTGGGCTTCCGTGGCCCTCATTCACACTCTGATTTTCACAGTCACGAGGACTTCCGCGAGCGAGCGCGATGCTCATCGCGGTCGAGGGCTGCGCACACGGCGAGCTCGACAACATCTACGCCTCGCTCGCAGCCGTCGAGCAGCGGCACGGCTGCAAAGTGGACCTGCTGCTCATTTGCGGCGATTTCCAGGCGGTGCGCAATGCGGCCGACCTTGCCTGCATGGCGTGCCCGCCCAAGTACCGTGCGATGCAGACCTTCTACAAGTACTACTCGGGCGAGAAAATCGCACCCGTGCTCACAATATTCATTGGTGGCAACCACGAGGCTAGCGCGCACTTGTGTGAGCTGTGCTACGGCGGCTGGGCCGCGCCCAATATCTATTACTTGGGCAGCGCCGGTGTTGTCAACGTGGGTGGTGTGCGTATCGGCGGCCTCTCGGGCATCTACAAGAGCAACCACTACAACCAGGGCCACCACGAGCGTCCTCCCTTTGACGAGGACTCGATGCGTTCCTTTTACCACGTGCGCGAGACTGATGTCTTCCGGCTGCGCCAGCTGCGCAAGCCGATGGACGTGTTCCTCTCACACGATTGGCCCCAGCACATCGCCAAGCACGGCGACACGCAGGGCCTCGTGCGCCGCAAGTCCTTCTTGCAGCCCGAGATTGCGGATGGCTCGCTCGGCTCGCCGCCCGCCGCACAGCTACTGCACGCGCTCCGTCCGCGTTATTGGTTCTCGGCGCATCTGCACGTCAAGTTTGCTGCGGCAGTCAATCATAGGGCTCTGATCAGCGGCGGCGCCGCCGCCGCCAGCACTGCCGCCAGCACTGCCGCCAACGCCGCCGCGGGCGCGAGCGCGGCTGCTACGAACGACGTGACCAGATTCCTCGCCCTGGGCAAGTGCAACGTCCGTGGCGACTTCCTCCAGCTCGTCGAGATCGAGGGCGATGGGAAGTCGGGTCCCCACGTGCTCTGCTACGACGCTGAGTGGCTTGCCGTGCTGCGCGCCACGGCACATCTCGAGAGCGGCATACGTGGCCGCGTGGACCTCCGGCCCGCGGCGGTGGCTGCTGTCTCCAACGGCAGGATTGACTTTGGGCCCACCCTCGAGGAGGAGGCGGAGGTGCGGCAGCGCGGCGGCGTGGCCCTCGAGGTGCATCTGAACTTCGAGCTCGATCTCTGATCCCTCTGATGACCTCTGATCGCCTCTGATGACATCTGATGGTCTGCCTCATCAGGTGCCTCTGAACTTCGAGCCCACCGCGGCCGCCTACGTGCCTGGCGAGTCCATCGTGGCGCCGCAGACCCCCTTTGCCGAACACCCGCAGACGCTGCTCCTCGTGCACAAGTTTGGGCTCGCGCCCGACTTTCGCACGCGGCGAGGCGCTACACAGCCGGATCTCGCACAGGCGGGATCGACTGCCACTGCGGCTGGCGGCGGCGGCTTTGGAGTTGGCGGTGGAGGCAGCGGCGTGGGGGGCGGCTTTCGGCCGCCTCATCCGCCAGGGAGGCCCCCGCTTCAGCTGCCCGAGCCTGTGTCAGCCTCGCTGCCCGCACCGCCACCCCCTCCGTTCACACCCCCTCCGTTCACGGCGGATCCCGCAGGCTACGGTTACAACCCGAGCCAGGCAGCCCGGTCGGCGCCGGCGCATGCGATGGGTTTGTTGGGAGCGCTGCCTGTGATGACACTCGACCAGGAGATTGACATTGACGACGATTGACATCTTTCATAGAACCTCCCACGAATACAAGGATCTTGGAAGTTTACCACCTCGTTGCTGTGGCCCCGGGCCTGGGGAATCTCTCAAGTGGTCTCTTTCTCGCTTGACTTTTTGCTTGACGCCGAATGCCACGTCACGTTACACATCTGGACATCACGCCACTAGCCGGCCGCCGTTGCTGACACATGAGGATGAGCTTGAAATGCACACCACGGTGCTGGACGGTGCTGGACGGTGTCCTCCGCTGTCGGGTGGTGTCTAGAACAGTACAGAGTATCCCGGTCGAGTGCGGTCCCTGTGTGACGAGCGTGGGGCGCGGCCTGTCCATACCGCCACCGGCCTGCTTGGACCCACACCCGTTGAGCTGAAACTTGCAAATTGCGCATTAAAGACGGTGTTCAGGCCATGCATGCATTCGCGTTACGATCCTCACAACGTGCTGAAAAGAGAGAAGCGCACTGAAGCGGTCGGAAACGCAGGGGCACGCTTACGCACAGAGCCGCCTCGCTGGCATGCTCTTCGCCGGGAGTGGAGGACCCAAGGACGAGGTGGAGGCGCGGCGGCTGTTTGGCCTCGCGGCCGCGCAGGGGGATGCTGAAGCGCAGTGCCGCCTCGCTGGCATGCTCTTCATCGGGAGTGGCGGACCCAAGAACGAGGTGGAGGCGCGGCGGCTGTTTGGCCTCGCGGCCGCGCAGGGGCACGCTGGCGCGCAGAGCTGCCTCGCTAGCATGCTCGACGGAGGGCGTGGCGGACCCAAGAACGAGGTGGAGGCGCGGCGGCTGCTTGGCCTTGCGGCCGCGCAGGGTGATGCTGAAGCGCAGTACCGCCTCGCTTACATGCTCATCGAAGGGAGTGGCAGACCCAAGGACGAGGTGGAGGCGCGGCGGCTGCTTGGCCTCGCGGCCACGCAGGGGCACGCTCGTGCGCAGTGCGGTCTCGCTGGCATGCTCTTCGAAGGGAGTGGCGGACCCAAGGACGAGGTGGAGTCGCGGCGGCTGTATGGCCTCGCGGCCGCGCAGGGGCACGCTCGTGCGCAGTTCGGTCTCGCTGGCATGCTCGACTTAGGGCTCGGCGGACCCAAGGACGAGGTGGAGGCGCGGCGGCTGCTTGACCTCGCGGCCGCGCAGGGGGATTCGACTGCGCAGTACCGCCTCGCTGACATGCTTCACCAAGGGCGTGGCGGCAGACCCAAGGATGAGGTGGAGGCGCGGCGGCTGGTTGGCCTCGCGGCCGCGCAGGGACATGCTGACGCGCAGGGCTTACTCGCTAGCATGCTCGTCTTAGGGCTCGGCGGACCCAAGGACGAGGTGGAAGCGCGGCGGCTTTATGGCCTCGCGGCTGCGCAGGGACACGCTGGTGCGCAGTGCAGTCTCGCTGGCATGCTCTTAAACGGGAGTAGCGGACCCAAGGATGAGGTGGAGGCGCGGCGCCTGCTTGGCCTCGCGTTCGCGCAGGGGCACGCTGGTGCACAGGCCATCGTCGCTCGAATGCACAAGTATGCCGCGCATGGCAGACAAAAGCTCGAGGCCGAGGCGCAGCGGCCGCGTGTGACCAAAGCGCGCAAAGGTGCATCCGAGAACGCTACGGCTCAGGTCGAGGACGCTGCTGCGCTGGCGGCCGCGGCAGCGCGCGCGGATGCGGCAATGGCAGAGCTGCTGACTGAAGAGGAGAGCGAGGCTGAGAAGGCGCGGAGCAAGAAGGGCAAGGCCAAGGC
>ENA-UOXO01000214-UOXO01000214.1-mixed-culture-metagenome-genome-assembly--contig:-NODE-214-length-43111-cov-42.277035_pt1 | contig 43111 bp, 22 predicted proteins | sample MGYA00238162_ERZ761640 | MGnify/ENA primary metagenome ERZ761640 (study PRJEB28914, sample SAMN08778297) | mixed culture metagenome | isolation source: Freshwater growth medium | place: USA...
CCTCGTCTCCTCGTCACATTCCGCGTGGGTCTCGGCGTGCGCCTTGACCGATGCCGCGAGCTTCGCCTTCTCCTCATCACATTCCGCGTGCGTCTCGGCGTGCGCCTTGACCGATGCGACGAGCTTGGCCTTCTCCTCGTCACATTCCGCGTGGGTTTCGGCGTGCGCCTTGACCGATGCGACGAGCTTGGCCGTCTCCTCGTCACATGTCACCTGCGTCTCGGTGTGCACCTTGACCGATGCCGCGAGCTTGGCCTTCTCCTCGTTACATTCCGCGTGCGTCTCGGCGTGCGCCTTGACCGATGCGACGAGCTTGGCCTTCTCCTCATCACATTCCGCGTGCGTCTCGGCGTGCGCCTTGACCGATGCGACGAGCTTGGCCTTCTCCTCATCACATTCCGCGTGCGTCTCGGCGTGGGCCTTGACCGATGCCGCGAGCTTCGCCTTCTCCTCGTCACATTCCACCTGCGTTTCGGCGTGCGCCTTGACCGATGCCACGTGCTTGGCCTTCTCCTCGTCACATTCCACCTGCGTCTCGGCGTGCGCCTTGACCGATGCCACGAGCTTCCTCGTCTCCTCGTCACATTCCGCCTGCGTGGTTGCAAGTTTTTCGTGCCGATCGTCGCACTCAGCCTGCATGTTTTGAAGCTGCTGACGCAGGCATCTTGATTCTTTGTGCTCTGGCAGAAGTGAGCCGCACTGCTTCTCGCGATCCAGCGCCTCCCGGGATCGGAATCTGCTGCGTACTGTCTCAGAGACTGACTTTCCGCCTATGATCTCGTCCTCGTCGGCGGCGGCAGCGTCGTCATCGTCTTGACCTTGAGCGTTAGACCACGCCACGCATCGGTAGAGGCGAGCGTCTAACACGGCCGCACCTGACATCATCATGACCAGCAGTACGCCAACAAACTCCTTTGCCGGTTCCGCATCCAGGTAGTACCCTGCGGTGGCGGCGTGTATGGTGAGGATCGTGCATATCACGCTCAAGTCGAGTGCAACCCGCTTCGGATTGAGCGGAAGAATCAAGTGCAATGTGATGCCTAGAGCGATGCTGTTGGCGGCCGTGCCAACACTGTTGTGGCGATCGGCCCAGGAGAGGAGGTAGAAGTGGGCTGTGCACAGCACCAGCCACATCGCCGTGTAGAGTGTAGATAGCACGAACGTGCGGTGTCGACGGTACCAGCGCGGATGCTCGCACACGACGAACAGCACGCAAGCGCCCCCCGCCACCAGCAAACCTCGTCCGGCGAAGGCAGTGGTGGCCGAAGTGGCGGGATAGGCCTGGCTATCAAACCATCCGGCGGGCAGCGCGATAGCATTCAGTGCGAAGAAGGCGAAGATGGCGCTCCGGTCGGCCGAAAGGCACGCGTCGTCCATTGCGCGAACTCGGTTGGAGCTCTGGACGCAAAAGCTCCAGACGTCCGAAGGAATATTCCGAAAGACTGACGAACCCGAGACGTTGGGATCTCGTTGTGTCTCGGAAAATAAGTGCTCATAAAGTACCGAATTATTGTCCAGGAATTTCATGCCATGCGTCCCGCACACTTGGCCCACGAGCGACGCGGCGCCGACCTTTTCGTGGCTGCCCGACAGTCACCGGCCGTGCCGCGGGTCGAGCGTCCATAAATCTGGGGACTCTGTCATATCATTCGGCTGGAAAACCGCGCCCAGCGGCGCCGGCGGATCCCAATAGCATAAATAAAACGCACTATCTCGACTATGCGCAGCCTGATCGTACAGGGGGGGGTCACTTTCAACGGGACGCTTTACCCTGTGATCTCCGTCCGCGGCCACAGCTGTACTATCTAGGTCTGGTTTCTCGCACTGGAATCGCGCACTGGATCTCGCACAGCTCGTCTAACGACCGAACCCGCGAACCATGCGTGCGCTCCACAGCCAACGGCTCCTCGGAGCTGATGAGTGTGCCGCCCTCTTGTTCGGTGTGCCTGTGTCATTAAGGGAAGGCTCCAACTGTGCAGGGTTAGATAAATGCCGTTGCCACAACTCCGCTTGCTCTGCCTCTGCCTCGAGCTCTTCAAGCGTGAGCGGACGGTAGCTCCAATAGTCTATGTCGCAGCCAAGGTCGAGGCTCGAAACAGCTCCAGTTGCTGCCTCGGCGCGCGGGCCGCCCATTGAGGATGCGAGCCGCCTCGCCGCTTGCTGCGCCCGTGCTCGGGTCGATTCACCCGTGCCGCTGTTCGCTACTCGTGGCCACCGAACCCACAGCCACACGCCATCGGTGCCTGCCATCATGGCTATTGGACGAAACCGTATCACTGCCCACGGCGGCAGCTCTCCTAGACAAATCAATTCATGGTCGTTGCCTTGTGTACCTCCATCGGCGTCGTCTTGAGCCGTGGCGGGTGCCGTTGGCGCCCAAGACGGCGCCACCCAGGGCACGAGCCCCTCGAGAGGATCCGTGCTCGGGACGACGCCAACGGTCGCAAGAGCTCCCGGCTGCACGCCGGCAGCCGCATCGAGCGCCATATCGAGCGCTCGCTCGGAGGCTCGCCAGAAGCTGACAACGCAGCACGCGCGGCCGCCGCTCGCCGCCTCGGGCATTGCCCGGAGCGCCTCGAGCGCATTAAGTGGAGCGGATGCAGGCTCTGAATCCGTGGGGGGAAAGCGACCCCCTTGGGCTCCTTCACTGCGGCTCCTCGTGTGCACGTCGCCTGCCTGCCATGCAAACCGGTCAAAGCCCATAAGGAGTAGAGAGCACAAGAGGAGCCGTGCCCGCGCCACGGGCTCGTTGAGCAGCGCCGCTTGGTCCGCAGCGCTGAGCTGCAGCCCACCAAGGGTGTGGTCGCGCTGGGCCTCATGCCACGTGTCGGTTGCGTAGGCGCATGCCCATGTAGCATTCAGGTGACGGACCGAGCGGTGCGAGATTTCGTCATGACGTCGACCGACGAAGCCGAAGAGATCGTCACACGGCACCACCGAACGCGCGCCGTCACGGACGTGGGGCGCCGCCACGTCATCCCCCAAACCCGACGAAGGCGGCACATACTCAAGCCGGTCGTAAATGACGACGGAGGCTGCGGCGAGGCCCACGTCGCCACCGCGCCGGCGAATGCTCCACGCGAGCGCGAAGTATTCACGCCGGAAGCAGCTCTGCGGCTCGAAGAGGGGAGTGCACGGTGGGAAGTGTGCGGTGCGCGCGAGGATGCAATGATCCTCCAAAAAGGCAGGAGATCGGCCGCTCAGGTGCTCCGGTATCGCCGAGATGGGAAGCGAGCACGCCATCGCGTCAAACCGTGCGTGAAGCACTGACTGCGTGGCCTGCTTGCCATCAGCCCCATCATCAGCCGTCGTCAGACACTGACCACGGATGACCGCTGATGACCGCTGATGACGCGCGGCCGGCTCAACGTCCTGATGACCGCTGATGACTGTGTCCGCCTCGGAGGCGGTGGTCTTGATTGCTCGAGGGCTCCGAGTCACCGAGGCCCACCATGCGTGGAGGTGCATCGGAGCATGCGGTGTGCGTTCGATCAGAATCGGCTGCATCGCCCAGGCCTCGGGTGAGCGCTCGGCGCTTCTCACGAGCTCACGAAGCCAGTGGTACCGTGCCGCCGGCGGTGGCGCACAAGCGACCACGTCGTTATTCAGATGGAGCACGTACTTGGTGTCGCTTGCGTAGACGGCCGCCAGCTCATTGCGCAGCTCGTACGCGTTCCGAAAGCTTCGAGGCTCGTCGACCACGCGGACGTCGGTTGGCGTGAGGCGCCACGCAATGGCGGCGATGGCTCGGAGCGCCGTGGCGGTGGCCTCCGAGAGGGGCGGGGCGATGGCCACGACGAGGCGACGAGGTCGAGGAGATGTTCCCACGAGCTCGCGCAGCGCGGCAGGCCCAGTGCTCTGCCACTCCTTCGGCGCGAAGATAATGGTCAGCTCGGTCGCGATCAGATGATCCACGTCATCAACTGGAGTGACCGCGGAATCGCTCACTCGAGCAGCCGCGAGGTCCGACCGAGATGCGGAATCGCTCACTCGAGCTGCCGCGAGGTCCGACCGAGATGCGGAATCGCTCACTCGAGCAGCCGCGAGAACGCAAGCCTTGGAGCCGCTGGCGCTGTGCAGTCGCAGGCTGCGGAGCGTCACGGTGGCATGCGTCGCCTCCTCACACGGGCAGCGCCGAAACACGCACAGCCGAAGCCCCGCGACGCCGCCGCCAAAGCGCACCGAGTTCGGTCCACCGGAACGGTGGAGGCACACGTCGTCTGCCCAGGCGCCAATGGAGCCGTCCCGCGGGCACACGGCCACGCTCAGCAGGTGCCACGCCCCCCGTTGCAGCTGGTGTGAGCGTCGCTCGAGGTGGAGGGCTAGTCGCAGAGGCCAGCGGCGCGTGCTCGAGACGAGCTCCGCCTTGAAGCTCAGCCCACCGCTCGGGTCCCATTTGAAACGACAATCGAGCCCGACGCCTGAAGGCCCGGCAGGCTCGCAATAGACGCCCGGCAGCACGCCACCACCGCCACCCCACTCGAAGCCCTCGTCAAAGCAAACCTCGAAGGCTACGGCTAGGCCGCCGGCCGCGCCGTCGCGCGAGGTGGGGCCTGCATTGATCGCCACGCCGGACGGGTAGGCCCCGCGCTTGCTCGCGTGCGAAGGAGGGCCGATGCCCGCATGCAGACTCACACGAGCGGTGCTCGCGCGCCCAGTGCCCTCGCGGCTCACGTTGGCGAGGCTGCGACGGCATCCGTCCACGCGCCACGTCGCATCGGCGTCCCAGACCGAGCGCCGTACCGAGCATCCCGAAGCGATCTCGCGTGCGTGAAGTTCCTCTGTGCTGACCGTGTCAAGGATCGTCGAGCGAGCCTCGTCGACGCGATCCTCGTCTGCGTCCACATCGCCCTCCGCGGCATCTCCACTGCATCTCCGCTGCACCTCCGCTGTATCTCCCCCAAAGCTTCGTGACCATTCGGCCACCGCGTCGCCCTCGCGCTCGAGCAACATCGCCAGCGCCGCGCCCTCGCTTGCCACGTCGCCGCACGCACCCCCGATCGCCCACTCTCCCCTCATGCTCTCGGGGAGCTGGACCGCCGCCGAGACAGCACCCGCCTCCTCTGTCGCCGCCTGCTGGTAGGTGTGGTCTTCGGCCGACGCGCGCAGTGCGCGCAGAGCGCGCTGGTAAAGCCCCTCCATAGCAGCCACGTACAACGGGTCGACGCGCGAGGCGGCGCGCTGGGCCGTCGGTGCATGCGGCTGCCAATCGAGCACGAAGCCGACGGGTGAGCGGAGGACACTGAAGCCTAACACGGCGCGTCGACTCGCGAGACGCAAGAACCACTCGACACGGTCGCGATGCCAGCCGATGAAACGCTCGTCCGGCGCGCAGCCCGGCGCCTTGAGCCGTTTCGCCTCAACGAGCCCGTAGGGTTCGTAACCGCGCGCGTACTCCACATCGACGGCTGAGACTTCCTCGTGCGAGTGACGAAGCACGTCGTCGAGCCACTCGGCCGTTCGGGACGGCGCGTGGCCATCCGGGCAAGACGTGCTGTGGAAGCCGATCCCGAGAGCGCTGTGGTGAGCACTTGCATGCAAGGCAGGTCATCAGTGGCAATCAGCGTACCTGTGGAAGCCACGCAGCAGCTCGGCGTGTCGGTTCAGCGCGGCCTGGGCGGCGGATGCGCTCGAAGGCTCCAGCAGAGCAGCGGCGCTGATGCTCACTTGAGCGCCGAGCAGCTCGGGCACTAGCTCAAGCGCCGGTAGGACAAGGAAACGTCCGCGATCACGGCACGTCCTGTGAACAAGAGCGCGCAGCGCCGTGCGCCATGTCGGTTGCTGCGCTGCTGGTAGCGGCGCTGCTAATGGTGGCGGCAGTCGCTGCGGTGGCAGGACTTGCTGCGATGACAGCGGTGATGACGGCGGTGGCGGTGATGACGGCGGTAACGGTGATGACGGCGGTGGCGGTGATGATGGCGGTGGCGGTGATGACGGCGGTGGCGGTGATGACGGCGGCGGCGGTGATGACGGCGGTGATGACGCTCGCTGTGGTGACGGTGATGACGGTGGCGGCTGCTGCGGATGCTGCGGATGCTGCTGGGGCTGGGGCTGCGGCGGCTGCGGCGGCTGCTGCGGCTGCGGCGGCTGCTGCGACTGCTGCCGTGGATGCTCATCGTCTCCGCCTTCCAGCGCCATCCCGAGCGCCAGGGGCGGACGCGCATCCACGTCAAGCAGAAGCGCGAGCGCTGCATCGGGCGTGTGCTCGAGTGCGACACGCCGCATCAGATTCGCCGGATAGGTGCTCGGCGACGGGCGGCACAAGAGACTCGCCGACATGGGGCCCTCAGGGTACCAGGTGGGCGGTGGGCCACTCACAAGGATAAGCCGGCACGGCCGCATCCGTTGGGCCCGGAGAGTGGTGGCAAACGCACGTACGGCGGCGGCGGCGCGCCGATCTCGTCCCACCCAGATTGAGGCCACCGCGCAGCCCGGCCATGAGACGAGCAGTGCACTGAGCCGATCAAGCCGATCAGCAGACAGATGGGTTACCAGCCACACCGCCGACTCGTCGTCGATCCCGAGTAGGCAAGTTCCGTTCCCGAGCGGTGTGCTTGGGGTGCGTGCCGCCGCGGGCATCGGATAGAGCGGAGTGCACCTCGCTACCGGTGCAGCATACTTGAGCCAGCGTGAACATAGGTGAACGAGCCTCATGTGCTGCGACTCAGCCAACATGGCGTCCTGCGACTCCTTGTCTTTGTGCATGAGACTCCCCTGTAGATCCATCGCCACGCGGGCAGCGGCGAGGGCCTCTGGCGGCGTACCCTCCGCCCAACGGCAGCAGCGGCCTGACGCAGCGGCCTGACGTGTGCTCTCGCCGAGCCATATTTGGCAACCCATATTCGGCATGGGGACTTGCCTAATCTGGCTCGGCATGGGGACGAGGGCAGAACATTGGTGCGTGAGCTCCCGCGCGACAGCTTCATACCGTCGCTTCGCTGCCAGCAAGTGCTGCCTGCCTCTCTCTCGCTCATCCTCGCCCTCGCCCTCGCCCTCGCCGCCGCCGCCTCCAGCGTCACTGCCGAGCGCCTTGCCGAGTGCCTTGCCAAGCGCCGCCTCGAAGTCCCGAGAGGGCGCGTGCGGCCAGTGTACCACGCACGCGGCCGCGGAGGCCCAAAAGCGAGCGCCGCACCGGTGGAGATGGAGCGTGTGGAGTGCCTTGTTGCGCCCGTATCCACTCAGCCCCTCATCGAAGCGCGGGCACACGCTCAGAGCGACGATCACGTATGGTTCAAAGAACTCTTCATAGGCGAGCGCGAGGAATGGGCGATGATGGGCTGCGCTGCTCGCTGCCCATCGATCGAAGTCGGTAGCGTGGTGGCCGCATGGCCAGCGCTCGTTCATGAAGGGCTGCGCCCGGCCGTCGCGCAACGCCGCCTTGACCTCCGCGAGCGGTGCGGATAGCGGCTCGGGCGACAGATTCGAAACCATCTCGACGCAAGGGAGGACGAGTGCGTCGGCGTCGTCGCAGCAAAGGCGAAGGAGAGCGGCGGCGCGACTGGGGTCGCCAACGAGCGCTGCGAGTGCACCCTCGCTTGGCACGCAATCGACATCGAGGATGAGCACGAGCGGCACGCGAATTGTGGCCGCGGCTGACAGAGCTGCATTTCGTAGTGCATTAATGGGATAGGGCTTTGCCGCGTCTGCAGGAGAGCGGCGGTATACATCGAGCAGCAAGCGCGTCTGAAATGCTGCGTGTGTTTTGCGCGCTGCGGAGAACATCTTGCTCACATCGGAATCGACAGCACCACCGACTCGATCCTCGAGAAGCAGCGCACAGACCGTCACGCCATCCCAAGCACGGGCAAGACGCTCAAGGGCCGGGAGCCTGTCGAACGAACACTGGGTGACGATGACTATTGTAGGTGGTGCTGCAGCGTTTGTTCTGAGGTGACTGAGCCTGCGGAGGTGACGGAGCCGGCCCGTCTCAAGCGCGGGCGCATTGGGTTCCATGTGGGCGTCCACTTCGTCAAGTGTTCGCTTTTTTTGAAAAAATTTCTGAAACGCAAGGAACACAGTCGTGAGTACTGTCGTGTCTGTGCAGCATCGTGCTCGTGGCTCAATCCGGAGGGTTCTTGTGGGGTTTCGAGCTCCGAAGCGGAGGGTGTCGAGGAGGACGACCCGGGACTTCACAAAGAATGGAGACCAATGCTGTGCCCGGCTCGTCAGGCACTGCACCGCAGTCTATCCTCGTGCTGCACAATGTCTCGAAGAAGAAGAACTTTGGCGAGCTCATCCGCACCGCCGCCGCGCTGGGAGTCTGCGAGATCATCATTGTCGGCGCGCAAAAGCTCAATTCGTTTGGCTCGCACGGCACATGCGGCCACATGCGCTTCAGCCACTTCGACAGATTTGCGGATGCCGTTGCTTACGTGCGCAGCGTGCGGGGCGCCAGGCTATGTGGTGTCGAGATCACCGCAGATGCGGCGCCGGTGCAAACGCATCCGTTCAGCGGCACAACTGCCTTTTTGATGGGCAATGAAGGCCACGGCCTCACGCCACCGCAACTTGCCGCGTGCGACCACTTTGTATACATCCCCCAGCACTCAGATGCCACGGCCTCGCTCAACGTCAACGCCGCCTGCGCCGTCGTTCTGCACCACTTTGCCATGTATGCAGCCTTTCCCGAGTCGGCGCGCGCTGGCTACAAGTACGTTCAAGGGCCGCCTCCTTCGTCGACTCCCAATTCAGGCATGGGGCTGAAGCAGATGAAGACGCTTGCCGCCGATGGCTCTGTGGTGCCGCGCCGCCGAGGGCCATCAGTCGACGAGGAGGAGGCGCAGGACGAGCACGATGAGCTGCACGGCCACGCTGAGCCCGAGGCGGAGGACGACATGGCGCAGGGGGAGGCACAGGCGATGCCGGACATCAAGATCGCATGAAAAACAAGTATTGGTAGATCTGTATTGGCCGGGCTGTATTGGTAGACGTCAAGATCGGGCCTTGACGTCGGGCTGTAAGATCCGTGTCTTGATAGAGATACTATCTCACTGGAAATTCACCTCGCTGCACCTTCTTCGGCCCACCCTTCAAAGATCAGGGCATGGAAAAACTGTTACTTTCGTGAAGGGAGATTTGAACGGCGGTGGCCATTGCACAAACATAGAAACTGACGAAACGCATGTGCTATGCGGCGCGAAAAAATGCTCGACGCCGAGGTTGTGCCGCCGGAGGCGAAGGAGGACGAGGAGTGCGATCCCGACGCCGCGCTCGACGGCGCGGGGTTTCACGAAGAGGACGATGCGGACAATTACAACGGCGACGACGCAAATGGCTACGACGACGACGACCCGCTCGCCGCCGAGTTCGATGAGCTCTGCGACAAGGCTCTCGAGCTCAACCTCCTCGACGACGCCGATTACGACATAATCACCGATACGGTCGCAGCTGGTACGGTCGCTCTGGAAGCTGCCTTGGAGGAGATACGGGCCGCAATCGACGACTTCGAGCGCGGTGGGGAGCCTGCCGCCCTCGGCAGAAGGCCGCTCTTTGCTCGCTGCGCACCCTCTGCCGGGGCAGAGCCGTCCTCGCCGTCGAGCGTGCTCGCGGTGTCGCCTCTGCCCGAGCCGCCGGCGCAAATGGCCGTGGTCGTCGACGTGCACTACCTGCAGGTGGCTGTCAAGGCCTTCAGCCTCTCGGGATCGTGGTCCATCAGCGCCTTCGAGAAGGCGCTCGTGGCTGCATGCGGCGGCACGGGGACGATCGTCAAGAGGTTCGCATGCGACTCGAGCAAGGAGGGTGGCGCCAATCCGCTCCACGCCGCGCTTGCCAGCGAGGGGTACGAGTTGGTGCTCTCTCCGCCCAAGCCCTCGAATGGCATGCAAGGCGCGACGGACGTCGACGTGGCCTGCTGCATCTTCGCCGTCGCGGGCGCTTTTGCGGCACAGCCCGTCGCGGACACGCTCGTGCTCATCGCGGGCGACTCCGACTTTCGGCCGGCGCTCGTGGCCGCGCTCGGCTCGGGCCGCTCGCTACAGGTGGCCGTCGTTGCTGAGTCACATCAACTCGGAAAATCGTACCGCGCGTGGATTGACGAAACGGCCCTCGTGGCGCACATCGAGCTCGCGCCGCTGCTCGGCGGCCAGGCGCCGGGGGTGATCGACCTGCGTGGAGCGTCGCGTCCCGCGGCTGGGGCGAGCGGGCGCGCCGACGTGGGCGCCGTGCTCGCTGCATGCGAAGCGGCGGTCGCGAGCGGTTGCGACACTCTGACCCTCAACCTGTCGGGCAAGAATCGCGAGGCCGAGTGGGGCGACACAGAGACGGAGAGCTTGTGCGCGTGCCTGCGCGGAGGCACTCCCCAGGGCGCCGTGGTCGCGCCGCGCCTGCAGCAGCTCTGGCTACACCACACGGCCATCGGCGACGCTGCGTGCACCGCCCTCGCCAAGCTGCTCGGACCCACGTGCCCCCAGCTCGAACAGATCCATCTTTCCGACTCGCGCGTCAGTTGCGCCGGGCTCGAAGCGCTCACGACGGCGGCGGTACGCGCCGGCTACGGCAAGCCAGCCGGGAGGACGACGAAGAGGAAGCTCTACATTAACGCTCGACATCTAAACGATGGCGCCTCGCATGCAGCCGCCGCCGCCGCCGCCGCCGCGTGCCTCGTGAGGCTTTTCGACCCGACCCGCGTGGGCGATCGCGTTGGCACGCTCAACTATGGCGCCGGCAGCAGCCCCGGCGGCCGGGGCGGCGGCCGGGGCAAGGGGAGCGGCAGCGGCAAGGGCGACGGCAGCCCTGGCAGGGGCAAAGGCAAGGGCGGCAGCAGCCCATCTGGCAAGGGCGGCAGCAGCCCATCTGGCAAGGGCGGCTACAGCGGCGGCAAAGGCGGAGGAGCCGCGGGTGCTGACGGCGCCGTGCTGTACACACCCAATGCTCGCGGCAAGGGCCAGGCCCGCGGTGCAGGATCTGGAAAGGGTGGCGGCCGCGGTTCGGGTCGAGGCAAGGGACGCGGCCAGGGTACGTGATTTTACGGCATAGCGCCATTTACCATTTCACATTACTTTTACATCCAACGATTTCACGGTCACGAACTTGGCCTCAGCCTTACAAGCGGTGAATCAACGTGCGGGCGGTGGCCCGGGGCCGGGCCCGCCCGGAGGTCGTCGCGCGGACCGGCCCGCGCGGGCGGCCGTGCCGGGCTGCCCCGGTCCCGCGCGAGGTCTGCACGAGCGCGACGCGACGAGGTGGACGGTGCACACACCCGACCGCTTGTCGGTAGAACCGTCGAGCTACACCAGTACACCTAATGTACACCGTTGTAACATCTGAACCTAGTTTGCGGATCGACATCGAAACAAATGCGCCGCCAGCCCCGGCCCATCCCCCATGTTACGTCTACCATTCCCTGAACTTTTCCCTCAGAGGTTGCCAATGGCCGCGATCGCTGCCTTCTTAGCCTTCTCGGCCCTCTCCTCGGCCTCCCGGAGGCTCTTGACTAGCTCTTGCTTCTCTGCGAGGAAGGCAGAGCGCGCCATGGCTAGTTCCTCCTCGGCCTTGATCCTCCCCATCTCGAGCGCGAGCTTCGCGGCCTCCACCTCGGCCGCCGCCCTCGCCTGCGCCGTCTTGAGCGCCTCCGCGGCTTCTCGCGCCAGGGTCTCGCTCTCCTCCGCCGCCGCGGCCTTGGCCGCTGCCAACCTCTCCTCGGCTTGGCTCAGCGCGTCGGCGAGCTCTGCGGCGGCCACCGCGGTGGCGGCGGCCGTCTTGGCCTCGAAAAGCTCGCGCTGCCGGTCGAGCTCCGCCTCGGCCACCTGTGCAGCTTCGGCTCGCAGCCGCTCGTACGTCTCGGTGAGCTCCTCCTTCTCACTTGCAGCTGCCTCCGCCGCCTTCGCCTTGAGCGTCTCGAGAGCGGCCGCCGCCTCGGCCGCCATCTCCTGCCGCGCCCGCGCAATCTCCCGGAGCGCCTGCGGCCCGAGCACCGCCACTCGCGCCGCCGTGACGGCAGACGCGTCCGTACGGTTGGCGACGCTCGTCGTGTTGCCGGCGAGCGCCGCTGCTTCGGGGGCGGCGACGGCGCCCATGACGGTGCCCTTGGCGTCTCCGTCGGCCGACGCAGTGCGCACAAAGACGCGCACCTCGCCGAGGGCGGAGCGGGTGACGCGCACGGTCGAGCTAGCCGCAGAGACCGAGAGTGCTTGGCTGCCCGCCTCGATGTCGCGCAAACCTTTCAAGATTGGCAACGCGCTGATCGCCTCAGCGGCAGCTCCGAGCTGGCGCAGGGCATCGTCAAGCGCGGAGCGTACGCGGGCCGCGGGCAGCTTGAGCGCGGGGAGGCTGCCCAGTCGGGCGGACACCTCGCCGGTCAGCACGCCGCGCAGGCTCGCCTCCTGCACTACGGCGCGCACCTCTCCGCCTGCCACGCCTGTCTCGAGCTGACTGACGATCTTGAGCATGAGGTCGGGCGCAGCCGGGAGGGGCCACGGCACGCGCAGGCGCAGCCGGACGCTCTCCTCGAGCATGGGGCCGTCGACCTTCTGAGAGACCTCGCCCAGCGCCACGCGACTGCTCCTGGCCGTCGGAAGATCCACAACTGTAGTCACGAAGCGGCGGAGATCCTCGGCAGTCGCGCTACTGCGCTCCACGAGGCTGCTCGAGAAGACGAGACGCCACGTGCCGTCGAGGTACTGGAGCAAGTCGGCGCCTTTGAGCGATGTGGCTGGTGCGACGGCTTCGAAATCGGCGATGGCGTTCTCGACGCGCTCCACTTCGGCGCGTGATGCGGCAACGCCACGATCCAGACCCATCGTTGCGAGCAGCACCGCATCAGCCGCCGACGAGGCTATGGACTCGTCGAGGGCGCTCAGGCGCACGCACGCGCGGTGGGGGCGATGGGTTCGGAACCCAAACGCGGAGGGCAGCAGCGAGCCGGCGCCGGCCGTCGCGAAGAGGGCTAGGAATTTCATGAAGAATCTTTGGCCGATTGCTTACGTCATCGTTGGGCAATCAACTCAAAGGAGAACGCTACACACGAGAATTTGAGCTGCTCAGTCGCGCGCAATTTGGGCTGCAAAGAATCCGGCTTGCATGAAACTTGCTTGATTGCAAAACCCCGCCGCCAGGATGCTCATGCCCTTGGTCGTGGCGGCGCTGCTGCCCGCCACGGCTGCACTGAGGTTATATTCAGCGCCCGGCAGTCTGCGCTTGCCTGCAGTTACCCTGGTTCGGGTGCCACACAGCGTCATGGACACTGAAGGCGACAGCTTCCGCGAAGGCGATGTTTTCAACGTCAATGTGAACGTGGAGTTCGGAGAGGGCCAGAAGGTGAGGGGTGCAGCCGCCGACGACGCCCTCGCCCACTACCTTGACGGCGCATGGCGGCGCGACTACGCGGACGCACTGTCAGCGCAGCAGCTTGCGGCCACGCAACGGGACGCTGCACGGGCAGAGATTGCGGCGGCCAAGGCCGAAATGGAGGCCGAGGTGGAAGCAGCGGAGCAAATCTTTGCGGCGGCGAAGGCGGCAGCGGCGGCCAAGGCAGCCACGATTGAGCAGGCGGCCTCCGAGAAGCTAGATGTGGCGGGCGCCGCCGAGGAAGAGGCCGCCTCTGCGATGGCCCGCGCCTTGCAGCAGGCCGCGCGGGAGGAGGAGGAGGCCAAGGCGGCGGCCAAGGCGGCCGCCGAGGCGGCCGCCGAGGAGCAGGGGCTGGCTCAGATGCTGGCCGCAGAGGCGGCGGCCAAGGCGGCGGCGGAGCTGCAGGCGCTGGCGGCCGCGCTCAAGGCGACGGAGGATGCGGCCGCCAAGGCGAAATCGCGCTATGAGCAACAGATGGAAGAAATGGCAGCGGCCGTCGCCAAGGCGAATGAGCGCGCCGAAAAGGCCAAGGCGGCAGCCGTCGCCGCCATTGGCAACCTGTGATCGGATTGGATCATCGGTGTGACGCTTGAGAGATAGGCAAGCGCCTCTCTCGCAAGCGCCTCTCGCACAGCCGCAGGCGCCTGGTCCAGCGAAACCAGGTTGCCCGGGTTGTGTCTGTGACGGTTTGACGCTTGTTGCGTTGCTGTGGCGCCCTACTTATGGATGGCTTTTCAGAGTGCTTTACTCCTCTGACTCTTATGAACACGTCTTTTCTCACGCCTGAAAATAAACTGCATCCTTTGCAGACCGAACCACTACGTTTTATAAACTGTAATACCATCGCTTTGATACTTGACGACCACGTCAATTACCCATAATAAACTTTCAGTTCCGATTCCTCTCTTTTGATAGAGAAAACAAACCGTCCATCCGACAAGATCTCATCTCCGTCCGTCGGCGATTCATTTCTGGGTGCACACAAGGGGCTGGTGCACAGATGGTGCACGGGTCTCCGCTCGGTACCATCGTGCGCAACAACTGAGAGCAACTGGTGCGACCAAGACTCTCTGCCTGTTTAAGCTCCGGTTTTACATGTTGGCAGATGAGGCCGCTTCGCATGCGACCGCTTCCAGGGCTACATACGATCTCCGAGGCGCCCGCATCGCTATCGCCATCCTCGACATCCATACCCCCATCGCCATCCATCGAAGTGGATGCGGTCACCCCCGACACTGAGCATGCTCATGCGCTTTGGCGCAGCAGCAGCAGCAGCGCAGAGAGCAGCGGCGCAGAGAGCAGCGGCGCAGAGAGCGCGGCGAGCGGCGGCGAGGCGTCCGAGTCCATCCGACAGATCCTAAAGAGTGCCACCGCGAACTCCCCTCGCCGGAGCACCGCAGGCTGTCTCGAAGGATCCACCGCCGCCGGAGTCGGCACAGAAGCCTCCATGTCAGTCGCGGCCTCATCCGCCCCCCACCCAGCATGGAGCTCACGACCAGCGAAGCCCCGCCAAAAGAAGGAAGCGAAAGAGATGGCCGAGCTGCGCGAGATCATCGCACCGAAGCAGGGCGGCGGAGGCCATCACAGCAAGGACGAGACCGATACGTCGCAGACGTCGCAAGATCCGTCGCAGACGTCGCAAGTTCGCCGGAGGAGGAGGGACACGTCTCTGTGGGTCTGGCCTGACAGCAGCCCGTCCAGCTCCTCGAGCTCCAGCTGGCCTTCCAGCTGGCCTTCGAGCTCCACTGGTGAAGACAACTCGTGCGTTCAACCAAGCCATCAAACCTCGCCCGTGCGTCATACAGAGCGTGGCACCGCAGCCGCAGCCATCCAGTTCCTCGAGTTGCTTCGCGCCCTTGACCCCTCGACCGGCAACCTGACGACTGCGCAGCTGACCAAGGGTGTTACTCCACGGGCAGCGCGTGCGAAGCCGGAGCACCTGCGAAGATGGACACCTGCGAGGCCGGAAGCATTACTCGCGCCGGAAGCAGCACCAGCGGAGCCGGCAGCACCTGCGGAACCGGAACCAAAACGGGATCACCAACGCAGGATGTCGGGTGGTCAACACTCCGCGCACTCCGAAGAAATGGAAAAACACTCTGCGCACACCACAGAAATGCTGCTGCTGCATCACATGCGACAAGCCGACAACGTGCGACAACGAACTATGAGCGGGGAACTACGAGCGGCGTGGAATAGTCCGGCGTGGTCCCGTGGACCGTCGAGGTCAAGAGCCAAGACCCTCGACTGTTTTCAGGGAATGATACCATGCAGCCGTCCAGTTGAAGAAGTGGATAAACACTCCGCGCACACCACAGACCTGATGATGCTGCATCACATGCGACAAGCCGACAACGTGCGACAACGAACTAAGAGCGGGGAACTACGAGTGTCATGGTCCCCGTGGAGCGGAGAGCCCAAGACCCAAGACCCAGGAGCTGTAGATAATGACGTGCATGCGGCTGATTCGTAGAGCCTATGAGGCCGACGGCGAGCATATCTACCATAAAGCCTGATGTGGGAGGGGCTGGGGGGCGGCCTGGGGTGAGGCGCGGGCCGCTGTTGTAGAGCCTATGAGGCCAACGGCGGGCATATCTACCATGAAGCCTGATGCGGGAGGGGCTGGGGGGGGCCTGGGGTGAGGCGCGGGCCGCTGTTGTAGAGCCTATGAGGCCAACGGCTGGCATATCTACCATGAAGCCTGTTCGGGCGGGGCTTGACCGTGCTTCGCGCGGGCGGCGATCGGCTCGTACATCAAGGGCCCGAAGGCCTCGGCCGAGAAGCTCGTGCTCGGTGGCCATGTTAGCGGACCGCAAGGCGTCTCGCCCTGGGGATCGCCAACCCGCGCCAAGATGGCGCGTGCGGATGGCGCAGTGAAGAGGGCGCAGTGAGGGGGGTACCCGGGCCGCTGAACTCTGGCATGCTCACATGTCACAAATAATGTTTGCGAACGACATATGAGGACATCAGGCACGTACCATACTCATGGTCTCTTATGGCGTGTTTTCTTGACCGATTTACTCATTAGGGTTACCGGTAGAAAATCTCCAACGATATACTCACCGTGCGAGCTGCGTCACGGGTTAGGGGTGTATGACGGGTACTGATCTAGGGTGTGTTGACATACCCTGGAGACTCTCGCAAAAGTCACGACGGCAACAGAGGGGCAGGGATTTCCATGAACGTCTTGTGTGAACGTGAAATTCGCGCCTTCACTGTCCTTTTTCCGTCTCTCGTGTGTGCGCGCGCCATCCGATCCGCAGACCATGGCCAGTATCGATCACACCGAGCTGAGCTACCGCGCAGCGCTGCTTCTCTCTCGCTGGTCGCGGCGCTCGCGCCAGGCTCAGCTCTATCAGCACGCGTCGCTCCTCGGCCGTGAGATCCGGCTGCGGGCGGCCATCCGAGGGCTGCGCAGCTGGCGGAGCTGGCGCCTCTCCCGCTGGCACAAGCGCATGAGCGCCGAGCTCCACCGGTGGTCATCGCTCATGCGCCTGGTGCTTCTCGCGTGGCGCGGCTGGCACGCTCTGCACGTGACGGCGCAGGAGCGGCGCGCACACGCCCTGCAGGCCCGTGCCGACCGGCTGTGTGCATGGTGCCTCGGCGGTTGGTGCTGCTACGTGGCAATGCGTGGGCGCGCGCGCCACTCGCTCCTCCACTTCGCCACGACGCTCGAGCGGCGCTGCCTGCTCGGGTGGGCCGCGTGGATGGCGGAGCGCCTGCGCAAGCGCCCGTCGAAGACGCGCATGGCGCAGGCGGCAATGGTGCAGGTCCGTCGCACGACCTGGCGGCGATGGGTGGCGGCGGCCGAGCGGCATGGCGCCAACCTACTCCAGCAGTGCGCCGCACAGCGGCTCGCAGTCGATCACGCCCTCGAGGCGGCCCTCTGCAAGTGGAGCGCGGCGCGCACGGGCGCGGTCCATCGCTCACTGCTCAGCCGGCGAGCGTACATCTTTATGGCTGCGCGGCTCGAGGCTCGCATCTTCGACGCGTGGAGCGGCCTGCGGCGCCAGCGACTGCTGCTCGTGGCGCTCGCACCGCGCGCGCGCGCGCGGCTCGAAGTGGCGCGCCTCCGCCATGGCGTGGACGCGTGGCGACAGGCCGCAGCGCTATGCGTGAGTGCGTCGGCGCTGTGTGCATCGCGTCGGCTGGCCGTCGAGGCGGCGGCAGCCCGCGCGGGTGCGCGCGCCTTCCTCGTGAGCCTGCGCGCCCGCTCGCAGCGCGTGGCTCAGCTGCACGCGGCCGCCGAGGCCGCGAAAGCCCTCTCGACCCGTCCGCTGTGGAATGGTTGGCGACGGGTTCACGTGGCTCGTGAAGCGGCGCGGGCGGCTGCCGTACGAGCCTCGCGCGGCTGGCGACGCTGGGCCGGGCGCGCGCGGCGCACGAGCGTGCACCGCGCACAGCATGGGCACGCCGTCGCCACGCATGCGGCATCCCTCGCGCGCCGCGTGGCGACCGCATGGCACCTCGCAGCGAGGCTACAGGCGAGCCGACGCATCGCGAGTGCCACGGTGGATGGGCGGCGGCGGCGTGCGACGCTGCAGAGCGCGTGGCGCACGCTGGCGCGCGTGGCGGTGGAGACGCACTGCCAAGAGTACGCGCGCCTGATGGGCGAGCGCCGTCGCAAGCGCGCCGTCGTGGGCGAGTGGCTCCGGCTCACGCTCGCCACCAACGCCTTCGAGGCGAGCTGGCGGCGTTCGGTCCGCCACCGCTACTTTGTGCTGCTGCGTGTGCTGCTGCGCGCATGGCGCGGCCTCCTCGCGCTGCGCCATGAGCGCTGGGCCTCCGTGCTCGAGGCAGAGGCGCGCTTCGGTAAGCGCCGGCGCCGGCGAGCGCTTCTTCACTGGCGGGATGAAACGGTGCCCGTCGCGCTTGCCACGGCGCTCGCCGACGAGTACTCCGAGCTCACGCGCAAGCGCAACGCACTGCCACGCTGGCGGCACGCAGCGGCACAACGCGCCGCGCGCGCGCGCGCCACCCGTGCTGCCGTAGCCCTCTTCGGCGCTACGTTGAGCCGCGTGGTCCTCGCGGCGTGGGGATCGTACGTGACGAGCCGGCAGCAGCGCACCGCCGAGAAGGCCGAGAAGCTGGAGGGGCTGCGCTGCCTCCTCGCGGGAGCCGTGCGCGCGCGGCTCTTCCGGGCGTGGTGGGCGTGGCACTGCGCCGAGGCGGCTTGGCGCGCCCATAGCGCACGCCTCACACGCGCTGTCCGTGCCCTCCGGCAGCGCCGCAGCCTCGCCACCCTCCACGCGCAGACGGAGGGCACGCGCCTTCGCCGTATGGAGCTGCGCCTCGCCGCCCAGCACGCGGCCTTCCGGCGCGGACGAGCCGGTTGGCTCGCGTGGGCCGCGGCCGCGGCGCGCCGGCGCTCGTATGTGCTCGCTGCTCGGGGTGCCGACTCGCAATATGCTGACTCCCTCCAGCGAGCTTGCTGGGGCGGCTGGGTGCGTTACCACCATCGCAAGCAGCACAAGGCGGCGCAGCTTCGCGAGGCATACGCGAGCCACGCGCGCAGGCTGCAGCAGCTCGGTGCCGCGCAATGGGTGGCGGTGGGCCTCGCACGGCACGAGGCGAAGCTCGAGGCCGCCACCGCGCGGGCCGCCGAGCGCGCCGCAGACTCGCTCCGCCGTGCCGAGCGCTTTGCGCGCCACTGGCGAGCGCTCACGGCAGCGCGCAAGCGCGAGCTCCAGGCGCGCCATCTCGAGCGCTATGAGCTACGGCACCCGCACCTGGCCAGCGCAGGCCCTGCCGGCGCGAGCGGCGGCAGCAGCGCGCGCTACGGGCAGCAGCACTACCCACCGGGCTACCTGCAGGGCTACCCGCATGGGTATCTGGGCGACGCTTGGCAGCCTGGCACGGTCGGGTGGGCGCCCACCGTGGCGCCCACCCTCATGTCCTCCATGGCGCCCACCATGGCGCCGATCTGGACGCCGAGCGCTCTGCCGCCGCGCCTCGCGAACGGTGGCGCGTACCGGGACGACGCGACTTCCCACCGAGACGCGCCGGCCTGGGCGCCGTCGCCAGCATTCCCTCTGCCTGCGCCACCGCAGCAGCAGAAGCCGTCGTACGTGGCGGATGAGTGGGAGAACCTCTTCCCGAACAAAGGGCGTGAACGCCCGGCACCTCGGCCGCTGCCGACGTGGGTGTCGGGCCTCGAGGCTGGGGCTCTGCTGGCGGAGCAGCACGCTCAGAAAGCGACACGAGCGCTCCGTTCCGAGATTGTCGCCGAGATCGTCGCTGAGCCCGCGTGGGTGGAGTACGCAGACAGCGCATCGGCCGAGCTCAGGCGACGCGCCCCGCCGCCGCCCCCGCCGCCGCCGCCGCCGCCGCCGCCGCTGCCGACGGCGCCTCCGACAGCGTCTACTGAGGACCATTTCGCGGCGATAGACCGCTCACCCGTCAAGCGTACCGCCCCCGCCGTCCACGCCAGCAGCGGCGTGGCCAAGCCCGCGATGCCGTCCGACTTGGCCGTTGGCTCTCCCGCGTCCGTGATGGTGGCTGAGCATGCATATGAGCATGCATATGAGCATGCATATGAGCATGCACACGCCGAACGAAGCCGGGTGGCCGTTACGGGCGCCGTGACGGGCGCCGTGACGGGCGCGTGCAATGGGGGCGCGGACGCCGAGGCCGCCGCGGCTGCCTCGGCCCGCCGAGCGCTGGTAGAGGAGGCGAGGGCAGCTGCGGAGGCGACGGCGGCAAGCGAGGACTCAACTGCCGCCAAGATCGCCGAGATGGGCGCCAAGGCGGCGGCCGCCGCACGGCAGGCGGCCGCGGCCGCTCGCGCCGAGATGGGCGCCATCGAGCGCGAGCTTCGTCACTACACGCGTGAGAAGGACGAGTACGCGGCGGCGGCTGAGCTGCATGACAAGCTGGCCGCCCAGGTGGCGGTGCACGGCGAGAACGGGCCAGCGGCGACGCGCCTTTCGGGCGTGCAGCGGCGCGCGCAGCACGAGGCGCTGCTGTGCGTGCGCCAAAAGCTTGATGCGTACGAGGCGGCGCAGCCCGAGCGCGAGCAAGCCATGCTGCGCCTCGTGGCGCGCATCGAGGAGCTCAGTGCCCGCTAAGCGGGTGTCCTGTCTCCTGAGCGGGTGTCAGACGCGCGATCAATGACCTGAAGGAGCTGTCTCCTCCCGAGTCCCGTGTGCCGTGCTGCATTTCGTTATCGTTTAGATGAAGTATGTTGTCCGAGTCCGGTTAGTGCCGCGCCGCTGTGTTCTCGATCCTGTATTAAGCTCTGAGCAGGCGAGGACAGGCCCAGGACCGCAGGACGCCAGGAGCGAGGTGATGACGGCCTTGAGTCGGCTACGTCTATGTGGAATTCAGTCTAAATATTATAGGTGCTAATTCTTAACGACGACCCCGAGAGAAAAAGGGTTTCACAGCCAATGTTTATAAAACGTCACAAAGACAAACTGCGATGCCCCTGCGCACGAGACTGCAACTCCTATCCGACTGACAGCTCTGCGACGCCTCTGGGCAGGCTCCTCAGCAGACTACATCAACAGGCCTCATCGACTTGCGCGACTACAGGGGGTGCTTAGCACACGGCACACCCCTCTACGCAACGATCAGTGTGCTCTTCATGTTCTCCTAGGGTCGGGCACGGGGGACAGGTCGTACCTGCTCGTGGGCACGGGGGGCCAGTCATGTGAACTACCGGCATGGGGCCGATAGATGTATCCTTGAAAATCCTCGCCGGTGTGTTAGTCCACCGAGCGACGCGACCGCAGCGCCAGTCTGTGTTTCGTGTGGTAGTGGCTGGTCGGTACCTTATGTGTCGATTCAACTGACCCTTTCTCAATGTCAAACGAGTCAAGTTTCGACCAAGTTCCGGTCTCGTGGCAAAAAGCCAAATGCCGTGCGCGAGGAAAGCAACGGCCTGTGTGGTAGCCTTACGGCGTGTGCGCACGATGAGCCTCTCGGGCAAGACGATCGTAGCTGGATCGCCGGCCGAGGAGCAGAAAGAGGCGCCCGCGGCGAAGAAGGCCACACGAGATGATGAGCAAATCCGCGTGCGAGCGCGAGAGGGAGAGGAGGTCACGATGTCGCGCGAGGTGGCTCGACTCGCTGGTCATTTGAAGGATCTCATGGACGATGCCAGCTCCGAGGACGGCGTGTATCCAGTGCCCATTGCCACAGCCTCGACGCTTCGCGCGCTGGCTCGCATGCCGGAGATGCTGAGCACACTTCGCGTCCCCGCGCTGGCTCGCATGCCGGAGATGCTGAGCACACTTAGCGTCCCCTCCGGGGAGGAGGAGGAGGAGAAGGCGGAGGCGAAGGTACGTGATCTTGGCGGTCGGTCTCGCTGCCCATCCATTCCCAAGGAGGAGTGGATGCAGCGCACATGGGTTCAACGGCTGAAAATGCTTGAGGACGCGCTATACAGCGGATGCAAGATGAGCCTCCTGGATGATCAGATGGAGCAATACCAAAACAAGGCGTCTGAGGAGCTCCGGTACGAGGGCTACGCCAGCAATCCATTGTCGCCGAGCTCTGACGAGCATTCGCTGTTGCAGCTCATGGAACACGTCGAGGGCGCCCTGTTTCTGGATGCCCCTATGCTGCTCAAGCACAATCAGTCTGTCATCGCTTCGCTGGTCAACGGCAAGAATGCTGACGAGCTCCGTGCGCTGCTTGGCGCGGGTAGCGACTTTGACGGCGCCGAGCTCGAGGCGGCACTCGCCGAGTCGGCGTTTCTGCCAGAAAACTACGAGGCGCCGCAGCAGCTCGGCGCGGCCAGCTCCACGGCACCGCACTCAAAGTCCACCCTCGATCTGCTCTCCGCCGCGGAGATGGGCGACCACGAGGCGCTGCTCAAGGCGTTGAAGGAGGGCGGCGATGTGAGTGCGACGGACGACAAGACGATGACTGCGCTGCACTGGGCCGCCAGGTGCGGGCGCCCTGACGATTTGAAAGCACTGCTCGAGGCGGGCGCCTCGGTGAATACGGCCACTAAGGCGGGCGTCACAGCGCTCATTTACGCCGCGTCCGAAGGATGGGACGACTGTGTGCCGATCCTCCTTCAGGCTGGTGCGGACATTGCGATGCCGACCAACAAGGGGCGTACGGCGCTGCAGGCTGCGCAGGAGAAGGCGGCTAAAGCCGATGCGGAGGAACGGCTGCGCTTCGATAAGACGATCAGAGCGCTAGCCTCACCGGTCGCAGCCCGTACTGCCGCTCCTGCCGCCGTCGTCACTCCCACTCAGGCCACCGCGTCATCCGCCGCCCCATTCACACCTCTGCGGCAGCCCTCGCTCGCGGGGGTGCCAGCCACTACGGATGCCAGGGAGGCTGCACTGGGAATGGTGGGCGTGGCGACGCTGTGCGAGCTCAAGGGCGTTAATCGGTTTTGGCGTGCGCTGTCACGGCGTGTCCTCTGCTCGCGCCTGTGCCGCGGCCGCGGGCAGCCGGCACCCACACATCTGGAAGAGATCACCGACCTGGACGTTGAGCTGCTCATCGAGGCCGGCCGTCCCGGGGACACGGCCCTTGCGGGGCGGATGCTGCCAGGGCTGGCGCGCCTCCATGGCTACGGCTTTGTGGTGGACGTGGCGAAAGTACGGGCCGCGACATTGGATGATGAAGACGACGAGGACGACGACGAGAACAACGACGAGGGCCAGGAAGGATCCTTGCTTCGTGGTACTGCTAAGGCTGCTCTGGACAGCTGCATACCGTTGAAGCTGACGATCGCAGCCGTCGCCTGTGCGGGCTCAGGTGTGGCATGCGGCATTCCGGTGCAGCACATGCGGGAGGACACCATGACGGAGCTGGACTTGCGCGGAAAGGGGCTTCGTGGGCCTGCGGCCATGCTCATTTCTTATCTCATTCCTGCTAATGGCACGCTAACACGCGTCGACATCCGCCGTAACAACATCGCGGGCGACGGCGCTAAGCAGCTCTCAGCGGCTGTCCTCGGCAACCTCAAGATCGAGATGTTCAACGAGATCCCGATCAAGGAGATGCGCGCCAACTCGCTCACGGAGCTGGACCTGACGGGGAAGGACGTCGGAGTCGAGGGAGTCATGGTCGTGGCGGGTCTCATACGCATCATGGGCGGGCTGACGAAGCTGTTGCTCGCCCACAACATGTTGGGGGAGGAGGGCACCAAGGCCATCTGCGAGGCACTAGAACAAAACACTTCGCTTAAGGAGCTCGACATCCGCGGCAGCAACATTGGTGGGTCAGCAGGAGCCAAGCAAGTGGCCAAGATGGTAGGCGTCAATGGCGCGCTGACGAGCGTTGACCTGTCCATAAATCATCTCACTGACTACGGCAGGGACATGACAGGCATCAAGAAGCTGGCCGCCGCTCTTGGCGTCAACGGCGGGCTGACAGAGTTGTCTATTTCTGGCAACCATGTTGGTGATGAGGGAGTTGGTGCGATCTGCGAGGCCATCAAGAGTAATAAGGAGACCAAGCTTGTGTCGCTCAACTTCAGGAGCAACGGCATCGGTCCAGTCGGAGCAAACACTGTGGCGGCGATGGTAGCCGTTACAGGCGCGCTGACAAGCATCGACCTCTTCGGCAACGATCTCTGTGGATTAGGCTGGGAAGGCAAGGGCATCTACACCGCCGAGGGCATTACTGCGATCGCCGATGCATTGCGCGTCAATGGCACGTTGACGTGCGTCGACATCCGCCATAACAACATCGCGGGCGACAGTGCTGAGCAGCTCTCAGCGGCTGTCCTCGGCAACCTCAAGATCGAGATGTTCAACGAGATCCCGATCAAGGAGATGCGCGCCAACTCGCTCACGGAGCTGGACCTGAAGGGGAAGGGCGTTGGAGTTGAGGGAGTCATTGTCGTGGCGGGTCTCATGCCCGTCATGGGCGCGCTGACGAGCATCGACCTGTCCTCGAATAATCTTGGCGGGGAAGCAGGCGCTAAGCATGTGGCAGACATGCTTGGTGTCAACAGTGGGCTGATGGCCCTGGATTTGTCCTACAACAACCTCAACGATGAGGGCGTAAGCGCAGTCTGCGAGGCCATCCAGAGCAACAAGGAGACCAAGCTCGTGTCGCTCAACATGGTCATGAACCGCATCGGTCCAGTGGGAGCAAAGTCTGTGGCCGCCATGGTGGCCGTCACAGGCACGCTGACGGCGACCAACCTCCTGGACAATCGGCTTGATGCAGAGTCCGCCAAGATGCTCGCTGAGGTCGTAAAGCAGAAGGGCATCTCGCTCTGCGGCATTCGGCGCGACCAGACCACCGCTGACTTCCGCGATCAGAACCTCAAGCCCCCCGATGCGATCCTACTTGCATCGGACCTGTCACAGGCTGGTGTCACAGGTGGGCTGACAAGCATCAACCTCTCCGAAAACCAGCTGTGCGGCATCTGGACTGACATCGATGGCAGCCAACACGGTTCCTACACCGCAGAGGGCATCACTGCAATCGCCGACGCCCTGCGCGTTAATGGCGCGCTGACGGTGACCAACCTCCTGGGCAATCAGCTCGATGCGGCGTCAGCCAAGATGCTCGCAGAGGTTGCGGAGCAGAAGGGTATCTCGCTCTGCGGCATCCTGCGCGACCAGACCACAGCTAACTTCTCTAAAAAGAATCTCAAGCCGCCCGATGCGATCCTGCTGGCGTCGGACCTGTCACAGGCCATAGTCACAGGCGGGCTGACAAGCATCGACCTCTCCAGCAACCAGCTGTGCGGCATCTGGACTGTCGAGGATGGCCACGAACAACGGCAAGTAGGCACCTACACCGCAGAGGGCATCACTGCAATCGCTGACGCCCTGGGTGTGAATGGCGGGCTGACAAAAATGGAGTAAGTTTGCCAAAATTTTGAACTCCCCTGTTTACCTGCTATCAAACCTGGCTAACACACAGCAAAGTGATTGATCATACATCGACCCTTGTGCCATGCAGTCTTACCTACAACGATCTCAAAGAGGAAGGGAAGACCTCGATTCGTAACGCAGTGCAAGGAAAGGCTGGCATTCAGCTTCAACTGTGAGATGTGTGCCATGCATAAAGGAACTCGGAGCCAACTAGCTAGCGGTACGAATTGTTGGCCGATGCACGTGGGGATCTTGTTGTTGAGCTGTTGGCGGAGTGGTAAAGGATAAGGAAGGGGGACGGTCGCGGGTGGAAGTGCGAAGTGGAGGCTGGAGCGGTTTTCAAAACCCCGCCGGGTTTCCGGTTCCGGTTGGGTTACATAGACGGCCGCGTGTGCGGTGTGTGAGCGTGGGGCGTGCGACCGTCGTTACTGTGGTACTCGATTCGGTATTTTGATTTGCGATAGAGCAGATTCCGAGAATGGGGAGGGCATGGGGGAGGGTTTGCGGTTTCACTAGTAATCAGGTAGTTACCACCCTCGATTGTGTATTTCAACATGGCGCTGGTTCGGCTGATGTAGCGTAGGATCTTGTGTCAAAAGCGCAAATCTTCTTGTCAGTCGTGCAGATGTACTCGTATTGCTATTGCTACGCTCCCTCAAGCCTCTACATCTAAAGCCGTACGCGGTCGAGGCGTGTACTACACTACGCTTTACGTACTTCTGACGCGTGTAACTTGACGTGAGGTTGAAAGCGCGACGTTGAAGAATGTCGGCGCGGATTTGACGGCCCTCGCTGCAAACCATGCAACCAGCGTGCCGACGCCTAGCCACTGGCCAATACCAAGTGTGATCAGGCCAGCAGTGATCACAACGGTCGCGCTTGCGCCCCAAGCTACCGCCAACCGGGTAGAGAGACTCGCGTGGTGGTGGGCACTCTTCGACGCGTGCCTCGCGTCGTCCGCACTAGACCCTACTTCGCGAGATGGAACCGACCGCGGCGACTGTGAAGAGCTTTGCCTCGCACTGCTGCTGGCAGCCGTGAGGATCTTAGCGGCGCGTCGACGCAGCCCGCCCCCTGCTGCCCCCGTCGCCGGCAACACTCGAAGCCAGTGTGGAGGGCGTGGCCACGAGCGCTGTGGTGGGCGAGGCCACGAGTGACTCACATGCCGCAATCGGCCCACCCACCACTTAGGCCGCGCGCCAATTAGGCCATTAGTCCAGCAATTAGGCCACCACTTAGGCCGCGCGCCAACTCTGGCCGAGGGCGGTGAGGATGCGTTGCTCGAGCCCCACGCCTCTCCCCACGCCTCTCGGCACGCCCGGGGCAATGGCTGGACTCGTGCGGGCGCCCCTTGCGCAGTACTGGTGTCCGTTGAACCTTCCAGCTCGGCCATGATTGACCTCGTCAGCTCCTCGCGTTCATCGTTGCGTGCCACGATTGTCTCGAGCTCAGCCCGCTGCCCCTCCAGCTCGAGCCTCTGGGCAGCGATGGCTTGTGACTCGAGCTCGAGAAGCGCTTTCAACTCGGACGCAGGGTCGGGCAAGTGGAGTCGCCGTGGAGCTCGCCAGGCGGCGTCGTTCATTTCGATGCCCTCCTCACTTGCATCCTCGTCGTCGTCCAAATCGGTCACCTCCATGGGGGCGCCGTCACGGGCGCCCTGGATCGCCTCGTAAGCAGACGGTGGGGAGGGCGGGGGCGTCTCGTTGTTACGGAGCGCCATGAGCGCGACTGCCGCCCGCACCTGCGTACGAGCTGCCCAGGCGCCACAGAGTGGGCCGGCTGCGGACACGCGAGCCACACGCAGAGCTGCTCGAGGCGCCATCGACGACTCCTGCCCTGTCGCTCCGAAGAGCTCCGCCGCGTTCGCGGGATCTGTGATGGTGGGGCGCTTGTGGTCAAGATCGAGTTGATCGGCAACCCTAACCAGCTCGTCGAGAGGAGCGGGAATCTCTGCGGGCACCGTTACGGGTGCGGCTTCCAGCTCGGAAAGTGGCCGTGGCGAGTGGATGCATGGCACGCAACGACGTGGCGAGTGTCGCTGGTCGAAAGCACCAAGGACCTCCACGAAAGAATGGCCTCGCTCGAGCTGCCTCGCCATGTCGTCAAAGGTGTTTAGATGCTGCCTCGCCATGTCCTCAATCCCATCGGGTGTCAGCCGCTGGCGGGGCGATTGGTGACGCAGCAACGATGGTGCCTCCCCAAACTCGAGCACCTGCATCGTGTTCGCCGTGCCGTCCATGGGCTCGGGGAGCGTGCGTGCACTCCGCGGTCTCCCCGTGCTCTGCGGTTGCCCCGTGGCCCAACGGAAAGCATGCAAGCAGAGCACGCGAGTGATTCGCGAGCAGAGCAGCGCGGCAAGGACAGCGAGCAGCCCTAGGCCGGCTGTCTTGGGTGCAATGGCTGCGCAGATGCAGAGCTCCGTCATCAGGCCGTTCCAAAACAGCTGCAGGCTCTGCGCCGCTACCTGGACGTGTGCTCGTGGTCTTGGAGTGTACGGGGCAGGCGCTGAGCCGAGAAGCCCGGGGTCCATCTGGCCCTCTTTCCCAATTGCGGCTGCCTCGTGGACCGCTTCGGCCTCTCCCTCGCTGCTTGGGTCGATGTTCTTCGCTCCTCGATACGCACGTGCATTGTTCCGGCGCGCCCACCTAATGAGCAGCAGCATCTCGCGGCTACTTTCGTGACTAATCTCGTGGGTAATCTGCCATCGAGATCGGCGCGCCCATCCAACGAGCAGCAGCAATGAACAGGCATCGAGCGCAAAGAGGCAGAGCACGATGCCCAGCGACGAAGCGCCGCTGCCACTCGTGTCGTGCGCATGCATCAGCAGCGGTGCCAGAGGCGGCGCTGGCGGCGCTGGCGACGAACTCGGGCCGTGTACCTCTATGATACCGACGAGGAGCCCGCTCGACTGATACGTCGAGCACTCGAGCATGCCATCGATCACGGAGCTATTAAGCCCATGGAGGCTCCAGGATCGTGCGGCCACGTCCCATTGGTGGCAGCGTATTCGTACTGAGCAGTTGGAGTCGATGTAGCCGTTTGGGCACACACAACGGCCGGCCACGCAATTGCCCTGGCCGCTGCACCAGTTCTGGTCGGAGCAGTCGCCCACACCAAGGATAAGGCGGCACGAAGTCCCCGTAGGCATGTGTGGCGGTACAGGCGGCGACGGAGGTGGCGGGGACGGAGGTGGCCTGGGCGGAGGCATGGGTGGAGGGCGAATGCGCGGTGGTGGTCTCAGTGGGGAAGGTGGCGGCAGCGATGGTGGTGGCTGTCTGGGCGGTGGAGGTGGCGGCGGCGGTGGCGGCGACCAAACGTCAACACAAGGCGCACAGATCGGGTACAACGCCGCAACGCGAGCAAAGGCTTCCGCCTCAGGCGCGCCGCCAAAGCGAATCTCGAGCTGCACGAGCTGATAGCAGGTCATGTCGGGTGAGTAGGTTGCAATCGTGTACAGTACTGAGCTGCACGTGGGTGGTGGCGGGGAGGGCGGCATGGCTGGAGGCTTAGGTGGAGGACGGCTTGGCGGTGGCTTTGGCGAGGGTGAGGCTGGAGGCGGGCTTGGCGGTGGCGGCGGTCTCGAGGGAGGGAGCTCTGGCGAAGGTGGGGGAGGGGGGCGTGGCGGTGCGGGCGGTGGAGAGGGCGGTCGCCGAGGCAGAGGAGGAGGCCATGGCGGTGATGATGGTGGTCGAGATGGAGGCGGATCTGGAGGTGGTACCAACGGTGGCCTCTCGGGAGGCGGAGGCGGCGGCATGGGTGGAGGTGAGGGGCTTGGAGGGGGTGGCGGTGGCGGCGAAGGCGGCGGCGGACGCGCAGGAGGGCTTGGCGGTGGTGGAGAGGGCGGAGGAGGAGATGGTGGTGGGACTGGCGGCGGTGATGGCGGGGGTGGAGATGGAGGTGGCCTCGGCGGAGGCTGTGGAGGACATGGCGGTGGTGATGGAGGTGGTGGCAATGGCGATGGAGGTGACAGAGGTGGTGGAGGCGATGGAGGCGATGGAGGCGATGGAGGTGGTTGTGGAGGCGATGGCGGCGACGGCGGTGGGGATGGATGTGGTGGGGGCGGGGGAGGCGACGGTGGTGGTGATGGCAGCGGTGGAGAGGGTCGAGGCGATCGCGGAGGAGGCTTCAAGGGCGGGCTAGGCCTGGGCGGGGGTGGTGAGGGCCATGGCGGCCAGGGCGATGGTGGCGGAGGAGGCAGGGCCGGGGGCGAGTCTGGAAGTGGACGCAAGGGCGGATACGTGGGCGGCGGCGGTGATGGCTGCGGTGGCGTGACGGGTGGCGGCGGCGAAGGGGGCGGTGGTGACGGGGGTGGAGGCTTGGGCGGTGGCTCTGGTGGCGGCGAAGGGGGAGGTGGTGAGGGGGGTGGCATAGGCGGTGGCGGGGAGGGCGGCAGCGATGGTGGTAAAGCCGGCGGTACCCCGGGCGGCGGCTTTGGGGGACGTCGTGGCCGCGGTGGTGGGGGAGCTCTTCGTGGCGGCCATGGCGGCGGAGGAGCTTGTGGCAACGGAGATGGGGGAGGAGGCGCACATTCCCAAATACCTTGGAGCTGGCTGGGAGGTGCAGCAGCGGCATGAATCGAGAGCCGCACGGTGCTCTGCTCGCGCAGACTCCACACTGGCGGATGCATCTCGGTGCCATTCTCGTGATGTACGCTAAAGTGTGCAACTGCTGTGCCCATCTCGAATCGCTCCTCAGAAAACGCACGAAACCCTGTCAGGAACACGGACAAGCCGGTACGCAAGCCGTCTGCCCATGCCGCGTTGCACCCAATCGATGACGGCAACTGCAAGGAAGCGTGAGCCCCGTTGCTCAGGGCGCGGACACGCACAGCTCCGGGACCCGTGGCACTACGTCCGCACAGATCCCACAGCGCCACACCCAGCCCTAGTTGAGCAGACTGCACCTCACGCACCTCACCCACGACAAGACCAACGCCGAGGGCCAGTCTGAACTCTTCGGTGCCATCGACGAGCATGAGAGCGCGTAGCTGCGCCTGCTCGTGAAGACGGCGGCGGCGGAGGTCCTCTGACGACTCCGCCGCGTTGCGATTGCCTTGCTCGAACATGAGCCCAAAGCTAGCAGCTACGTGAGAAGCGGTCAGCTGCATCAGCCCCGAGCCCTGGGACGCCTCACCTGTGAGGAATCGCGAGAGGAGCTGCGCACCCAGGTCGAGCGTGAGCTCATCACAGCGACCGCTCGCAATCCGAAGCACAGCGGGTGCCAACAGGCCGAGCTGCTCCGAGCCTTGCATCGAAGGTACGTCTAGAAGCTTCATCAGTCGCTGTCGGTATGCCTCTTGGCGTGACTCTAGCTCAATGGTGGCGGCTTGCGCCTCGGCGCGATCATGCATCAGGATGGTGACGTTGATGAAGGAGGGAGGCAGCGGTGCGGGAGGTGCAGAAGGAGGTGGCGGCGGTGGTCGCGGACTCGGAGGCGGTGGCAGTCCAGGCGGCGGAGGCGGTAAAGGAGGAGGCGAGGGCGGAGGCGGTTGGTTGAATCTTCTATAGACGTTGAGCTCCGCGATGATCAGGCTGCGCGCTGCCCCCAGCTGCTTCAGGGTCACATACTCACCCGTGCTCGAGCCAGTGCTTGCACTGCCACACCACAGCACGTAAGGCTCGCTCGCCGGTTGACTTGCCACGTAGCTGGCCTGACCGCAACGTCTTGCGCCGGCAGCGGGATTGGTCTCGCCAAAGCTTGGAGAGATCCACACTTCAAAGTCCCCAAGCTCGGGCGCAGCGGCGAAGCGAGTGTTGAACACAGCCACGTAGCCAAGGCGCATGCCCACCGCGATGCGGACCGAGAACCAAGCGCCCTGCTGTACGCCACTCCAGCAGTACGTGTCGAAGTTTCGATCGATGGCACGGCTGGCTCCAAAGTGTGCCGAGACGCCAAAGAGCTCGATCGAGCTCAACTCGGCAGAGAGCCTTGTAGCTTCAGACAATTGGCTCAGCCCTGGGATGGGCGGGGCGGGCGATGGCGCGGGAGCTGGAAGGGGTGGCGGTGGGTTTGACAATGGCGGACAAAGCGGAGGCCGAGATGGAGGTGTGGGGGGTGGGGGTAGCGGAGAGGCTGGCGCCAGCGGGGGTGGTGTGGAGTTCAGTGCCGCTTCGAGTGTGTAAGTCATTTCTTGGATGAGCACCTCGGCCATAGCCATCTCGTGGTTGTAGGCCTCTCCCAAGGAGCTGACCAAGGCTCCGTAGTGCGAGAGGTCGTTGCGGACCTTCGCTGCAAGAATGCGCTCGACCACTGAGTCCACCACGGCCACGTTCATGGTAACGGGTAGTACGTCCACCAAAGCGCCCTCCAAGGATGCGGCCGCATCGTACACGTCCCTCGCCACGACCGTGACCGTCCAGTTGCCCCGATGCGCTGGCAGCCATGCTGCCGACGCAGCAACGCTGGTTGAGCTCACGGGCTGCTCTGCGGCGCCTCCTGCTACGCTGCCGCTCGGACGGACGGCAAAGCTGTACATGAGGGGCAAGTCGTCGTCGTCGTCAGTCCAATCCAAGGCTCGAAGCTGCACCACCGTTGTGAGCGCGATGGCTGGCGCATCGAAGCCAATCCACAGCTGTCCCCCAAACGGAGGCGTATTCATCGTCAGCGTCACGTAGCTCGTCGCTACGTTGGAGACATCGACGACGAACGCAGCCTGTAGAGCAAATGTGTACTCTGCGCCGGGTGTGAGAGCGCCCTCGATGATGACCAACGTCGGCCCGTTGACGCCACTCGCGGAGATCGAGTGCAGATCGAACGCCGGCGTCACTGACCACGAGTATACCACACTCTTCGACTCGGTCTCAATGGAAGTGACACTGCTGAGCAAGGTGAGCTTCGAGGATGCACTGGGCTTCCGCGTGGCCAGTGGGGCTATTGTCACAGGTGGAGGAGTATCAGTGCTGACGGTGATCACCGCCGTCACCAATTCAGACTCTCCAGCTGGTCGTGCAGCCGCATGCATCGACGCGGCGAACGAGTACGTGCCTGGAGCAAGTACGCCCTTGGGAATGGACCATCGGCACGATGTGTTCACGAGCTGCGACAGGCCGCAAGCCAAGCCGGTGTATGTGGAGCATGTCCACTGGATGGTGACTCCGCCATGGCAACTACCTGTGCTCTGCTCACAGCTTGCCGCATCATCGTCTGGATCGCGCGAGGAACATGCATCCAGAATGACCGTATCGTTGATGCTCACAGTACGGTTCCCTTCCGCAAGGATCGGATGCAAACGGGCACGCCGTCGCGTAACCTCCATCTCAGCAGAACCGCACTGTCCATTCATACAGCCTAAGGCCCGCAATCGATAGGACACATTGACTGACAGGCGTGCTCCAGACAGTCGAAGCTCTCGCCCCGCGCTTGCGCTGAGGTTGAGCAGCTGTGCTGAGGTACTGCCTGGCGTCGCGTCTGACCAGTGGAAGCTCACGAGGGTGCCGTTGCCGCCTGCCGTCCCGATGCAAGACGGGACGATGGCACTTGCCAGCACTACAATGTTCGCAGACGCGGGTATGGACAGGAATGGAGGGCCGTCGATGACTACCGTGGGCGCAGGTAGGGCTGCCCGTGACACGACGAGATGGACAGCTTCCGACTGCACGCCAGTGAGCGAGCGCACGACGAGGACGAATTCAAAGAGATCGCCTCCATCGAGGGCAGCCGCACCAAGCGTGAGCATCGGAACGCTTCCGGCCTCTGCCAGCGCCGCGGCAATCTCGATGTAATTGTCTGTTGTCGTTGGATTGGCTCGCCACTCGTAGGATGAAGCCCCTCGGCTCCCTGAGCCGTCGAGCGTGAGAGACGTGCCAGGGCAGCTCGAAAGGTGCGTGGGCCCTTGGATGAGCGCCGTTGGCTGGTTGCAGCTCTCTCGAGCGTCGGTGCTGATACGGTTGCATGGGAAGTCCGCATCGAGGTTCAGGCTCGAGCCCTCGGCACACATCCCCAAGAGCCCATGAGCGCAGATGCGACCGTCACGCAAGCCAATCCGAGAGCCACCCCTGCAAAAGGTCCCAGAAGGAAGCGGGATAATCAGGGTAGAATCGTCCACCCAGCCGCAAGTCGCCGCGGCTGACGCTGTGCCGCGGAGCACCGCGGATGTCGCATCGTCAACAACGAGCGAGCAAGGCTCCATGCCGTTCATGTTCCCACGATTGGTAGGCTGATCGAAGACAAGGGTCAGCGTCTTGCCAGACGGAGTCATGTACGCCTCGACGAGCGTGGGCGTATGCTCCCCTTCATAGACCAGCCGAGGCAAATTGGATTCCGTTGCGAAATAATCCGCGCGCCATTGGGGCGTGCTTCGGCTTGCAAATGTCATGCCGTTCAGCGCGAGTGAAACCGGCAAGCCGTTGGGATGTTCATTTCCCACCGTGGCTACGCAGACGACGTGCGAATCGTTCGACCAGAGAGGCGACATCGTCTGCACCATGGGCCCAAAGCGGCATCGCATGAACGCTGCTCGAACCGTCGGATCGTGAGAAAAAGCAGTGAACCCGTTGCCGAGCAGCGTGACAACGGCGCCGCCTAGGCCGCTACTACGAGAGGGGGTGATACTGGCCAGGAAGGGAGCCGGATAGTATCGGAACATGGTGACGTTGTTGACACTGCCGCTGCCGACAAAGCTGCCAGGTATGCCGTTGCTGAGGGAGACCTCAACGAGAGCATCCAATGGCGTCAGGACGTCGCCACCGTTTGGCAGCCAGTAAATTGTTGCCGGCAGCGTGCAAAGGATGCGTTCAGGATCGAGCAGCACGCCGGGAACAATCGTGAGACCACCGAGGCGGCACACAAGCTGCCCTTCGCCACAATCCACAAACCCAGTGCCGGTGAGCGTCAGAGACACCGCTGCCCCGGCTGGCGCTCCCCGCGGAACGAGGCTGGACACGCCTAGTGCAGTAACGTCGTACTCCGTGAACGTGATGGTGCCAAAAAGAGAGGGCTCTGGGTCGACCCCATTCTGGCGGACCTGCAGCGACCACACGGCCGCGGATCCACTTGCGGGAGAGAGGCATTTGGCCGTTGTCGAGCTCGTCACTTGCAGCGAGCTTTCGAGCGTAACGGCCGAGGTAAGTGATGTGAAGTGACACGTGCCTTCGACGAGGCTGCTCTGGTAGAGAAAGCCTTGGCCGGTGATGAGGATTGTGACCGCCGTGGTAGACGGGCCGCCCTTGACTCCGACGCGCGTGACCTGCGAGTTGTACGCAAGAAATGAAACGACGGCGTGCTGCCCTTGAAAGCATTGGCCATTTGGCGAGAATGTTATCGTAAACTGGCCAGCACTCGGCAGTCTTGGCTTGCGGCATTGCGCGTATGACCCATTCAGGACCGAACCAGATGTGCCTACCCAGGAGGTGCCATTCTGCGAGGTGAAGCGGCATCGCGGCATGCCCCAGCCTTCAAATATGCCCTGGAGACTGAGCTGGGGCTGCAGGCGGAACAAGCCAGCCATCGGCAGCGCAGCGCTCATTTGACTGGCCAACGGATCATAGACCGCAAAGCTCGGGAAAGTAGTCGGCAGGTGGAGGGTACGCGTGCCCAACTCGACGTTCAATGGCAAGGTTCCCAGCACGCTAGGTGAGACGGACATGCATCTGATCGAGGAGTCATCGACGATGGTCGCCACTGTGGTATCGGCACTGGCGTCGCTGGATGGCTGGCCGATGTACGTGCCAACGCCAGAGGTGCTCAACCCAAAGCGGCAGCGAAGGTTGGCGATGATGGAAGTCAGTCCAGGCTCTTGCGTGAGCGCGGCAAAGCCAGCTCCCTGGATGGTCAGCATAGACGCACAGCCTAAGGCGGTCCCATGGGGCCTCACTTGATCATACCGCAGCAGTGCCAGCCGAATTGCGGGAAACAAGATGAACGCCGTCGGCGGCAACCTGCCCGCCGTTGCAGCAAAGCCAAACCTGTAGCACAGCACGAGAGTGCCGGCTCTGGAGCCAAAGTGCGCATCGCCGAAGAAGAAGCGAGCCATGTGCACGCCACGGTTCACATCGAACGAAACATGTGTTGCGGCCGTGGCGTCAAAATTGGATGCACAGCTCGTCGCGTTTGCGCTGACCCACTTGGCTCTGTCGCCAGTGTGCAGATTGACGCCCTGAAACGGAATCGTGACGTACAGCCCAATGGTTGCGATTGTGAAGGCGGGCGATGTGACTGCACTCGGCGGTGGCAGGGGCGGCGGCATAGGAGGCTGAGGTAACGGTGGCAAGCGTGGCGGCGGGGATGGGCGTGGCGGCGGCCTTGGTCGGGGCGGGGAGTAGCCTCGGGAGGGAGCGGGGGGGAGTGGGGGGGGTGGTGTGGGAGGACGTGCCGGTGGTGGCGTTGGCGCGGGCGATGGCCACGGTGGCCATGGTGGCGGCACGGATGGTGGTAGCTGCGGCGGAGGCGATGGCGGTGGCGGCACAGGTGGTGGCGATGGTGGCGGTGGCGATGGAGGAGGTGATGGCGGAGGGGGCAATGGCGGCGGCGATGGTGGCGGCGACGGGGGTGGAGGAGATGGCGGGGGCTTTGGCGGCGGCGATGGAGGAGGAGATGGTGGGGGGGGGAATGGCGGCGGCGACGGTGGCGGCGATGGTGGAGGAGGTGATGGTGGAGGCTCTGGCGGTGGCGAGGGTGGCGGCGGCGAGGGAGGAGGGCAAGGCGGTGGACTGGGTGGCGAGGGCGGAGAGGGCGGGTCTGGTGGCGGCGATGGTGGTGATGGTGGGGGCGGCGAGGGCGGGGGCGGCGAAGGTGGCGGAGGTGATGGTGGAGGTGATGGCGGTGGTGACGGAGGAGGCGATGGAGGAGGGGGCGATGGCGGCGGTGACGGTGGTGGTGGTGATGGAGGTGGAGACGGTGGAGGTGGCGACGGAGGCGGCGAGGGAGGTGGGCTTGGCGGTGGAGGGAGCGGTGGTGGCGACGGAGGTGGCGGTGATGGGGGCGGGCTCGGTGGTGGAGACGGCGGAGGCGGAGAAGGCGGAGGCGACGGAGGTGGTCGTGGTGGTGGAGGTGAGGGTGGAGGAGGCGAGGGTGGTGGTGGTGATGGTGGCGGTGGTGAAGGAGGCGGCAAGGGAGGCGGTGGCGAGGGAGATGGTGGTGAAGGTGGCGGCGGCGAAGGGGGGGGTGGTGAGGGCGGTGGAGGTGATGGAGGCGGTGGCGCGGGTGGTGACGAGGGTGGTGGCGATGGCGGTGGCGGGGAGGGCGGCGGCGAGGGCGGAGGGGAAGGCGGCGGGGACGGTGGCGGTGGCGAGGGAGGTGGCAAGGGCGGCGGGTACGGTGGCGAGGGCGGTGATGGTGGTGGTGAGGGTGGCGGGGGAGAGGGTGGCGGAGTTGGCGGTGGCGACGGCGGAGGAGGCGATGGCGGTGGATCTGGTGGAGGTGACGGTGGAGGAGGCAAGGGTGGAGGCGAGGGCGGCGGCGAGGGCGGAGGTGGTGACGGTGGAGGCGAAGGCGGCGGCGAGGGCGGAGGCGGAGAAGGTGGAGGCGAAGGCGGCGGCGATGGCGGCGGTGGCGAAGGTGGGGGTGAGGGCGGCGGTGATGGCGGCGGAGGCGTTGGCGGAGGTGACGGTGGTGGGGATGAGGGCGGCGGCAAGGGCGGTGGGGGAGAAGGTGAGGGTGGCGAGGGCGGTGGAGGCGACGGAGGCGGTGAGGGGGGCGGACATGGCGGTGGCGATGGTGGCGGTGGTGAGGGTGGTGGCAAAGGCGGTGGGGACGGTGGCGGTGGCGAGGGCGGTGGCAAGGGCGGCTGGTACGGTGGCGAGGGCGGTGATGGTGGTGGTGAGGGTGGCGGCGGAATGGGCGGCGGAGTGGGCGGCGGCGACGGCGGAGGCGATGGCGGTGGTGGCGAAGGCGGAGGCGACGGGGGTGGTGGCGAGGGTGGAGGCGAGGGTGGCGGCGAGGGTGGAGGTGGTGACGGTGAAGGCGAAGGCGGCGGCGAAGGCGGTGGTGGAGAAGGTGGCGGATACGGCGGCGGCGATGGCGGCGGTTGCGAGGGTCGGGGCGAGGGTGGAGGAGACGGTGGTGGTGGCGAGGGCGGAGGCAAGGGCGGTGGCGAGGGCGGCGGCGGCGACGGTGGCGGTGCCGGCGGCGGCGATGGCGGCGGTGGCGAAGGTGGGGATGAGGGCGGAGGCGACGGTGGCGGCGGCGAGGGCGGAGGAGAGGGTGGCGGCGAGGGCGGCGATGGCCTCGGTGGCGGCAACGGTGGCGGTGAGGGCGGTGGCGGCGAGGGCGGCGGCGGCGAAGGCGGCGGAGAGGGTGGTGGGGACGGAGGCGGCGATGGCGGCGGAGGCGAGGGCTGAGGTGAAGGTGGTGGAGTCGATGTCGGACGCGGTTGTTGTTGTAGCGCTCTGCTGCTGCAAACAGCAAGAGTGAAGACGAGACCCGTCATGAAACTCCGACCCGTCCGAGAAACTGATGGCGTGAATGCATGCACTCCCGTAGAGGTGAAGCTTGGGGGAAGAGAAGGTGCCGGTCTAGCGTCTATGCCAGTACGGTGCATCTCTAGCCACTCAGGTTTCGAGCCATACCGGCACAGCGCGCCCAAACTATGGACAGTGTCCTCGAGGCGAGCGGCAGTGGCGCGGGTGGCTCGAGGGCGGCGCAACGCCGTCAGAAGAAGAGGGCGCGGCAACAGAAGTCGTCAGACGTGCCGCCGCCGCAGCCATCCACCACCTTGGCAGCAGGCTCATCATCTCTCATCACTTCTGCGAAGCCGTCCCAACAACCGGCTACCGATCGTCTGCCACTGCCCGACGCTGCTGTCGTGAAGGAGATCGCTTCCCGCCCGCCTCGAGAAGAGGATGCGGCGTCAACGGGGATCTACCGCGAATGGGAGGTAAGCATGCCCGCCGCTGGTGAGCCGCTCTTCGACGCCTTGCAGATTGCGCTCGCTCAAGCTGCGACGATCCACGGCCGCAAGTACCGATACGGCGCGCTGCTGCTGGCTGGAGACGATCTCATACCGATGAAGAGTGGCTCGAACCGCAAGGTCTTTCTTCGGGACAATATTCACGCCGAGATGAGCGTGCTGAAGGGCTGCGATCGGCCGCGCGGCAAGGACATGCTCATAGCGCGCCTCGCGCCAGCGAAACGCGCGCGCTCAAGCGCAGACGTCGAGGACGACGACGACAGCGAGGACGGCGCGGCGGGCGAGGAGCGGGCCCGCAGCTGTGGCGTCGCGGGACGAGCTTCCGCCGCCGTCGACATCGCCGTGGCGCCATTGCTGGGCTCCACGTCCGCCGAAAGCGCTCGCGAGGATGCGAGTCTCGACCACTTCGGCAAGATGCTCAACGCCCGGCCGTGCGCGCGCTGTGAGGCCAAGATGGTCGAGCGCGGCGTGCGACGCTGCTTCTTCACGGTCAACTCTCGCCGCGTTGGCGTGCTCGAGTACAATCCAGATTGATGGATGCATGCAGGTGCGCTCACGCCCACACGCTGCCTGCTGCGCCGCCTGCTGCGCCGCTTGCTGCGCCGCTCGCTGCGCCTAGTGCTCACCTGGACCCGGCAAGGATAATCCTGAGTGCTCCACGCCCGCTCCCGTCGTGGCCACGCACTTTTGACCTACGCCAAGAACACCCGTGCAAGCGGCCCCGCCGTAGCGTGCGTGCGCGATCGCGCTGCTACCGGGCGGTCCTTGCGCCAATCGGATAGATGGATGTGAAGCTATGCGACTCACCTCCGACCGCCCGACCTCACCCCGCCTGGATCGACTCATGCCTCGTCGCGTCGTGGCAGGCATGGGGTTATTACAGCATGTATGACAGTTGCAGCTGGAGCTGGGGGTTCACAATGATTTCACGTCTCGTGTGTTGTGAAAGAGCGCGGCGAAGAAGCACAACTAATCAAAATCATTCTCGTGCGGACATAGACGATTCAGGAAGCTCAGGAGGAAGCCGCTGATCGCCGCTGATTGCCACTGAATGACCTCTCACTGATGGCGCATTGGCCCGTCGTCCTGGATGGCCTCCCTCGTGGGTGGGTCCGATCAGGTTCTATGACCTCTTGACCTGAGCCGGAGTCTTGAGTCCTACCGCCGCTTTTGGGGTGTGCGTCTGTGGCGCGTCGAGGTCGGAGCACTCTGATCCATCTCTCAGCCAGGAAGCCGCTCTCCGTCGAGAGCTTAAAAGGCGAATGGGAATGCGGTGGTGAAGGCGGTTGGCGGAGGTGTAGGCGGAGGCGACGATGGGGATGGCGGCGGAGGAACGGGCGAAGCATGGAGCGAAGACGCCCCTGCGTCGGGGCCCAAGGGGAGTACAGGCTCCGTGCGTTAATTAACAGCTGACATGCAGCTGATGGTGGTCGTGCGTGTTGCCGAGATGGCAATTTAACGTGAACGTAAGGACATGCAGCTGATTCACAGGAATTCGACACGGCGAGAGCAGTCGCGGGCAGGTGACGCGACTCTACCGGGTAGTGGAGCATGGCGTCCGCTTGGCAGGGCGCAGGGCGGGCGAAGCAGGACACCGACGCTTTTTTGGAGGCTTTCAAGCGTGGCATGCCAGCTGCGGAGCTCCAGCGCCTCATGCGTGGGGGTCCGTTGCCTCCGCCTCCACCTCTGCCACGACGCAATCACAGGAGACGAGCGCGATCAGCGCGCGCTGCACGTGAGACAAGGCGCGAGCGTGACGAGGGGCGCGAACGCGAGCTAGAGATAGAAAAGAGGTTCAAGACCCTGGAGCAGGAGGTCTTCGTTGCAGCGAAGGCTCGTGAGAAGAGCATGCGGCGCCGGATGGACACAATTGGGTCGGTGGCGAGCGGCCTCCGGGAGGAGCTGGCCGATCAGCAAGCGCGCGTCTCAAAGGTCGAGGAAGGGCAGCGCATGCAGAAACGCGCCGAGACCACGGCCGCCAGCTTGGCTCGCGCGCTCAAGGGCCGACTCGACGAGCTCGCTCTGCGCGTGGCCGAGCAGGATGAGAACGCGCAGGCACAGAACAGCCGACTGCGCGAGCGGTTTGCCGAGCTGCAGCAGCAGCATGCCCGGCTCGGGCGCGAGCAGCAGGAGCTCGCTTCATCTGTCGCCGGCCTGCGTGTCGCCGGTCTGCGCGCTCTCGCACAATCCACCCCTGCTGTGGAGGGAGCCGGAGCGGTCGACTACATGGCGCACAATCCCATGATCGCCTCGTGCGCCTCGTCGCCACTACCGTTGCCAACGGCTGCTGAGAGTAGCATAGCACCGCTGACGCGCAGTGCGCAGCTGGCGCGCCTGGCCTCGGCGGTGCTCGAGCCGCCGGTGCGCTCTGCGCCCGCCAGTGCCAGACCATATTCTGCCGCCGCCACCGCCACCACCGCCACCGCCGTCAACGCTGCCGCTGCCGCTGCGGCCGTCACCGCCCCTGCCCGTGCCCGCGCGCAGGCGGCGATTGCGCCGCCGCCGCCTCCGTCGCCGCCGCGCGTGCTGATCACTCGCGAACGCTGTGACGCCTTCCTCGCTCGCCACGAACAGACATGCGCTGCGGCTCGTCCTTGCGTGCGGACTCTCTGTGAAACGGTCAGTGCCTACGAGAGCAGCCTGCGTCGCCGCGCCGCACCCTCGGCGCCCACGGCGGCGTCGAAGCCCTGGCCACGCTCTGTACCAACGCCGAGGGCGCCAACGCCGAAGGCGCCAGTGCCGCCACCGCCGCCGCCGCCGCCTCGACCGACTGCCAGGCCCAAGGGAGCGTCCAAACCCGTAGGTCGCCAAGCTCGCCAGGGGGTGCGTTTGGCCGATCTCGAGGCCGAGGCCGCGAGCCGAAAGGGCGTTGCATCGGGCGTTGGACCGCGCACCGCTAGGAGCGCCGTGGCGTACGACGACGACGACGACGACGACGACGGTCAGCCAGCGTTGACGCCACTGGCGGCCGCGGCAGAGCGTCTGCGGCAGCAGCGTGGACGTCGCGGCGCGAGGGACGACGACGACGATGACGACGACGACGACGACGACGACGGCGGCGGGTACTTCGGCTCGCGCGACAGTGGCGCGCGGCGCTATCGCTCGGGGAGATAGCACGACTTTGTCTCAACATGGTTTGTGTTTTTATTTTCATTTTGTGTCTCCTCGTGCGACTTGCCGCGATGGCAATTTAATGTGAACGTGTGGAGCCTGTGAAGCAAGCCTACAATTGTAACTCGAGCCTGTGGAATGTGCGTATCAAATTTGGTAGTCGAAGCGCCAAAGTTGGCCCATTGGTCGGCGACCCCCGCCCTTGAGGTCGCCCGCATTTGCTGATTGCGTCGGAACGAGACGTGGCATGGTGAAGTGCCACCCAGAGAAGGGACCCGTCATGACATTCGACCACCTCGGTCTCGCTACAGATAACAAGGCGCTCAAGGCCCTCACCTCCAACTCGGCCGGCAACGACACAGTCGTCTTCTCGGCGAAGATGCTCAAGATCAACCGCCACGGCAAAGCGCAGAACCGAGTGCTGCTCATCACGAACCGGCACATCTTCAACATCATGCCCGACAACTATTCCAAGTGCAACCGTTGCATCGATATCCGCCAGCTGCATCACATCACCACGTCGAGCAACGATCAGGAGTTTGCGATCCATCTTGCGGAAGAGTACGACTATCGGTTCAAATCGGCACTGTTCCAGCAGGCTGTATCCGCCATAAGGGCGCAATACATGGCGTGCACAGACGTCCAGCTCGAGGTTGTCGACGTAAGCAGCGCGGACGAGCTCGCGGCGAAGGTGATTACTAAGGCGGACCTAAAGGAGAAGGGTAGGTCGTGGGGCACGAATCCAATTGGCAAGGAGGAGCAAGAGCGGAGCACAGCGCTTGCTGCGTCCTCGGCGGTTGCCAGGGACCCAATATCCGCCGCATCCATCGTTGGAGGGCTACCTCTGCTCCAGGAGGACGAGGACGAGGACTCAGAAGCCGATGACGAGGTGGCAGAGATCGCGAGCGACTCAGACTCAGAGCTCGAGGAGGCAGCGGAGGCGACGGAGATGGCGGGTGCGCCTGCGCCGGCCCCGATGACGGCAGGCGGCGCTTTCGCCAAGTTCAAGCACTCCGTAGATGACTTCGTCATCATTCGTGTGCTCGGCAAGGGTGCCTTTGGCAAGGTCATGCTGGTACGGTTCAAGGTTGACCAGAAAGTCTATGCGATGAAGGCGCTCTCGAAGGCGACGCTGCTCGAGCGCAACGAGGTGGCGCATACGCGCACGGAGCGCATGGCGCTTGAATCGACGCACCATCCGTACCTTGTGCACCTGAAATTCGCCTTCCAATCGCCCCAAAAGCTGTTCCTCGTCATGGACTACTGCAATGGCGGTGAGCTCTTCTACCATCTGAAGCAGTCGGGCTGTTTCGAAGAGCCGCGTGCGCAGCTGTATGCGGCGCAGATCTGTTCAGCACTGCATCACCTGCACGGCGCGGGCATCATCTACCGCGATCTCAAGCCTGAGAACGTGCTGCTCGACCACGAGGGGCATGTGCGTATCACCGATTTCGGTCTGGCCAAGGACGCGATGGACCTGAACGCGAAGACGCACACCTTCTGCGGCACGCCCGATTATCTCGCGCCCGAAGTCATCAAGGGCTCGGGCCATGGGCGCGGCGTCGACTGGTGGTCGCTTGGCACCATGATCTACGAGATGCTGGGCGGCTTACCGCCCTTTTACGCCGAGAACTTCAACGTCATGTATGATCGCATCCTCCACGCGCCCCTCGAGTTCCGACCGCTCGAGCGCTTCCAGGCGCCCGCGACGGCGCTGATCGCGGCCATGCTCCAAAAGGACCCGGCGCTGCGCCTTGGCTCCTCAGAGCGCGACGGTGAGGACATCAAGGCGCACGAGTGGTTCGCGAACATCGACTGGGCCAAGCTCGACCGGCGCGAGATCCTGCCCTCGTTCAAGCCGAGCGTCCAGTCGGAGACGGACACGAGCAATTTTGATGAGGAGTTCACCTCGTCGGCGATCGAGTCGGTGAGAGCCGACTCGGAGCGGGTGAACGAAACACTCGGCAAGGGCAACGAGTTCGAGGGCTTCTCGTACCGCCATGATCCAGGAGAATGAGCTGGTGAAGTTGCCGAATCCTTCAAGATGCAACACCCCTCTCCCCCCTCCCCCCTC
>ENA-UOXO01000222-UOXO01000222.1-mixed-culture-metagenome-genome-assembly--contig:-NODE-222-length-42437-cov-7.571658_pt1 | contig 42437 bp, 39 predicted proteins | sample MGYA00238162_ERZ761640 | MGnify/ENA primary metagenome ERZ761640 (study PRJEB28914, sample SAMN08778297) | mixed culture metagenome | isolation source: Freshwater growth medium | place: USA...
CCTTGTCGGTATTTTCAACAAGGGTTAAGAACTCCACTTTTCAGGGGCAACCTCATTTTGCAAGTCAGCGATGAGTCGGCTCATAGAGGGTTGGGGAATCCCCAACGCATCGGCGCCCGCGCTGATGCCGCCATGCAGCATCGCGGCTCTGAACGCCTCGATCATGCGGTGGGTGACGGGTCGCTTCGCCATAGCTGTGCAGTGGATGCCGAGAGATTACGCCATTGCCAGTGGTGCCAGCACTGCCGTCAAGAGCCACGTGTGCGTGGCCGCTTCTGGTCGATGCTTGCCATCCTAGCCCAAGTTCACCGATGAATTCATCAGGCGTCGTCTAACGCAAGGACCGGTTCCACGCGGAGGAGTCATAGGGCTGGCCGTTGCCGGACTGCGGCAATCAGCCTCAATCCGACGCCTCAAAGGGCGATAGCGGGTATTCGATTTCACACTCACGCTGTGTGCTTATCTTCAAACCAAAGCCGCAACAAGCCCTACGGCTTAGAACTATGCCAACAACGCGCACCGACAGGATTTTTGGCCCAACGCGCGATGGTCTCGCATCAACTTGGCCCGGGCAATTGCGATGCAATCCGTTACACCCCTGAGGGGGAACCTGAGGGGGAACCTGAGGGGGAACCTGAGGGGGAACCTGAGGGGGAACCTGGGGGGGAACCTGAGGGGGAACCTGAGGGTAAGCACGCGCAAGTAGCATCCGGTTACAGCGCAACCGCAACCGCAACCGCAACCGCAACCGCAACCGCAACCGCAACCGCAACCGCAACAGAGTCTCTACAACGCAGTCCAGTGACAACCACCAATCCTGAAATGCTGCCAAGCGTTGAAGCTTCAAGTCGCTGCAGCTCGGAGGACCTCGGTTTTCAAGGCGCAATCAGGTACATCCCACAAACGCACGAACCGAGAAAGCCAGCGAGCCACGACCCATTGGGTATGAGACACCCAAAAGTCAGCCAGAGCCGCCTCACCTCAGTCCTCGAACCACCTCAGGATCTGCCGTTGCCGGCGGCCCTTCACATTCGGCACGTCACTGCCCGACACGTGACGATCAGACGTGCATCAAAAATGTTGTCAGTGATCATGTCTTGCCGCACTGGCCGCTGCAAGGCTGAGGTCAACAGTTCTTCAATCACGGGATAAGGCAGGCATGAGCATCCCGGCAACGCCACTCAATAGACCCTGTGGATCGAGAAACGACAGATCGAACCCACACCCACACGCCTAAGATTAAATCGCCCCAAACAGCCTGAAAACCACCTGCGTGCGGGTATGCATCATTGCTGCTGCATCTGGCTTACAGACGAGCCCGCTCACATGCGTTGGGTGCGCAACATGACTCAATTTTTTTGCTGTACGAGGCAGGGCATCTGTACGTGACGCGGGGGGCTCGCAAACTCCCAGTCCGATTCCCTTTTTGCGCGCACGCGTGTATGCGCGCGGGCGCGCGCCCCTGTTTTTGGTAATCGGCTTTTTTGAGCACATGTTTGGCCGACCCATTTTTGAAAAACCCAAGAAACACAAGGGAAAACGCAGCTTTGACGACCGAACCAGGCCGATACGGGTTCGGTCCAGACTACGCCCACCGCCAGTATCAAGGCCCGGTTGCTATTTAATCGATAGCACCGGGTCTTTTTCTTTGGGGCGTGTCTGGTCGATCTCGCGGCGGTGTGGGCGGTTGCAGCGTGACTGCACCGGCGCACCGGCACAGCCCGTCAAGCCGTGGCGTGCAGCTGCAGTACCCGTTGCCGCAGCGCTTCAGCAGCAGGCCCAAGGATGCGGTCACGCCGCTGCAGCAGGCCCAGGGTGCGCCACAGGTCGGGGTCGATGAGCGGCACCCCACAGACAACGGAGTGTTCCGGTGGCAGCGCCAGCTGCGGCAGCACGGCCAGCCCGAGTCCGCCTTCCACCAGTGCCAATGCCCCCGCCACGTGGTTGCACTCGTACCAGGCCACCGGTGGGTTGGCCAGGTCGGCCGTGGCCTGGTCCAGTAGCAGGCGGTTGGCGCTATCGCGTGATACCGACACCAGGCGCTGGCCGGCAAGTTCGGCCCAGGCGATTTCCTTGCGCTTGGCCCAGCGGTGGCTGTGCGGCATGGCCAGCACGTAGCGTTCGCGGGTCAGCGCTTCAAAACGCAATGCCGATTCCTGGCTGCCGGTAAAGCTCAGTCCGAAGTCTGCTGCACCCTGCATCACTGCATCCAGCACGTGGCGAGCGCTTTCGTCCATCACGTGCACCTGCACCTCGGGTTGCGCCACGGCGAACGCGCGCAACACGCGGGGCAGCACATGGCTGGCCACCGAGGGAATGCACGCCACCGTCACACGCCCCCGGCGCAGGTGGACCTGGTCGCTGACGCGCTGCACCGCCAGGTCCAGCCCTGCCAGGGCGGAACGCGCCTCGTGCAGAAACTCCTGGCCCACGGCAGTCAGTTCGACACTTCGGGTGGTGCGCTCCAGCAGCCGCACCCCTAGGGCCGACTCCAGACGTTCAACACGGCGACTCAGTGCCGGTGCCGACAGGAACAGCGCATCTGCCGCCAGCCGAAAACTCGACTTTTCTGCGGTGACCACAAACGCCTGCAATTCGCCCAGATCGAATTTGATGCGTGGCATGCAATAGTGCTTTCAAAAGTTGCAATTCACAGATCATTGTGCCGTACCTAGACTGGCGTCCTTTCACAAGGCCGGCCGTGTTCTGGCCGCTTCTGGAAACCACCATGCAACGACGTTCCCTGATCGCAGCCGCCGCCTTCGCCGCCACGGTCCCACTGGTCCATTTGGCCGCGCAGGCGCAGGACTTTCCCCCGAAGAAGCCGGTCACCCTGGTGGTGGGCTTCGCTGCAGGTGGTTCGGCCGACAGCGCCGCACGCGTGATCGCCAAGAAGCTCGGGGAAAACATCGGCCAGAGCGTGGTGGTAGACAACAAACCCGGTGCGGGCGGGAACCTGGCCCACGCCCAGGTGGCCAGCGGCGCTGCCGATGGCTCGGTGCTGCTGTTCGGGTCCATCGGGCCGCTCACCATTGCGCCGCATTTCATGAACGTTCGTTACGACCCGCTCAAGGACCTGGCGCCCATCTCCATGGGCGTCAGTTTCCCCAATGTGCTGGTGGTGCCCGCCAGCACGGGTATCAAGACGCTGGGCGAGTTCGTGGCGAGGGCAAAGCGTGAACCGGGCAAGCTGGACTTTGCTTCCACCGGTCCGGGCTCGGCCGCCCATCTGGCGGGCGAACTGCTCAACGACGTGGCCAGGATCGATACCGTGCATGTGCCCTACAAGGGCGGTGCGCCAGCGTTGCAGGACCTGCTGGGCGAACGGCTTACTTCCTTTTACGCAGCCCCACCCACCGCCTTGCCACACATTGAATCGGGCAAGCTCGTCCCCCTGGCCACAACGGGTCTCACCCGGCCCGCCTATCTGCCCCATGTGCCCACGGTGGCGGAGATGTTTCCTGGCTTCAGTGCGACCAACTGGTATGCGTTCGTGGCGTCGGACAAGACGCCCAAGCCTTTGCTGGACCGCTGGAACCAGGAGCTGGTGAAGGTGCTGAACACGCCCGAAGTGCGCGAAAGCCTGCTCAAGCACGGCCAGACGGCCGCACCGGGAACCCGTGACGAACTCGGCAAGTTCATCGCTGCAGAACACGCCAAGTGGGGTCGCATCGTGCGCGAACGCAAGATCACGGCCGACTGAAGCCGACAGACACCGACAGACTCAAACCACAAGACAACGAGCCGGAGACAACCCATGACCATCGCAAAAATTTCCTTCCTCAGCGCCGTCACCGTGCCTCGCCGGAAGATGCTCAACGCCCTGCTGGGCACGGCCCTGGGCGTTGCACTTGCGCTGCTGGGCGCTGCGCCCTCCAGCGCCAGCGCAGCCGAGATACGCGTGGTCACCTCCGGTGGTTTTTCGGCTGCGTATGACCAGCTCATTCCGCTGTACGAGCAGGCCACCGGCCACAAAGTGGTGACGGAACGGGGTGCGTCGCTGGGCAACGCGCCTGATTCCATTCCCAGCCGTTTTGCCCGCAATGAGCAGTTCGACATCGTCATCCTGGCCGACTCTGGGCTCGAGGCACTGATCAGCCAGGGCAAGGTGCTGCAGGGCAGCCGCGTGGACCTTGCGCGCTCGATGATCGGCATGAGCGTGCGCAAGGGCACGCCGAAGCCCGACATCAGCAATGTGGAAGCCCTGAAACAGACCCTGCTCAACGCCAAGTCCATCGCCTACTCGGCCAGCGCAAGCGGCGTGTATCTCTCCACCGAACTGTTCCCGCGCCTGGGTGTGGCAGAACAGGTCAAGGACAAGGCCACCAAAATTCTCAGCGAGCGTGTGGGCGCAGTCGTGCTGCGCGGCGATGCCGAGATTGGTTTTCAGCAGGTGAGCGAGCTGCTTCCCTTCAAGGAACTCGACTTTGTGGGGCCGTTGCCCGATGAAGTGCAGCAGCGCGTCTTCTTCTCGGCAGGCATCGCCACGGGGGCCCGCAGTCCTGAGGCGGCACGCCATCTGATCCGCTTTCTCGCCGCACCCGCGGCCGCGCCGATCATCCGCAGCACGGGCATGGAGCCGCCGGCCGCTCGCTGACTGGCAGGCCGGGCGGACACGCCGCAGTGCCGGTGCGCAGCGCACCCGTCGCTGCCTCCTGGCCAAAACATCAGCCCGCAAGCGCGCTGGCGCAGCCCTGTGCGGCTTGGCCCTGCGCGCCCATCACCACAACGACCACGAGACCCCCATGACTCCTCAAAAAATCGCCCTGGCTGCCGCGCTGTGCGCGCCGGCCCTCGCACTCGCACAGGCCAGCCCCACGATCTACGGCGTGGTCGATGCCAGCGTTCGGCATACCTCCGGGTTGACCCAGGCCAACGCACCCAGTGCCGCGGCGTCCACCGGTCTCGCCAGTGGCGTCAACTCGACCAGCCGACTCGGATTTCGCGCTCGCGAGGATCTTGGCGGGGGCCTGTTTGCGTTCATCAACCTGGAGACCGGGCTCAACATCGACACCGGCGCTACCGCCAACGTCAGCAAGTTTTTCGACCGGGCTTCCGTGGTGGGGCTGGGCGATGCCTGGGGCCAGGTGACAGCCGGTCGCCAGACCAACCTTCTGGCCGATGCCGTCAGTCCGGTGGATGCCGTGGGCATGCGCTTTGCGTCCTTCAACCCCAACATCGCGACGGCAGCGCTGAGCAGCCATGGCCTGGGCCTGGAATACGGCGCTGCGGGTGCCGCCACCGGCTCTTACCGCCTGGACAACGCGCTCAAGTACGTCGGCCAGATGGGGCCTGTCACCGCGCGTGTGATGTACAGCTTTGGTGAGAACGCGGGTGCCGGTTCGGCCCAGTCGTCGGTGGGAGCAGGCCTGGCGTACGTGGCGGATGGCTGGGTCGTGTCCGGTGCCTATCAGCGTTTCAAGACCTCGCGCGACCTTGCGCTGCAGGCCGCCACCGTGGGCGCCGCCTACCAGCTGGGCAGCGTGCGACTGGCCTTCAACACGGCCCGCAGCGAAGCAGCCACGTCGGCAACCGCCACGACCGTGCAGCGCGTGCATTCGGCCGGTACCACCTGGGCCGCGACGGGCTCGGTGGACCTCACGGCTGCTGTCTACCGCGTGGAGCGTGCGCGCACCGGTCTGCGGGGCGACGGCTATACCCGTGCGATCCTGTTCGCCGAATACAAGCTCTCGCGGCGGACGAAGCTGTATGCCGAGCTGGACCGCACACGCTGGCAAGCTGGCTACCAGGGGGCGGGGGCCAAGACCGGCGGGACCGGCGTTTCCAGCGGGATGGTGCATACGTTCTAGCAGTCCCGGGTATCACGGGCCGTCTGCGCTCGGCTAAATACAAGATGCCGTAAGGCTGCCTGCCGCAATCAATCCTGCGCGGCGTGCACCTCCGCCGCAGCCGGCAGCAGCAGCCGAAACTCCGCCCCGCGGCCCGGTTCACTGGCCACTTCCAGGGCGCCGCCGTGGCGCACGATCACCGTGCGCACCAACGCAAGTCCCAGGCCCACCCCGCCAATGGTGGGGTGGCTGCGGTCGTGCAGGCGCTGGAACGCAGTGAACAGACGGCCTTGCAGTGCGGGGTCGATTCCCGGCCCGTCATCGCGCACCGACACCATCCACTGGTCAGGCAGGGCTGCGATCGCGCACCGGATGGTGCCGTTGTTGGGGCTGAACTTGACGGCGTTGTGCAACACGTTGGTAAGTGCCCGCCCGAGCAGTGCACGGTCGCCGCTGATGGGGGCGTACTCGGGTGTGCGCTCAACGGTGATTCGCACCGACCGGCTGCGCGCCAGCGCCCACATGTCGTCCACGGTTTCGGCCAGCAAGGCCGCGAGGTCCAGCGGTGCCATGCGGTATTCCTGCGACTGGGCACTGGCCAGCTGCACGAAGTTTTCTGCCATCTCGAGCGATGCGCGCGCATAGCGCTCGATGCGCTGCATCAGTTCGTCACCGGCCATGCGGTCCGGGTAGGCGCGCTGCATTTCCAGCAGGGTCAGGATGGACGAATTCGGGGCGCGGATGTCGTGCGAGATGAAGTGCAGGGCCTCGTCGCGCTGGCGCAGGGCGCTGCGCATCTCGGTCAGGTCCACCAGGGTGATCAGCCAGTCAGCCTGTGCGGAGGTGCTGAAGGGCCTGCACTGAACCAGCAGGCTTCTGCCCTGGGCGTCGATCGCCTCGGCCTGCGCAGGCAGTTCGGCGCTTCGAAGCGTCTGGTCGGTCAACAGCGGCTGGTGCGATGTGCTGCTGACCACACCCGCAAGGACAGACGCTATGGATTGACCGCGCAGCGGCGTTGCGCCTTCCCCGCTCGCATAGTTCTGCGCAGCCCTGTTCGCCAGCAGGATGACACCCTCCCGGTCACATGCGAACGTGGGAGATGGCAGCTGCTGCAGGCTGTCGCTCACAAAATGGTGAAGCTCCCTGAGCTGCCGCGAGGCACGCTCCACGGCATTGATGCGCCGCTCGAGCAGGTCGCGCGCGTCGTCGGGGCGCTTTCTCAGGCGCATTCCGAGCCCTTCTGCCTTGAGACGGTCCATCTCCATCTGCAGAAAGTCGGCCGCAGCGCTGAGCCGGCGCCAGCTCCACAGCGGGTAGGCCAGTGCGATGCCTGCCAGGGCAGCAGCCGGCGCAAACTGGACCCCCACCCAGTGTGCCAGGCCTGCGCTCAGCAACAGGGTGGCAAGGGCGATCAGCGCGCTGCCCGCCAAGGCGCCCAAAGGTCCTGCCAGCGCCAGCAGACCCAGTGCCAGAAGCACCGGGATGAGATTGAACACGGTGTTCGCCACGTTGCTTGCGGGATGGATCTCCAGCCCGGAAAGGCTCGCGTCCAGCACATGCGCGACCACCTCGACCCCGGGCATCAGCCGCGACTGTTCGCTGGCCGGGGTCGCAAACATGTCCCCAAGCCCGGAGGCAGACGCACCCAGCAGTACGTGTTTGTCGCGAAAAGCGTCGGCCGGCACGGCGCCGCGCAGGACATCGATGTACGAGTACGCCGCGAAGTGCGAGGGCCCGCCCGCGAAGGCGATCACGGTGCGGTCGGATCGCTGCCAGGTCCCTGCACTCACGGCAGACGAAGGTGTTCGGACCTTGCACTCCTCGCGGGCAGCGCCTGTCGCTTGTGCCACGCACTGCATGGCAATGCTGAAGTGCGGCCAGGCGGCAGCCGTGGGACCCTCGTGCATGTAAAGACTGCGTACCACGCCATCGGTGTCGGACGCCACATGGACATGGCCCAGCGCCGCGGCGGCATTGGCAAACTGGGGAAGGGGCAGGTCGCTCTGATCGTTGGCCGTACCGTACTGACGCCGCAGGACCGGCAGTACGACCTTGCCGCTGCGGCCGATGGCGTGCGCCAAAAGCAGATCGTCTTGCGGGTAATCGAGATCCTCATCATTGAAGAGCACGTCAAGCCCGATGACCCGCGGTCCCTGGGCCGAAATGCGCTGGAGGGTTTCGGCATGCAGCGCACGACGCCAGGGCCAGCGGCCGATCGCGGCGATGCTCCGGTCATCGATTGCCACGATCACGATATCGGGGCGCGCAGGGCGCGAGAGCAGACGCAAGCCGGCATCCTGCAGCAGGTGGCTGGGACGGTCAACGATTCCGGGCTGACTCAGCCATGCCACGAGCGCGACCAGCGCCAGGCACAGTACGGCCCACTCAAGGCGTCGCCGCTGGCTGCGATTGCGGGCAAGGTGGACCATCAGCGGGAGTGTATTGCTGACGGCATCTCGCCGGCTTCACCTTGGTGCCTTGGTCCGGCGCGGTCAAGGCCGCCGCACCGGGTCGCCGCTTGGCGTTGACACGGGCAGGCCGAAACCCGTGCTCAGGCCCGTGCCTACGCGTACCTTCCGCGCCGGAGAAAAGCCGCTTTGCAGTCCGCTCGGGTCGATGACGTCGATGCGAACCAGGTAGTCGCCTGCGGGCAGGTCGCTCGCAGTCCAGTTGGGCGTTTCAAGCTGTACGTCCTGTATGGGGCTGTCGAATTCGGGCTGCGTTGCTTTGGCCAGTTGCAGGCGAAAGCGCTGGCCGGGTCGCCCGGGCCAGTGCAGGCTGACACGCGTCCCACCGTCGTCGGCATCCATGGCCTGGGCTGACATGGCTGGCGGCGGATCGGTCAGGGTGAAGGGTTGCTGCGGGGCGAACGGGCCCTGGTCTGCGCCAGCAGGGGTTTGCGCCACGCTGGCTGCACGCCAGAAGTAGTCGCCCTTTGGCAATCCGTCCAGGGGAAGTTGGCATGACGCGGCGCGTGGCTCTTCACGCACGATCTGCGAGAAGCCCGCATCCGTGGCCACCTGCAGGTGATACCAGCGAACCCCGGCGACCTCCGTGCACTGCAGCAACCCGGTGCCAGTGGGGGCTACTGCACCTGGCGCAGGCCGCTGATACAGCGGCGGCACGGGCCGTGTCTTGACGGTGAAGGCACGCACGGCTGGCAGTCCACTGACGCCTGCGTCGTCCAAGCCTCTCACGCGCAGGAAGTACTGCCCGTCGTCCAGTGCGCGAAACCGCAGTTCGCCGTCGGCAAAGCGGCCTTGTCTGAGCACCTGGGTGAACATTTCGTCCCGGGCCACCTGCGCCTCGTAGCGCACGCCGCCCGGCATCATGGGGATGCTGAACGCCAGCAGGCCGGCATCGCCCAGCTTCTCGGGAATTGCTGCCAGATCGGGCGCAGGCAGCAGCGGCCGCGGCGCGCCGAGGGTTCCGTCGAGCGCTACGGCAAGCCCCTGGCCAGCGGCCACCGGCACCACGGGCGATGCCGTCGCCGCGTTGGCGGACATGGGGGCACCGCGGCCCTGAACGCCGACTGCTCCTTCCAGCACCGACGCCGTAGTGAGACCGCTGTCCGCGATGGCGACGCCAAACTGGGTGCCGCGGACGCTGGTGATAGCCAGTGGCGTGCGGACCTCGAACCGCCGAGGTCCTGTGGCAGGTGCGACCGACGATTCCACCGACCCGCTTCGCATGTCGAGGACGGCCTGCACGCTGCCTGCACGGCCGCGACGGCGCAACTGGCGCAGCACCACGTCGGACTGGGCCTGAACGCGCACCACGGTTCCGTCGGCGAGCGTGACCGTCACAAAGGCGTCGGGCGCCAGCTGGAGTGCAGTGCCCTCGGTCAGCTTCTGGCCCGGGGCCAGTGTCATGGGGGCTGCCGCGTCGGGCGCATGCGCGGCGGCTCCGCCCTGAACGTAGGTGACCGTGGCCGTGGTGGCGGGCTGCAGGCGCACCGGGATCCACACCACCGAACCCGGCTTCAGCCGTCGGACATCGGGCACCCGGTTGCGCGCCTGCAGTAACGGCCATTGCCGGGGCCCGTCCAGGTACATCGCTGCCAATGCCTCCAGCGTGTCGCCGGGCTGTACGGTATGCCCAATCTCATCGGTTTGCACCGGCCCCGGTCTTGCAGCATTCGTCGCCGCCGCCCAGGCTGCGGGAGCCAGCAACAGGGGCATGGCGGCACACAGGGACCAAGCCGTCCGGTGGTAAGGGGTGTCTGCCAACGTGAGTCTCCTTGTGCCCGATGGGCAGGGCACGCTTGCGGGTGCGGTGCGGGCTGCGTCAGGGGCGGTGTTCGTTTGGGGTTGTATCCGATCTCCGGGTGGTGGCCTGCGTTGTGGCCTGCAGCGCCATCAGGGCGCCGGAGAATGCGTCTGTGGCGGCTCAGGTGGCCCGGCGCCGAGCGGCATGCACCGGGGCGGTTGACCGGTGCGATACCGCTGTGACCGGCGAGGCGTCAGCGCTCGGGCAGGCGTCAGCTGACATCCACGGCTTCGAAGCGGTAACCCACGCCGTATACCGCGGTCACGATGTAACCGTTGGCCGGGCGCAGATCCAGCAGGCTGCGCAGGCGTGAGATGTGGGTGTCAAGGGACCGCGACATGACGTCCGCGGCCTGCCCCCACACGATTTCGCGCAGATGGTCTCGTGACAGCAGACGCCCCATGTTCTGAAACAGGAAAAGCGCAAGGTCGTATTCCCGGTTTTTCAGTTCCACGGGCTTGCCATCCATTTCGATCGACCGGGTTTCCGGGACAAACCGGTAGCGGCCAAAGTCCAGGATGCCTGCGGCGTTTTCGGGGTAGGCGCGGCGTAGCAGCGCGGCCACGCGCGCAGTCAGCTCGCCAATGCGTACCGGCTTGACCATGAAGTCATCGGCCCCGCTGCCCAATCCTTCGACGATGTCGCGCTCTTCCTGGCGATGGGTTACGAACAGGACAGGGATCTTTGCATCGACATGCTGGCGCACCCATCGCACCACCTCGGGCCCGGTGGTGTCGGGCAGCTGCCAGTCGATGATGAGCAGATCAAAGGTCTGGCGGCGAAGCTCGCGCATCAGCTCCGCACCACTGCAGTGGGTGTGGCAGATGTGGCCCATTGCTTCAGTGGCCTGCCTGATCAAGTCCAGCTGAAGCGCATCGTCGTCCAGTGCGGCTATGCGCATGTTTCCCCCCTCGGAATGCAATCAACGATTATTGCGACTCGCCTGTGCAGTCGCCCCGCCATGGCGGCGGGTTGACACTTGTTGACGCTCTATGGTCGCAGAGCCACACCCTGGTGCATGGCCCCTGGGGGCCACTGCGGCACCTGTGGTGTCGGTCGCAAGAGGGGCGATGACTTTCCTGGTTCCAGCCCCTGCTGCGGTGCAGTGGGGGCCGGCGAAACGCGGGCCGGACGGCGTGCTTACTGCCGCGGCGTTGGCGCCGCCACCGCCTCAAGCAGCAGCCGCATCCCGACCAAGGTGTAGCGCGTTTGCGGGCTGTTCCAGTTGCGGTAGCCGCAGCGGGCATAGAAGGCCCATGTGTGCCACGAGCCGCCGCGGCGCACCCGCACCGAGCCATCGGCGGGGCCCGGGGGGTCTGCTTCGGGCGATTCGGCGTAGTAGGTGTCGCCATGCCAGTCCGACACCCATTCCCAGGCATTGCCCAGCATGTCGTGCAGGCCAAAGGCGTTGGCCGGGTAGCGGCCCACCGGGGCAGTGAATGCGTAGCCGTCGCTGGCTGCCAGGGCATGCTGCTGCCAGCGCGGCCACAGCGGTGCGGCTTCGCGGTCGAACGTGTTGCCGTGCCGGGTCAGCGCCTGGGGGTCGTCGCCATGGGGGTAGCGGGTGCGGGTTCCGGCGCGGCAGGCGTACTCCCACTCCGCTTCGGTGGGCAGGCGGTAGCGACGGCCTTCGGTGCGGCTCAGCCACTCCGCCAGGGCCTGCGCGTCGTTCCAGGTCACGTTGACCACCGGGTGGTCATCGGCCTGTGCAAAGCCCGGGTTGGCCCACGAGTAGCGCGGGTCGCGGCCCTCGAACGCATCGCCGCGCGCCGAGGCGGCCGGGTCGTACTGCGCGTTGTAGCCATAGCCGCCCGTGCCGTCGGCCACCGATTCGGGCTGGTAGCCCGAGGCCGCCAGAAACCGGCGGAACTGCCCCACCGTGACCTCGTGCTGGCCCAGGTAGAAGGGGCGGCTGATCTGCACCATGTGCGCAGGGCCTTCGTCGGTCAGCTCGGTAAAGCGCTGGCTCTCGAGCAGAGGAAAGGCCTGCGCCAGCACTTGCGGGCTTTCGGGGCCACCCATGGTGAAGCTGCCTGCGGGCACCCACACAAATTGCATACCCAGAGAATTGGTCCAGGTGGATCCGTGTGGGACTGCCGCATTCGGTGCGGCCGATGCAACCGGTGAAACTGGCACGCCGCCCTGCACAGGATGCTCTGTTGCGGGCTGCGCTTGCTGTGCCGGCGCGACGGCAGGGCAGATGGTCAGTGCCAGCGCCACCGGAAGGCCTGTTTGCAGGCAGGCAGCGCGCACAGAGCCAAACGCCAGGCGGCTGTGCGGCGGGCGGCGGGGCTTCATCACGGCCGGCGGTCTGGCGCTTCGCTCACGCATTCGAAGACCAGGCGGGAACCGTCGTCGCGCAGCAGCTTGGGAAACAGCGCCAGCGGCTGACATTCGCGGGTGGCCGCCGCATACGCAGGGGCCGTGTCCCGGCCATACACAGGCACACTGAACGTGCGGTCACGCCCGGAAGCCATGGGCCCCGACGGGTAGTGCCCGCCCGAGGCGTTGCAGCCCGCCAGCACGGCAGACAGGCATAGCAGGGTAGACAGGGTCAGCAGTTTCATGGGCGCCTCCGGTAGAAGGTGGCCAGTGTACGCACAGGCTGGGGCACCAAGGCGCAGGGCCGACGATCGCCTGCAAGCGTGGCAGCGCTGGTGCAAAGGCCTGTGATGGCGCTGCGATGGCGGGCCCAGCCGGCCAAATCGGACGGCGTTGGGCGCGCAGGCGGCCCTCTGCGGGCGAATTTTTAAGTGTTTTAGCCCGCTAGGGCATGACCCATAAAAGTTTAATGCTACAAAAAATATAGCAAACCAAGATCAGGCGGCAGATGCCGCGTCCGCCAGGGCTTGCAGCGCGGCCAGCACCTCGGCCTGCTCCACGCCGTCCACCGGGGCCAGACGCGCAGCCAGCGCCTGAAGTGCGCCAGCGGCATCCTTTTGCAGCTGGCCGATGGCCTGGCCGGCGTCCTTGGGGGCATCAAAACCGGTGCTTTGCAGCAGCAGCCGTCCGTCGGCCGCCACCAGCTTGAAATGGAACTTGCCGTCGGCCTCGCGGTACTGCTTGAACGACGGAAGCGCCGCCTTGACCGCCTTCGCAGGCTTGGCTGCTGCACTGGACTGCACCAGGCTGCGCAGGCCCACGGCGCTGCGCAGCTCGCGGATGAACGGCGTGGCCAGCGTGCGGGCGCGTTCGGCACCGGCCAGCAGGATCTGTTCGATGCGGGCCGGGTTGTGGATCAGTTCTTCGTACTGCGCGCGCATGGGGGCGATCACCTGGTCCACGCGTTCGAGCAGCAGCTCCTTGGCGTCGCTCCAGGCAATGCCGTCGGCATATGCCTGGCGCAGGGTCGCGGTCTCGTCGGGCGTGGCAAAGGCCTGGTAGATCTGGAACAGCGCCGAGCCCTCGACCTCCTTGGGCTCGCCGGGAGCGCGGGAGTCGGTCAGGATGCCGCCGATCAGCTTTTTCAGCTGCGCGCGCGAGCTGAACAGCGGGATCGTGTTGTCGTAGCTCTTGCTCATCTTGCGGCCATCAAGCCCCGGCAGCGTGGCCACGTGGTCGTCAATGGCGGCCTCGGGCAGCACAAAGTGGTCGCCATACAGATGGTTGAAGCTGGCGGCCATGTCGCGCGCCATCTCGATGTGCTGGATCTGGTCGCGGCCCACGGGCACCTTGTGCGCCTTGAACATCAGAATGTCTGCGCCCATGAGCACCGGGTACATGAACAGGCCCGCCGTCACGCCGTCATCGTGCTCGCGGCCGGCGGCGGTGTTCTTGTCCACGCTGGCCTTGTAGGCGTGGGCGCGGTTGAGTACGCCCTTGCCGGTCACGCAGGTGAGCAGCCAGGTCAGCTCCGGGATCTCAGGGATGTCAGACTGGCGGTAGAACGTGACCTTGTCGGGGTCCAGCCCGGCGGCCAGCCAGCTGGCAGCGATCTCCAGCGTGGAGCGCTGGATGCGCACCGGGTCTTCGCACTTGATGAGCGCGTGGTAGTCGGCCAGGAAGTAAAAGCTCTGCACCCCGGGCCGCAGGCTGGCCGCCACCGACGGGCGGATGGAGCCGACGAAGTTGCCCAGGTGGGGCGTGCCGGTGGTGGTGATGCCGGTGAGAAAGCGCGTGGTACTCATGGGAACAGATGCGGTCGGTCAGCAGGAAAAACGATGAGGCGAGTGCAGCGGGCGGCGGCACAGGTGCCGCAGCGCCCGTCAGCGAAGCAGGGCAGTCAGGGGCGTGAGCAGCACATTGATGACGCCGTAACCCAGGCTCATCAGCGGGCGCAGCCACAGCGCGCCCACCACCCCGGCAATCACCAGCCCCATCACGATGAAAAAGCCCCAGGGCTCGATGCGCGACACCATGTGCGCCTGCTTCCAGGGCAGCAGCCCCACCAGAATGCGGCCGCCATCCAGCGGCGGCAGTGGAAACAGGTTGAAGGCCCACATCACCAGGTTGACCAGCACCCCGGCGCGCGCCATCTCGATGAAAAAGCGCTCGTCTACGCCAAAGCCCACCAGCGATACCAGCACCACCGCCCACGCAATGGCCTGGATGAAGTTGGACGCAGGCCCCGCCAGCGCCACCCACACCATGTGCCGCTTGGGGTTGCGCAGGTTGCCGAAGTTGACGGGCACCGGCTTGGCATAGCCGAACAGGAAGGCCCCCGACGTGGCGAAGTACAGCACGATGGGCATCAGGATGGTACCGATGGGGTCGATGTGCTTGATGGGGTTGAGCGTGATGCGGCCCAGCATGTACGCCGTGTTGTCGCCAAAGTGGCGCGCGGCGTAGCCATGGGCTGCCTCGTGCACGGTAATGGCGAACAGCACGGGCAGTGCGTAGATGAGAACGGTCTGGATGAGGTTGGAGGTGTCCACCCGTGGATTGTCTCAGACGCCCGGCGCTGCGAGCGCGCCCGCAGCCGGTACCTGCGCGGCAGGCTGTGGGCAGGCCGCGCGAAAACCACGGGCTGGCAGCGGTGTGGGTTTTACGTATGGCCACCGGTGCCTGTCGCGCCCATGATCGCCGGGGCGCCCTGCGGCCGCTACAGTGTGACAGCCGCCGCAGTGCCGAGTGCCTTGCCTGCCCGGCCTTGCCCGCCTGCGCAGCGCCGCACCCAGCCGCAGCCCGCTTTGGTCTGCCGGCACACATATTTCTGGAGAACCCGGTGTTGAACCATCTGAAAATCGGAACGCGGCTGGTGCTGGCGTTTGGCAGCCTGGCGCTGCTGGTGGCCCTGATGACGGGCGCAGCGCTGTCCGGCATCGGCGATGCAGAGCGCGCGCTGGCACAGCCAGGCGCTTCAGGCACCGCTGCCGCGGCGCCGCTGGCGGTGGTGGCCCGGTTGCAGGGCGTCCGGATGTGGGTCATCGGCACGGGCTGCGCCGCCTTTGCGCTGGCGTTGTTCGCCGTGGTCAGCCTGCGCAGCAGCATCGTCGCGCCGCTCAACCAGGCCCTGCTGATTGCCGAAACCGTGGCCTCGGGCGATCTGAGCCAGGAGTTCGAATCGGACCTCAAGGGTGACTTCGGTCGACTTCTCACGGCGCTGGGCACCATGGAAGACACGCTGACCGACCTGGTCGCGCGCATCAAGCAAAGTACCGATGCCATCAGTGCATCGGCCGTGGACATTGACCACGGCAATACCGATCTGTCGCGCCGCGCCGAAGACCAGGTGGCATCGCTCACCGAAACCGCCACCAGCATGGGCCAACTCACCGCCACGGTGCGCGAGAACGCCGAGCGCGCCAGCTCGGCCAGCGGCCTGGCTGTCAAGGCATCGGCCATTGCGGAGCAGGGCGGTGTGGCGGTGGGCGAGGTCGTACAGACCATGCAGGCCATCAGCAGCAGCTCGCGCAAGATCGTGGACATCATCCAGGTGATCGAAGGCATCGCCTTCCAGACCAACATCCTCGCGCTGAACGCCGCTGTGGAAGCCGCCCGTGCTGGTGAGCAGGGCCGCGGCTTTGCCGTGGTGGCCAGCGAAGTGCGCAGCCTTGCACAGCGCAGCGCCGTGGCCGCGCGCGAAATCAAGGCGCTGATCAGCGCGTCGGTCGAGCAGGTGGAAAGCGGCGCGGGCCAGGTCGGTCAGGCCGGTCGCACCATGCAGGAAATCGTGAGCGCCGTGGGTCAGGTCAGCGGCCTGCTGGGCGAAATCTCCAGCGCACTGCGCGAGCAGAGCAGCGCCATCGGCCATGTGAACGACGCCGTTTCGCACATGGACGGCACCACGCAGGAAACAGCGGCGCTGGTGCAGCATGCCGTGGGCACTGCCACGGCCCTGACCGAACAGGCGCGGGAGCTGCAGCAGGCCGTGGGTGCTTTCAGGCTGTAGCGCGGGCATCATCGTTGGCTTTTTTGGAGGGCGGCTCAAGGCGCTTTGGCGGTTGGCCTTTGAGCCGGTGGATGCCCGTTCCCAGGAGGGCTGGCAAAGCGCATGCGCTCACCCGCTGCAAAGCTGCACGGATACGTGGACAAGGAAGGCTCTGGCGTACTGCCTCTGTCGCATGCCGCGTCCATCGGGCCGGCTGGGGCGGCAAAGGCAGTGGAATGGGACAATCGGGGGATGCATCCCAAAGTTCTTCTCGATGCCTGCGCCGAACTGGTCAGGCTCACCCTCACGTTTGAACACCCCGCCGACGCGGTGGTGTCACGATTCTTTCGCGACAACCGGGGCCTGGGGCCCCGCGAGCGCGCCACGCTGGCCGAGACGGTCTACACCGTGCTGCGCAAGAAGCTGCTGTTTGACCACATGGCGCCCTCGGGCTCCGGCCCCAAGGAGCGCCGCCTGGCGATCCTTGGTTTCCATGGCCCGCGCGATTTCCTCAAGAGCGCCCTGACCGACCAGGAAAAGAACTGGCTGGACCAGTGCGACGCCGTCACGGTGGATGACCTGATGGAGCGCCACCGGCACAACCTGCCCGAGTGGCTGGTCAAGCCCCTGAAAGACCAGCTGGGCGACGACTTCTGGCCGCTGGTGGAAAGCCTGGCCCACAGCGCGCCGCTGGACCTGCGCGTCAATGCGCTCAAGGACAAGCGGGCCGACGTGCAGAAAGAGCTGACCAAGGCCGGCATCAAGTCTGCCGCCACGCCGTATTCGCCCTGGGGCCTGCGCATTGATGACAAGCCTGCGCTGACCAAGCTCGATGCGTTCACACGCGGCGCCATCGAGGTGCAGGACGAAGGCTCGCAGCTGCTGGCGCTCATGCTCGACGCCAAACGCGGCGAGATGGTGGTGGACTTTTGCGCGGGCGCGGGTGGCAAGACGCTGGCCATTGGCGCCAGCATGCGCAGCACCGGGCGGCTGTATGCCTTTGATGTGTCGGCCCACCGGCTCGATGCCCTGAAGCCCCGCCTGGCACGCAGCGGTTTGTCAAACGTGCACCCCGCCGCCATTGCCCATGAGCGCGACGACCGCGTCAAGCGCCTGGCCGGCAAGATCGACCGCGTGCTGGTGGATGCGCCTTGCTCGGGGCTGGGTACGCTCAGGCGCAATCCCGACCTCAAGTGGCGCCAATCCGCGAAGACGGTGGAGGAGCTGGTGGCCAAGCAAACGGCCATCCTGGCCAGCGCAGCCCGCCTGCTCAAGCCCGGTGGTCGGCTGGTGTATGCCACCTGCAGCATCCTGCCGCAGGAAAACGAAGCCATTGCCGAGGCGTTTGGCGCCAGTCACCCGGATTTTGAGCTGCTGGACGCCGGTGCGCTGCTGGAGCAGCTCAAGGTGAACGGTGCCCAGGGGCTTTGCGCTGGCGGAGAGTCGGGCAGTGCCTACCTGCGCCTTTGGCCGCACCGGCACCAGACGGATGGCTTCTTTGCCGCTGCCTGGGTCCGAAAGGGCTGACACCGGACGCGTGTCCGGGGCGTACCCGGCGCCTGGCCGGTCGGCCCCAAAGTTTCGGGAGGGCACTCCAAAGCCGCTAAACCAGCGTAAAGCTGGGGATACGGCTGAACTGTGGATGGGGTCCGCCCTCTAAAATTGACCAACTGCTCCCCTGGTGAGCCGTTGGTTTTTGTCCTGAAGGTTTTTGAATATGCTGTTACCCGACTGGGTTGTCCTCGACGCTGCGATTGACTGGCTGGGCCACGGCCTGTGGAATCTGGCCTGGTGGCAGATCGTCCTCTACACGCTGGCTACCACTCACATCACGATCGCGGCGGTCACGATCTTCCTGCACCGTGCGCAGGCCCACCGCGCCCTGGATCTGCACGCCATCCCGTCGCACTTCTTCCGCTTCTGGCTCTGGATTGGCACCGGCATGGTCACCAAGGAATGGGTGGCCATCCACCGCAAGCACCACGCCAAGTGCGAAACCGTGGACGATCCGCACAGCCCGCAAACCCGCGGGCTGGATACCGTGATGTGGCGCGGCGCCGAGCTGTACCGCGCCGAATCCAAAAACGCCGAGACGATCAAGAAGTTCGGCCACGGTACGCCCGATGACTGGATGGAGCGCAATGTGTACACGCGCTTTGGCTGGCAGGGCGTGGGCCTGATGCTAATCGTCAACCTGGCGCTGTTCGGCGCGCTGGGCGCAGCGGTGTGGGCCGTGCAGATGCTTTGGATACCCTTCTGGGCCGCAGGCGTGGTCAATGGCGTGGGCCATTACTGGGGCTACCGCAACTTCGAGGCGCAGGACGCCAGCACCAACCTGTCGCCCTGGGGCATCATCATTGGTGGGGAAGAACTGCACAACAACCACCATACGTACCCCACGGCTGCCAAGTTCTCGGTGAAGCCGTACGAGTTCGATATTGGCTGGGTCTACATCAGCCTGATGCGCAAGGTGGGCTGGGCCACGGTCAAAAAGGTGCCGCCCAAGCTGCAGCGCGGCGACATCAAGCCCGTGGCTGACGAAAAGACGCTGGAGGCCCTGATTGCCAATCGTTACGAGGTCATGGCTGGTTATGCCCGCGGTGTGCGCCAGGCGTGCCAGGATGAAATCGCGGCCCTGAAGGCGCGCCAGGCCGATGTGTCGGTGCTCCAGGCGGCCAAGCGCTGGCTGCACCGTGATACCGAAAAGGTGCCCGCCGTGGCGTTGCCCCAGCTGGCGCAGGCCCGTGCTGCCTTCCCCACGCTGGACAAGATGGTGACCATGCGCGAAGAGCTGCGCCAGCTGTGGCTGAACACATCGCAGTCGCGTGAGCAGCTCACGGCGGACCTGCAGGCCTGGTGCCGCCGGGCCGAGGAAAGCGGTATCGCTGCGCTGCGTGATTTCTCGATCGGCCTGCGGGCTGCGAAGGTCTGACGGCCACTTGCCGCCGGCTCGCTTCCGTATCAAACCGCCGCCGGGCGAAAGCCGGCGGCGGTTTTTTTGTTCCTGGGTCAGCTTGGCGTCGTCGCTCGCTGATCTGTCCAGCCATTTCCGGCACGGCCTGGCGTGCTTGCCGGCAGGAAGGCACTGATCGAAAGGATGGATGGCTTGGCGTTCGGCGCGGCTGGCCTTTGGCGCAGTGCAGGGCCCCCGATCCCTCGTCAGGCACACGTTGCGAATCCGGGGAAGCCCGGCGGGCCCTCCATTCCGTCCACAGACCGGCCATGAAAAAAGCCGCCGGGCATTGCTGCCGGGCGGCTTTTGCAGGAGAGCGAGGCTGAATTACTTCAGCTTCATTTCCTTGTATTCCACATGCTTGCGAGCCTTGGGATCAAATTTCATGATCAGCATCTTTTCGGGCATGGTCTTCTTGTTCTTCGTCGTCGTGTAGAAGTGGCCGGTACCCGCAGTGGATTCCAGCTTGATCTTGTCGCGTCCGCCTTTGCTTGCCATGGTGCTTCTCCTTAAGCCTGACCACGTGCGCGCAGGTCTGCGAGCACCGAGTCGATACCGTTCTTGTCGATCAAACGCAGGGCAGCGCTCGAAACGCGCAGGCGAACCCAGCGGTTTTCGGTCTCGACCCAGAAACGGCGGTATTGCAGGTTCGGCAGGAACCGGCGCTTGGTTTTGTTGTTGGCGTGGGAAACGTTGTTCCCGACCATGGGCTTCTTGCCCGTTACGTCGCAGACGCGTGCCATGAGGACACTCCGATAACTTATTAACGGCCATTTGCGGGCGCCCTGGCGTGATACACAGGGCTCGCTAGCGACCTCACCTCGCCAGAAAGGGTGGCGGTAACCCGATTGCTGATCCAGAAAACACCCGCCGCAGACGGGCATAACTCAGCAAAGCCGCGGATTATAGCCTGTGGCACGTTGGCATGTCCAGACAACGCCGCGGCGCAGGCGGCGGTGGCATAGGGCGTTCCAGCGTTGCCCTGTGTCCCCGCCGCTGAACCTCAGGATTCCTGTTCCAGAAAGCGCTGGGCATCCAGCGCGGCCATGCAGCCCGTACCGGCGCTGGTGATGGCCTGGCGGTACACATGGTCCTGCACGTCGCCGGCTGCAAACACACCGGGCACGCTGGTCTGCGTGGCAAAACCCTTGAGGCCGCCCTGCGTGATGATGTAGCCGTTTTCCATGGTCAGCTGGCCCTGGAAAATCTCGGTATTGGGCGCATGGCCGATGGCGATGAAGCAGCCTTGCAGGGCGATGTCCTGCGTGCTGCCGTCCTGCGTGCTCTTGATGCGGATGCCGGTCACGCCGGTGTTGTCGCCCAGCACCTCGTCCAGCGTGTGAAAGAGCTTGAGCTCGATCTTGCCAGCCGCGACCTTGTCGTTGAGCTTGTCCACCAAAATGGGCTCGGCCTTGAACTTGTCGCGGCGGTGCACCAGGGTGACCTTGCGGGCAATGTTCGACAGGTACAGCGCTTCCTCGACCGCGGTGTTGCCGCCACCGATCACGCACACATCCTGCTCGCGGTAGAAAAAACCGTCGCAGGTGGCGCAGCCCGACACGCCACGGCCCATGAAGGCTTCTTCTGACGGCAGGCCCAGGTATTTGGCCGATGCGCCCGTGGCCAGGATCAGCGCGTCGCAGGTGTAGGTGCCGCTGTCGCCCGTGAGGGTAAAGGGGCGCTTGCTGAAGTCGACCTTGTTGATGTGATCGAACACCACCTGCGTCTTGAAGCGCTCGGCGTGCTCCAGGAACCGCTGCATCAGCTCGGGGCCCTGCACGCCATGTACGTCGGCGGGCCAGTTGTCCACCTCGGTGGTGGTCATCAGCTGGCCGCCCTGGGCCATGCCGGTGATGAGGACCGGGTTGAGATTGGCGCGGGCAGCGTAGACGGCAGCGGTGTAGCCGGCAGGGCCGGAGCCGAGGATCAGAACTTTCGCGTGTTGGGTGGTGGACATGGTGAAGCCTGTGTTTTGCGCCCGCCCTCGGGGCGCTGTTGGGAAAACTGGGGTCGAGCCATCGAGTATCAACCCGCCGCGGCCGGTATCAGCGGCCCTGTTTTCAATCGTGCTGATTGTAAGAAGCCATCAATGACCTTGTGATGGCGCGCTGCCCCCACCGCGGGCTCGGTGGACCACGCCAGCGCGTTACATCTGCCCCCGGATTGCTTGCGGTAAGCTCGCTTTGCACGCTTATGACCTATTCCCTCAATACCCTGAATGCATCGGCTGCGGCCAAGTCGCCGCCGCGCACGGGTGCGGCCCGCTTCGGGCATGAAATCGCATTGATCGTCGGCATTCTCGCCCTCGTTTTCTGGCTGCTGGCGCTGGTCAGCTACTCCGCACAGGACGCGGCCTGGTCTACCTCAGGTGCCAGCGACTCGCGCGTGGTGGCCAACTGGGCCGGCCGTTTCGGGGCCTGGCTGGCCGACGTCAGCTACTTTGCACTCGGGTTTTCCGTATGGTGGTGCGTGGCAGCGGCCGTCTGCGCGTGGTTGTCTTCCCTGGCGCGTTGGATGCGTGGCGGCGAGCTGCAGCCCGGTGCGCTGACCCCGCTGCAGCGGCGTTCGCTGTTCTGGCTGGGTCTGGTGGCACTGATGTGCGCCAGCACGGCGCTGGAGTGGTCGCGCCTGTACCGGTTTGAGCAGTACCTGCCGGGCCATGCGGGTGGCGTCCTCGGTTACGTCACCGGCCCTGCCAGCGTCAAGTGGCTGGGTTTCACGGGCTCGGGCCTCTTGGCCATCGTACTGGTGGTGATGGGCGCGGCCATGGTGTTTCGCTTTTCGTGGGGGCAGGTGGCCGAGCTGCTGGGCGGCCGGATCGACGCGCTGGTGCAGTCGCGCCTGGCGCGGCGCGAGGTGGCCAAGGATGTGGCCGTGGGCCGCAAGGCCGCCCGTGAACGCGAGGTGGTGGTGCTGGAAGAGCGCACCGAGAGCGAGGAACACCACCCCGAGCCGGTGCAGATCATCGAGCCCGTGCTGGCCGACGTGCCGCAAAGCACCCGCGTGGTGAAAGAGCGCCAAAAGCCCCTGTTCACCGAAATGCCCGACAGCAAGCTGCCGCTGGTCGACCTGCTTGACGGCCCGCTGCTGCGCCAGGAAACCGTGGCCCCCGAAACGCTGGAGATGACCAGCCGCCTCATCGAGAAAAAGCTCAAGGACTTTGGCGTGGAGGTGCGGGTGGTGGCCGCCATGCCCGGCCCCGTGATCACGCGCTACGAGATCGAACCCGCCACGGGCGTGAAGGGCTCGCAGATCGTGGGCCTGGCCAAGGACCTGGCGCGCTCGCTCAGCCTGGTGTCGATCCGCGTGGTCGAGACCATCCCCGGCAAGAACTACATGGCGCTGGAGCTGCCCAACGCCAAGCGGCAGTCGATCCGCCTGTCTGAAATTTTGGGCTCGCAGGTCTACCACGAGGCCAAGAGCATGCTCACCATGGGCCTTGGCAAGGACATCGTGGGCAACCCGGTGGTGGCTGACCTCGCCAAGATGCCGCACGTGCTGGTGGCCGGTACCACGGGCTCGGGCAAGTCGGTGGGGATCAACGCCATGATCCTCTCGCTGCTGTACAAGGCCGAGGCGCGCGATGTGCGCCTCTTGATGATCGACCCCAAGATGCTGGAAATGTCGGTGTACGAAGGCATCCCGCATCTGCTGGCGCCCGTGGTCACCGACATGAAGCAGGCCGCCCACGGCCTGAACTGGTGCGTGGCCGAGATGGAGCGCCGCTACAAGCTCATGAGCAAGCTGGGCGTGCGCAACCTGGCGGGCTACAACGTCAAGATCGACGAGGCCAAGGCGCGCGAAGAGTTCATCTACAACCCCTTCAGCCTCACGCCCGAGGAGCCCGAGCCGCTGCAGCGCCTGCCGCACATCGTGGTCATCATCGACGAGCTGGCCGACCTGATGATGGTGGTGGGCAAGAAGATCGAAGAGCTGATCGCCCGCCTGGCGCAAAAGGCGCGTGCTGCAGGTATTCACCTCATCCTGGCCACCCAGCGCCCCAGCGTGGACGTGATCACGGGCCTGATCAAGGCGAACATCCCCACCCGCATTGCTTTCTCGGTGGGCTCCAAGATTGACAGCCGCACCATCCTCGACCAGATGGGCGCCGAGGCGCTGCTGGGCATGGGTGACATGCTTTACATGGCCAGCGGCACGGGCCTGCCGATCCGGGTGCACGGCGCCTTTGTGTCGGACGAGGAAGTACACCGTGTCGTCAGTTACCTCAAGCAGCAAGGGGAGCCGGACTACATAGAAGGTGTGCTGGAAGGCGGAACCGTGGACGGCGACAGCGATCTGACCGGAGACGGCGGCGGGGAGGGAGGCGAGAAGGACCCCATGTACGACCAGGCCGTCGAAGTGGTGCTCAAGGACCGCAAGGCCAGCATCTCGTACGTGCAGCGCAAGCTGCGCATTGGCTACAACCGGTCGGCGCGGCTGCTGGAAGACATGGAAAAGGCGGGCCTCGTGAGCGGCCTGACCAGCAGCGGCCAGCGTGAAGTGCTCGTGCCCAACCGCAGCGAATGACGGACCGGACCGGAAAACCGGTCCGTACCCCCACAGGAGTTTCCGTTGAAAAAGATCGCAACTGCAATTTTGATAGCTGCCGCGGCAAGCACAGCAAGCGCTGACGGCATGAAAAGCCTCGAATCTTTCATGAAGGGCACGCAGACCGGCCGCGCTGATTTCACCCAGACGGTGACCTCGCCGCCCAAGGATGGCCAGGCAGCGCGCAGCAAGACGTCGACCGGCAGCTTCGAGTTCCAGCGGCCCGGCCGCTTCAAGTTTGTCTACAAGAAGCCTTTCGAGCAGACCATCGTGGCCGACGGCCAGACGCTGTGGCTGTACGACGCCGACCTGAACCAGGTCACCCAGCGGGCTCAGGCGCAGGCACTGGGCAGCACGCCCGCGGCGCTGCTGGCGTCAGCGCCGGACCTGAGCGCCCTCAAGGCCGAATTCGCGCTTGAATCGGCGCCCGACCAGGATGGCATGCAGTGGGTGCAGGCCACGCCCAAGGGCAAGGACGGCCAGCTCAAGAGCGTGCGGGTCGGGTTTGCGGGCGACCAGCTGGCGGCGCTCGACATCCTGGACAGCTTTGGCCAGCGCTCGCTGATCCGTTTCAACGGCATGCAGGCCAATGCGGCGCTGCCCGCCAGCACCTTCCAGTTCAAGCCGCCCGCTGGTGCGGATGTGGTGAAACAGTAAGTTGCTGCGAAAAAGATAGCTGTCCGCGCTTATCAGATAAGCGCTAGAGGCCAATTTGGCTTAAAAACCAGCGTGATGTAGACAGGATACGAACATGGCAGCACGCAGTGCCTCCGCAGCGCCTTCCCAGGCCCACCCCTCGGCCCACCAGCCCCTGGCCGAGCGCCTGCGGCCCCGCACGCTGGCCGACGTGATCGGGCAGCAGCATGTGCTGGGCCCGGGCATGCCGCTGCGGCTCGCGTTCGAATCGGGCCGCCCGCACAGCTGCATCCTCTGGGGCCCGCCAGGTGTGGGCAAGACCACCATCGCGCGGCTGATGGCCGATGCGTTTGATGCGCAGTTCATCAGCATCAGCGCGGTGCTTGGCGGGGTCAAGGACATCCGCGAGGCCGTCGAGCGTGCAGAAGCCGTGCGCGACGGGCTCATGCAGCAACGGACCATCGTGTTTGTGGACGAGGTACACCGCTTCAACAAGAGCCAGCAAGATGCCTTCTTGCCGCATGTGGAGAGCGGGCTGTTTACCTTCATTGGGGCGACCACCGAAAACCCGTCGTTCGAGGTGAACTCGGCGCTGCTATCCCGCGCCGCTGTGTACGTGCTGCAGCCGCTGTCCGAAGTGGATTTGAAGCAAATAGTGGCTCTGGCGCAGGCGGAGAAAGCGCTGCCAGCTATCGAAGATGTAGCAATCGACCGCCTGGTGGCCTATGCCGATGGCGACGCACGGCGTCTGCTGAACACGCTGGAAACGCTGGCCATGGCCGCCACGCAGGAGAAGCTGTCCGAGATCACCGACGCCTGGCTGCTCAAGGTGCTGGGCGAGCGGATGCGCCGCTACGACAAGGGTGGCGAGCAGTTCTACGACACCATCAGCGCGCTGCACAAGGCGGTGCGCGGCTCCGACCCCGACGCCGCGCTGTACTGGCTGGTGCGCATGCTCGACGGTGGGGCCGACCCCCGCTACATGGCGCGCCGCCTGGTGCGCATGGCCAGCGAGGACATCGGCCTGGCCGACCCGCGCGCACTGCGCCTGGCGCTGGACGCCACCGAGGTGTACGAGCGCCTGGGCAGCCCCGAGGGCGAGCTGGCGCTGGCCGAATGCGTGATTTACCTGGCCGTGGCGTCCAAGTCGAACGCTGTGTACAAGGCCTACAACGCTGCCCGCGCGTGGGTCAAGCAAGACGGTACCCGCCCCGTGCCCATGCACCTGCGCAACGCACCGACCAAGCTCATGAAGCAGCTCGATTACGGCAAGGGCTACCGCTACGCGCACGACGAGGAGGGCGGCTTTGCAGCCGGCGAAAACTACCTGCCCGAGGGCATGCCGGCGCCCGGTTTCTACCAGCCGGTCGAGCGCGGCATGGAAATCAAGATTGCACAGAAACTGCGTGAGCTGCAGGCGCGCAATGCCCATGCAGACCCTTCGGCGATGCCCCTGGAGGGGGGAATCCCTGGCGCAGACCGCGCTTCAGAGTGAGAACCCGGGGCCCGCAGATGCCGGGTTATGCCGATTCTGCATCACGCAGGTAATAAGATTGCACATCAATTATCCTGCTTGCATCACGCAGGCTTATGGATTGCGTTGCGCACTGATGTGCCCAAAACCCGAGGGAAAACCCCGTCCGGCCTGCAATGGGCCACTTGGGTGTACTCGCTACAATTCCCAACACAAACCCGCACAGCTGCACTTCTGGCGGGTTTTTTGCTAGATGGCAGTCGGGCCCACAAGGCTGTACCGATTCCGGTGCCTGAGCGGTGGGTACGTCACAAACGAAGGACTTCTCTTATGGAAATTTTGCTGCAACAGATCATCAACGGTCTGGTATTGGGCAGCATGTACGCCTTGATAGCCTTGGGCTACACCATGGTGTACGGCATCATTCAACTGATCAACTTCGCCCACGGTGAAGTGCTGATGATCGGTGCACTGACCAGCTGGAGTTGCATCGGGATGATGCAGGCTGCCATGCCAGGCGCGCCGGGCTGGACCATCCTGCTGCTGGCCACGATCATCGCTTGCGTGGTCGCTGCCGCGCTCAACTTCGTGATCGAGAAAGTGGCCTACCGCCCACTGCGCAACAGCCCGCGCCTGGCACCTCTGATCACGGCCATCGGCATGTCGATCCTGCTGCAGACGCTGGCCATGATCATCTGGAAGCCCAACTACAAGCCCTATCCCACGATGCTGCCCAGCGCACCGTTCGAGGTGGGCGGTGCCTACATCACGCCCACCCAGATCCTGATCCTGGGCGTGACGGCTGTTGCACTGGCTTCGCTGATGTACCTGGTCAACCACACCAACCTGGGCCGCGCGATGCGCGCCACGGCAGAGAACCCCCGCGTGGCGTCGCTCATGGGCGTCAAGCCCGACATGGTGATCTCGGCAACGTTCATCATCGGCGCCGTCCTGGCGGCCATTGCCGGCATCATGTATGCGTCCAACTACGGCACCGCACAGCACACCATGGGCTTCCTGCCCGGCCTCAAGGCCTTCACGGCAGCCGTGTTCGGCGGCATCGGCAACCTGGCGGGCGCGGTGGTGGGCGGCATTCTGCTGGGCCTCATCGAAGCCATCGGCTCGGGCTACATCGGCACCCTCACGGGTGGCCTTCTGGGCAGCCACTACACCGATATCTTTGCGTTCATCGTGCTCATCATCATCCTGACACTGCGCCCATCGGGCCTGCTGGGTGAGCGTGTAGCAGACCGTGCCTGAGGAATTGCACACATGAAGAACACCAAAACCAACTGGATCCTCGGCGCCATCGCGCTGCTGGTTCTGCCGCTGATCCTCCAATCGTTTGGCAACGCCTGGGTGCGCATTGCCGACCTGGCACTGCTGTATGTGCTGCTGGCCCTGGGCCTGAACATCGTGGTCGGCTATGCCGGTCTGCTGGACCTGGGCTACGTGGCCTTCTACGCCGTGGGCGCCTACCTGTTCGCGCTGATGGCCTCGCCGCATCTGGCGGACAACTTTGCGGCCTTTGCTGCGATGTTTCCCAACGGGTTGCATACGTCACTGTGGCTGGTCATACCGTTAGCAGCGCTCCTTGCGGCGTTTTTCGGGGCCCTGCTCGGGGCCCCCACGCTCAAGCTGCGCGGTGACTACCTGGCCATCGTGACGCTGGGCTTCGGCGAAATCATCCGCATCTTCCTGAACAACCTGGACCACCCCGTCAACCTGACCAACGGCCCCAAGGGCCTGGGCCAGATCGACTCGGTCACGATTTTCGGGCTGGACCTGGGCAAGCCACTGGCGCTGTTCGGCTTCGACATCAGCTCGGTCACGCTGTACTACTACCTGTTCCTGGTGCTGGTGGTCGTGTCGGTCATCGTCTGCTACCGCCTTCAGGACTCGCGCATCGGCCGGGCCTGGATGGCCATCCGTGAAGACGAAATCGCTGCCAAGGCCATGGGCATCAACACCCGCAACATGAAGCTGCTGGCCTTCGGCATGGGCGCTTCGTTCGGTGGTGTTTCGGGCGCCATGTTCGGCGCGTTCCAGGGCTTCGTCTCGCCCGAGTCCTTCAGCCTGATGGAGTCGGTGATGATCGTCGCGATGGTGGTGCTGGGCGGTATCGGCCACATTCCTGGCGTGATCCTGGGTGCGGTGCTGCTGTCTGCCCTGCCTGAAGTGCTGCGCTACGTGGCGGGCCCGCTGCAGGCCATGACGGATGGACGCCTTGACTCGGCCATCCTGCGCCAGCTGCTGATTGCGCTGGCCATGATCGTGATCATGCTGATACGTCCCCGTGGTCTGTGGCCTGCGCCCGACCATGGCAAGAGCCTCACGCAGAAGACCTGAACACCGCAGAAAGTTAGAACATGGCAGAGAACATCCAGAATCCGGCCAACGTGGTGCTGCGGGTATCGGGCATTTCCAAACGATTTGGGGGCCTGCAGGCCCTGTCCGATGTGGGCATCACCATCGAGCGTGGCCAGGTCTACGGCCTGATCGGGCCGAACGGCGCCGGCAAGACGACCTTTTTCAACGTGATCACGGGGCTGTACACCCCCGACAGCGGCAAGTTCGAGCTGGCTGGCAAGCCCTACGAGCCCACGGCCGTGCACGAAGTGGCCAAGGCGGGCATTGCCCGCACGTTCCAGAACATCCGGCTGTTTGCCGAAATGACGGCGCTCGAGAACGTGATGGTGGGTCGCCACATCCGTACCAAGTCGGGCCTGCTGGGCGCCATCCTGCGCACCAAGGGCTTCAAGGAAGAAGAAGCCGCCATCGCCAAGCGCGCGCAGGAGCTGCTGGACTACGTGGGCATCGGCAAGTTTGCCGACTACAAGGCGCGCACGCTGAGCTATGGCGACCAGCGCCGCCTGGAGATCGCCCGCGCCCTGGCGACCGACCCGCAGCTCATCGCGCTGGACGAGCCCGCAGCCGGCATGAACGCCACCGAAAAGGTCTTGCTGCGCGAGCTGATCGATCGCATCCGCAAGGACAACCGCACCATCTTGCTCATCGAGCACGACGTGAAGCTGGTGATGGGCCTGTGCGACCGCGTGACGGTGCTCGACTACGGCAAGCAGATCGCTGAAGGCACGCCTGCGACCGTACAGAAGAACGAAAAAGTGATTGAGGCCTATCTGGGCACCGGAGGACATTGAGAATGGCCGAAAAATCCAACAAGGTACTGCTGCAGGTCAAGGGCCTGAAAGTGGCCTACGGCGGTATCCAGGCCGTCAAGGGCGTCGACTTCGAAGTGCGCGAGGGTGAGCTGGTTTCCCTGATCGGCTCCAACGGCGCCGGCAAGACCACCACCATGAAGGCCATCACCGGCACGCTGGGCCTGAACGATGGCGACATCCTGTACCTGGGACAGAGCATCAAGGGCAAGGGCGCGTGGGACCTGGTCAAGCAAGGCTTGGTGATGGTGCCGGAAGGCCGCGGCGTGTTCGCCCGCATGACCATCACCGAAAACCTGCAGATGGGCGCCTACACGCGCCGCGACAAGGCGGGCATCCTGGCGGACATCGAAAAGATGTTCACCATCTTCCCGCGCCTGCGCGAACGCAAGGACCAGCTGGCCGGCACCATGTCGGGCGGCGAGCAACAGATGCTGGCCATGGGCCGTGCGCTGATGAGCCAGCCCAAGGTGCTGCTGCTGGACGAGCCTTCCATGGGCCTGTCGCCCATCATGGTGGACAAGATCTTTGAAGTGGTGCGTGATGTGTACGCCCTGGGCGTGACGGTGCTGCTCGTCGAGCAGAACGCCAGCCGGGCGCTGGCCATTGCCGACCGCGGCTATGTGATGGAGTCCGGCCTGATCACCATGACCGGCCCGGGCAACGACCTGCTCAACGATCCCAAGGTTCGCGCCGCCTACCTGGGAGAGTGAGGATACGGGGCAGGGCAGGCCTTGTCGCCCCCCAGCTGTGGCAGCGAGCGGTGCACTTCGCACCCTTCACGCGCCACAGCCGCCCAGCAAAAAGCCGCACAGCATTGATGCCGTGCGGCTTTTTTATGGGCGGGCAGTTCGCTGGTTGCGCTCGTTTGTCGCTACGTTCGCGATGTGCTGCCGCGCCTGTCTCGATCAGTACCGGTACTGCACGCCCAGCGTGGTCAGGTCCACGTCGGATTTGCCGTCGGCAAAGCGCATCTTGTGGCGTTCCCACTCCAGCACCGCTGCCCAGTTTTCATTGAATGCCCAACGCACGCCGGCACCGTAGCTCAGGCCAAAGCCGCTGTCGCTGCCGGTGGCTACGCCAAAGCCTGAATTGCCCGATGTACGGGTCCGGCTGTAGGTCGTGCCCAGCTTGCCGAACACATCGAACTGCTCGGTCAGCGGAGCCCGGGCCACCAGGCTCAGGTTCAGGCCCTGGGCGCGCGACGTTCCGCCGATGCGGTCGGCCCGGCCTGCATTGAGGTAACCCAGCTCGACCCCGAAGTTGGGATGAAAGTACCCGCCGGTATAGATCTTGAGCGCCTGGTCGGAGTCGTCGGACGGAAATCCTCCGGTGCCTGACCGCAGGTCGTACTTGGACTGACCGGCGCTGATGCCCAGGTAGCCTTGCTGGGTGTATGGAAGGAACGAATCCCGCTGCCCATTGGCCGTCATGGTGCTGCTGCGGGTGGTACCGCTGGTGCCAGCGGTGCTGTCCTTCGGGGTCTGTGCGCTGGCCAGGCTGCAGGCTGCAGCGGCCAGCGCTGCACAGGAAAACGCGCGAATCATGGAAGTCATGGAAACCGTCCTCGTTAGTGGTGTGGTGGGGTTCAGAGGTACGCGGGCCACTGGTGGACACCAGGGCTGCCCGGACCCCGCTCGTTCAATGTAGGCACCGTTGCGGCATGCCTTTGTGGGTGTGTGCAGCCGCTGCGTGTAGGACCTGCCCGGCGTGCAACCGGCAGCTTGGCGGGTGAGTGGCGGGTGCGCGACGGTTAAACTCGCGCCCTGTTATTTGTTTCAAATGCATGACAATTCCATGTCAGTGCCGTGTCTTTGGCCGGCCTGCCGTGCTGTCAGCCCACCGGGTTGCCACCTCGCCCCTCATGTGCTCTCGACGGGCGAGGCGCAGGCAGCTCGTCATTTCGCTCAGCGTCGATCAGGAGTCCGCATGTTTTTTGGAAAGCTGTTGCCCCGCGAGGGCAATTTTTTCGAGATGTTCAACCAGCATGCCGACCGCATCGTCGAGGCGGCCCGCGCTTTCTCACATCTGGTGGCTAACTACAGCGACCCGCATCTGCGGGACAAATACAACCAGGACGTGGACAACGCCGAGCGCGCCGCAGACCGCGTGACGCACGAGGTGAACAAGGCCATTCACAAGACGTTCATCACGCCTATCGACCGCGAGCAGATCCACACCCTGATCAACACGATGGATGATGTGGCCGACCTGATCCAGGATTCAGCGGAGACGATGGCGCTGTACGACGTGCGCCACATGACGGAGGAGATCACGCGCCTGACGGACCTGAGCGTCAAATGCTGCGAACGCCTGCGCGATGCCGTCAAGCTGCTCGACAAGATCGCCGACCCCGCCGTGGCCGAGGCTGCGCTCAAGACCTGCGAAGAGATCGACAAGCTCGAATCGGACGCAGACCGCGTGATGCGCAGCGCCATGAGCAAACTGTTTCGTGAAGAGCCGGATGTGCGCGAAGTGATCAAGCTCAAGGCGATCTACGAGCTTCTCGAGACGATCACCGACAAGTGCGAGGACGTCGCCAACTGCATCGAGGGCATCGTCCTCGAGAATTCCTGATCAGCCGGGCGAAGCAAGCATGGAAACCGCACAGACGGCCCTGTGGATCGTGGTGATGCTGGTGGCGCTGGCGCTGCTGTTCGACTTCATGAACGGGTTCCACGACGCCGCCAACTCGATTGCCACCGTGGTCTCCACCGGCGTGCTCAAGCCGGCCCAGGCCGTGCTTTTTGCCGCGTTCTTCAACTTCGTGGCGATCTTTGTGTTCCACCTCAGCGTGGCTGCCACAGTGGGCAAGGGCATCGTGCAGCCGGGCGTGGTGGACACCCACGTGGTGTTCGGTGCACTGGTCGGCGCCATCACCTGGAACGTCATCACCTGGTACTACGGCATTCCGAGCAGCTCCTCGCATGCGCTGATCGGTGGCATCGTGGGCGCCGTGATTGCCAAGGCGGGCGCTGGCGCCCTGGTGTCCACGGGCATCCTCAAGACCGTGGCGTTCATCTTTGTATCGCCGCTGCTGGGGTTTGCGCTGGGCTCGCTCATGATGCTGGCGGTGGCCTGGATCTTCAGACGGTCGCGGCCGAGCCGCGTGGACAAATGGTTCCGGCGGCTGCAACTGGTATCGGCGGGGGCTTACAGCCTGGGGCATGGCGGCAACGATGCGCAAAAGACGATCGGCATCATCTGGCTGCTTCTGATCGCGACCGGTTACACGGCTGCATCGGATGCCTCGCCGCCCACCTGGACCATCGTGAGTTGCTACGTGGCCATCGGCCTGGGCACCATGTTCGGTGGCTGGCGCATCGTCAAGACCATGGGCCAGAAGATCACCAAGCTCAAGCCCGTGGGCGGGTTCTGCGCTGAAACGGGGGGCGCGCTGACGCTGTTTCTGGCGACCACCCTGGGCATTCCGGTGTCGACCACGCACACCATCACGGGCGCCATCGTCGGTGTCGGCTCCACCCAGCGGGCCAGTGCCGTGCGCTGGGGCGTGGCGGGCAACATCGTGTGGGCGTGGATTCTCACCATCCCCGCCAGTGCGTTTGTGGCAGCTGTGGCCTACTGGATCAGCCTCACCATCTTCTGATGGGGGAGACTGTTGCCTCTGGCTATTTTGCTATTTTATTGATAGCTATCAGGCGTTGATCGACAAGCGCTAGAGGGCAATAACGCCGTATTTCTGAGCCCAAGTGGCCAAAAGACCAAAAAAAGGGACGCTAGCCGCGTCCTTTTTTGTTTGCGCAGGGCCCAGGCGGACCGGCCGATCACTGCGAAATCTTGCGCGCCTCTTCGATCTGGTATTCAAAGTAGCGCTGGAAGCTGAAGGCAATGCTCGCCATCAGCACGGCCGTGCCCATCATCAGCGACACGACGATGGCGCCAACGGTGATCCAGTTGGTGCGGCCGGGCGCTGCATCCAGGGCGGCCGAGGGGTTGTAGCGCGCATTCCACTTCTCTGGCGTCATCAGGGCATACAGGATGCCGCGCAATGCACAGCCGGCAATGGTGAAGCCCAGAAAGGGAATCAGCATCCAGCTGAAGTGGTCGTCCTGCCCCCACTGCTGCACGCGCTGGATGCCGTACACGCCAAGCGCGGTGGGTATGGGCAGCAGCCAGCCCAGCATGTCGCCTGCACCGTGCAGGTAAAAGCGGTGCAGGCCCAGCGGCCCCCCCACGAAAGCAAGCCAGGCGGCGACGGTTTTGTTTTTCATGGTGCCAATTGTCATTCAGGCGCGGTGGTGTCGCCTTCGCCCAGGACTTTCTCCATCAGAACGATGTCGCGCCAGGCACCGAACTTCCAGCCCACCGACCGCATGACCCCCACGTGGGTGAACCCCAGGGCCTTGTGCACGCCGACCGAGCCCAGGTTGGCCGAGTCGCCAATCACCGCCAGCAGCTTGCGAACGCCGGTGGCTTCGGCCTGCGCGATCAGTTCGGTCAGCAACGTGCGGCCCAGGCCCATGCCGCGCGCTTCTTCTGCGATGTAGATGGAATCTTCGGCCGAGAAACGGTAGGCCGGCCGCGGCTTGAACCAGTTGGCATAGGCGTAGCCCAGCACCTTGCCATCACCTTCGGCCACGAGCCACGGCAGGCCTTTGGCCAGCACATCGGCGCGCCGGGCCTGCATGTCGGTTTCGGTGGGCGGGTCGATCTCGAAGGTGCCGGTGCCGTGCAGGACATGGTGGCGATAAATGGCGGTGATGGCAGGGATATCCTGGTCGGTGCTGGCGCGGATGGTGGGCTTCATTGGGAAATGGATATAATCGCGGGCTTTGCAGCGTGTCGCTGGCCGGGTGGCCATGTCGCGTGTCTCAAGCGTTGCGAATAATGGTTGCGAACACTGTGGCTCAAGGCGAATGTTGCCGGAGTTCACCACCCGAAGGATAAATCATGGTCGTCATTCGACTCTCCCGCGGCGGCTCCAAGGGCCGTCCTTTTTTCAACATCGTCGTTGCTGACAAGCGCGTGCGCCGCGATGGCCGCTTCATCGAGCGCATCGGGTTCTACAACCCCACCGCCAAGGAATCCGAAGAAGGCCTGCGCATCGTCCAGGACCGCCTGACCTACTGGCAGAGCGTGGGCGCCCAGTCGTCGCCTACCGTCGACCGCCTGATCAAGCAAGCCGCCAAGAAGGCAGCCTGAAGCTTCCTGAAAGGGGCGGGATTCGTCGGCTTGTCTGGCGAAACCCGCCCCTTTCCCGTTTCTGGAACCGATTTTTGCCATGACCACCACCGTGTCCCTCCCGCCCGCCGAGCTGCCCGCAGATGCCGTGGAGGTGGGGCGCATTGCCGATGCCTGGGGTGTCAAAGGCTGGTTCAAGGTGCTCTCGCACAGCAGCACCCCCGAAGCACTTTTTGCGGCCAAGACCTGGTACCTGCAGCCTTCGGAACGCGGTGCGAAGACCTTTGTGGGGACGGTACTCCTGTCGATCCGCCAGGCCAAGGACCACTCGGATACCGTGGTGGCGTGGGCCCAGGGCATTGATGACCGCAATGCCGCGGAAGCGCTGCGCGGCGCCCGCATTTTTGTGCCCCGCTCCAGTTTTCCGTCCACTACCGAAGACGAGTACTACTGGGTGGATCTGATCGGACTGGCCGTGGTCAACCGCGAAGGCGTTGCACTCGGTGAAGTGCGCGAGCTGATGTCTACCGGACCGCAGACCGTTCTGGTGCTGGGCTATGAAGAGGATGGCAAGGACCAGGAGCGCATGATTCCTTTCGTGTCCGCCTTTGTCGACAAGGTAGACCTGCCAGCGCGCCGCATCACGGTCGACTGGCAGCCCGATTACTGACCCGACGCCCATTGTCCGGCCAGGTTGCGCACCATGCGCTTTGACGTCATCACACTGTTTCCCGAGTTATTTGCACCGTTTCTTACGAGCGGCGTGACACGCCGTGCCTACGCAAGCGGGCAGGTCGATGTGCACCTTTGGAACCCGCGCGACCACGCCCAGGGCAACTACCGCCGTGTGGACGACCGACCTTTTGGCGGCGGCCCGGGCATGGTGATGATGGCCGAGCCCCTGGCGCAGTGCCTGGCTGCCATCCGCGCCGCGCGGGATGAGCCCGTCGACGCCCGGGCACCGGTGGTGCTTTTCTCGCCTATCGGGCAGGCCCTCAACCACGCGGCGGTAGAGCGCTGGTCGGCCGGCACGGGCGCGGTGTTGCTCTGTGGCCGGTATGAGGGCATTGACCAGCGGTTCATCGACCTCCATGTGGACGTGCAGATGAGCCTGGGTGACTTCGTGCTTTCTGGCGGCGAGATCGCGGCCATGGCGCTGCTCGATGCCGTTGCGCGCTTGCAGCCGGGCGTGCTCAACGATGAGGGCAGCCACCAGTTCGACAGCTTCAACCCTGCGCTCGACGGCCTGCTCGACTGCCCCCACTACACGCGTCCCGAAGAGTGGGCAGGCCAGGCGGTGCCTGCGCCGCTGATGTCGGGCCACCACCTGCAGATCGAGCGCTGGAGGCGCGACCAGCGGCTCGCCATCACGGCCCGTCATCGGCCCGACCTGATCGGGATTGCACGGGCGGCGGGGCTTTTGGGCCCGGCGGATGAGGCAGCACTGGCCAGGCTCGGCTGAATTGCTATAATCAAAGGCTTTTCGATCCTCTGCCCGGCCGTTTTGCGACGCCGCTTTGCCTGCAAAGCAGCTGCAAGACACAAGAAACGTCAATCCCGACGCAGCCATTTTTGGCGCGGCCAAGATCGTGGGAATCCAAATGAACCTGATCCAGACCCTGGAAGCGGAAGAAATCGCCCGCTTGAACAAGACCATCCCCGAATTCGCCCCTGGTGACACAGTCATCGTGAGCGTGAACGTGGTTGAAGGCACCCGCAAGCGCGTGCAGGCCTATGAAGGCGTGGTGATTGCCAAGCGCAATCGCGGCCTGAACAGCGGCTTCACCGTGCGCAAGATCTCCAGCGGCGAAGGCGTGGAACGTACGTTCCAGACCTACAGCCCGCTGATCGCCAGCATCGAAGTCAAGCGCCGCGGTGACGTGCGCCGTGCCAAGCTGTACTACCTGCGCGAGCGCAGCGGCAAGTCGGCGCGTATCAAGGAAAAGCTGCCTTCGCGCGTCAACAAGGCTGCAGCCACCGCCGCATAAGGCGCGGGCTCGACCTGACAAGCCGCTACAGCATCTGCCTGTAGCGGCTTTTTGCTTTTTGGCGGCCGTCTTTCCCTACCCGTGAAACCCATGTCCATACCCGCTGTTTCCTCGGTCATCGCCCCGGTCACGGCGCTCCCTGATTTCGATCCCCGGCAGGTGCCAGTGGTCGCGGTCGATGCCCATCTGCCGGCGGTGCCGTTGCACGCGCAGACGGCGCAGGCGCTGCGAAGCCGATTTGCAGCGCCGCCCCTGTGGGAGCCGGAAGTGGTGCTGGAAAAGAAGTTCATGAACCGCGAACCCGCGCACGCATCGGTGCTGCTCGCCATCGTGCAGCGCGAACAGCCCATGGTGCTGCTCACCGAGCGCACCGCCCACCTGTCTACCCATTCAGGTCAGGTGGCGTTCCCGGGTGGCAGAGCCGACGCAGAAGATGCATCGCCCGCCGAGACGGCGCTGCGCGAGGCGCACGAGGAAGTGGGCCTTGCGCGAGAGTTTGTGGAAGTGCTGGGCAACCTGCCCACGTATGTCACCGGATCGTCTTTCATCATCACGCCCGTGGTCGCCCTGGTGCGGCCCGATTGCGTGCTGCAGCCCAACCCCTACGAAGTGGCTGATGTGTTTGAGGTGCCGCTCGCTTTCCTGCTGGATCCGGCGCACCATCGGCGCCACGTTTTCGATCTGGATGGCATCCGGCGCGAGTGGTTCTCGATGCCCTACCAGGACGGGGACAAGAGCCGGTTTATCTGGGGCGCCACCGCGGGCATGCTGCGCAACTTTTACCGCTTCATGTCGGCGGCCTGACCGGGGCCGCCGTGCGCCAAAGCCCGGGCTGGCGCCGCTATCATTGCTCCCATGAGTTTCTTCGCCATCCTGTTCGCCCTGCTGATCGAGCAGGCGCGCCCGTTGGCGCGAAGCAATCCCATCCATGCAGGCCTGCGGGCCTGGGCCCTGTCGGTCACACGCAATTTTGACGCCGGCAAGCCCCATCACGGGTGGGTGGCCTGGTTCCTGGCCGTCATGGTGCCGGCAGTCTTCACGCTGGTGATCCACTGGCTTTTGCTCTGGGGACTGGGTTGGCCTTTTGCGGTGCTGTGGAGCATTGCGGTGCTGTATGTCACGCTGGGCTTCCGGCAGTTCAGTCACCACTTCACCAGCATCCGCGACGCGCTCGAAAGTGGCGAAGAGGATGTGGCGCGCGAGCGCCTGGCGCACTGGCAGCAGGTGGATGTGGGCGTGTTGCCGCGCAGCGAGATCGTGCGCCATGTGATCGAGTACTCGGTACTGGCGGCGCACCGGCATGTCTTTGGCGTGCTGGCCTGGTTTTCGGTGCTGGCTGCGCTGGGCCTCGGGCCCACGGGCGCCGTGCTGTACCGGCTGGCGGAGTTTGTGTCGCGTTACTGGCATGCCCGGCAGCGCGCGGGCGCTCAGCCAGCCAGCGAGGCGCTGCAGCGTGCCTGTGCGCAGGCCTGGATGGTCATCGACTGGTTGCCGGCGCGGCTGACCGCCCTGAGCTTCGCCGTGGTGGGCAGTTTCGAAGAAGCCATCGAGGGGTGGCGCTTTCATGCCCAGCACTTCCCGGATGACAACGACGGTGTGGTGCTGGCAGCCACTGCCGGCGCGATCAACGTCCGCCTTGGTGGCGAGGCCCTGAAGGCCCGTGCCAGCGCGGATGCTTCCCAGGGGCTGGCCGCCGATGCCGACATGGGCGACAGCGATGCCACGCCGGGACGTGAGCCCGAGGTCGGCCACCTGCGCAGCGTTGTGGGCCTCGTCTGGCGGTCTGTCGTGGTGTGGATGCTGCTGCTGGCGCTGCTGACGCTGGCGCGCTTGCTCGGCTGACGCGGCGCGAATGGACCGGCGGGGCATGAGCGCCGCCGGCAGCCATTGCATGCGCACTGGCACTGATTCGAGGCAGGCCGCAGGCAGCTACGCCGCCTTCCTGCTTCAGTACCGCGTGTGGCTCAGTTCTTCAAACAGGTCGCTGTAGATCCGGTGCCGTGTCGGGCTGATGCCGTTCTCGCCCGAGCCTTCTTTCAGCGCGGCCAGCACACCGCAGCCGGGCTCGTGCAGGTGGGTGCAGTTGTAGAACTTGCAGTGGCCGGCGTGGGCTGCGATGTCGGGCATGCATGCCGCCAGTTGCATGGGCGCAATGTGGTGCAGGCCAAACTCCTGGAAGCCGGGCGAGTCGATGAGGGCCGTGGTGCGCGCCGCATCCATCCAGTACCAGTGTGTGCTGGTGGTGGTGTGCTTGCCCGAGTTCAGAGCCTGCGATATCTCGCCCGTGAGCACGGTGGCCCCCGGCACCAGCAGGTTGATCAGCGTGCTCTTGCCCGAGCCCGAGGGGCCGAGTACCAGCGTGGTCTTGCCCTGCAGGTGCTGCATCAGCAGTGCGCGGTCCACATCGCTCGACAAGGCCAGCGACAGCGGCAGCACGCCGTAGTGCTTGCCTTCGCCCATGTGACGGTAGGGGAGCAGCCTCTCCCAGGCGCGGGCAAATGGCTCCACGAGATCGCTTTTGTTCAGGGCAATGAGGGGTGTGATGCCCTCCGCCTCGGCAGCGATCAGCGCGCGCGAGAGCTGGCTCTCGGAAAAAACGGGTTCGGCGGCAATCAGGATCAGGACCTGGTCCAGATTGGCCGCGAACGACTTGGTCCGGATCTCGTCCTGCCGATAAAAAAGGTTCTTGCGCTCCTGCACCTTCTCAATGGTGCCTTCGTCGCCCTGGCCGGGAGGCGCTGCCTGCCACAGCACACGGTCGCCCACCACCGCCTGGTTCTTCTTCCCGCGGGGGTGGCAGATACGGCGCTCGCCATCCGGTGTCTCGACCATGCAATGCCGCCCGTGGCTGGCCACCACAGTGCCGGGCATGAGTGCGCTGCGCTCAGCCATCAGTGCGCGCCTGGCGTGCTGGCGGCTTCATGCCAGCAGGGCATCGAACTGGCCAGCGCAGTCGAAATCAGTGGACGAGATGCCTTGCACATCATGGGTGTTCAGCCGCACTACGCAGCGGTTGTAGTGCACCGACAGGTCGGGGTGGTGGTCCTGCGCGTTGGCGATGAAAGCCACGGCGTTCACAAACGAGATGGTTTCGTAGTAATTGGCGAAGTGGTAAGTCTTCTCGATGGCGACGTCGGCCCCATCACCGGTCAGGCGCCAACCCTCGACCTTGGCAAGGTTTGCTACAACTTCTGTAGCTGTCAATGCACGACGGACGTGCGCTGACCAGTCTTTTTTCTTCAACCTCGTGGAAATCATGGGTGTACCACCTTCAAGGGCTGCATACGCGCCAGCCGTTCGGCTGCAGGCGGATGCGAATAGTAGAACTGCACGTACACCGGGTCCGGTGTCAGCGTGGATGCGTTGTCTTCATACAGCTTGAGCAGGGCAGACGCGAGGTCTGCTCCGCTGGCCAGCGACGCCGCGTAGGCATCGGCCTGGAATTCATGCTTGCGCGACTGCCGCGAGAACAAGGGCGAGATGAACAGGGTGAACACCGGCGTAGCCAGCATGAACAGCAGCAGCGCTAGGGCATCGTTAGGCGCCGAAGCCAGTGCAGGGTCGAACGAAATGTTGGGCCGCACGCCAAGGCCTGTGTAGAACCATACCTGCCCCGAAAGCCAGCCGAGCAGGGCAAACCCGGCAAGGCTGATTGCAAACATCATCACCACCCGCTGCGCGATGTGGCGGTGCTTGAAGTGACCTAACTCGTGGGCCAGGACGGCCTCGACCTCGCTTGGCGAAAGCTGGCGCAGCAGCGTGTCATAGAACACCACCCGCTTGCCCAAACCAAAACCGGTGAAGTAGGCGTTGGCGTGTGCGCTGCGGCGGCTGCCGTCCATCACGAACAGGCCTTTGGCCTCGAAGCCGCAACGCTGCATGAGCGCCGTCACGCGGGCGCGCAGCGACTCGTCTTCCAGCGGCTGGAACTTGTTGAACAGCGGCGCGATGAAGGTCGGGTACACCACCATCAGCACCAGGTTGAAACCCATCCAGAAGCACCAGGCCCACAGCCACCAGAGTGACCCGGTCGCACCCATGAGCCACAGAATCAGGGCCGCGACCGGCAGGCCAATGGCCGCGCCCACCAGCAGGCCCTTGACGGCGTCTGCCAGCCAGAGTCGCCACGTCATGCGGTTGAAGCCGAAGCGTTCTTCGATCACGAAGGTCTGGTACAGCGAAAGCGGCAGATCGATCAGGCCGCTGATGACTGCAAATGCGGCCAGCAGCGCAAGTTGTTGGGCCATGCCACCGCCCAGTGCATCCAGCAGCATCTGGTTGAGTGCATCAAGGCCCCCCAGTAAGGTCCACCCCAGGAGGACGGCGGCGCCCAGAGCCATTTCAATCAGCCCAAGACGCGTCTTGGTGACGGTGTAGTCAGCGGCCTTTTGATGGGCGGCCAGCGAAATGCGCGCCGCGAACGCTTCAGGCACGGCGCCGCGATGGGTTGCCACATGCCGGATCTGCCGCGAGGCCAGCCAGAAGCGTAGCAAAAGGCCGGCAGCGAGGGCGATGGCAAAGGCCAGCGTCAGCGCCAGCGAGGGGGAAAACAGGTTTTCGGGGACGGGAGGTACAGACATGTGCGGCGAGTTTAGGCCATCAGCGACAATGCGCGCCATGTCAGAAACCCACAACCCTACCCCCGCCATGCTTGCCAAATCCGACCAGAACCTGGTGTGGCTGGACTGCGAGATGACCGGTCTGGAACCGGACACCGATCGCCTGCTGGAGATCGCAGTTGTCGTGACGGGACCGACCCTGGAGCCGCGTGTGGAGGGCCCCGTCCTCGTCATCCACCAGTCGGACGCGCTGCTCAATGGCATGGACGCCTGGAACAAGGGCACGCATGGCCGCAGTGGCCTGATCGATAAAGTGAAGGCATCGACCGTGACGGAGGCCGAGGCCGAGCAGGAAATCCTGGCTTTCCTTGCGAAGTATGTGCCCAAGGGCGTGGCGCCGATGTGCGGCAACAGTATTGGCCAGGACCGGCGGTTTCTGGTGCGGTACATGCCCAAGCTCGAGCGCTTTTTCCACTACCGAAACGTGGACGTGAGCACCCTCAAGGAACTGGCCAAGCGCTGGAAGCCCGAGGCCTACACCAGCTTCAAAAAGGCGCAAAAGCACACGGCGCTGGCCGATGTGCACGAATCCATCGATGAGCTGGCGCATTACCGGACGCACCTGCTATCCGTTTGAGCCTGTGTTCACCCAGAGCGCGCGATGATGCAGGCGCTCCGCCACCAAATGGGCACCTCGCTACCGAGTCACCGGAACGGTAGGGGGGGCTTGCGGGGAAACCCTGATTCATGCCATAATCGCTGGCTGCGCAGGAAACCGTCCTCGCAGATTGTGCATCTCCCCTCACACACCGGGCCCGCCAGCCGTCTGTCTTCACTGAACAGCACAGGACTGGCAAGAACGCCCACCCGCACCGGACCACCGGCGCAGGTTTCGTTTGATGGTTGATGTTTTTTAACCATTGACGAAGCCACTCGCAGGCTGCGCCTGCGATCGTCTTCGTGAGAGAAAAATCATGACCGACACCTCTTTGGTGCAGGGCGAATTCGCGCCTGCAAACATTTCCCTGGCTGCTGACGTTTCCGTGCAGTCCCCCCTGGATTCCGTGGCGGCAGTTGCTGCTGAAGAAGTCACGGCTGAGCCCAACGGCTTCATCGAGCTGGGCCTGGCGCCTGAACTGGTGCAAGCCGTGGCCGACCTCGGCTACACCCAGCCCACCAGCGTCCAGCTCAAGGCCATTCCCTTGGCCATGGGCGGTGGCAACGATTCCACCAAGTTCATCGACCTGATGGTGTCCAGCCAGACGGGTAGCGGCAAGACGGCTGCTTTCCTGTTGCCCGTGCTGCACACGCTGATCAAGCAGCAGGCCGAGGCCGAAGCCGAAGAGCGCGCCGCCTTCGAGCGCGCTGTGGCCGAAGCCGCGGCCCGTGGCGAACCCGCTCCCAAGCGCGCCAAGCGCAAGGACCCCACCAGCTCGCGCAACTTCAAGGCCGCCACCCCCGGCGCCCTGATCCTGTGCCCCACGCGTGAACTGGCCCAGCAGGTGGCGCATGACGCTATCGACCTGGTCAAGCACTGCCGTGGCCTGCGCGTGGCCAACGTGGTGGGCGGCATGCCTTACCAGTTGCAGA
>ENA-UOXO01000238-UOXO01000238.1-mixed-culture-metagenome-genome-assembly--contig:-NODE-238-length-41310-cov-8.153000_pt1 | contig 41310 bp, 38 predicted proteins | sample MGYA00238162_ERZ761640 | MGnify/ENA primary metagenome ERZ761640 (study PRJEB28914, sample SAMN08778297) | mixed culture metagenome | isolation source: Freshwater growth medium | place: USA...
CCGATGACCTCTTGCATGCCATGCAAGCGCTCTCCCAGCTGAGCTATACCCCCACGGGCCTTTGGCATATGCCAAAGAAAAACCCTTGCACATCAAAGACCTGCAAGGGCTTTTGACTGGCGGAGTGGACGGGACTCGAACCCGCGACCCCCGGCGTGACAGGCCGGTATTCTAACCAACTGAACTACCACTCCTGGTAGATGGCTTTCGTTCTTGCGAACCAAGTGCCAACCACTTGTGCCTGAGTTGCCTTGCGGCAAATTCTGGCGACCCTACGGGGATTCGAACCCCGGTACTCACCGTGAAAGGGTGATGTCCTAGGCCTCTAGACGATGGGGTCAAAACCTTGGAACTAACCGAACTGACTTCTCAAACTCTGTGGTGGAGGTAAACGGGATCGAACCGATGACCTCTTGCATGCCATGCAAGCGCTCTCCCAGCTGAGCTATACCCCCACTGAATGACGCCATTCACACTGTGTTTGGCGTCACTACCTGAGCCTTGAATTATAGACAGATTTTCAGCGGTTTCGCAAACGCGCTACAACTTTTTCACGGCCCACAAGCTCCAGCACGGCATCCACCGAAGGTGTGTGCGCTGTGCCTGCTGTGAGAACCCGCGCAGGCATGGCCAGCTGAGGCATCTTGAGGCCCTGCGCGGTCAGCACCTGCTTGAACGCGGCGCTGATCGACGCCTTGTCCCAGGCACACGCCGTCAGCGCATCTGCCAGCGCGTCCAGAGCCGGAGCGATGGCCGCAGTGACATGCTGGGCGCGTTCGGCGGGGTCCGCACTGACGTCGCCATAGAAAACATGGGCCCAGTCAGCCAAGGCCACCGTGGTGTCGCAGCGGTCCTTGAACAGCGCGCAAATGCGGGCCAGCCGGCCATCGTCGATATCGCTTTGCGCCACGCCGCGCTGCAGCAATCGAGGAGCCACCAGTGCCGCCAGGGCGTCGTCCGCCATCGCTTTCAGATGCTGCGCGTTGACCCAGCGCAGCTTTGCCTCATCAAACTGCGCTGCGCTGCGGCCCAGATGGTCCAGGTTGAACCACTGCAGGAATTGCTCGCGGCTGAAGATCTCGTCATCGCCGTGACTCCAGCCCAGGCGGGCCAGGTAATTGAGCATGGCGTCGGCCAGATACCCCTCGTCGCGGTATTGCGTGACAGGCTTGGCGCCATTGCGCTTACTCATCTTCTCGCCCTGCTCATTGAGCACCGTGGGCAGGTGGGCATACACCGGCGGCTCCTTGCCGAGAGCACGGAAGATGTTGATCTGGCGCGGCGTGTTGTTCACGTGGTCGTCGCCCCGGATCACATGGGTGATCGCCATGTCAATATCGTCCACCACCACACAGAAGTTGTAGGTGGGCGTACCGTCGGGCCGCGCGATCACGAGGTCATCGAGCTCATCATTGCTGATCTCGATGCGTCCCTTGACCTTGTCGTCCCACGCCACCACGCCGCCCTGCGGGTTCTTGAATCGCAGGACCGGCTGCACCCCCTCTGGTACGGCAGGGAGCTGCTTGCCAGCCTCGGGACGCCAGGTTCCGTCATAGCGGGGTTTCTCCTTGGCCGCCATCTGCCGCTCGCGCAGCGCATCCAGCTCTGCCACGCTGGTGTAGCAGGGATAAACGTGCCCGGCGGCCTGGAGTTGCGCCAATACCTCCTTGTAGCGGTCCATGCGCTGCATCTGGTAGAACGGGCCCTCGTCGGGATCCATACCGAGCCACGACATGCCTTCCAGGATCACATCCACAGCAGCCTGGCTTGAGCGCTCCAGGTCGGTGTCTTCGATGCGAAGGATGAAGTCACCGCCGGTTGCCCTTGCAAAGGCCCAGGGGTAAAGCGCCGAACGGATGTTGCCCAAATGGATGAACCCGGTGGGCGACGGAGCAAAACGGGTGCGAACGCGACCCGTAGTGGATGAGGTTTGGTCAGTCATAAAAAATTGCCATGCGCCTGTGCGCGAGCCCCAGATCGGGGCGATTGAAAACGGTGCTGCCGGGACACTCTCGGCACTGCCCGGAATCTGACGCCGATCCTCGCTCTTCGCGGGCCGGCCCGCCAGCTCAGGCCGTCTGCGCGTTGGGCAGGGCCAGGCGCGAGGTGTCCTCCTCGCCTTCTTCCGCGCCGCCGCGCCCTTCGTTCAGGCTCGCAATGCCCTCAGCCGTAATGTCGCCTGTCACGTAGACACCGTCGAAACACGATGCATCAAAACCGGCAATCGCGGCATTGAGCGAGCCCACGGCCCTCTTCATGCCATCCACGTCCTGATAGATGAGTGCGTCGCAGCCAATGGCCTGCCGAATCTCTTCGACCGTACGGCCGTGGGCTACCAGTTCGCTGCTGGTGGGCATGTCGATGCCATAGACGTTCGGGTAGCGCACTGGAGGAGCCGCGCTGGCGAGGTACACCTTGCGGGCTCCAGCGTCGCGCGCCATCTGCACAATTTCGCGACTGGTCGTTCCGCGCACGATGGAGTCATCGACCAACAGGACGTTGCGGCCTTTGAACTCGCTGCCAATCACATTGAGTTTCTGGCGTACGGACTTCTTGCGAACGCCCTGCCCCGGCATGATGAACGTGCGGCCCACGTAGCGGTTTTTGACAAACCCTTCGCGGTACGGAATGCCCAGAAGGTGGGCCAGCTGCGTTGCGCTGGGGCGGCTTGACTCCGGAATCGGAATGATGACGTCGATCTCGCTCGGCGGCACGGTGGACACCACGCGCTTGGCCAGGGCTTCGCCCAGATTGAGCCGAGCCTGGTACACCGAGATGCCATCCAGCACCGAGTCGGGACGCGCCAAATACACAAACTCGAAAATGCACGGATTGAGTTGCGGGTTCGCAGCACATTGTCGCGCGTGCACCTTGCCATCCAGCGTGATGAAGATGGCCTCACCCGGGTCGATGTTGCGCTCGAAGACATGGGATGTGCCCTCCAGTGCTACGGATTCGCTTCCCACCATCACCGTTCCGTCCTGGCTGCGGCCCATGGCCAGAGGCCGGATGCCGTGCGGATCACGGAAGGCCAGAAGACCGTGGCCTGCGATCAGCGCGATCACCGCGTAGGAACCCTTGATCCGTCGATGGACCGCCTCCACCGCCTTGAAGACATCCTCGGGCTGAAGCGCTACACCGCGTGTCGAACGCTCCAGTTCATGGGCAAACACATTGAGCAGAACTTCGGAGTCGCTGTCCGTGTTGGTGTGCCGATGGTCTGTCTGGAACAGTTCAGTGCGCAACTCCCGCGCGTTGGTCAGGTTTCCGTTGTGCACCAGGACAATGCCAAAGGGTGCGTTGACATAAAACGGCTGCGCTTCCTCCTCGCTGAACGCATTGCCAGCCGTGGGATACCGCACCTGCCCCAGGCCGACATTGCCCGGCAGCGCTCGCATGTTGCGCGTGCGGAACACATCGCGCACCATGCCCTTGGCCTTGTGCATGAAGAACTTGCGGCCTTGCTGGGTCACGATACCGGCTGCATCCTGGCCGCGGTGCTGCAGCAGCAGCAATGCGTCATAAATCAGCTGATTGACAGGCGCTGGACTGACGACGCCGACGATTCCACACATAGTTCGATTCCATCCGTTTGCGGGAAAAGCCCCGCGGCAACCATGCAAAGGCGGCTTTTGGCCACGTGAGCACGGGATTCTTCAAGCAGGCAAATGCCTTGCAAATTCTTCAGGCAACAGGGGGCCCAGCCCCCGCAACGCGTCGGCCAAAAGCGGCGCGGCCTGGGACTGCTGCCAACCGATGGTTCCACCGATCGGCGTCAACCCTGCAACCACCGCGGCCACCAGCAGCAACACGAAGCCGCGTACCAGTCCAAACGCAGCGCCCAGCATCCGGTCGGCAGGCCTGAGGCCGATGGCCTCGATCAGCTTCTTTGCCAACCAGGCCAGCACTCCGCACGCAAAGACGGTTGCCACGAACACCAGTACAAAACCCGCCGCATACCGAAGCGTGTCACTGGCCTCTCCCATCGGGAGCATCGCTGCCATGTCGGCGGCAAACCACTGCGCCACAAAGAAAGCCGTCACCCATCCCAGGACAGACAGCACCTCATAGACCAGCCCCCGCCACGCGCCGATGCACATGGATGCGATAAGCACACCAGCAAAGATCCAGTCCAGCGCGGCCATGTCACTCGGCAATTGAAGGCCCCCGGCGCCTCAGAGCGTCAACACCGAGGCCGGGAGATCCAGCGCCTTCACACGGGCCGCAGCCTTGTCAGCCTCAGCGCGATTGCCAAAGGGCCCCACCCGCACGCGCGTCCGCTTGCCATCCTTGGTGTCCACCACCTGGGCATAGGTCTTGAGCCCGGCACGCTCGACCTTGGCCCGCACCTCGCGGGCCTTGTCCGCGTCGGCAAAGGCGCCCACCTGAACAATGAAACGGGCTTCTTCGGCCACAGCCGGTGTGTCCATCGTGCGCCCCTCCAGCAGGGCCCGCGCGCGGCTGGCGTCGTCGGGTCTTGCTGCAGGCTTTGGCTCTGCGGGCGCCGGCGGTTTGGGCTCAGGCTTTGGCTCAGGCTTGGGAGTGCCAGGCAGCGCAGCGCCCCTGGATGCCGGCACACGCGCAGCGGGCGGGACCAGTTCTTCGCCATCCGAAAGTCCTGCCCCTACCGCCCCCTTGGGCGGCGCAGCGGCAGGACGGGCCGACGTCGTCGCGGAAGCTGGGCCAGATTCCGCCACCGCCGACACTGCCGGTTTTGCAGCCGTCGCCGAGGGCGCTGACGATACGGCAGGACCAGGCACGACCAGCGGCGCGACCTTGTTTCGGTCGGGAATCTCGATGGGGATGTCCACCGGGATCGGGCGCGGCTGGGTATCGAACAAAAGAGGGAACCCCACCACACCGATCAGCACCAGCACGGCTGCACCGATCAGCCGGTGCCGCGCGCGACGACGCATGGCTTCAACGGTCTCTGCCTGGGGGGTTGTACGTGGGCGCTTCACCGGCTTGTCGGTCTGCTTTTGCTCACCTTGACCGGGCCACCGAAACTTGAAAAATGCCATGGAGTGATAACTCGTGCGGACCTTAAGCGCCCAGATGTTTGGCCTGCAGGCGTGGGGTTCCATTCACCAGAACGCCGCCTACCGTGTAGAACGAGCCAAAGACCACAATTCTATCAGCGGGGTCCGCCGCGGCGACCGCAGCCTGCAGCGCCGCCATGGGGTCTGCGTGCAACGAAGATGTCACCTCGCGGCGGCCGCCTGCCACCATCTGCACCGCATTCCACTTTTGCTGCAGCCCTGCGGCAGACTCCGCGCGCGGGGTCGGCAGATTCGTGAAGTACCAGCGATCGATCAGCGGGCCCACCTTGGCGAGCATAGGTGCCAGATCCTTGTCGGCCATTGCACCAAACACGGCATGCGTAGTCGGGAAAAACCCCATGGCGTCCAGATTGGCGGTCAGTGCCGCCACGGAATGGGGGTTGTGCGCCACGTCCAGCACCAGTGTGGGCTGGCCCGGAACAATCTGGAACCTGCCGGGCAGCTCGACCATGGCCATGCCGTTGCGCACGGCCTGTGCCGTCACCGGAAGGCGCTCGCGAATGGCCTCGAAGGCCGCAAGCACGCCGGAAGCATTGATCAGCTGGTTGGCTCCGCGCAACGACGGGTACGCCAGACCGGCATACCGTCTGCCGCGCCTGGCCCAGCTCCACTGCTGCTTGTCGCCCGAAAAATTGAAGTCATGGCCAAAGCGCCAGAGCTCCGCGCCGATTTCCAGGGCGTGATCGATCACACTTTGTGGCGCCATGGGGTCGCCGACGATGACTGGCCGGCCGGTGCGCATGATGCCGGCCTTCTCCCGGCCGATGCTTTCGCGGTCAGGCCCCAGGAACTCGGCATGGTCGATGTCAATGCTCGTGATGATGGCGCAGTCGGTATCGATGATGTTCGTTGCATCCAGGCGCCCGCCCAGGCCGACCTCCAGGATGGCGACATCAAGCTTCGCGTGGCTCATGAGCCGAAGGATGGCCAGCGTGCTGAACTCGAAGTACGTCAAGGAGACTTCGTTGCCATTTTGCAATCTGGCGCTTTCCACCGCTTGAAAGTGCGCTATCAAATCCGTAGCGTTGACGATTTCACCGTGCACACGGCAGCGCTCCTCGAAATGCACCAGATGGGGGGACGTGTACACGCCCGTGCGGTAGCCAGCCTGCAGGGCCACAGCCTCCAGCATGGCGCACGTCGAGCCCTTTCCATTGGTGCCTGCCACGGTGATCACGGGGCACTCAAAGCGCAGATTGAGTCTGCGCGCAACTTCGCGCACACGGTCGAGGCCCATGTCGATGCCGACAGGGTGCAGTTCTTCGCAGTGGCGGAGCCAGCCTTCAAGGGTAGTCGGTTTGATTTGCATACAGCCCCTGATTGTCGCCCAGCGCGCAGTTCGAGCATGATGGAAGCCATGACATCCACCCAGATCACCCTCTACGGAATTTCCAACTGCGACACCGTGAAAAAAGCCCGGGCATGGTTCACCGCCCAGGCACTTTCCCACGATTTCCATGATTTCAAGAAACAAGGCGTGCCGACCGATGCACTAGACCGCTGGACCGCAGCGGTCAGCTGGCAAAAACTGGTGAACCGCAGCGGCACCACCTGGCGCAAGCTCGATGCACCAACCCAGAGCGCAGTCGTGGATGCATTGACCGCCAGCGCATTGATGACCGCACAGCCCAGCGTGATCAAGCGGCCTGTGGTCGAACTGCGGCGGGGGAGCGACCATTTGATTACGGTGGGCTACGTGCCTGAGCAGTGGGAAGCCTGGACGCAGCACCACATCACCCCGTGAAAGCCCTCGCACTCGGAAGCCTGCACGAATCTTTACGCAGATTTACGGACAAACTGCACCCGCTTGAGGCCCTGGGCCTAAACTTTTCCCCGGTCGGATGCGTTATGTACCGACCCAAAGGAGTTTCTTTCATGAAAACAATCATCGCTTTCGCTTCCATGGTGGCCGTCGCCGGAATGGCCAACGCCCAGGAACAGGGCCGCGTGCTGTCTGCCACGCCCATCGTTCAGCAAGTGGCTACCCCGCAGCAGGTGTGCGGTAACGAAACGGTTTACAACGGCCACCGAACTACGGGGGCCGGCGCTGTGGTAGGCGCGATTGCAGGGGGCGCAGCCGGCAACGCCATCGGCAAAGGGAGCGGACGAGCCGCGGCTACGGCGATCGGGCTGATCGGCGGTGCGGTGCTTGGCAACCAGATCGAAGGCGGCCAGCCGCAGTACCAGAACGTGCAGCGCTGTACGACCGAAACTTACTATGAAAACCGCACCGTGGGTTACGACGTGGTGTACGAATACGCGGGGCGGCAGTACAGCACGCGCACCCAGAACGATCCTGGTGGCTGGATCCCGCTGACCGTTCAGCCTGCGGGCCAGACTTACTCAACACGCCCAGACCCTTATGCCCCCAACGGGGTGTACAGCCAACCGGGGGTGGTCACCTCCACATACCCCCGCGGCCCGGTCTATCAGCAACCGACCTACATCACGCCACCAGTCACCGTAATCGAGTACGGGTACGACGGTGGCTACCCGCACCATCGAAACCCCTACTGGCGATAGCGGGGTGTGCCACGGCGACGCCTCACACATCGCCGGAATGTGCCAACCGAGTGAAAGGAGCCACGCTGGCTCCTTTTTTTCGCAAGAGTTACGACAAACAACTTCGGGACCACGCCGGGAGCGCCTTCGCGCCCTACCCTAAAATCGGTGGTTTCTCCCATATCAGGCACCGCATTCATGACCACCGAAAAGATCGACGGCGTGTCCGTCACGACCCAGGCCAACGTTTACTTTGACGGAAAGTGCGTCAGCCATGGCATCACCTTTGCCGACGGCACCAAGAAGTCCGTGGGCGTCGTGCTGCCAGCAACGTTGACGTTCAATACTGGCGCTCCCGAAATCATGGAATGCGTGGGCGGTTCCTGTGAGTACAAGCTCGACGGGACCGACCAGTGGATCAAGTCCTCGGCAGGCGAGAAATTCAGCGTGCCCGGCAACTCCAGATTCGAGATCCGCGTCACCGAGCCGTACCACTACATCTGCCATTTCGGCTGAGTCCTCTGTTCCCACCTACAGCCCACCGCATATGGCAACCATTCTCCAACACCTCCCCACTGGCCAGAAGGTCGGCATCGCGTTTTCTGGTGGCCTGGACACCAGCGCAGCACTCCACTGGATGAAGCTCAAGGGCGCTGTGCCTTACGCGTACACCGCCAATCTGGGCCAGCCCGATGAGCCGGACTACGACGCGATCCCACGCAAGGCGATGGAGTACGGCGCAGAACAGGCTCGCCTGATCGACTGCAGGGTGCAACTGGCCCATGAAGGCATCGCGGCCCTGCAAGCCGGTGCATTCCACATCTCCACGGGCGGCCTGACGTACTTCAACACCACCCCACTGGGGCGTGCCGTGACCGGCACCATGCTGGTGGCCGCCATGAAGGAGGACGACGTCAACATCTGGGGCGACGGATCGACCTTCAAGGGCAACGACATCGAGCGCTTTTACCGGTATGGGCTGCTGACCAACCCCTCACTGCGCATCTACAAGCCCTGGCTGGACCAGCTGTTCATCGACGAATTGGGCGGCCGTGCAGAAATGTCGGCCTTCATGACGAAGGCCGGGTTTGGCTACAAGATGAGCGCAGAAAAGGCCTACAGCACCGACAGCAACATGCTGGGCGCCACGCACGAGGCCAAGGACCTTGAATTCCTTTCCAGCGGCATCCGCATCGTCAACCCGATCATGGGCGTTGCCTTCTGGAAGGACGAAGTGGAAGTCAAGCGCGAGGAAGTCTCGGTCCGTTTTGAGGAAGGCCAGCCCGTGGAACTGAACGGTGTCGAGTTCGCCGACCCGGTGGAGCTGATCCTCGAGGCCAACCGCATCGGCGGCCGGCACGGCCTGGGCATGAGCGACCAGATCGAAAACCGCATCATTGAAGCCAAGAGCCGCGGCATCTACGAAGCACCCGGGCTTGCACTGTTGCACATTGCCTACGAACGCCTGGTGACCGGTATCCACAACGAAGACACCATCGAGCAGTACCGCATGAACGGGTTGAAGCTCGGTCGTCTGCTCTATCAGGGCCGCTGGTTCGACCCGCAGGCGATCATGCTGCGCGAAACCGCACAGCGCTGGGTGGCACGCGCCGTGACCGGGACGGTCACTCTGGAACTGCGTCGTGGCAATGATTACTCCCTGCTCAATACCGAAAGCCCGAACCTGACTTATGCGCCGGAGCGCCTGTCGATGGAGAAGGTGGAGGACGCGCCTTTCTCCCCGCTCGACCGGATCGGCCAGCTCACGATGCGCAACCTGGACATCTCCGACACACGCGGAAAGCTCGGGGTGTATGCCCGCGCCGGGCTGCTTTTGCCCGACTCGCAAAATGATTTGCTTCGCGTCACCGCAGGCCACCAGTAAGGTCTGTTGCCAAACAGAGAAAAGGCCGTACGATGTAACAGCCTTTTTTCACATCACTTAAATCATTTTTAGCATAAAATATGACACTTCAACCCATTCACGGAGAAGCGTCATGTCCAGTCTCGTCCAGTTGATCACGCGCCGCGGCGCGCAGATTGTCGGTGGTTTCCTGCTGTCCGCAGCAGCCTTTGCCTTGCCCATGCCGACCGGTCCGGTCGTTCTGACCATCAGTGGAAACGTGGGAGAAGCCAACCAGGGCAACACCGCTATATTCGACATGGCGATGATCGAGGCACTGCCACAGCGCACGTTTGTCACAACAACACCCTGGGACAAGCAACCCACGAAATTCACCGGTCCCTTGCTGCGCGATGTGCTGGCTGCCGCCAAGGCCAAGGGAAAGACCCTGACTGCCCTGGCATTGAACGACTACAAGACCACGATTCCGTTGGATGATGCACAAGCTTTTGACGTAATCGTTGCCCACCGCATCAATGACCAGCCCATCTCTGTCCGTACCAAGGGTCCGCTTTTCATCATCTATCCCTTTGACACCAAGTCCGAGCTCAAGACCGCCACCTACTTCGGTCGGTCGGCCTGGCAACTGAAGTCCCTGAACGTGGACTGAATCTTCGGATGCCCGAGCGCCTCGTCAGTCAGCGCCACCTCCTGTGGCTGGCGCTTGGGACAGCCCTGATGGCGGCCGCCATGGCCGTTCTTTTGCTGCTGCAGTTCACACAGCAGCAGGCCATTCGCAAGAGTGCGGACCTCCGCAGCGACTCGATCACGGCGCTGGCGTACCAGCTGGAGCGCGAGTTCCTGCGCTTGCGGCATGTGCTGGAGGTCAATGCACAGAACACCGGGCCTATCGACGAGCAGGCGCTGCTGTTGCGCAGCGACATTTTTGCGAGCCGGTTTCAACTGATGCATGACACGCCCAGCGCGTCTGCCGTGCAGGCACAGGTCGAATACACGCGCACTATGCCGCGGCTGCAAGCATTCATCGCCCGCGCCGACACGATTTTGCAGCCGCCTGCAAAGCCTACACGCGACGCGCTGGCGCAACTGGTGGCCGAGCTCAACAGCATCGGGCCCGAAGTTCAGGAACTGACCATGGTCGCCACCCGCCACACGGCGCGGTTGCTGGAGGAGCAGGAATCAACCATGCTGGAGCAGAGCAGCCAGATCATGGCTCTGATCCTCGGTCAACTGGTCTTCCTGTTGATCGCTGCTGTGGCGCTGGCTGTGCGACAGCGCCGCCAGGAAATCGAGCGTGCAGCACTGGAGTTGCTGACCCAGAACCTCCGGGCGGCCAATCTGGCCGCAGAAGCCGCTAACCGCGGAAAAAGCCAGTTCCTGGCCAACATGAGCCACGAACTGCGCACGCCCTTCAACGGCGTGCTGGGCATGCTGACGATGCTCGAGCGAAGCCCGCTGTCATCCAGCCAGCAGGAGTTCGTGCTCACCGCCCGCAACTCCGCGGACCACCTCCTCACGCTGCTCAATGACATCCTGGATGTCTCTGCCATGGAGACGGGCAAGATGAGCATCCATCCCGTGCTCGTCGAGCTGGACCCGCTCCTCACAGATATCGAGCGCCTGATGCGCCCCCTGGCCGAGCAAAAAGGGTTGCTGTTCGAAGTCGCCCGTGCTTCGGACCTCCCGCCGTGGGTGTCCGCAGACGGTACCCGTCTCAAGCAGATCGTCCTGAACCTGGTCACCAACGCGATCAAGTTCAGCGACTCTGGTCGTGTGAGTCTTACCATCGAACGCTATGCAGCCGCACAACCGATCCAGCCCAGCGGCATCTATCCACTGCAGATCACAGTGACAGACCAAGGCATTGGCATGGATGCGTCCACGCTGGCCCGACTGTTCGAGCGATTCACGCAGGGCGACGCGAGCACATCGCGCAAATTTGGCGGCACTGGGCTCGGGCTCGAGATCTCCAGAAACCTGGCGCGGCGCATGGGGGGCGACATCTCCGTGACGAGCCAGCCTGGCTTCGGCAGCACGTTCACCGTGCAGTTGCCACTGGTAACGGCTGATGCCCCGGAACCGCGTATGCAAGTGGCACACGAGGTGGCGGCAATCACCCGCCCTGCCGACGTGCAAGGTCTTCGCATCCTCGTCGCCGATGACCAGGCCGTGAACCGCAAGTACATGGGTGCCTTGCTGCAGGACATGGGCCACACCACCGCCTTTGCAGAAAACGGCGAACAGGCTTTCGCTGCCGCGACCGCCGAAACCTACGACTTGGTACTGATGGACCTGCACATGCCGGTGATGGACGGGTTTGAGGCCACACGCCGCATCCGCTCGCACCCTGGCAGCGCCTTGCTGCCGGTCATTGCACTCACCGCAGATGTGTTTGCAGAAACACGCCACAAGGCGGCCGAAGCAGGCATGACCGCCTTCATCAGCAAGCCCGTCAACGCGGGCGTGCTTCAGGCGACCATGACAGACCTGTTTGGCGTGCGTGGTGCGCCGGCCCAGCCCGGCACGCGCCTTGAATCCGCACCACCTTCAGCCATGAATGTGCAGGCGCAGACGACAACATCAGTGACCGCGCCACGCAAGCCACGCAGGCGCTTCAGGCCTGGAGACCTGGAGACCCACATGGACATGAAGATGGTGGGCGAGGTCTGTATCGGCGTATCGGCGCAAGGGTACCGGTCCCTGCTGGGCAGCTTTTTCCAGGATGAATCGGGGGCCATGGACGCCTTGCTCCTGGCGATGCGAAGCCAGGGGTCGCGTGAACTGTCCACCACTGCGCACGCCTTCAAAGGCGCGGCGGCCAACCTGGGCTTTCACAGGCTTGCCGCCATGGCGCTGTCGCTGGAGAAAGCCCAACCCGGATCTGAATCAGGCCTGCCCTCGCCCAACGACCTCCTGGACGCCTGGGCGATGGCGCATGCGCTGTGCCTGCGAATGGGACTCACGGACATCGAAGCGCTGCATGAACGTCACATTGCCGCGCCCAACGAAACGGATAGCTGACATCCCTGCGTGGTACGCCTCAGCGCATGAGACGCCCCAATCCTGGCGCCACCGTCCATGTAACTTTGCCCGGCGAGGACCACGCAGCGGTGCACACGCCCTGCATCAAACCACCACAGGCTCGGGCTCCAGCCGGATACCAAAGCGTTCATACACACTGGTCTGAATGGCCTTGGCCAGCGTCATCACCTCGCCTCCGGTCACACTTTCGGCCCCCTGGCCACGGTTGACGAGGACGAGCGCCTGCCTTTCGTACACCCCCGCCTTGCCAATCGTTTTACCCTTCCACCCACACGCGTCAATCAGCCAGCCGGCTGCCAGCTTGATCGAACCGTCAGGCATGGGGTAGTGCACGATCCGCGGTTCGCGCGCAATGATGTCAGCGCACTGATCGGGCGTAACGGTAGGATTCTTGAAGAAGCTTCCAGCATTGCCCACCACCGCAGGGTCCGGCAGCTTGGACCGGCGGATCTCGCAAACCCAATCGCAGATCTGCCGGGCATCGGGCTGCTCGATTCCGGCTTCGAGGCGGCGCCGTTCAAGGTCCAGGTAACCCAGTACCGGCTTCCACGGCTTTGGCAATCTGAAGCGGACATGCGTGATCACAGCGCGCCCGGCCAGCCCCATGCTGCGCGGCAAGCCCTCTCCGTCGTCAGGTGGCGTGGCAGGCGCATGCTTGAACACGGAATCGCGGTAGCCAAAGCCGCACTGGGCCGCATCAAGGGTGAAGCTCTGGCCGGTCCACAGGTCGACCGCGTCCAGCGATTCAAAGCGGTCTTGCAGTTCGACCCCGTATGCGCCGATGTTCTGCACCGGCGACGCGCCCGCCGTCCCCGGAATGAGCGCAAGGTTTTCCAGCCCGGGGAACCCGTGCGCCAGCGTCCAGAGAACGCAGTCGTGCCAGGCTTCACCCGCACCGGCCTCCACAATGCAGGCCCTGGCCGTCTCTTCGACCAGACGCAGGCCTTTGATCTCGATCTTGAGCACCACGGGCTTCACGTCGCCCGTCAGGACAATGTTGCTGCCGCCACCAAGCACAAACTTGGGAAGCGGTGCCAACGCAGAATCATTGACCACTGCGAGCAAATCCGACACTGAACGGATTCGCACGAGCTGCTGAGCGCGGGCTGCTATGCCGAAGGTGTTCCACGGCTGCAGGGGGACGTTTTTCTCGACTACCATTGGCGCGATTGTCGCACCCGCCCCCAGCCGGCGACACGCGACGCCCTCCCCCACCGAGTCAACCATACCGCCCACCATGCCATCTTTTGACACCGTCTGCGAAGCCAACCTCGTTGAAGTGAAGAACGCCGTCGAAAACACCGCCAAGGAAATCGGCACGCGGTTCGACTTCAAGGGCACCGCTGCAAGCATCGAGATCAAGGACAAGGACATCACCCTGATCGGTGACGCCGAATTTCAGCTCACACAGATCGAGGATGTCCTGCGCAACAAACTCACCAAACGCAACGTCGATGTGCGGTTCCTCGACATGGGCGACGTGCAAAAGATGGGTGGCGACAAGGTCAAGCAGGTCATCAAGGTGCGAAACGGCATCGAGAGCGAACTTGCCAAGAAGATTCAAAAGCTGCTCAAGGAAAGCAAGCTCAAGGTTCAGGCCGCCATACAGGAGGACAAGGTACGGGTGACCGGCGCCAAGCGCGACGACCTGCAGGCCGCCATGGCGCTGATTCGCAAGGACGTCACCGATGTACCGCTGTCGTTCGACAACTTCCGCGACTGACCGACCAGGGGCTGCGCTTGCCGGCGTTCCTGGACCCTCCGAAAACCAGCCTGTGCCCATGATCTTCCAGGTGGTACGCAGGGCCTGCGTGCCGGTCGCGCTGGCAGGTGCGCTATGGCTGACTGGCGCCAGCAGTGCAGCGGCCCAATCCGTTGCTCTGGCCGGGATGCTTGGGGGCAAGGCGCTGCTGGTGGTGGATGCAGGCGCCCCGCGCGCATTGGGCGTGGGTGACGAACTACAGGGCGTGAAGGTCATCGGCGTGACCCGGGACGAAGCCACCGTGGACATCAAGGGCCTGCGCCGCACCCTGCGTCTGGGCGAAGCACCCGTCAGCGTAGGGCACCGGGGCGGTGGCGGACGCCGCATTGTCCTCACGGCCGACAGCCGTGGACATTTCGTCAACACCGGAATGATCAACGGACGGGGCATGCAGTACATGGTGGACACCGGGGCTTCCACCATCGCGATCGGACGCCCTGACGCGGAACGCCTGGGCCTGGCTTACCTGACCGGAGAGCCTGTGCGCATGAATACCGCCAACGGGACCGCGCAAGGCTGGCGGCTCAGGCTTGAGTCCGTCCGGATCGGCGACGTGGAGGTGTTCGGAGTGGAGGCCATCGTCACGCCCCAGGCCATGCCATACGTTCTGCTGGGCAACAGTTTTCTGGCCAGCTTTCACATGACGCGCACCAGCGACCAGATGGTGCTTGAAAAGCGCAACTGATCCGTTCCAAAGCCGCGATGTCTGCACACCCCAGCCTCAACCACACCCGCCTGGAGGGGGAATACGAAGACTTGCTCGGGCTGTGGTCCGATCTGGAGTCCGGCCTGTCGGTTTTGCTGTCACGACCGCTCCAGGTTCAGGACTTTGCGGCGAAGGTCAGGCAATTTGATAGCTGGCTTCAGGATCTCGTTGCCCACGACATTGATGCCGCGTTGTACCTGATGTTTCAGCTGGCCGGAACATCCACGGTGGGCTACAGCACTTCGCACGCGCTGGTTTGCGGCACGCTCTGCCACATCATGGCGCAGGAGTTGAAGCTGTCACGCCAGGAACGGGACAGCCTGGTGCGTGCCGCGCTCACCATGAACATTGGCATGACTGCGTTACAGGATGTGCTGGCAGCCCAGCGCGAGCGTCCCACGCCCGCCCAGCAAGAGGCCATCCGCAGCCACCCGGAAGAAAGTCAGGCCATATTGGAGCGGCTTTTTGTCGCCGACGCTCTCTGGCTTGAAGTGGTGGGACAGCACCACGCCAATGTGGCGGACCGCGTTCCGCTGGCCGATCAGGAGCCGGTCGACCGCCTGAGCCGCATCCTGAGCACGATTGACCGCTATGCTGCCATGATCAGCCCGCGCAAATCACGCGCAGGGCGCAGCGCAACCGATTCTGTGCGGGCCATTGTCGGACAGGAGATTGATCAGCGTGATGAAGTCAGCTACACGCTTGTCCGCTCCGTGGGCCTGTGTCCACCCGGCACATTCGTAAAGCTTGACAACGGCGATACGGCCATCGTCCTGCGGCGCAGTGACAAGGCCAATCACCCCTTGGTTGCCAGCCTTCTGGACCAGGACGGCCAGCACCATGCCGAGCCCAGCCTGTACCAGACCTCCAGCGGCAAGCCGCGCATACAGTCTGCACTGGCACGCTCCGCCGTGAGCGTGGAGCTCAACCACCGCACCATGGTGCGTCTGGGTCTGTATGCAGCCCAGCACAGCACTCGCTTGCGTGACCTTGTCACACGCCCTGGCAGCCTTTAGGTTCCGCGCGGGAGCCCGACGCTCCCGGACCCGACCCTGCTCACACTGGTTTGCCAGTGCAAAGACCATGGGAAACATCGCCCATCCAGGCGCGTGATGACGCCAAGCACGCGGCCCGAGCCAGGAGCGCAACAACGAGTGGTGCGGTTTTCACGATCTTCCCTTCGGGTTTCAATCCAAAAGAGCAATCGCTGCCGTTGCCAAGCCTTGCAGAGTCGTACCCCAGCTCCGCTCGGCGCCTGCCGCCTCACGCATTTTGATTGCGACAGATCTGGAAAACAGGGGGCCGACCGGCCCTGCACCAGGCAACACGACCCTGGCATTGGGCGCTAGGCACGTCCCTGGCGATTGGTCACGGCTTAGACGGCGGCCTGCCAGCGGCTGGAGTGGCGGCTCCCTTGGCGGACTTGCCGCTGCCCAGACGCGACTCCTTGCCCTGGATGAGACGCTGAATGTTCTCCTTGTGGCGCCACGCCAGCAGCATCGCCATCACGGCGATCGCGCCAGCGATGGTGCCTTCGGCATACCAGACAACACCGTCGACAAGCAGGTAGTAGACCGGCGCGAAGGCGGCTGCAGCCAGAGAGGCCAATGACGAGTATCGGAAGAAAAAGGCAATGATCAACCAGGTTGCAGCCGCGGCCAGCCCCAGCCAAACGCTGATGCCGAGCAGCACCCCCAGCGCCGTCGCAACGCCCTTGCCGCCCTCAAACCGGAAAAACACGGGCCAAAGATGCCCCAGGAACGCGGCGAGCCCCACCATCGCCACTGTTCCGTCATCCAGACCGTATGGCTCGCCGAACCACATCACCAGCGCAACGGGCAGCCAGCCTTTCACGGCATCAAGCACCAGCGTGATGACGGCTGCAGCCTTGCTACCCGAACGGAGCACGTTCGTGGCCCCAGGGTTCTTGCTGCCATAAGTACGTGGATCGCTGAGGCCCATCACGCGGGTCACGATCACGGCAAAGGAAAGCGAGCCCAGCAGGTATGCAGCCAGGGCGGCCAGGATGGGATAGGTGGCAGTCAAGACGGTCCTCGGGTTCGTGCGGGTAACCAGCTATTCTGCCAGCGCGCAACGCACAGGCGTGGCCGCCAGCAACTGCACGCAGACCTGCGGGTCCAGTTGCACCAGAAACCCGCGTCGCCCGCCGTTGATGGCAATGCGGGGCAGTCCGAGAATGGTTTCCTCAATGTACACAGGCATGCTCCGCCGTGTGCCAAAAGGGGAGGTTCCCCCCACCAGATAACCGCTGTGGCGGTTGGCCACCTCGGGCGTACAGGGCTCGACCGACTTGGCACCGATCTGGCGCGCCAGGTTCTTGGTCGACACCTTGCGGTTGCCATGCATCAGCACCAGCAAGGGCCTGGCGTCCTGGTCCTGCATGACGAGCGTCTTCACCACAGTGAACGGGTCGAGCCCCAGCACTTGGGCACTGTGCATGGCGCCGCCGTGCTCCAGGTACTCGTAGGGATGTTCGGTAAACGCCACCTTGTTTGCCTTGAGCAACTGGGTAGCCTGGGTTTCGGAGACGTGTTCTTTCTTGGCCATGGTGTGGTGCGGGCTGGGCAGCGATGGTACCGGTATCCTGATAGAGAGCGCGATGTGCAGCCGCCAAGTGATCAGAACGCTGCGGCAGGCGCTGCTGCAGCCTTGCGACGCCGCCCCACCTTGCGTTTGCCGTACTGCTCAATGGCCAGCACCAGCGCCTGCGTGAACTGCTGCACCATGGCCGACTGCACGCGGCCCTCGGTGGCCAGCACCTGCAGGCGCCGCTGTTGCAGCTGCGCGTCATCAAATGGGCGGGCCACAAGCGCGCCCGCCTCCACCCAGCGCGCGGCCGTCAGGTAGCTGGCCAGCACCACATCCTGCCCGCTCAGCAAGGGCAGCAATGCCGACGAAAAATTGCTCTCGACCGCAGGCGCATAGCGCAGTCCCTGCACCGCGCAGGTCAGGTCAAACAGCTGCCGGCCCGTGGTGTTACCCGCACCGAGCAGCAGCGGATAGCGCACCACATCGGCCACGCACACGCTTCGCTGGTGTGCCAGCGGATGGTGCGTTGGCATGATGGCGTAGATGGGCGCAATGGCCGAGTGCAGCACCTGCAGCCCTTTCTCGGGAGCCACGCTGTACTTCAGCGCCAGGTCAGCCTCGCCCCGCAGTACCAGGGCCGAAACCTCGTGCGGCACGGCCACCTGAAGCTGCAGTTGCACCTGGGGATGCGCTTGCCTGAACGCCGCCATGACGGTGGGCATGAAACTGGCGGCAAACCCTTCGGTGCAGGCCAGCCGCACACGCACCGCCCCCTGGGCAGACAGATCCTGCAATTGCGCGACCAGGTCCAGCGCCTGCGCATCGTGCGCGCTGGCATGCGCCAGCAGCCGGGTGCCCGCCTCGGTCAGGGCCATGCCGCGCGCCTGGCGCTCGAACAGCACCACACCCAGGCTGTCCTCGAGTTTGCTCAGCTGGCGGCTCACGGCCGATGCAGCCACATGCAGGCGCTGCGCCGCCTGATTGACCGACCCGGTGCGCGCCACTTCCAAAAAGTAGCGCAAGGGCAGGCTGAGCAGTGAAACGGGCATGGCTGGTTAAATCACAAATAGGCAATGGTCAGTTGCCAAATCTCTATTCCAGGCAATGGTAAACCAGCATCCATCTTGCATGGCTAGAGGCTCCAATTCACCCATGCCCTTGCGCGCGCCGCAACGCCTTTGCCGTGGGGCCTCGCGCGGCCCAGGCCTGATCCACGGAGTCTGTATGAAACGTCTTGTTCGAGCTTCTTTCCTCACCGCAAGCCTGGCGATCCTGGTGGGCCACGCCAGCCTTGCCCAGGCCCAGACGCCGCTGTCAGCGGACGCCTGGCCGCAACGCCCCATCCGCATGGTGGTTCCCTTCCCGCCGGGCGGAGGCACCGACGCGGTAGCCCGCGCGCTGGGGCAAAAGCTCTCCAGCCGCCTGGGTACACCAGTGGTCATCGACAACAAGCCCGGCGCCTCGACCATCATCGGCACCGAAGCCGTGGTGCGGGCCGAACCCGACGGCTACACGCTGCTGGTTTCAGGGTCCACCAGCTACACGGTCAACCCTGCCTTGCGCAGCAAGCTGCCCTACGACCCCGCCCGGGACCTGGTCGCGGTGGCTACGGTCGCCCGGGCGCCGCTGGTGCTGGTAGTCAATGCCAGTTCTCCGTACAAGGACCTCCATGCGCTGATTTCCGCCGCCAAGGCAGCGCCCAAAAGCATTCACTACGCCACTTTCGGTTCCGGCTCGGGTCCGCATCTGGCGGGCGCGCTGCTGGAGCAGGCTGCAGGCATCAGGCTGCAAGACGTTCCCTATCGCGGCAGCAGCCAGTCGCTGATGGCGCTGATGGGTGGCGAGATCCAGCTGGGCATCGACACCGTGGCTGCGGCCGCCCCGCAGATCAAGGCGGGCAAGCTGCGGGCACTGGCCATCGCAGGCAAGTCGCGCTCCAGCATGCTGCCGCGTGTTCCCACCGTGGAAGAACTCAAGCTGCCCGACGCGGTGTTCGACGCGTGGTACGCCATCGCAGCCCCTGCCCGAACGCCGCAAACGGTCATCCGAAAACTGGTGGCTGAAGTGGAAGCCGTCACGCGCGACAGCGCCCTGCAGGAGCAGATGCGCGCCCAAGGCATGGAGCCTGTACACCTCGGGCCCGCGGCCACCCGCGCCGTGATCGACGACGAGATCGTGCGCTACCGCGCCCTGGCCCACCGCGCACAGATCGTGGTGGAGTGAAGCACGCCACCCCACATCCAAGGACCCGCGCCATGACCCGAGAACAACTGATCAACAGCGTCCAACGCTACTTTGACGATGGCCGTTTCGCAACCGACCTGCGCCGGCGCGTGGCATGGCGCACCGAAAGCGACACCGGCAGGCTGCCACCCGAACTGCGCACCTACCTCACCGACGAAATGGTGCCGTGGCTCACGCCCCTGGGCTTCACATGCCAGGTGCTCGACAACCCGTCCCCCCAGGGTGGCCCCTTGCTGGTGGCCCGCCGGGTGGAAGACCCTGCCCTGCCCACCGTGCTCACCTACGGCCACGGCGACGTGGTCAACGGGCAGGACAGCCAGTGGCGCGAGGGCCTGTCCCCCTGGACGCTGACCATGGAAGGCGAGCGCTGGTATGGCCGGGGCACGGCCGACAACAAGGGCCAGCACACCGTGAGCCTTGCTGCACTGGCTCACACCATCGAGGCCCGCGGCGGGCAGCTGGGCTACAACGTGACCCTGCTGCTGGAGATGGGCGAAGAGGCGGGTTCGCCAGGTCTTGGCCCGTTCTGCGAACTGCATCGCGATGCGTTGAAGGCAGACCTGTTTCTGGCGAGCGACGGCCCCCGTGTGAATGCAGCCCGCCCCACCCTCTTCCTGGGGTCACGCGGCGCCATCAACTTTGCGCTCAGCGTGCGCAGCCGCGACAAGGCCTACCACTCGGGCAACTGGGGCGGCGTGCTGGCCAACCCTGCCACGGTGCTGACCCACGCACTGGCCACACTGGTGGACGCCAAAGGCCGCATCTTGGTCAAGGGCCTGCTGCCGCCCGCAGTACCCGACAAGCTGCGCACGGCACTCAGCGATGTCGTGATTGGCGCGGGCGCCGACGACCCGGCGCTCACGCCCGGCTGGGGCGAGCCAGGCCTTACGCCAGCTGAACAGCTGGTGGGGTGGAACACGCTGGAGGTACTGGCGCTGGGCGCAGGCAACGCCCAGCGGCCGATCAACGCCATACCTGCACAGGCCGTGGCGCACTGCCAGCTGCGATTTGTCGTGGGCACCGACTGGCAGAACGTGCAGGCCACGCTGCGCGAGCACCTGGACGCGCATGGATTCCAGGCGGTCGAGATCACCCTGGGCATGCAGTGCGGTGCCACGCGGCTGGATCTGCACAACCCGTGGGTGGACTGGGCGCTGGCCTCGCTGCAAACCAGTGCCGGGCAGCCGGCCACGCTGCTCCCCAACCTGGCGGGATCGCTCCCCAACGACATCTTTGCCGACCAGCTGGGCCTGCCCACGCTGTGGGTCCCCCACTCGTACCCCGCATGCGCCCAGCACGCGCCCAATGAGCACCTGCTGGCCCCCGTGGCGCGTGAAGGCCTGGCGGTAATGGCGGGGCTGTTTTGGGACCTGGGCGAGCCACAGGGCACACCGTGGCGGGAAGGCGCCTTGGCAGCACAAACTACAGAGGATGCCTGAACGGTAAGCAACAACCGCCATAACTGGCGCGGCCCAAGCGAGAGACACCAAGCAAGGGCCGCCCCGCAACGATGGTGTCGTCCCCCCTCATGGGGACAAGGCGCCGCATGCAACTCACGGGGGACGCCTTACAACGCCGGGTCGCGCAGCTCCCAGCGGATCGCGTCGATCTCCTGGAGCATCTCAGGCGACAGCGTAGTGCCCCACGCGGCCAGGTCTTCATCGAGCTGCGCCATCGATGTCACGCCGATGATGGTGCTGGCCACCTGCCACTTGGTGTAGCAAAACGCCAGCGCCATCTGTGTGGGCGTCATGCCGTTGGCACGCGCCAGCTGGTTGTAGCGGCGTGAGGCCTCCAGCGCTTCGGGGCGGCCCCAGCGCTGCTTGCGCACCGATTCATACGTGGCGATGCGGGCGCCCTTGGGGGCGCCTTCACCCGTGATACCGCTGTCGTCGTACTTGCCCGTCAGCAGGCCAAAGCCCAGGGGCGAATACGCCAGCAGCGACACGTCCAGCCGGTGGCAGGTTTCATCCATGCCGTTTTCCCAGGTGCGGTTGATGAGGCAGTACGGGTTTTGCACCGTGGCCACACGCGGCAGGCCGTGCTGTTCGGCCAGGCGCACAAACTCGTGCACGCCGTAAGGGGTTTCGTTCGACAGGCCGATGTACCGCACCTTGCCCGCCTTCACCAGGCCCGCCAGCGCCTCCAGCTGCTCGCGGATCGGCGTGACGGAGGTTTCCTTCTCGGGGTTGTAGTACATGGTGCCAAAGGCCGGCACATGGCGCTCGGGCCAGTGAATCTGGTAGAGGTCGATCACGTCGGTCTGCAGCCGGCGCAGGCTCGCCTCGCACGAAGCCACGATATCGGCCGCCGACATGCCGCTGCCGTTACGCACCCAGGGCATGCCGCGAGACGGGCCCGCCACCTTGGTGGCCACCACCAGCTTCTGGCGCGACCCGGGGTTCTTGGCAAACCAGTTGCCAATGATGGTCTCGGTGGAACCACAGGTCTCTGCCTTGGCAGGTACCGAATACATCTCTGCCGTGTCGATGAAATTGACGCCCTGGGCCAGGGAATGGCTCAGGATCGCGTGCGAGTCGGCTTCGTTGACCTGCTCGCCAAAGGTCATCGTGCCAAGGCAGATCGGCGTGACGTGCAGGTCGCTCTGACCGAGACGGACTGTGTTCATTTGTGGGGGCTCCCAAAAGATAAAAAAGGGGGGAACGAACCCGGGCCATCAGACAGGGCCTGGGCTTGCAAACGGGCGCCGCTCCGCAGTGGGGGTGCCGCCGCGCAAAGGCAGCCGGGGATGGTACAAGCGAATGCCAGATCGCGTGCGGCACTGCACCGCCTTGACGTTCGCAGGCCCCTCTGCATCGATGAGCGAGCCTCCTGCGTCTGCGGGCTCGGGTGGCCTGCAGCATTGCCAATACATACGGTCGCTATCGCCATGGCTGTGCTTTGCGCATGGCAGCGCATTGATTCGCTGCGCCTGCTTACCGCCTGCTGCATGCGAAGGTTCGCTCGGCGCGCCGACACCGGGCACAGCCGCCAAGGCGACAGCGCGCCGCGCTGTACGCCAACACCGCCGCATAACATTGCGTCACCGGCGAGTGACACGCTCGCCCCCCTGTGTTTGCATTGCCCCACCCTGATCTGCCGTCTGCGCCCGCCCTGCGCCACTGCCATGTACATCCCGACCAAGCCCTCCCGCAGCAGCACCCTTGCCATGCGCCATCTTGAATACCACGTACGCCACTGGGGGCCACAGACGGCTGGCGATGGGTTGCCCACGCTTGTGCTGCTGCACGGCTGGATGGATGTGAGCGCCTCATACCAGTTTGCAGTGGACGCGCTGCAGGGCGACCGCCGCATCATCGCGCCCGACTGGCGCGGCTTTGGCCTGAGCTCGGGCGGGCCTGTGGACCACTACGTGTTTGCAGATTACCTGGCAGACCTGGACCTGCTGCTGGACCACTACGCACCCGGCGAAGCGGTGGACCTGGTGGGCCACAGCATGGGCGGCAACGTGGCCATGATGTATGCCGGCGTGCGCCCCCAGCGTGTGCGCCGCCTGGTGAACCTGGAGGGCTTTGGCATGCCCGCCACCCGGCCCGCCCAGGCCCCCACCCGCTATGCGCAGTGGATCGACGAAATCAAGCAACTGCATGCAGGCGACAAGACGCTGAAAAGCTACGACACCGCCGATGGCGTGGCGCAGCGCCTGATGAAGACCAACCCCCGCCTGTCGCGCGGCAAGGCCGAGTGGCTGGCCCAGCACTGGGCCCGCCCCAATGCCGAGGGCCGCTGGGAAATACTGGGCGACCCGGCGCACAAGATCACCAGCGCGCAGCTCTTCCGGCTGGACGAAGCCCTGGCCATCTACGAACGCATCACCGCCCCGGTGCTGGCGGTGGAGGCCGACAGTGACAGCCTGGGCCAATGGTGGAAGGGCCGCTACGACCTGAACGAATACCACCAGCGGCTGGGCCATGTGCCCGACTGCCGGCAGGCGGTGGTGACCGACGCGGGGCACATGCTGCACCACGACCAGCCGCAGCAGGTCGCACGCCTGATCGAGGACTTTCTGGCTCTCCCCTGAGAATTTTCAAGCAAAATAAGCCCCCAAGGCTTGATTCATAAGCCTCTATTGCTATCAATTTTGAATATTTGGCACTGAAGAAGCCTGGCCTGGGTACTCGCCGCCTCGCTGCACAGCCGTACCAAGGGCCATTGGCGGGGCTGCATCCCATCCCATGAGAAAATCGCGGGTTACTCCACAGAACACCCAAGGCAAGCATCATGGACGCAGAACGCATCAACCTCATTGGCAACACCCTCTCTGACCTGGCGGTGCGAACGCAAGAGTTACGGAGGTATCTTTGACTTCGATGCCAAATTTGAACGCCTTCGCACGGTAAACGCCTCGCTCGAAGATCCTTCCGTCTGGAACGACCCCAAGAAGGCACAGGAGCTGGGCAAGGAAAAAAAATCGCTCGATGGCGTGGTGCTCACGCTCGACCGTCTCACGCAGGAACTGGCCGACAACGCCGAACTGTTCGAGATGAGCAAGGAAGAAGGCGATGACGATGGCCTGATGACCATCGAAGCCGAAACCGCCAAGCTCAAGCCCGAGATCGAGCAGCTGGAGTTCCGCCGCATGTTCCGCATGGAGGCCGACCCGCTCAACTGCTTTGTCGACATCCAGGCAGGCGCAGGCGGCACGGAGGCCTGCGACTGGGCCAGCATGCTGCTGCGCCAGTACCTCAAGTACGCCGAGCGCAAGGGCTTCAAGACCACGGTCGAGGAAGAAACCGCGGGCGACGTGGCCGGCATCAAGAGCGCCACGATCAAGGTCGAGGGCGAATACGCCTACGGCCTGCTGCGCACCGAAACCGGCGTCCACCGCCTGGTTCGCAAGAGCCCGTTCGATTCTTCCGGCGGCCGCCACACCTCGTTCGCCTCGCTGTTCGTCTACCCCGAGATCGATGACTCGATCCAGATCGACATCAACCCGGCCGACGTACGCACCGACACCTACCGCGCATCGGGTGCGGGCGGGCAGCACATCAACAAGACCGACTCGGCCGTGCGCCTGACGCACATCCCCACCGGCATCGTCGTGCAGTGCCAGGACGGCCGCAGCCAGCACGGCAACCGCGACATCGCGTGGCAGCGCCTGCGCTCGCGCCTGTACGACTTCGAGATGCGCAAGCGCCAGGAAGAGCAGCAAAAGCTGGAGGACACCAAGACCGACGTGGGCTGGGGCCACCAGATCCGCAGCTACGTGCTGGACAACAGCCGCATCAAGGACCTGCGCACCAACGTCGAAATCTCGGCCACGCAAAAAGTGCTGGACGGGGACCTCGACGCGTTCATCGAAGCCTCGCTCAAGCAGGGCGTGTAGATGACGCAACCCACGCCCCTGGCCGCCCTGCGCATGCACACCGACGCCATCATCTTCGACATGGACGGCACCATGATCGACTCCATGCCCTGGCACGCCCAGGCATGGGTCGAGTTCACGCGCCGCCGCGGCATGCAGATCGACGTGCCCGATCTGATGGCGCGCACCACAGGCAAGAACGGCACCGAGTGCATCGTGGAGCTGCTGGGACGCCCCGTGTCGCAGGACGAGGCCGACGCCCTCACGCACGAGAAGGAAACCATCTACCGCGAGCTGTTTGCGCCGCGCTTTGCCGAGGTGGCGGGTTTTCGCCAGTTTGCGGGCCAGGTGCACGCCCGCGGGCTGAAGGTGGCGGTGGGCACGGCCGGCGACATGGGCAATGTGGAATTCGCAATGGGCCACCTGGGCATGGCGCCTGCGCCACTGGCCATCGTGCGCGGCGACGAAGGCCTGCCCGGCAAGCCGCAGCCCGCGATTTTTCTGGAGGCAGCGCGCCGCATCGGTGTTGCGCCCGGGCGCTGCATCGTGTTTGAAGATGCGCCGTTCGGCATCGAGGCAGCGCGCCGCGCAGGCATGCGTGCCGTGGCCATCTGCAGCACCCACACGCCCGAGCAGCTGGCCGGGCCGCATGTGCTGGCTGCCGTGCGCGACTACACCGAACTCATGAACACCGACTTTCTGGAGAGCATCCATGTTGCAACTGCATAACGCAGACGGAAGCGGCGACGGCGCAGGCCCGGCCGCTGCCGTCCGGCGCGAGGACTACGCCGCCCCCGCCTACTGGATCGACAGCGTCGACCTCACCTTCGACCTGGACCCTGCCAAGACACGCGTGCTCAACCGGATGACGCTGCGGCGCAATCCGGCAGTGGCACCGCAGCCGCTGCGCCTGGACGGCGAGGACCTGAACCTGGCGCGCGTGCTCGTCAACGGCCAGGGCACATCGTTCAAGATGGAGGGCTCGCGCCTGGTGCTGGAGAACCTGCCCGAGGGCGAGGAAGCCTTCGCGCTGGAGATCTTCACCACCTGCTGCCCCGCGAAGAACACGCACCTGATGGGCCTGTATGTGAGCCAGGGCACGTTCTTCACGCAGTGTGAGGCCGAGGGATTCCGGCGCATCACATACTTCCTGGACCGCCCGGACGTGATGGCCAGCTACACCGTGACGCTGCGGGCCGACAAGGCGCAGTACCCTGTGCTGCTGAGCAACGGCAACCTGGTGGACAGCGGTGACCTCGAAGACGGCCGCCACTTTGCCAAGTGGGTCGATCCGCACAAGAAGCCCTGCTACCTGTTTGCCCTGGTGGCCGGCAAGCTCGTGGCACGCGAACAGAAGATCAAAAGCCGGTCTGGCACCGACCACCTTCTGCAGGTGTACGTACGCCCCGGCGACCTGGGCAAGACCGAGCACGCGATGAATTCGCTGATGCACAGCGTGGCCTGGGACGAAGCCCGCTTTGGCCTGCCGCTGGACCTGGAGCGCTTCATGATCGTCGCCACCAGCGACTTCAACATGGGCGCGATGGAGAACAAGGGTCTGAACATCTTCAACACGAAGTACGTTCTGGCCAGCGAATCCACCGCCACCGACACCGACTTCGCGAACATCGAGAGCGTGGTCGGCCATGAGTACTTTCACAACTGGACGGGCAACCGCGTCACCTGCCGCGACTGGTTCCAGCTGAGCCTGAAGGAAGGCCTCACCGTCTTCCGCGACCAGGAATTCAGCATGGACCTGGCCGCCAGCCCCTCGGCCCGTGCCGTCAAGCGCATCGAGGACGTGCGCGTGCTGCGCACCGCCCAGTTCCCCGAAGACGCAGGCCCCATGGCCCACCCTGTGCGGCCTGACAGCTACGTCGAGATCAACAACTTCTACACCGTCACCATCTACGAAAAGGGTGCCGAGGTGGTGCGCATGCAGCACAACCTCGTGGCCGATGAGGCCACTGGTGTCTCCTGTCGGGACGGCTTCGCCAAGGGCATGAAGCTGTACTTCGAGCGCCACGACGGCCAGGCCGTGACCTGCGACGACTTCGTGCAGGCCATGGCAGACGCCAACCCCGCCAGCCCGCTCACGCAGCACCTGACGCAGTTCAAGCGCTGGTACAGCCAGGCCGGCACACCGCGGGTGCAGGCCGTGGGGCATTACGACGCCGCCACCCGCTGCTATGCGCTCACGCTGTCGCAAAGCTGCGCACCCACGCCCGGCCAAAGAGAAAAGCTGCCGTTCGTGATCCCCATCGAACTGGGGCTCGTCAATGCGGCCACCGGCGCCGCCCTGCCCCTGCATCTGGCGGGCGAAGGCAGTGCCGACGCAGCGACTGCCGCCACGTCGCGCGTCGTGGTGCTGACCGAGGCATCGCAGACGCTGACGTTCACCGGCATCGACGCCGAGCCCGTGCCATCGCTGCTGCGCGGCTTCAGCGCACCGGTGGTGCTGGACATCGACTACACCGACGCACAGCTGCTCACCCTGCTCGCCCACGACACCGACGCCTTCAACCGTTGGGAAGCAGGCCAGCGCCTGGCACTTCGTTTTGCTATTAATTCAATAGCAAAAGAGCCCAACAATACAAGCGGCAGCGGCCATTTTGATCTCAAAAACCTGCCGGACGCGTTGGTGGAGGCCCTGCGCACGGTACTGCGCAACCCAGGGCTGGATGCTGCGTTCAAGGAACTGGTCCTCACACTGCCGTCAGAAACCTACATTGCCGAACAGCTTGATGTAGTGGACCCACAGCGCATTCACACCGTGCGCGAGGCCATGCGTGCGCAACTGGCCCAGGCGCTGCAAGCCGACTGGGCATGGGCGTGGGAGCAGCACCACGACACCGGCGGATACAGCCCCGATCCCGTCTCCTGCGGCCGCCGTGCCCTGAGCGGCCTGGCACTGCACATGCTGTGCATTGCCGCCCACGCCAGCGGCGATACGGTGTGGCCCGGCAAGGCATTCCAGCGCTTCAAGGATGCCGGCAACATGACCGACCGGTTCAACGCCCTGACGGCCCTGGTGGCCAGCGGCAGCGAACTGGCAGCCCCTGCGCTGGCGCGCTTTCATGCCCTGTTCAAAGACGACCCGCTGGTCATCGACAAGTGGTTTGCCCTGCAGGCCGGCGCGCCCGACCGCGGCGGCAACATCCTGCCGGCGGTGCGAAAGCTCATGCAGCACCCCGACTTCAGCCTCAAGAACCCCAACCGCGCCCGCAGCGTGATCTTCAGCTACTGCAACGGCAACCCGGGCGCCTTCCACCGCGAAGACGCAGCGGGCTACACCTTCTGGAGCGAACGCGTCATCGAGCTCGACGGCATCAACCCCCAGGTGGCCGCCCGCCTGGCGCGCGCGCTCGACCGCTGGAAGAAACTGGCCGAACCCTGGCGCAGCGCGGCCCGTGAAGCCATCGCCCGCGTCGCAGCCAGGCCCGACCTGTCCAACGACGTGCGCGAGGTCGTCACCCGCGCGCTGGCCGGCTAACCCCACACCACGGAAACCACCAACATGGCAAAAAACATCAGCCTGACCCGTTACCTCGTTGAACAGCAACGCATGGACGGGCTCATCCCCTCCCAATTGCGCCTGCTGCTGGAAGTGGTGGCACGCGCCTGCAAAAGCATCAGCCACGCCGTGAACAAGGGCGCGCTGGGCGGCGTGCTCGGCGCTGCCGGCAGCGAAAACGTGCAGGGCGAAATCCAGAAAAAGCTCGACATCATCGCCAACGAGGTACTGATCGAAGCCAACGAATGGGGCGGCCACCTGGCCGCGATGGCGTCTGAAGAAATGGACGGCATCTACCTGGTGCCCAACCGCTATCCGCAGGGCGAATACCTGCTGCTGTTTGATCCCTTGGACGGCTCGTCGAACATCGACGTGAACGTGAGCATCGGCACGATCTTCAGCGTGCTCAAGAAGCCCGACGACGATCGCGGCGTGGAAGAAGCCGACTTTTTGCAGCCCGGCACCCAGCAGGTTGCGGCCGGCTACTGCATCTACGGCCCGCAGACCACCCTGGTGCTCACCGTGGGCGACGGCGTGGCCATGTTCACCCTGGACCGCGAACAGGGCTCGTTCGTGCTGACCGAAGAGAACATCCGCATTCCTGAAGACACCAAGGAATTCGCGATCAACATGAGCAACATGCGCCACTGGGACGAGCCGGTAAAGCGCTACATCGACGAGTGCCTGCAAGGCCGCGACGGCCCGCGTGGCAAGGACTTCAACATGCGCTGGATTGCCAGCATGGTGGCCGACGTGCACCGCATCCTGACCCGCGGCGGCGTCTTCATGTACCCCTGGGACAAGCGCGAGCCCCACAAGCCCGGCAAGCTGCGCCTGATGTACGAAGCCAACCCCATGGGCTGGCTGGTCGAACAAGCCGGCGGCGCCGCCACCAACGGCAAGCAGCGCATCCTGGACATCCAGCCCGGCAAGCTGCACGAGCGGGTGAGCGTGGTGCTGGGTTCGAAGAACGAGGTCGACCGCGTGACCGGGTACCACACCGGGCTATAATCTCGGGCGTTGCCGGTGTAGCTCAGTCGGTAGAGCAGCTCATTCGTAATGAGAAGGTCGGGTGTTCGATTCATCTCTCCGGCACCAAGTCAGCAAAGGAAACCCCGCTATCGAAAAGGTAGCGGGGTTTCTTCTTTTCCGCCCCGTGTAGCCACCATGTAGCCAGCGGTACGGGGTTTCGCGCACTTGAGCCACGACACCCCGTCAACAAAAAAGCCCCATCGCTGGGGCTTCGGTGCTTCTGGAGCAAATGCTCGTGGCGGGCAATTACCGGCAGCGCGTCTCGATACCGCTAGGCCGCGCGTACGACGAGCAATTGATTGTTTGAGGGGCGGCCGGCGCAGGTGGCGGCGCGGCGCGTTGACGTACCGCGGCAGCTCCGAGCGTGCGGCCCATTTCCGAGAGAGCGTCCCCAACACCGCTGTCAAGGCCGCCAGCGCCCGCCATGGCAGCGGCCACATCGCCCACGACTCGCTCGGTCGCGTTCTGGGGCTCAGGCAGCCCCGCGCCGGTCATCAGGTCGTTGATGGACGCCCCGGCCTTCTTGAACCGGAACCCGTTATCTGCATCCCGCCCACTGCGCCCGCGTTGGATGTGGTCGTGTTCTTGCCGGACCCAGACTCCTGCGCGTAGATGCTGCGCGCCACGTCGGCCAAAGTGCCGGATACGCCCTCCGCAGCGAGCGCCGCGTCTATTGGAGATAGGGCGGCCTTAGGGTATTCATCCCACCATTTACCGCTCATGGCTTCCTCCTGACCGACCCATCAGGGGCAGTGAACAGCGCGCCCGATGGCAGGGCGTCAAGCTCTGCGCGGCTGCTCACATTGGGGGCTGCCATGGCAGGCGCGGCCGGCTGCGCACCTGTGGCTGGTGCCTTGTCGCTGTGTTTCAGGTTGAAGGCTTCGCGCAGTCGGTCTTTGGCGCCGTTGCTGTACTCGACGATCTTGCCAAGGCCCGCGCGGAACTGCTCGATGCTCTGCGCCTGCGACAGCGCCGCGAGATTGGCCTCCAGTCGCTTGCCCTCGGCGTCGGAGACAGCACCCAGTGCGCCGCCGGTCTTGCTGGCGTCGCGCATCGCTTGCAGCACTCCAAAGCCTACCTGCGACTTGAGCGTTTCGAGGAGCGCCTGAGCGTTGGCAGCGTCGCCGCCGGGAATGCTCGGAAACTTGCCCTGAATGCCCACGATGCCCTTGAGCCCCGGATGGTTCAGCAACTCATTGGCGCTCGTCGCCAGTCGGTTCAGACTGTCGTTGGTGCCAGCGAGCTGTGCCGTGTCGGCATTGAATGCGCCGGAAATTTTCTGATCCGCAGGACCGCCGGGGATGGCCTGAAGGTTGCCGTCTGGCGTCTCACGGTATCCGGCTGGCACCTTGCTGCCGGACTTGCCCTCCAGCTTCGCCAGAGCGAGTTCGACAGCCTGAGCGCGCCGGGCTGTATCGGCATCAGAGCGCACCTGTGCAATCTGCTGCTTGGTGTCGTTCTGCATCAGCGCCACAGGGCTCTCGAATCCCTCCTCCACGGCCGCGCGCACGATGTTTTCTGGGTCGCGGGTGTACCTGAGCTTGTCGCGCTCTTTTTCGACCCGCTGGCGTCTCATGCCTTCGTCGAAAACGGCCTGCTGCTCAGGCGTCAGGGGTTCATTGCCCATGACGGGTTCGGCATACCGCGCGCCCAGTGCCTCCGCGGCATTGGCATCAAGCCGGCCGGAAATGGCTTGGTTTTTCATCGTGCGTCGCTGCTCTACCTTGGCGGTTTCGGCAGCATCGGTCTGTGCCCCTTCACGGTCTCGTGAATGAACCCGGCAGACAGCAACTCACGCTTCGCCCGCGTAATCACTTCCGAGCTTTTCCATCCGCGTTTTGAGAGATGCGCGGCGGATGCCAGCAATCTGCCGTTGTTGTCCCGGACGTACTGGCGCGCAAACTCCAGCAGCAGGGAGCGGGCGGGATGGCTCAGGTTGTTGTACGCGGCTGAATCAAGTACCGACCACGGCAGGGCAATAAAGCCCCCCGGGTCACGCGTACCACCTGAACCCCGCCCACGGTTGCGACCGTTTGCCACTCAATACGCCCCCCAGTCCGGGTTCGCACGTTTGCGCTTGCCCATGCCCAAGGCGTCATTGATGCCAGCGGCAGCCCGAGCTCACAGAACTCCACCTGACCGAAGATGAACTCAAGGCGCTCGGCTTCGCACCCGTGAACCCGGTGAAGGCACCGACCCAGCCGAACAGATAGCAGCCCGTGTAAGTGCACCACACAATGCCTGGCCAGACAGCGTCACCAGCGGTGCTGGGTGCTGTATTCAGTCCTGCGCTGGACCAGTATCGAGCGGGGCCTCGGTGACCAGGGCCCTGTGGGCCACCATGTCGAGCGCAGGGCGCGCGTTACCTTGCTTGTCCGTCCACACCCGTGGTGTGAGGGTCCCGGCCAGCGCTACCGCGTCGCCTTCACGCAGCCGCCGGAGCGCATCCTGGCATGCACCGTCGAAGGCAATCACATTCACCAGCACGCTTTCCCCCTCACCTGTGCTGGCCTTCATCTTGACCACGGTGAAAGCCTTGCCAAACTTGTCGACGCGCTGCTCCGCATCGGTGTGGAGCCGGCCGGCAACGATTCCATCAATCATGTCGAGTCCTCAGCCCGATGGGCGGGTGTATTGGGTCAGGCAGCAGTTGCGCTGCGTGGTAAGTCGCGGGAAATGCCCTTCAGGACGGTTCGCGCGGCAGCCAGCGCGGCGAGAGGGGCGCGCAACCCCGGCACTGGCACCCACGCCGCGGTAAGTAATCGAGCGCCCAGCAAAAAAGCCCAGAACCTTTCGATTCTGGGCTTTTGCTATCAATGGTCGGCGTGGCGGGATTCGAACTCGCGACCCCTTGCACCCCATGCAAGTGCGCTACCAGGCTGCGCTACACGCCGACAAGACTTAGATTATATGCAGAAAAACGCGTCAGTTCGGAGAAAGTAGCGCCCGGATTTCAAATAATTCCTTGCGCACTGCGTGGGCGTCAAAGGCCATCTCCCTCGTCTCAATCGAGAGGTCCTGAGGACCCTCCATCAACATGCCGGCCGGCAGAGAATCGGCGAAATCCGGATCGCCGCCAGCCTCCGGCGCACGGCCTGCAGGCACCAGCTCCTGAAGCCGGTTGCGCGCCCCGCTGATGGTGAAACCCTGGTCATAGAGCAGGTCCCGGATGCGCCGGATCATCAACACTTCGTGGTGCTGGTAGTAACGGCGGTTGCCCCGACGCTTCATGGGGCGCAACTGCGTGAACTCCTGCTCCCAATACCGCAAAACATGCGGCTTGACGCCGCACAGCTCCGCGACCTCACCGATGGTGAAATAGCGCTTGGCAGGGATGGAAGGAAGGGGGGTGCCCATGTTGTACGGATCCAGACCGGTGAGCCAGCAAGCGTACTGCAGACCAGCAGTTGCCGCCAGCCACCGCTGCTATCCCATCATGAATTTGACAAAAAATTCACGCCGTCGAGGCCGACTGGATCTGCTCTTTAAGCTTGCTGCTGGCGTGAAACGTCACCACACGGCGCGCCTGAATGGGAATGGCCTCACCTGTGCGCGGGTTGCGACCGGGGCGCGGCGCCTTCGTACGGATCTGGAAGTTGCCAAAACCCGAGAGCTTAACGTCGCGCCCTTCCACCAGGCTTTGGGACACCAGGTCGAAAAACGCATCAATCATGTCCTTGGACTCGCGCTTGTTCAGGCCGATCTGGTCAAACAACAGGTCCGCCAGTTGCGCCTTGGTCAGCGCAGGAGTCTCGAGAGACTCCACTGCAAATTCGATCATGGGTCGCGCCTTTGCTTCATCAGCCATGTGTCAGACGCGCAGACGCGCGCCAGTGCGCTCTTTGAGTTGCGCGATCACCAGTTGCACTGTCGACTCGATTTCCGCCTCGGTCAAGGTGGCTTCATCGCGGCCGAGCGTCAGCCGGACTGCCAGGCTCTTTTCGCCCTGCCCCACCTGCGCCGCAGCAGGCGCTGCTTCTCCGTCGCGCAGCGGCTTGGGCCGGTAGACGTCAAAAAGCACAGCGGAGCGCAGCAGACCGCCAGGGACCGCCTCGCGGACTGATGCCATCACCTCAGCATGCGTCACGCGCTCGGCCACGACCACGGCCAGATCGCGCTCAACAGCCTGTTGCTTTGCGACGGGCTGGAATGCAGGTACCGAACGCGCGAGCACAGCGTCCAGATCCAGTTCGAACATCAGCGGAGCCTGTGGCAGATCCCATCCCTGACGCCATTGGGGGTGTAGTTCTCCCACGAATCCGATGGCGCGACCATTGAGTACCACGCGCGCGCAGCGGCCGGGGTGCATGGATGGATGATTTCCCGGCTCGAAAACGGCCTGCAGCGGAGCCAAGAGGGCTTCTACGTCGCCCTTTACATCGAAGAAGTCCACGCCTTGCTCGGTGCAGCCCCACTGAAGCGCATCGGCGGGACCATAGGCCAGCCCTGCCACCCGCATCGGCTGGTGAAAGCCCTCCACCGTGGTGTCGGTGTTGCGCACGCTCTCGTCACGCAGGAACACCCGACCGAGTTCGAATACGCGCACCCGCTGGGCCTTGCGGTCCAGGTTGAACTTCAAAACTTGTAGCAATGAACCCAGCAAAGACGAGCGCATGACGTTCATCTGGCTTGCAATCGGGTTCAGTAGACGGATGGGAGCGGCGTTGCCAGCCAGTTCGCGCTCCCAGCGGTCTTCCACAAAGCTGAAGTTGATCGTCTCCTGATACCCGAGGCCGGCCAGCGCATGGCGCACGGCGAACGCGCTGCGCGTGGCTTCCGCCGGCAGCTTGGGCGTGATGGGGGCCAGCGGCGGCGTGGTGGGCAGGCTGTTGTAGCCGACGATCCGTGCGATCTCTTCGATCAGGTCTTCTTCGATATTGATGTCGAAGCGATAGGCCGGCGGCGTGACGGTGAGCGTGCCTTCTCCTTGCGCGACCTGCAGGCCCAGGCGTTGCAGCGCATCTGCGCACTGCACCTGGCTCAACGGCATGCCGATGACCTTGGCGGCGCGTGCCACACGCAGCGTGACTGGCTTTGCCGCCGGCATACTCACCGTCTGGTCTTCGATAGGACCGTAGGCAGTCTCTGGAGTGCCGCAGATGTCGATGATCAGCTGTGTGATGCGCTCGATGTGTTCCACCGTCAGGCTCGGATCCACGCCACGCTCGAACCGGTGTCCCGCATCGGTCGAGAAGTTGAACCGGCGCGACCTGCCGGCCACGGCCTTGGGCCACCAGAATGCAGCTTCCACATAGATGTGGCGCGTGTCATCGGACACCGCCGTGGCGTCGCCGCCCATGATGCCAGCCAGCGATTCCACCGCCTGGTCGTCGGCGATGACGCCGACCTTCTCGTCCACCGTGATGGTGTTGCCGTTGAGCAGCTTGAGCGTCTCGCCCGGCTTGCCCCAGCGAACGTCCAGACCCCCGTGGATCTTGTCGAGGTCAAAGATGTGCGAGGGGCGACCCAGCTCGAACATCACGTAGTTGGAAATGTCTACCAGCGGAGACACACCACGCTGGCCACAGCGCGCGAGGCGATCCAGCATCCACTGCGGCGTGGACGCGCGGGTGTTGACGTTGCGCACGATCCGGCCCGAAAAGCGGCCGCACAGATCCGCTGCGCTGACCCGCACGGCGAGCTTGTCCGCCAGCGTGGCTGGCAGGGACGGATACTGGGGTTGCACCAGCGGCGCACCGGTCAGTGCCGACAGCTCGCGCGCAATGCCAAACACGCTCAGGCAATGCGCCAGATTGGGTGTGAGCTTGAGCGTGAAAAGCGTGTCGTCCAGATCCAGGTGCGCGCGGATGTCTTGCCCCACGGGCGCATCGGCCGACAGTTCGAGCAGCCCGCCGTGGTCTTCCGACAGCTTGAGCTCGCGGGCCGAGCACAACATGCCCTGGCTTTCCACGCCACGCAGCTTGCCCACCTTGATGAGAAACGGCTTGCCGTCATCGCCCGGCGGAAGCTCGGCCCCCACCAGCGCGCAGGGCACCTTGATGCCGACGCGCGCATTCGGCGCGCCGCACACGATATTGAGCAAGGCGCCCTGCCCCACATCCACCTGGCAAATGCGCAGACGATCGGCATCGGGGTGCTGCACCGCCTCCTTAATTTCGCCGACCACGATCTTGGAAAACGGCGGCGCCACGGGGCGCAGCTCTTCGACTTCAAGACCGGCCATGGTGAGCGTCTCTGCGAGCTCGGCAGTCGTCAGGGGTGGGTTGCAGAACTCGCGCAACCAGGATTCAGGAAATTGCATAGTCAGACATGTATTCGGTGGGTGCCGACACGGCACGGGCGCATCTCAGGCGCGACTGTCTTACTGGAACTGCGACAAAAAGCGGATGTCGCCGTCAAAGAACAGGCGCAGGTCGTTCACGCCGTAGCGCAGCATGGTCAGGCGATCAGGCCCCATGCCAAACGCGAAGCCGATGTATTTTTCAGGGTCCAGCCCCATGTTGCGCACCACGTTCGGGTGCACCTGGCCCGAGCCGGCCACTTCCAGCCAGCGCCCGGCCAGCGGGCCTGTCTGAAACTGGATATCGATCTCGGCACTGGGCTCGGTGAACGGAAAAAAGCTCGGACGGAACCGCAGGACCAGGTCGTCGCTTTCGAAAAACGTACGACAAAAGTCCGTGAAGATGACCTTGAGGTCCTTGAAACTCACGTTCTCGCCGATCCACAGGCCTTCGCACTGGTGGAACATGGGCGAATGCGTGGCATCGCTGTCCACCCGGTAGGTGCGGCCCGGGGCGATCACACGGATTTCGGGCATAGGCTGCCCGGCATCCAGCGCCGCACGGTGCTTCTTGACATGCTGGACCGCATGGCGGATCTGCATGGGGCTGGTGTGCGTGCGCAGCAGGTTGGGAGCGGTGGGAGTGCCGCCCTCGACGTAGAAGGTGTCGTGCATCGACCGCGCCGGGTGGTCCTCGGGCGTATTGAGTGCCGTGAAGTTGAACCAGTCGGTCTCGATCTCGGGGCCTTCGGCCACATCAAAACCCATCGAGCCGAAGATGCGCTCGATACGCTCGAGGGTGAGCGACACAGGGTGCAGACCGCCCTGGCCACGCTGGCGACCCGGCAGGCTCACATCCAGCGCCTCGGCTTTCAGCTGCGCCTGCAGTTCCGCGTCGGCAAGCGCCTGGCGACGGGCAGTCAAAGCGGCTTCAATCGCCTGCTTGGCAACGTTGATGGCGGCCCCGCGCGATTTCTTTTCCTCGACGGAAAGCTGCGCCATGCCTTTCATAAGCTCGGTCACTCGGCCTGACTTACCCAGAAACTGGGCCTTGGCATTTTCAAGCTCAGCAGGGGTGTTCGCTTGGGCAAACAGTTGCGCAGCGCTTTCGACCAGGGAATCCAACTCGTTCATATCGACTCTTGAAAATAAACAAGGGCTAGTGCCTTTTCAAGCTCTAGCCCTTGCTGTTATTGCGCAAGAAGCTATCAGAAAGATAGCCCCTTATCGTGATCTCAAGCAGCCAGCTTGGCCTTGACTTGGTTCACGATGCTGCCGAAGGCAGCCTTGTCGTGCACGGCGAGGTCGGCCAGCATCTTGCGGTCGATCTCGATGGCTGCCTTCTTCAGGCCGTTGGCGAACTGGCTGTAGGTCAGGCCCAGTTCACGGGCAGCGGCGTTGATACGGGCGATCCACAACTGGCGGAACACGCGCTTCTTGGTGCGGCGGTCACGGTAGGCGTATTGCCCAGCCTTCATTACCGCCTGTTTGGCGATACGGTAGACGTTACCGCGGCGACCACGGAAGCCCTTAGCAAGGGCGAGAACTTTCTTGTGACGGGCACGGGCCGTTACACCACGTTTGACGCGAGGCATGTATGTACTCCTTGTTCGTCAGTAAATTAAACGCCCATGCCGGGCAGCATCTGTGAAATCGAGCCCATATTGGTCTCGTGCACAGCGACTGCACCACGCAGGTGGCGCTTGTTCTTGGTGGTCTTCTTGGTCAAGATGTGACGCTTGAAGGCTTGACCGCGCTTGACGGTGCCACCGGGACGAACGCGGAAACGTTTTTTCGCGCTGCTCTTGGTCTTCATTTTGGGCATGTGAATGCTCCTTTTTCATTGTGCTCGTGAGGCGTTTGCAAACCGATCTGCAAACTTGTTGGCCCCGAGCCACTTTTACGAAAGGCTTTCGCCTTTCGGTGTGGCAGCGCTCGCGCACTGCCTTTTGGCGCCGCCCCCCACAGAGAGGCAACGCACAAATCCATTACCGATCCACCGCCCCACACGACGCGGCAAGCGTCAGGCGGCAGAACCTTCAGCCGCAGGCTTGGCGGCCGCCGGCTTCTTCTTGCCGGGTGCAATCATCATGATCATCTGGCGGCCTTCCAGCTTGGGAAACTGCTCGATGATGATGGTGTCAGCCAGCTCGTCGCGAATGCGATTGAGAAGTGCCAGACCCAGTTCCTGGTGCGTGATTTCACGACCGCGAAACCGCAGCGTGATCTTGCACTTGTCACCATCCGCCAGAAAGCGGCGAATGTTGCGCATCTTGATGTTGTAGTCGCCATCGTCCGTACCCGGACGGAACTTGACTTCCTTGATCTCGATGACCGTTTGCTTGGCTTTGGCCTCAGCCGCACGCTTTTGCTCCTGGTACTTGAACTTGCCGTAGTCCATCAGGCGGCACACCGGAGGGTTTGCCGTGGCGGCGATTTCAACCAGATCCACATCCAGCTCGCCAGCCATGCGCAAGGCTTCCATCAGGCTCACAACGCCGAGGGGCTCATTCTCTGGCCCGGAGAGCCGAACTTCCGGGGCCATGATTTCACGGTTCAGGCGGTGCTTGCGCTCTTCACGGTGGCGACGATCACGAAATTCAGTAGCGATGGCTATCTTCCTTCAATCAAAACACTACAAATTTTGTAGCAACAACCGCATGCTGGACGCGCGTCAAAGCAGGTTTCAACTAAAAATCAGGCTTTGTTTGCGATGTCTTGGGCGATCAGCTCTGCAAAGGCCTCTACCGACATCACTCCGAGGTCTCGATTACCCCGGGCGCGCACCGCTACGGCGCCAGCGGCCTTTTCCTTGTCGCCCGCGACAAGGATGTAGGGCAGCTTTTGCAACGAATGCTCGCGTATTTTATACGTAATCTTCTCGTTACGCAGATCGACCGCCACCCTAAGGTCTTGATTCGGCAGCGCTTTTTGCAGTTTTGCAGCGATTTCGCGACAGTAATCGGACTGAGCGTCGGTAATGTTGAGCACCGATACCTGCAAAGGAGCGAGCCAGGTGGGCAACGCGCCTGCGTGCTGCTCGATCAGGATCCCGATGAAGCGCTCCAGGCTGCCCACGATCGCCCGGTGCAGCATGATGGGGCGATGACGGGCGCCATCTTCGCCCACAAACTCCGCATCCAGACGCTCGGGCATGTTGGGGTCAACCTGGATCGTGCCGCACTGCCATGGGCGTCCCAACGCGTCCTTGAGCGTGTACTCGATCTTGGGACCGTAGAACGCGCCCTCGCCAGGCAGGTACTCGAACTCGCAACCCGACGCACGCAGGCCTTCTGCCAACGCATTCTCGGCGCGGTCCCAGCTTTCTTCGCTGCCGATGCGCTTTTCAGGCCGGGTGGACAGCTTGTAGATGATGTCCTTGAAGCCGAAATCGCGATACACCTTTTGAAGCAATGTGGTGAACGCCACCACTTCCGACTGGATCTGGTCTTCGGTGCAGAAAATATGGCCGTCGTCCTGCGTGAACGCACGCACGCGCATGATGCCGTGCAGGCCACCAGTCGGCTCGTTGCGGTGGCACTGCCCAAACTCTCCAAAGCGCAGGGGCAGATCACGGTAGCTCTTGATGCCTTGCTTGAAGATGATGATGTGCCCGGGGCAGTTCATCGGCTTGAGCGCGTAGTCACGCTTTTCCGACTCCGTCACGAACATGTTCTCGCGGTACTTGTCCCAGTGACCGGTTTTTTCCCAGAGCCCCTGGTCCAAGATCTGCGGCCCCTTGACCTCCTGGTAGCCGTTCTCACGGTACACACGGCGCATGTACTGCTCGACCTCCTGCCACACCGTCCAGCCCTTGGGGTGCCAGAACACCGTACCCGGTGAGTGCTCGTCGATGTGGAAAAGATCCAGCTCACGCCCCAGTTTGCGGTGGTCGCGCTTCTCGGCCTCCTCCAGCATCGTCAGGTACTGCTGCAGCTCGTCCTTGGTGGCCCAGGCCGTGCCATAGACCCGCTGCAGCATCTCGTTGCGATGGTCGCCGCGCCAGTAGGCGCCTGCCACCTTCATGAGCTTGAAGAACTTGAGCTTGCCGGTGCTGGGCACGTGGGGGCCGCGGCACAGATCTTCAAAATTGCCCTCGCGGTACAGACTCACATCTTCATTGCTGGGGATGCTGGCAATGATTTCGGCCTTGTAATGCTCACCCAGGCCCTTGAAGTACGCCACGGCCTCATCGCGCGGCAACACACGGCGCACCACGGGCTCGTCCTTGGCGGCCAGTTCGGCCATACGCTTTTCAATGGCGACAAGGTCTTCGGGCGTAAAGGGGCGCTTGTAAGCAAAGTCGTAATAAAAGCCGTTCTCGATCACCGGGCCGATGGTGACCTGCGCATCAGGGAACAGTTCCTTGACCGCGTAGGCCAGCAAGTGCGCGGTGGAGTGGCGAATCACATCCAGCCCATCCGCATCCTTGGCGGTGATGATGGACAGCAGGCTGTCTGCCGTGATCTGGTAGCTCGTGTCCACCACCTTGTCACCAATCTTGCCCGCCAAAGCGGCCTTGGCCAGACCGGAACCGATGGAGGCTGCAACTTCGGCCACCGTGACAGGGCCAGAAAACTCGCGCTGGGAGCCGTCGGGAAGCGTGATGTGAATCATGTCAAAACTCTTTCTTTTCAATCAGTGCAATGGGTGCGGGCACGCGCCAGGCCCAGAAAACAAAAAAGCGCGGAACGGGTCCGCGCTTTCTGGAGGGTGTGCAATCTCGTGCAGGCGCGAACAGCCAGCCTTAACGGCCGGTCGACATCTCCGATGTAGTTCGCGGTGTCATAACCAGATTGCCTTTCTCGCTCTTGTGCATTGAATTTGCCCTGATTTTAACCCGACCACCCAGCAAAAAAGCCCGAAGCAGTTGCTTCGGGCTTTTGGCGAGTGCATTTTGTGCCACGTCAGAGCGGCCAGAAGGCCCTCAGATCAGTGGAACTGCTCTTCTTCGGTCGAACCCGTCAGAGCCTTCACGGAGGACGAACCGCCCTGGATCACCGTGGTCACATCGTCGAAGTAGCCTGCGCCCACTTCCTGCTGGTGCGACACGAAGGTGTAGCCCTTGTCGCGTGCAGCGAATTCAGGCTCTTGCACCATGTTCACGTAGTGCTTCATGCCTTCGCCGTTGGCGTACGCATGGGCGAACTGGAAGGTGTTGAACCAGTTGATGTGGATGCCAGCCAGCGTGATGAACTGGTACTTGTAGCCCAGAGCCGAAAGGTCTTCCTGGAACGAAGCGATCTGGCTGTCGTTGAGGTTCTTCTTCCAGTTGAACGATGGCGAGCAGTTGTACGAGAGCAGCTTGCCTGGGCATGCAGCGTGCACAGCCTGGGCGAACTCGCGGGCGAAGCCGATGTCTGGCACGCCGGTTTCGCACCACACCAGGTCGGCGTAGGGTGCGTAGGCCACGCCGCGGCTGATGGCTTGCTCGAGGCCGTTCTTGACGCGGTAGAAACCTTCTTGC